>Ga0196971_1000172_pt1 | contig 61562 bp, 71 predicted proteins | sample S1v_1013CmetaG_FD_148660 | JGI IMG/M metagenome (GOLD analysis project Ga0196971, IMG submission 148660) | Soil microbial communities from Anza Borrego desert, Southern California, United States - S1+v_10-13C | ecosystem: Environmental > Terrestrial > Soil > Desert | place: USA: California... | reverse complement strand
CCTCCGTGCTCTGTAGTATATCTATATATTTTCAGATTAAGTATAGCCAAAACGAAAACTCGCTAGACACTTTCATTACGATTTGTGCCTGAGCGAAGCGAAAGGAATGTGAGTTAGAATGAATAAATGTAAAAAGATAGACTGTCAGTCAAATAGAGATGGCGTATGCCTTGGAAATTGGGCTGAATGCCCGGAACAAAAGCCTGGCTTCAATATTGATATAAGGATCATAAGTCTCAGCATCATAATAATATTACTGATAGCATCAATGATGAGCAGAAACATCCATATTAGCAAGCTCGAGGATCATCTGAATGCTTTAAGCCAACAGATAACAGCAGAGCATGCAGCAAAGGAGGTTCCGGAAGTCTACAAGGGCCAATATACTATATTCCAATACACTCAAAATGGTTGGTCGAATCACATGTATGTCACTGAGTTCTCCAAGGAGGATGGTTTTCTATATTACAAGCTGAAGGATCATCCGGATGAATATATGTTTATAAAGGCAGAGGAATTCCTTCCAGTACCGGGATGGGTTGAAGGCACTGATGATCTGATGGAATATGGCTTCTGGGAGCCGATAGAGTTTGAGTTTTAGGTGCGCTTGATGAATATAAGGAGGGTAAAAGAATATGTCTTTAAAGCTTGTAATACTTATAGTATCCCTTATAATTCTTTGGCCGATTGCAGTTAAGCTTCATCATAAATGGAGACAGCGACTACCAATATGTGAAATTTGCGATCATAAGCTGGATGCACGCATTAAGTTTGGCAAAGGGCAAAGGTGGTACTGCACAAAAGTAGAGGAGTACTGCAGTGAACCTGGGCGAACTGTTTATAAAAGTATCTGTGGCATACCAAGAATAAAGACAAGCCCTGTATGGTGTCCTAAGAGAAAAAGGCAGTCACTGTTTAATACAAAGGAGGGTTATTGATGGCACATACATGCCCGGTATGTGGAGCAACATGCCACTGCAATGGAGATATAGACGATTTATGTTTGGATTTTCCGGAGGATGTTGAGGCTTGCATCCATTGCGATGATGAATATGACTATGAAGAAGAATTTGGCTGCCTCGAGGATGAATTCGACTGTGATACTGTAGAGGGCGGCTGCGGCTGCTGTCCTTTTGATACACCTATTTGTGCAAGCCAGTTTGAAGAGGATAGCTACACAAGCTTAATAGAATGCTCAACAAAGGAAGTGATAAAGTGACTTATAAACATTGGGAGTTATTACTATATATGTTCAGACAACAAAATTCAATAATCGGTAAAGTTTATAAACATCAGTGTAACAAGACTCTTTTAAAAACCTGTATTAAGAATGGTTGGGTAGAAGAATATGACAATGACTATGTTCGGGTTACTGAAAAGGGTATGAGAGATGCTGCCGAAACAATATCACCATTGTATAAATATAATTATAGTCCATAAGGCATAACGCTGTTGCACATTCCATAATCATTGCGAAAGGAGGTCAAGGTCATGGATGAATCAAAATTAAGATCTGCAATTGAATATTTTGAAGATGCTATTAGGGAAAGTGATGAAATAATAGAAGACTGCAGCGAAGACTTAAAGGCTGAACTGATCAATCAAAAGAAGCATTTTGAGACTGCAGTAGAAGCCATGAAAGATGTACTTGCCACACAGAAATTATGGCATTAGATATGATCATTGCATTAAGGGGAGGTGGTGCTTTTGCCACTACTAAATTATACGACATCCATTGATGTACATAAGACATTGGGTGAAATCCAGAAAATGCTTGTGGAGCATGGTGCCCGGAAACTGATGTCAGAGTATGCATCAGATGGCCATATCAATAACCTGAGCTTTACGATTAATACTCCTGGAGGTGAGATCGGTATGCGATTGCCGGCTGATGTTGATGCTGTATATGAGACATTAAAGCAGCAGAAAAAAGCCGGCAAGATAAAGGTTAATTGTGATTATGCCCAAGCTGAGAGGGTTGCTTGGAGAATAGTGAAGGACTGGGTAGAGGCTCAGATGGCTATCTTGGAGAGCAAGATGGTCACATTTCAGCAGGTATTTTTTCAATATCAGCTCAACAGTGAGGGAAAGACACTGTATGAAGCATATGTCCTGAAGCAGCTGGGCAGCGGAGAGTGAAAGGAGAGAGGTTTATGTTATCGAAGGAAGAAGCTTTGAAGATTGAATCACTAGATGTATTAATGGATGAGCTTAAAGAACATGTGAAGGTTAGGAACAAAATGAGCGGAGCTTTATATTGGAATATACTTAATGATGAATGCTGCTCTATAGCCAATAAATGCGTTAATCTCGGTGGAGATAAGCAAGTGATTAGTCATATTCTGGGACCAGGATCACATTATTAAGGATGTTCAGTATGATAATTCAGGTAGCTCCAGTGATAGATTATTCTGTCAGGAGCCTATGTGTAAAACCTTATCCGGGACACCCAAAGGGATGCCCCAATTACAACCATAAAGATGGCTGCCCTCCGGGAGCTGCTCCATATGACGAAGTATATGACTTTAGCAAGCCGGTGTATGCCATCTTCAACAAGTTTGATTTCAAGGCTCACACCGATAACATGCGTAGATTGCATCCGGAATGGTCCGAGCGACAGGTGCGCTGCTGTCTATATTGGCAGTCTGGATCCAGAAAGCAATTATCCCAGGAAATAAAGAAATTCATGTATGAGCATAGAGGCTACAGAGTTGAAACCTGCCCGGAGGCAATGGGAGTAAATGTGACGGCTACAGCGGCAAATGCCGGAATCATACTCGAGTGGCCACCGGAAACAGTAACATACCAGGTTGCTCTGGCTGCAATTGAGCGCAAATGCCGCGTCTGTGGATGTACCTGGTTCCATGCATGCCCAGGAGGCTGCTACTGGGTAGATAATGATTTGTGCAGCTCATGTATAGACATATAAAATTTGAAAGGGTGATAAAAATGGCTAAGAAAAAGATCATAGTATATGAAGGTGACAAGCAGCTGCAGCTGATAGATTTTGATGGCGGCTACAATATTACTGTCGTCGATGATGAAGGATACCTGAAGCACTACAGGAATATCGGCAACGGCCGCTTCGGAGAAAAGTTCTGGATCAAGGGAGATATTTATGGACAGATTGCTGAGCAGCTCGTGGACAAGTTCCCGGAGCTGCGGCATATTAATCCGAACAGGATCCTCTTCCTGGAGGATACTGAGTTCAAAGAAAAGGATAGTACTCACAGAAACAACAAATGGAGGGCCAGGATCAGCAAGGCAAACAAGCAGCTGGAGGCCATGTTCGGATATGAGTATGTGCTTACTACCAGGACCTATTATGTTGAGCCCATGGACAATGCGAAGATTACTGCTCTTATATATCATCAGCTCAGGCGCATTGATGAAGATGGGAAGCTCCAAAGGTATGATATTGAAGACTGGGAAAACATGATAGCCACCCTGGGAGCTGACTGGGGTACCAAGATGGCCAACATTGCAGACATATTGGCTGATGACTTCAAGGGCTGGAGGGATATGAGCAAGACGCAGATCAGCATGTTCGAAGGTGATAATGTTATTCCTTTAAGCAAAGCAAAATAAGTCAGGCCTGAGGAGAAAGGTGGTGGTAGCAATTGAAACAGTCAAAGAAAAAGCCCAAAGTATCCGATGAGATCGAAAAGATTATTAATGATGCTGCCCAGGTCGCGGCTCTTGCTGCAGTCAGACAGTGCTTGAGTGAACAGGACCGGAAGAATAGAAATTTCGCCTTCAGGAATACGAAGCTGCTGCTTGAAAACTATCAGGATCTTAAAAAGCACGTTTACCATGCAAAGGATAGCGCTGCAGATATTGAGGAAACAAACGATGATGAGCTGATGGATACTGAAGAGACTATGGGTAATGATTACAATACTGATTTATTGGACCTTGAGCCTGACATATTTATAGATTCAATCAGAAGGAGTCGCTGCAGAACTATTATCATGATTGCCCATATTGATACATGTTTGAAGTTGCTATCTATCCAGGCTAGTAAAAACAAAGAATATGCCAAGTACAGGCTGCTTAAGCTGGTATATTTCGAGCATAGGGAATTTGCAGATCTAGCTCCTGAATTCTATTGCAGTGAAGCTACTGTCAGACGTTGGGTTAATGATATGATCAGGCAGCTGAGTGTTTATTTATTTGGTGAGAGAGGAATTCAGATGAGGTGATTATTTGAAATCAATTTTGAAATATCCAGGGAGCAAATGGAAAATAGCTCAATGGATTGTAAGTCAGTTTCCAAAACATCATAGCTACCTGGAGCCCTTTGCTGGTAGCCTAGCAGTTTTATTTAACAAGCCAATAAGCGACATGGAGACTGTCAATGATTTAAATAAGGATGTTCCAAACCTTTTTCGATGCATAAGGGAAGATTCTAAAAGGCTTGCAAAGATTGTTGAGGCTACTCCATATAGTAGAAATGAGTATGACAGCATGTATTATGCTGAGGTACCCGAATGTAAATATGAACAAGCAAGGCAATTTTTAGTTAAGTGCTGGCAAGGGCATGGGTACCGTGTTAATCAATATAAGGTCGGCTGGAAAAATGATGTTCAAGGTAGGGAAAAGGCTTACGCTATGAGGCACTGGAATGAGCTTCCTGGCAGAATCCTATTGGCAGCTGAAAGGTTGAAACAAGTCCAAGTTGAATGTATGCCGGCCGTAGATCTAATAAAAAGATTTAGATTCCAGGACGTCCTTATATATGCAGATCCTCCATACCTTGAAGAAACAAGGACGTCACATGTAAAGCAACAATACTCGCATGAAATGCTTAAAGAACAAGAACATGTTGAGTTCCTGGAAGTAATGCTGCAGCACCCGGGGCCGGTGGTTATATCAGGCTATGAATCCACATTGTATAAGAAAATGCTTGAGGATCAAGGCTGGAATAAAAAGAGCATCAGAAGCAATGACCAAAGCGGAGCAGCACGGCAAGAAGTTATTTGGATGAATTATGACTCGCCGGTGGAACAGCTGAAAATCACAATATGATGCATCACAATTGATTTAGAAGCATCTGATGCTGATGAGAATCCCTTGACAAAATGATGAAATTGACATGCAAATCGATCCATATTATACTTGTAGTATGTAAAACTATATAGAATATTTGGAGCCCAGGCAACCATAAGACCTGGGCTTTTTATTTTGTCCGGGAGTTGATGGCCATGAGGCAGATTGTTGATAAGCATGATCCGGAATACAGGAAGCTCATGAGGGAAAAGAAGCGTTGTAAATGTTTCAGATGTCCGCACAGCATATGGATGGAGAATAAGTATTACTGTCCTTTCGGCGCCGGATGTATATATGAAAAACGCAAGTGAGGTAACGGCCTCCTATATGTTTTATTTTATAGGCTGGTGTATATGTAGACCTCTATTGTTTGCCCTTCTTCATAGTGATATCATGAAATTGGGGAGGGAGAAAATTGAAAAATGTTATTGAGTGGTTAAATATTAATAGAGATTCAATGCAAGTATTTTCAGCAATACTACAATCAATTTCAGCTGTTCTACTCTTTATTGTAACAGTTATCTATGTACGACTTACTTATAAAATGGTACATGAACCCTTTAAAGCTATTGTTAAGCCAATGAGATGGGATATATCAGAGGCAAATTCCATTGAGAAAACTATAAAAGTGAAAAATTATGGACCTGGTATGGCTATTAATCTAAAAATGAAGGCGTTATCTTTTGGTGAGATAATTAAGCTTTCTAATAAACCAATATGTGAGAGAGTGTTCATAGAATCAGAAGGAGATGCTGAAGTAGTAAAAGATGGGATAGCAAATATGGTCTTTAAAGCCAGGCTTGTACCACGAGTACCTATACAGATCACATGGGAGACAACGACAGGTAAAAAGAGTATGAGTTATTACATTATTAATCGCATTACTACTAGTGAATTTATTGAATTGAGGGGATTCAAAAGATTAATCTACTGGCGGATATGGTTTAGTATTCAAATAAAGAAACCATATTATATTATTCTTAAAAGGCAGAAAGAAAAGAAAGTGTTATCAGATATTATGCAGCTTTATAAATTGCGTGGAAAAATTGATAGAACTGAATTAGCAGATACACTAAGAATAGATTATGATGAGTTGGAGTTGTACATAAGTAAATTTGAGAAAAGGAATAAATTTTATAATTAATCATTTTATTGATATGATTGTGTTGATAAGGCTTAATAGGCTCTTATATCTGTATTCTAAGCATGTATTATAGTAGCGAGGGGTATGAAAAAAAATAAAAATGGCGGGGGTACCGGGGCCTTTTTGAAATGCTATTTGCGAAAATGGCAGGGGGTACACCGCCTCGCTAATAATAAAAGAATAATAAGAATAATATAATAATAAGAGAATAATAAGAAGAAGAACTGTGTTGACAATTTGATATTTGCATATCAAATATTGCAGTGGTACCCCTGCCTATATAAACTGTATTTTTTATTAGGTGAATAGTGATACAAGCCTTCTGAATATTGGAGTAATATGGATATAAGGGAGGTGATAGTTATGGACTATTTTGAGATAATGAAAAGATTCATAGATGATCTGCAACTTGCAATTAATTACAACAATCCAGAAATAGACCGAAATACAGTTGATGATATAAAAGCAGATGTAGATGATGCAATTAATGATATTTATACAAAGTACAAATTAGTTGAGCCCCAATAAGGGCTCTTTTTATTGCATAGAAAAAGCACTTTTTTGATCGAGTGCTACTTTTATATTAGTTGCTTATTTATGGTTGTGCAGGAAAACACCCTCAATATGAAGAATAACCCCATGTGGGAGGTGATTATTTGATAAATCTACATATAAAGGTATTTTCTAAAGATAAAGCAACTAGAGAGGATTCCATATATAAATGCGCACCCATAAGAATTGATTCAGAGTCATTGGTGATAGATTCAGAAAAACTGAGCAGTTTTACAGAAGGTGAAATGTCAAAAGAAGATATATATGGGTTTGAAGCTGATATTTCAACAATGCAAATGTGTATATTGACAATAAAAGATATAGACACTTTTTCGTTATCTAAAGATCTGAATATGGAAGCCACTTTTTCTTATATAAATATAGAAAACATTTGGAAGGAAGGTAAAATTGACAAACTAGTAGTTGATAATTTATGCTGCATTGATGCTAATATTGATATTCGTACTTCAAATGTTAATACTTTGATTAGCACTTGCAAGGAGATGAATGATACAAAAGCTGATAAGAATGATCTACCGATAGTCGATAGTCTTGTAATTCACGATTCTAAAATAAAGGATATGTACATCCTTGTCCCTTATGTAAACATAGCATTATACGGCACAAGAGTTGAAAGACTATCATTAGGAACATATGCAGAATGTGAAAACCTTGGTATAGTAGATAATTCTATAATTAATAGACTTACTATGATGTCAAACTTAAAAGTGCTTTGTATATTAGCATCTACTGTAGATGTTTTAGAGTTTCAACACAATACTATATACCTTCTGATGTTTGTTGACTACATTATTCATCGTGTATATGGATGTAAAAAGAACTCTATTGAAAAGAAATGTGCAGACTCTTGGAAATTAATAATGGATTCATCTCGCGCAGAGGATAATCCGGATTTATATGCTTATGCAGGATATAACTATATGCTTTGTAAAAGGAAAAACATGAAGAAAAGTATGAAAAGAATTGGATACTGGATTCTTGAAAAAACTTGCGGTTATGGTTTTAAGCCATCTTACACCTTAAGCTGGTCTTTTTTAGTCTGGATGATCTCTGCATTTATATATTTGTTTAGTGGTGGAATAAAAAGTAATATAGATGAAACAAATATGACAGCATTTAATGCTTTCTTCAATGCCCTATACTATTCAACTATAACTTTTACTACGACGGGATATGGTGATTTTATTCCAATAGGAGTAATTGCAAAAACATGCGCTGGATTGGAAACTGTATCAGGCACAAGTCTCATTGCATTACTAATTTTTTCTCTAACTAAGAGGTATGGAAGCTTCAGGTAAGAAGTTTTGGGTACTTCGTATGTCCAAAGCCATTGAGAGCCAATAGGCTCTTTTTTATTGCACAAAAAAAGCACTCGTTACGGAGTGCATTATTTATAATAGTTATTTATAGTAACTTACATCGGAGCATTGCTCCTCTGTAAGTCACCGCTTATTCAACAATTATGGTGTTTAGTATTAACTCTATAATTATGAATGCGGTGATGACTATGGCCTTTAATATATGGCGCATTGTAGTATCACCTCTACTCAATAATATAATACAACTATACTATATTCATAAAATGCTGTGAAGCATTGAATTAACTAGGCTAAAGGCACTAATAATTTATTTTATTTATAATATGCTCATGTACCAGGAGTACAGTGAGACTGCCGGATTTCGTAATGCGATAACCGGCCTTTTATTTTAGGGAGGTGATAATGTGAGTACATTAGCAATGACAACAGGATTTGTAGTAAGCATAATCTTGGCTTATAAACTGGGTAAGTCAGACGGATATTACGAAGGATACAAGAAAGCGGAGCATGAGTGGAGGCCTCAGGCAGGATGGACATATGTAAGCAGTCAGTGTGGATGGTTGAGAGTGCCGCCGAAGCCTAGACAACCCGGCAACGGGTCCTTCTAGAGGTTTGAGCGCGTTGCGGTGCTGGCGAGTCCCGGGATTTTTCTAGGTATGAATTTTTTTTCATTGATTTCGTGCGATTAGGGCTTTTCTACATTATTTTACAAAAACGAAGGAGCTGAGCGAAATGCTGCCTTTATTTGTTACCTCTTCAGAATTGTCAAAAGTTCTCGGTGTGTCACAGCGTCGGATCCAGCAGCTTGAAAATGATGGAGTGTTGATAAAGAATTCAGATAGCAAGTTCGAGCTGTCCAAGAATGTAGAGCTATATTATAACTGGAAGCTGAAACCCACAAGTGCAGCTAATTATGAGAATGAAAAAGCTCTACATGAAAAGGCAAAGAGGGAAAAGGCGGAAATGGTCAATGCAAAGCTCCAGAACTGGCTGCACGATGCCAAAGATGTAGAGCTTGTTATGACAAATATGCTGATCAACTTCCGGAATAAAATGCTCAATATTCCTTCAAATCTCTCACCTAAGCTGGTGAGACAGAAGAATATCAATATAATAAATTATGAACTGGACAAAGCAATAAAGGAGGCGCTGGCCGAGCTGAAAGAATATGATCCGTCCATGTTTCTAAAGGCGAATGAAGGTGTGGAGGATGAAGCAGAAGACAATTGACCTCTTCAAGAAAATTGTAAAATCAGTCGCTCCGCCTCCTCAAATTACTATTAGTCAGTGGGCAGAAAAGAATAGGGTATTATCCAGAGAATCCTCCTCCCAGCCTGGCAAATGGAGTAATGAAAAAGCGCCATACCAGGTAGAAATCATGGACGCCATTACGGATCCATTAATAGAAAAAGTCATAGCAATGATGTGCTCACAGTCAGGTAAAAATGAAATATTAAATAATGCGGTAGGATATTTTATTGACATTGATCCATGTCCTATCTTATGGATTGAGCCGAGTCTGGGTGATGCGGAAGATTATTCGAAGAGAAGACTGGATCCTCTGTTTGCTGATACAAAGGTTTTGAGAGATAAAGTATCAGAGAAAAAAAGCCGGGATAGCGACAATACAATCCTTTATAAAGAATTCCCGGGCGGATCTATTTCGTTGGTGGGAGCCAACAGCCCCAGAAAACTGGCATCGAAGCCAATCAGAGTATTGATCGCGGATGAAATAAGTGGCTTCCCTGTTTCGTCAGGGAAGGAAGGTGATCCTTTAAAACTGGCAGAAAAAAGAACGATCACATACCCAAATCGCAAAAAAATATTCGTTTCTTCTCCTGGAATCAAAGGGGCATGCAGGGTTGAGGAGGAATACCTTGCCGGCACTCAGGAAAAATGGCGTAAGAAATGCCCTGAATGCGGGACGCTTGAATATATAAATCTTAATGGAGTGAAATTTAAGCACTCCAAGGATGAGAAAGGGAATTACAAGGTTTGGGATATCATTTACCAATGCTCTCAATGCGGAGCTGAATTTGATGAATATGACTGGATGAGAGCTGAAGGAAAGTGGATTGCAGACAATCCGAATGCTGAGAAAATAAGGAGCTTCCATATTAACGCCTTTGTTTCTCCTTGGTGGAAGTGGGAGGATATAATTCTTGAATGGCTGAAGGTCAAGAAGGATCCGGCTCAATACCAGGTGTTCAAGAACACTGTTCTAGGAGAGACTTGGGAAGAGGAAGGCGAATTTGAAAACGAGGACGTACTTCTGGAACGCCGGGAGGAATATCCCGCGGAGATCCCTGACGGAGTTCTGTTGCTGGTAGCTTCAGTAGACGTCCAGGATGACAGATTTGAGTATGAAGTCGTTGGATATGGAAGGGGGGAGGAAACCTGGGGAATTGAAAAAGGAATGATAATGGGTGTTCCGGACAAACCAGGCACTTGGCAGCTCCTCTCCGACAAGCTTGATACCGTATATCACTTCGGCAATGGTCTGGGCATGAAGATTGCCTGCAGCTGTGTGGACTCAGGTGGCCATTACACCGACGAGGTATATAAATTTTGCAAGGCAAATGAGCGCCGAAGGATCTTTGCCATAAAAGGTATGGGCGGCCCCGGGTACCCACTGCTATATAAACTATACCGCAGTAAGAAAGAGAAAGCTGCGGTTTTTATTTTGGGTGTTGATTCTGGCAAGGCAAAGATTACAGGACGTCTCAAGATAATAGAAAAAGGTCCTGGTTATTGTCACTTTCCCAAAGATGAAAGCCGGGGATATGATAGACAATATTTCAAGGGACTTATATCTGAGAAGCTGGTAAAGGAAAAACAGAAAGGTCAAATCCGGCTTGTCTGGAAGAAAGTAGCCTCAGCTACCAAAAGAAATGAGCCGCTAGACCTTAGAAACTATGCACAGGCTGCCTTTGAAATCCTCAATCCGAACCTTGAGGAGTTTGAAAAACGTCTGAAAAATGCTATCATTGAGGGAAAAAATACTATGGAAAGTCTCAGAAACAAGCCTAAAAGGAAGTATGGAGTAATAAAAAAAGGCCTTGAATATTAGTAAGAAGTCGTATTAAGGGTACGATTTTTTATATTTTTAATCAAAAGTTGGTGATTTTATGACGGTGCAGGAAGCCAAGGATATGTATCTGGCAGCAAAAGCCGCCTATACTGCAGCCTGTGCAGCCCAGGAATACAGATTCGGCAGCAGGTCAAAGCGAAATGCGGAAATCGATAAGCTGCGGAGTGAAATGGAGTACTGGGATAATAAAGTAACTGAGCTAGAAAGTGCAGCTGCCGGTAAAGGACAACGGAAAGTATTCAGAGTAACACCCAGAGATCTCTAATATCTATCAAGGAAAGGCAGGTGATTAAATGGATACCTTGGAAAAGGTAAAAATCGAGGAGGCAAAGGCTAGGCAGCTTGAAGCAAAAGCAAAAATTGAAACTGCAAAGGCTCAGCAGGAAATTGCTGCAGTGCAAGGGAAGTATTTGAAGAATTTCTCTAATACCGGTTATTCGGAATCGGGGGCAAGCAGGAAGAAAAAGGCTCTTAAGGGATGGGATCACGACAGTTCCAGTCCGGATAAAGACATACATGATAATGCGCAGATATTACGTGAACGTTCAAGAAGTCTATTTATGGGTACTTCAATTGCTCGTTCTGCTATTAATACTAACAGAACCAATATTGTGGGCGCCGGGCTCAGGGTACAGCCCAGCATCGATAATGAATTACTCCGGCTATCTCCGGAGCAGGCAGATGAATGGGCGAAAACCACAGAAAAGGAATTCCTTCTTTGGGCGGAATCAAAGCATTGTGATGCTTCGAAGCTGAATAACTTTTTTGAACTGCAGGGAGTAGCTTTGATAGGTTGGCTGATAAATGGTGATGCTTTCGGGATACCGAAGATGGAAGAGAACAATATTCCATATATGCCATATCAACTCAGGATCATGCTGATTGAAGCTGATAGGGTGCGCTCTCCTTATATTGCTGGTGGAATCAGATCCTCATACTACAGGGAACCTTCGAAAACCACGACTACTGCAAAAAACGGCAATTTGATATTTGATGGTGTAGAAGTAAATAGCTTTGGTTCGGTAGAAGCGTATTACATACATAATTCATATCCTACCAAGAACATGACCAGCAATAGTGATTATGTGAGAGTCAAAGCATACGGTGATAGAACCGGAATGCCCAATGTCATCCATGTGATTGAGATGGAAAGAGCTGAGCAATATCGTGGAACTCCATATCTTGCCCCGGTAATAGAATCATTGAAGCAGCTTTCGCGATATACAGAAGCAGAAATAATGGCTGCAATAGTGCAGTCATTTTTTACTGCATGGATTCAGTATAATACTGCAAAATCCGAAAATGCAATGGATATCGCTATCCCCGAGGAAGAGCGAGTTGATAAAGAAGATCCAAATGCTTATGAAATGGGAGCCGGTTCAATTAATATGCTGAGGCCGGGAGAGACAGTAGAATTTGGGGATCCTAAACATCCGGCAAGAGGATTCGATGTTTTCATGGACACGATAACAAAGCATGTTGGTTCAGCTCTGGAAATACCACATGAAATACTTGTTAAAGAATTCAAATCTTCATACTCTGCCAGCCGTGCAGCACTGCTTGAAGCATGGAAAGCTTTCAAAATGCGCCGGTCATGGTTTGCTGCAGATTTTTGCCAGCCGATTTACGAGCTATGGCTTGCCGAAGCCGTAGCTACAGGTAGGATCAGAGCTCCTGGATTTTTTATTGATCCAATAATCAGGAAAGCCTGGTGCAGAAGCGAATGGATCGGACCAGCACAGGGACAGATTGATCCGGTAAAGGAAGTCGAGGCATCTGAAAAGCTTATTTCAAATGGCTTCTCCACACACACGGCTGAAACGGTCAAGCTTACTGGAGGGGACTGGGAGGCAAATATGAGGCAGCGTAAGAAGGAAAATAAGTTAATTGGGGAAGTGGGAGACCAGAATTCAAAAATGAATAATCAAATAACGGAAGGAGGAAACGGCCCAAATGAGTAAGTTCTGGAATTTTATTAATAGTGGACAAGATGGAAATGAGGTCGAACTAAGAATCGCAGGAAGGATACTGGATGATGAGGATGCCTGGTTATATGAGTGGTTCGGCATTGCTCATGCTTCTCCCAATTCCTTCCGGACCGAGTTGTCCAAGCATAAAGGCAAAAACATAGTTGTTTGGATTGATAGCAACGGCGGAGATGTATTTGCAGGCGCCGGCATATATAATGCGTTGATGGAGCATAAGCAGAAGGGCGGGAAAGTGACATCAAAAGTAGAAAAAGCCATGAGTGCAGCATCGGTTATAGCAATGGCTGGTGATGAGATCTACATTAGTCCTGTAGGTATGCTTATGATCCACAATCCAATATCATATATCTCAGGCGGATGGGGTGAGGCAAAAGATTTTCGTCATGCAGCAGAAGTGCTGGATGAAGTTAAGGAGACAATCCTTAATGCATACCAGGCTAAAACAGGAAAGTCTAGAAGCAAGGTTTCTGAATTGATGGATAACGAAACATACATGTCAGCCAAAACAGCTGTAAAACAAGGATTCGCAGATAAAATCCTCTATTCAGACGATGATGGTCAGTCAGGCGTAATAGAAAATAATTTCATGCTTAGCAGACTGTCCATTATCAATTCAATGGATGATACAAAGAAAAAGCTGTTTGATTTTATTCAAAGAGCATCACAGGCAGCGACAAATGCGCCCCAGCCTGATGCAAATATCAACAAAAATATGGAAGGAGATGATCCTATGTTCAAGGATGTTAATGAACTCAGGGAAAAATGCCCCGACCTGGTTAAGCAGGTAGAAGATGCGGCCAGGGAGGAAGGAAAGAAGCTCGGAGCCCAGGAGGAGCGAAGTCGTATTCAGAATATTGAACAGATCTCCGGTAACATTGATCCTGAACTTGTTAAGAAGGCTAAGTTTGAAGAACCAATGAATGCGGAAAAACTGGCCTTCGAAGCGCTTAAAAATGATTCTGCAAAGGGCAAGGAGTTCCTGGATAATCTTAAGAAGGATGGCACGGAATCAAAAAAGGAAGAAGTGATACCGACTGTCCCTAAAAATGATGCAGATGGGAAAACGATCGTCAATATGAAGGGCATCAATCCCACAATGGCTGCAATAGCCACAAGATTTGATGCCAGGAGAAGAGGTGTAAAGAATGAGTAGGGAAGGAATTGGAAGCTATCAGGTACTGGCCACAAATACACCTGATAAGCTTATAGCCGGCCAGGATATCCCAATTCTTACAGAGGGAATTACATTGCTAAAAGGACAGGTCGCCCTCCTTCGTGGAAGTGTGATCGGCCTTATTTCAGCTGCAGCTGGTGATGTAACGGCAGATGCTGAAAATACAGGAGATGGAACCGTTACTGGTTTTTCAATCGGAAAGGATGCAAAGATCGGCAACTACCTTATCCAGTGTACAGCCGTAGCTGCGAATGCAGGAACATTCGCAGTTTATGCTCCGGATGGTACTAGATTGAAAGATGCGGCAGTGGGAGAAGCTTATGTAAGTACTCAAATCAATTTCACCATCAACGACGGAGAAACACAAGATTTTATTGTTGGTGATAAATTTACCCTGCCAGTAGCAGCTGGCGGAAAGGGCAAGCTCTGTGATGCCAATTCGGTTGATGGCAGCCAGACTGCAAAGTATATTCTGGCAGAAGAATCAATTGATACTACAGCCGAGGATGTGGTTGCAACCTGCTACAAGACAGGCACATTCAACCGCAATGCCCTTATCTTCGGTACCAATGGAGCACCGGCAACACTTGATGCAGATCTCAGGGATGTTGGTATTCACCTGAGAGATGAAATTTCATACTAAAGGAGGTTTGAAAGAAGATGGCTAATAATATTGACAGACATATACCGAGAGCCCAGGGGGGAGTATATGAAAAGAATATGCCCGTCAGTACCGCAATGAGGGATATGCTTTTCCCCAATGCTCCTACATTTCCCACACGAAAAATTGAGATGGACTTTAGGAAGGGAGCTTATCTGATAGCTCCTTTTGTGGCTCCTTTTGTCTCCGGAATTATCATGGAGCGCAATGGGTACCAGACAAGGGAATATGAACCGCCGACAATTGCTCCGAAAAGAGTAATGGATCCCAAGGTGATCGAAAAGACAATACCTGGAGAAAACACTTTCTCTTTGATGACACCTGCAGAGAGGCAGGAGTATTATCTACAGCAGGATATGCAGGAGCTTGATGACGCCATTTCGAGGAGAGAAGAGGCTATGGTCTGTGAGTTGATCACTACAGGACAAATCGTTGTAAAGGGATATTACGGCGAGGATCTTACCAAGTATGTTGAGGATGTGATTGACTACAGCTTCACCAATAAAGCGGTATTGACTGACGAAGCTGCATGGGATCAGGCAACATCAATCAAATATCAGGATCTTCATGACGGGGTCGATGCAGTGAGGGAAGCTGGTTATAATCCCATAAACGGTGTTCTTGGTCAGACAGCATGGAAGCTTCTAAGGGATGATGAGGACTTTATCAAGAAGTTGGATACAAGGCGCCTTGAACTGGGAACTATAGCTCCGGAGGTAAGACTCCAGAATGGTACCGGATTCATATATGTCGGGACACTTACGGAATTGGGCCTCGACCTGTGGGTTTACTATGCATATTACAAGGATTATGACGGGACAGTAAAAAAATACATTCCGGAAGATCATGTTGTCATTTTGCCGGCAACAATAGGTGATATTGCATATGCGGCAATCACATACATCGAAGATGACGGGCAGTACTATACCTATGAGGGCACAAGGATACCAAGAGAGCTTATCAATAAGCAGAGCAATGCCAAGGAAATGATTCTGTCTTCGAAGCCTATTCCGAGGCCGTTTGATGTTGAAAGCTGGTATGTACTTGATGTACTCGGTTAAAAAGGAGGAGGCTGTATTATGTTCGAAGTAAAAGTTCCAAAGCTCAGGTTTTCAAAAGACAAGGTCCTCGTTTCCGGGGACCTTGTTGATATAAAAGACAAAGCCCTCGCTGCAAGGCTTTTGAAAAAAGGCTATGTGAAAATCGCTGTTGATAGCAGTAAAAAAATTGTATCCATTGGAGAGACGGGTTCTGATGCTGCAAAAGGTAAAGCTGCAGCCAATACGGAAACCCTTACCCTTGGAGACAAGAATGCCAAAGAAGCCATAGCATTTGTGGAATCATTAAACAGCATCGAAGAGCTTGAGAAGCTTTTTAAGGAGGAATCCGAAGGCAAAAATCGTTCAACGGTTATTTCGGCAATAAGAGAAAGAGCTGCTCAGCTGTATGATGAAGATAACCCTGAGGATCCGGAAAATGCTGAAGCTTCACTGAACCTACAACTGAATCCTGATGATACGATTGTGAGCTGATTTGTATGACACTTAAAGAATCTTTGCAGCAGGATCTCGATGCGGTATTTTTCAACACTGATGAGTTTGCGGAGCCCCATATGATTAGTGGGCGCTCCGTAAATATTGTCGTTGACAATGAACGGTCTGAAAAGCTTGCCAGCAGTGCTGCAGTTGGTGTATTCGGCAGCATAATAGTATACTATGCCAAAGTCACGGACTTTGACAATAAGCCCAAAATTGGTGACGTTCAGGACTTTGATAATGGGTATTACCAGGTGGTTGATGTCAAAGAGGATCTTGGCGTCTATGAAATCATTCTGAGAGGCAGTGAGGTCTGATGTCCGTTAATGTAATAGTGGATACAAAGCAGGTGAAGCAGATTGCAATTGAGCTGCAGAAGTTTCCAGGGCAGATACCGAAGGCCACAGCTCAGGCAATGAACAGGACCATTGACCATATCTATACTCAAACCTCCCGGGAGGTCCGTAAGGATTATGCAATAAAGGACAAGGATATTAAATCAACACTCAGAAAAATAAAGGCAACTGCAGGAAGGCTCGGTGGTGGAGTAGTGTCAACTGGCCGGACCTTAACACTATATCAGCATTTCAAAGTAAGTCCTGCAAATCCCGCCAAAGGCAAAAGGTACCAGGTTAAAGTCACAGTAAAAAAGGGCAGATCTGAGCTCATTAAGACGGACCCAAAGCCGTTTATATCTACGGTAACCGGCAAAAAACAGGTAATGAAAAGGGAAGGGCGGTCACATCTGCCGGTTACTATACTGAGAAGCCTGTCTGTCCCTCAGATGATCAGTAATGAAAAAGTAATGAGCAGCATACAGGAATCTGGAAGCAAGATGCTTGAAAAACGTATCGAACATGAAATAAGCCGCCGGCTCAAGAAGGTAGGTGCCAAGTAAAATGACCGAAAATGAAGTATTGAACGCCCTTGTAGAATACATTAAATCAGTTACGGCTGATCTGAGGTTCGTAAAAGGCGGAGATAAGCAGGTGACAGAGCTGGTACCGCCTGCAGTGTATGAGGGATGGGTCCCCCCAAAAAACTATCTTACAGAGTATGGCTATGATGTTCCTTGCGTTGTTGTGGGGATGGATGAGGGAGAAGACGACGGCCAGAGTGCCAAGCTCGGTATAAGGCTGACTTTTGGTATATATTCACCTGGCGCCATGAATACGGAAGGCCAGATCATCCCGGATGCAAAGGGCTATATTGAGCTTCTGCATCTTATGACACGGGTAAGAGTATCACTTCTTAACCAAGTATTCATTAACGGCAAATGTGAGATTGAGAAGCCCGTTAAATGGGGCATGTTCGATGAGCAGCTGTGGCCATACTGGCATGGATGGATGACATTCAATACACCGCTTATGGTTCAGAGGGTAATAGAAAAAAATTATGATGCTTTCCTTAGAACCGATTCAAACATAGAGATTCCTGTAGAAACAATATGAGAGGAGAGTGAACATAGTGCCATATAAACATGGAGTAAGCGCAAATCTGATTCCTTCACAGCCGGCATTCCCGCCCAGCGGCGTCGGTGCTTTGCCGGTGTATGTAGGTACAGCACCGGTAAATGTCCTGGCGGATCCGGAAGCAGCCTTCAATAAGGTACTGCTGGTAAATTCGCTGGCTGAAGCAAAGCTGGCAGTTGGATATTCCGATGACTGGGCTACTTTTACGCTCTGTGAGGCAATAGATGCGCATTTCAACAATCCCCTTGGCAACATGGGCCCTATTGTGCTGATAAACATATTTGATCCAGCCACGGATACAAAAGAGGGTACAGCCGATGTCGCCCTTGTCAACCAAATAGGATATATCGACAATGAGAAGGTGCTGCTTGAATCTGTGGCTATAGCAGACAAAGTATTGGGCACCGATTACGAAGTCGAATACGTAGTAATTGACGGAAAAAACAAAGTGAAGGTGACAGACATATCGGAGCTAGGTATGGCCAGCCCTGTAACTGTTACATTTGATGAACTGGATATCACCAAGATTGTAGGGACTGATGTTGTCGGTACTGTCGATGCAGATGGTAATAGGACAGGCCTGCAGGTTGCGGACTTTGTATATCAGGATACCGGATTGATACCGACCATCCTTGCAGCTCCCGGATGGAGCCAGGATCCTGTGGTGTATACCGGCCTTGTCTCAAAGTGTCAGGCAATAAATAGCCATTGGGATGCGATCTGCGTCGCAGATATTGATTTAAGCTCGGTAGAGGCACAGACTATCGCAGAAGCAAAAACATGGAAGGACACCAATGGATATATATCCAAGCTTTCAAAGATATTCTGGCCTATGGCTAAATATGGAGCGAAGCTGTACCACATATCAACTCTGGCCGTGGTAATGATGATGCAGACGGATTACGAACATGACAATATTCCTTACGCTTCACCCTCGAACCGGCAGATACTTGCTACGGGTGCAGCATTGGCTGATGGTACCGAGATAAAATTCGATGAAGTACAGGCGAATGACCTGAACAGCGTAGGTATAACGACCATGGCTTTCCTGGGAGGGCTCTGGAGGCTATGGGGCCCGCATATGGCCAACTACACCTATGCGGCTGAATCCGGTATAAAGCCTGAGGATCTGTTTGACTGCACGGTAAGGATGCAGGGGTATCTGAAGAATACCTTCCAGGAAAACTACCTGGTAAATGTCGATCAGCCCTTCAACAGGAGGCAGATTGACCAGATACTGGATAGTGCACAGCTCTGGCTGAATTCCCTCATTGCTGATAGGGCTTTGCTGTACGGGAGTATCAGTTTTAATACACAGAGCAACCCTGCTGATCAACTGGCAGCCGGCAATTTTGTGTTTGATGTCAACTATACCAGTGTACCTCCTGGAAAGAGCATAACTTTTGAAATCCAGTATGATCCGGCAGGGCTTGCAGCTCTGACGGAAGCTTAAGGAGGTATGGGACATGAGCAAGATAGGCAATAAGACAGTAGATTATAGCGTTTACGGCGAAATAAACGGTAAACTTACATACCTTGACGATACAACAAGCTTGCAGCTTCCCTCCTTCGAAATGATCTCAGACACGATAAAAGGCTCAGGAATCATGGGAGAGATAGATTGGCCTTCATATCTTGGTGTGGGATCAGCTCAGTTTACTTTCAATATGAGGGTAGATGAGGTAAAATCTGCTTATCTGTCAGCACCGGGAAAGAAGCGGTTTGAAGTACGTTGGGTTACCGACAAATTCGATACCAGTGGAGTAAACATTGGTATCGACTCACACAAAGTAGTAATCATAGGAGTTTCCAAAAAGTATGATCCTGGTAAGGTTGAAGTGAATGCAGCATCGGATGGAAGCAATGACTATGAAGTATTATACTACAAGAAGACCGTAAACGGCAAAGAAGTAGTCGAGATTGACAAACTGAACTACATTTACCGTGTCAACGGGGTTGACTACGGCAAGAATGTCAAGTCAGCACTCTAAAATGGAGGTTTTTTCATGGATAAAATAAAGCTTTACAAGCCGATTACGATAGATGAGAAGGAAGTTAAGGAAATCACTCCTGATTTCGACAGCCTTCCGTCAAACGCAATTGCCAGGGCACAGACATTTCTGGCACAAAGGCAATATCCGGTCATGAATCCTGCTGGAGATGTTGAGTTGCACTGCCTTTTCTGTGGAATGGCAGCAGGGATTGCAATGGAAGATGCTTATAGGCTGCATCCAAAAGACAAATTGAGATGGGCAGAAGCATCGGTCGTTTTTTTCAACAGCGACTCGGAGGATTCCCCAGAGTCGACGACCTCCGAGGAATAAAAGGATACATTACAGCGGTAAGCTCAACCAGTTATTTGGAATGCGATAAGATTCCACTGGTTGAGCTTATTGATTTGTATGACTACCTAGTCGAATTATATGGTGCTAAGGCAGGCGATAAAAATGGCTAAGAATATGCAGACTAATATCTTACTGGGCGGTAAAGTGCTTCCATCCTTGAACAATGCCTTTGCAATGGCCAACAAGAGGATGCTGCAGGTCAACAAGACTGCCGGCATATTCTCCCGGGCGACAGGTACAATGAGAAATGTTTTCAGCACTGCATCCAGGTTCATTGGCTTAGACTCACTTCTTATGGGTGCCGGCTTTGCTTATGTCGGCCAGAAGGGGCTCATGCTTGCATCTGACCTTAAGGAAGTGCAGAACGTTGTTGATGTTACATTTGGTGGATCTGCCAGAGTTATAGATGCATGGAGTAAAACAACAAGTAATGATTTTGGTATTGCTGAATTACAGGCCAAAAGGTACACAGGCACGCTGGGGGCTATGTTTAAAAGCAGTGGTTTAGGCAGTGACATGATTCTCGAGATGAGTAAAAACTTAACCGGACTGACAGGAGACTTTTCAAGTTTTTATAATATTGCTCAAAGTGACATGTTTGAAAAGATTCAGGCTGGAATGGCAGGAGAAATAAAGCCTCTTCGTGACCTTGGTATTAATATGTCGGTTGCAAACCTTGAAGCCTTTGCATTATCAAAAGGAATAAAGACAGCATGGGATAAGATGGGGCAAGCAAATCAGGTTGCCATAAGATATGCTTATTTGATGCAGGTCAGTAAGGATGCCCAGGGCGATTTTAAGAGGACGCAGGGTGAATTTGCAAATCAGCTGAGACTGGTGCAGAACAATTTCAATAAAATCATATCTACTGTTGCCGGCAAATTTTTGCCGACAGCAAACAAAGCTGTAACCTGGGCGAATAGATTTATGACTAACCTTGATGTCGATAAGCTGGGACAATCATTTTCAGACTTTGGAGGAGAAGTGGCAGATGTATTCAATACATATATAAAGCCGGCTCTCAACTGGGCAATTACTACCGGATGGCCACGGTTTAAAGATGGTTTAAATGATATATATACAGCTGCAAGATGGTTCACAGACCTGGCAATTGATAACTGGCCATTGATCGAGCCTGTACTTTGGGGAATAACAAGTGCAATGATAGGGGCAAAGGTTGCGACATGGGGATTGTTTGCAGCATCAGAAGCATCCTTGATTATTAATGCCTTGACTAAAGCATGGGGAGCTGCCACCTTTGCCCTGGAGTGGATGAGGGCAGGTTTATCACTGGCTACACTTGCACAATGGGCCCTTAATGCAGCCTGGGTTGCAAATCCCATAGGGGTCATTATTGCAGCTGTTACAGCACTGGGAATTGCTATATATGCACTATATAAGAACTGGGATAAGATCACCAGCTTCTTTATAGACTCATGGAACAAGGTCAAGGCGGTATTTGGCGGCAAAATAGAAGCTCCAGAGCCCAGGGGAAGCCAGACACAATATGACAATCCGAGATCGTCATATTCCCATATTTCAACTAATCCAAGGGTTAAGGGGTATGCGTCGGGTGGATTCTCTGACCGCGCGGCCATATTCGGGGAGGCCGGGATGGAAGCGGCAATTCCCATAAAACCAGGTAACAGGAGAAGCATCTGGCTTCTGGCTAAAACAGCGGAGATGCTTGGACTTAACATATTCCCGCAGGTAAGGGCATTTGCAGATGGCGGATTTACCGAGCAGCCAAGTATAGGGAATAGACCTGTAAAGCATGTATTGGGCGGAAGCGGTCCTAACATAACCTATGCACCGGTAAATCACATTTATTTTGACGGAAACGGAGATGTAAAAGAACAAGTAAAGCAAGGCATGGAAGCGGCATATCCGCAGTTTGAAAATATGGTGGATGAATTCTTCGGAGGAAGGAGGCGGCTGAGCTTTGGCTAGTAGTTATTATCAGTATGAGACTGCTGAAGGTGATACATTTGATATCATTTCGTTGGCTTTCTACGGCGATGAACATTATTCAACCGAGATAATGAAGTCAAACCCTGATCACGTTGGAACTATCATTTTTTCATCAGGCGTCAGTATTAAGATCCCGGTTATTGAGCAGCCGGCCGCATCCACATTGCCTCCATGGAAGAGGTAGGTGAGGACTTCATGAAGCTGCTGTGGAATGGGGAAAACATCGAGCCCAAGGTTGATATCCAGGATATTATCATGCATGATCAGGCCGGGGGCCTGGCTGACAGCATAGACATCATATTTCCGGATCCGGAGCAGGCCTGGGCAAAGTGGCAGCCTCAGAAGGGAGATGAAATTGAAGTATCTGTTGATGGATACTCAACAGGCTTGATGTACTTTGATGGATGGATAATAGAGGGTCAAACATATAAGGCTATGGCAATTTCTTCTCCTGAGAAAGGTAAATCGGAAGCCTTCAGAGCTTGGAATGAAGCAACTTTTATGGAGATAGCACGGGAGGTTGCTGCTGCATGCGGATTGTCCCTGGAGACTTATGATATTGCAGACCATACATATGATAGGGTTGAGCAGAAGGGATCAGGAAACCTCTTATTCTTAAAATGCCTATGTGAGCGGGAGGGCTACTGTCTCAAATGCAATAATGGCAAGGCTGTTGTTTTTGGAGAAAAGGCTTTTGAGTGTAAAACCTCTGTAAAAACTATATCCAAAAGCCAGATGGTAGGTAGGAGCATTTTTAAATCCATTGCAATTGATCTAAAAGCACAGGGCATAATCAAGTATTACGATTCTGGAAATAACCTGCTGGAGTACACACATAACGTCCCTGAAATGTATGGTGGAACTTTGAGAGTAACTGAGCATGCAGCAAGTATAGGCGAGGCTGAAAGGTTCCTGAAGGCCGCCCTCAGGCAAGCCAATAAAAATGAAAGCCAGGGATTTTTTACTGTGCAGCTGGATACTACCATAGCAGCTGCAGTTAATATTAACATAGAGGATCTGGGAGCTGCAGATGGCAAATGGTACTTAACCCGTGTGGACCACAGCCTGCTTAACGGATATACATACTGCTGGTGCCGTAAAGGGATTGAAGGTGATTATTAATGAATAAAAAAGGCAAGGTTGACAGTATTGCAGGCGATAAAGTGACAGTATGGTTTCCGGATATGGATAATGTACGTACAACTGAGCTGCCGGTTATGAAGTTTGTATTGGACCAGGTTGATGTTGGGATTACAGATGTTTTGATTGGATCCTCAGGGGAGCCTACAACGATAACAGGGAAAATGTCCGGTACCTTGACACAGAAGCTGAATATCGGGGATGTAGTCCTGGTCATGTTCTGGTCTGGCAATATGAAAGATGGTGCTGTAATAGGGAGGGTTGATGCATGATAATCGGAGCTTATGGAAGTCTCGTGTTTTCAGTATCCAGCCAAAAGGTAAGTACCTTTGATAATCTATCCCTATCTGCTTCATATAACACAGAGACGCAGGAAGTTATAGGGAAAAAGCCATCCACTTATAAAAAGGGTCCTGGACTCGATCAGATATCCTATGATGTAACGCTGGATCAGACGCTAGGGATTGATGTTGAAGCGGAGATAAAGAAGTGGAGGGACATATGCAAATCCGGAGCAGTATACCACATGAATATTGGTGGAAAGAATATATCTGAGTTTCCACTTATGCTGAAAAGCATAGAAATAGCATATAAACAGATAGGTGCAGACGGAAAGATCGTAAAGGTCATACTATCTATTAAGCTTGAAGAGTATGTAAGAGCCGGCAGCGCAAAAAGCACCGGTACCGGCAGCGGTGCGGGTGGTGTAAGCGCGGATGTATCTCAGGCTTTGTTCGGGCCTGATGGAACCAAAATTATAACAAATACCAATGTAGCCAGAGCCAAGGCCGGCGGGCTGGCATTAGCATAATTGGGGTGATAGCATGCAGTATTTCATAAATACTGACGAGCCTGCAGGAATAACATGGGGTGCTAAAGGGAATGAAAGAATCCTGCAGAATGTAGTGAATCTCATTAATACATCTGCTTATGAAGTAGCTTATGCCCGAACCGTTGGCATACAAAGGGATTTTTATGACCTGCCAGCTCCACAAGCAGCAGCAGTTGCAGCAAATAGTATTAGAGAGGTAATTGCACTCAGAGAGCCAAGGGCAACAGTTGAGAACGTTGAGTACCTGGGGGTAACAAAGTCTGGAAGTATGAAAATGCGGGTGGTGGTAGATATATGAGCGATATTAAATTTGTTGAAGTTGATGCTCTGGCCATACAGAATGATATGATAAGCCAATTTGAAGTGGCATTAGGAGAAACCTTATATCCTGGCGATGAACGCAGGATTTTTTTATTGCAGCATACTCCGGTTATTGTAGGACTAAAGAATGATATCAATGAGACCGGGAAACAGAACCTTTTGAGATATGCCCGTGGAGAAAATCTTGACGCCCTAGGGTATAATACACCGAGGTTAAAAGCTCAGAATGCAATAGTTACTCTTAAATGGACACTCTCTGCAGCTCAGATTGCACCTGTTACGATAGCAGCCGGCAAGAGAGGTTCACCTGATGGAGTGTTATTCTTCGCAAATAAAGTAGATTGCGTCGTACCTGCAGGTCAGATTGAAGGGACTGTTATAGCTGAAGCAGTGAAAACAGGTCCCCAGTATAATGGGTTTGTGCCAGGACAAATCAATAAAATTATTGATTCAACACCTTATGTAATATCAGTAACAAATATAGATGAAAGCGCAGGTGGTGCTGATATAGAGCCTGATGATGACGGAGTTAATGTTTGGAGTGGATATCGTGAAAGAATAAGGCTTTCATCAGACAGCTATTCGACAGCCGGACCTGAAGGCGGATATATATATTGGGCTAAGACTGCTGATATTAATATTGCTGATGTAGGAATACTCTCACCGGCTCCTCTGGAAATAGTTGTTGTTGTTCTAATGAAGGATGGAGAGCTGCCTGCCCAGAGTGTTCTTGATACTGTACTTGCTGCAGTTACTCCTAAGAATAGAAGGCCGATGTCAGACCTTGTGACAGCTGCAGCTGCTACAGTGGATACTTATAATATTAATCTCACTTATTATATCTCAGCGGAGCGTAACGCAGAAGAAGCTGTGATACGCAGTCTTATAGAAGATGATGGAGGCTCAATAGACCAGTATATAGCCTGGCAGCATGCAAAACTCAAAAGGGCAGTTAATCCTGATACCCTGAAAAACCTTATGCTAGTGGCCGGTGCTTTCAGGGTTGACATTACAAGCCCTGTTTATACTGCTGTAGCAGAAGGCCATGTGGCCAAGGCAGGCACAATCAATGTCGTATATGGAGGGTTGATATAAATGAAAGAATTAAAGGATATCGACCTCCTGGAGCTGCAGACAAAATTCATGAAACAAGATCCTACAACAAAGGCCTTATGTGCAGCGCTCACTCCACAGCTGCGGCAGGTAGCAAGCGAAGTGAGGTTGTGTTTGATATACAGCCTCATAGATGAGCTTCCAGAGCCAGTGCTTGATGAACTGGCCTGGCAGATGAAGATTGATTGGTATGATGCAACAGTAGCTATAGAAATCAAACGGAAGTTGATAAAAACTGCACCGGCTATTAAGCGATGTTTAGGCACCCCCTATGCAGTTGAAGAAGTAATAAAAATATACTTCGGGGACGGAGAACTTAAGGAATGGTTTGATTATGGTGGGGTGCGGGGTAAATACAAGGTGATTACCAGCAATACATCCGTGACAGGTGAACTTGCGCAGCAGTTTATTAGGGTAATTGAATCAGTAAAGCGTAAGTCTTCGCACCTGGAAGAAATAATAATTTCCCTCTCCGGAGAGATGAATCTTTATTATGCCGGTGTTGTCCACACTGGCGATTTTCTTGAGATAAGGCAGGTGATATAGCATGAGCTTTGGCGGATTGATACTCACAAATAGGGGGAGGAACCTCCAGGCAAAAGCCCAGGCAGGAGCGCAGCTGAACTTTACAAGGATAGCTGTCGGAGACGGCGAATTGGGCGGCAGCTCCATACTTGATCTGAATGCGCTCATCCATGAAGTTAAGACATTGGATATAACCAAGTTTGTTGTATTAACAGGAGGGAAGGCTGTATGCGGCGGATACCTGAGCAATCAGGATTTAGCAACAGGTTTCTACTGGCGGGAGCTGGGCCTTTATGCCACGGATCCTGACCTGGGGGAAATACTATATTGCTATGGCAATGCAGGAGCCGATGCGGAATATATTCCTGCAGGAGGCGGTCCGGACGTAGTTGAAAAACATATTGATATAGTCTCGATCGTTGGGAATGCCCCTAATGTTACAGCAACTATTGATCCATCACTTGTATTCGCGACTATTCCGGAAGTGGAAGCGCTGATCAGTGACCATATAAATGGGGAGGATCCTCATCCCTTATATATTAAAAAGTCACTTGCAACTGCCTTAAATGACTTTCTTGTAGCATCCGGACAGGGACAATGGATTAAGAAGACTTTAGCCGAAGTAAAAGCGATATTGGAATTAGGATCGGCTGCTTATACAAACTCAGATGCATATGCTGCCTCCGGACACAATCATGATAGTGCATACGCAGCTGCAGGTCATAATCATACAGGTGTTTATGCAACTTCGGGGCATAATCATGATGGGGTGTACTCGGCTTCTGGCCATAACCATTCAGGCGTCTACGCTCCAGTAGCCCATACCACTCCTGCAGCTACTACAAGCGCCATAGGGCATGTAGAGTTGGCAACTAATGCTGAAGTTACAGCTGGAACAGATACAGCGAGGGCAGTAACACCTGCAGGGCTAAAGGTGGAGCTGGACAAGAAAATTAACAACAGCCTAGCCACAGCAGCTGATCAATTTATGGTTTCCTCCGGAATAGGCGCCTGGGCAGTAAAAACAATAGTACAGGTTAAAGCACTGCTAGGATTAGGTTCAGCCGCTTATACGGACAGTACAGCCTACGCCACTGCAACACAGGGCACGAAAGCGGACAATGCACTACCCAGGGCTGGTGGTACAATGTCAGGGGAGGTAAACCATGCTGACCAGCTTGTGACAAGGCCAAAACTTAAGGACTATAGCGAAGCAGTAACAGTGGATGTAACAGGTACAGGAACGCAGACGCTTGATATTACGACAGCAAATGTGTTCGAGATAACACAAACAGGAGCCATTACCTTTGTATTTAGTAATCCCCCTGCAAGTGGCAGTGCAGGGTCTATTACACTGATACTGAACAAGGGTGCAACAGCTTATGCTATTACTTGGCCAGCGTCGGTAAAATGGGATGGTGACGAAGTGCCGGACCTTAGCGCAGTAAATAAGACGGCCATACTCACTTTTGTTACAACAGATGGCGGCGCAAGGTGGTATGGCGGCTTAATGGGTGCTGAGTTTACAACATAGGAGGTGATAGTATGTTAGCAGATAGAATGAGAATGTGTAGCGGAAGTAAAAATGGTTTATGGGTTATAGTCGGAGGCAATGGTAAACTTGCTGTATCTAAAGATGCGCAGCTATGGGAATTAAAAGATGCAGGATTCGGTACTACTGGTATTGCAAGAATATTTTATGGTAATGGCTTGTGGATAGCCGTAGGCTCAAGCAAAATTGCAACATCACCAGATGGGATAACTTGGACACAAAGAACAAGCCCGTTTGGTATTGATACTGGTATTTATGGTATAGCCTATGGTAATGGGACATGGGTAATTGGTGGTAGTGGTGGAAAAATTGCAACATCATCAGACGGAATAAATTGGACATTGCGAACTAATCATCCTTTCATAACCTCAGATTATGTTTATAGAATAGCACATAATGGTAGTAATTTATTTGTTGCGTTAGGCTCAAATGCGAATAAAGCAGAAAACAAAATTGTAACATCACTAGATGGAATAAATTGGACAAAAAGAACAACCGGATTTACTAATCCTGATGGCGATATAGCCTATGGTAATGGTTTATGGGTAGCCGGAGGTGAAGGAGGAAAAATAATAACATCACCAGATGGCATGAATTGGACAGAAAGAATAAGTGGACTTACAGATTATCTTTACAGTGCAGCATATGGCAAGAATTTATGGATAGCTGTTGGAGGAAAAGGCAAAATCTCGACATCGCCAGACGGAATAAATTGGACGCCACGTACTATTCAAAATTGGTATGCAAATTATTACTGTTTTTCAGTAGCTTATGGTAATGGATTATGGATTGTCGCTGGCGGTGGACCCAGTGTAGAAGACGAAATGGCAACGTCACCAGATGGTATAAATTGGACTATGGCAGCTAATGTATTTATAACGACAAGTATTGCTAATATAACATATGGAAAATAATGGGGTGTGATTAATGAATTATGCAAAAGTAGAAAACGGACAAGTAGTACAAGTAGGTTTGCCAAAGGTAGGCATACTCACACAGGGGGAAAATGCAGGCTGCACAGTATCAGGATATGATAAGCTTGACGAAGCAACATTGCTGGCAGAAGGCTGGCTGCCTGTATTCGATAATCCTCCTGAGTATGATCCTGAGACCCAATACCTGGAGCATGCCGGCTATACCATTGTGGGAGCGGAAATATTGGCAGAATATAATGTCAAGCAAAGGGAATACACGCCGGCGCCGCCTACTCCGGAAGAAAAAATAGCAGACCTTGAAGCACAGCTTGCTGCTACAAATGCTGATATGCAAGCATTGATGGAATACCTTGCAAGCACAGGGGTGCTAGAGTATTAAAGTAAAGGAGGTGTGTGAAGATGCCTATATTAAACTTTAGGGTAAGTACGTATTCCAGGAATATCTACTTATATGGCACGACCTCATTTTCCACTATTCCCGAAGATTACCGGGAACCAGTAAAGCAATATGCGGCAATAGGAATAGTTAACGGAGTGCAGTATCCGGCGAATTTTACAGGGTACACAAGAGAGCAGATAGACAATGCCCTGGCAAAAGGGTATATCACTCAGCAGGAATATGATGAAACTGTAGCCTTGGTTCCTGCGGAATAGGAAATACACCGGCACCTGAAAGAGGGTGCTATTTTATTTGACAGAAGGGACTGGTAAGGTGATGCCGGAATGGATACCAAAATACTGGATTGAGGCACTGTTTGCTCTCATTATTGCTGGTTTAGCTGCAGGATATAGAAAGTTAGCTAATAAATTAAAGGAGCAGGATGCTGTTAAATTGGGCATACAGGCTCTGCTCAGGGATAGGATTATTCAAAGCTATAACCACTACCAGGAAAAAGAGTATTGCCCTATATATGCCCTGGAAAATGTAGTGGAGCTATATGAGCAGTACCATGCATTAGGGGGTAATGGGGCGGTTACAGAGCTTGTGGAAAGACTTAAGGACATGCCAACAGAAATAAAGAAAGTGAGGGAAAGTAAAAAATGAAAAACATATTATTGTTTCTCTGGGAATGGAGATTTATTATTATCTTGGTCATAGCCGCGGGGCTATACTGCCTGCTTGAATGGGAGAAGGCAAAGAAAATGATCTATGCCGGCATTGCCCAGGCAAAGCGGTATGCTAAGGATCAGGTGCTGAAGAACGGTGCACAGCAGGAAGAGTATGTGGTTAAGCTTATGCTCGAGAAGCTGCCGCTGTCACTCAGGATATTCATGGGCGAGGACATGATAAGATACCTTGTTAAAAAGCTGTATGGCAAGCTTTGTGATTATATAGATAATGGGGCGCTGGATGATTCCTTTAAGATTGAGTAGGTGATAATATGATAAACAACCGTAAAATCGATGACCTGCATCCGGTAGTCCAGGAGCTCTGCAACAAGCATATAGCAGCATGCAAAGCCAGAGGAGTAACTCTGCAGGTAACAAACACTCTCAGGGATGAGGAGTACCAGGCTTATCTATACGCCCAGGGCAGGACCAGAGCCGGCAGCATAGTAACCAACATGCAGCTTGTCGGACCGCATGGCTTCGGGTTGGCATATGATGTTGTACCGGTGGTTAATGGCCAGGCTGTGTGGGATAATAACAAGCTGTGGACTATCGCCGGCGAGGAAGGGAAAAAACTGGGACTCACCTGGGGAGGGGACTGGAAGTCTATAGTAGATAAGCCTCACTTTGAATATACTGGTGGCTTGACAGCAGCTCAGCTCCGGGCAGGTCAGCGGCCGTTATGGTGGGAGGTGAAAGCATTGGACTGGAAAGAGATTGTTCACGAAGTAGCTGATGATCCAAGATGGGAGAAGGCTATCAACATGCTTGTATTTGCCATAAAGGCAGCAAAAGCTCAGGGTGACATCGGGGATGCTGGTATATTGGAGTACTTACCATCACTAATAGAAAAAGCGCATAATAGACCTTGACAGCAATATAAAGTAATTAATATAATTCTATAAAGGGGAATGCCCCCTGTAAGGGGGGGCTTTTGTGGTTAGTGCCGAAAGGGAAGGCCTGAGGAGAGTACCGAAAGGGAAATCCTTCATATGCTGTATAAGGGGTAGCCTTCGGGCTGCCTCCTTTTTTAATTTTTTGTACTATTTATCTGCAAAATACGACAGTTTATATAATTTGAATTTACTGTATATTAATATAGAGTTACTATTTAAAGTGGTAGAATTATCAAATTCTGAGGGGGGATATAATGGCGCAAATCGCTTATCTTAAATTGGCGGACTTACACTTGTGGACAGATAACCCAAGAATAGGTGCAGTAGAAGATGAATTATTAGAACTAGAAAGTCTAGTAAAAAAACAAAGCTTCATAAAAAATAAAAAACCATATAATAAATTAATAACACTAGCTGAATCAATTGTTGAAAATAACGGTATTATTGAGCCAATAGGAGTATTAAAGTTTGAAGATGGGTTCATGGTTGTTAAGGAAGGAAATAGAAGACTTGCTTGCTTAAAAATGCTTAGGACCCCTGATATAATCCCTAGAGAGTTTCCTGAGTTAGTTGAGACTTTTACTGATCTATCAAGAAAGGCTAGGGGGAGCATTTATGACAGCATACCAGCAAGAGTATATGTAGAATCAGAGAATGAAGATCTCGAGCAATGGATTGAGTTAAGACATAATGGTGAACAGGAAGGAAAAGGGCTAGACCCATGGGGAGCTCCAGAAAAACAAAACTGGAATAAGTATAGAGGAAAGAAAACACCACTTCTTGATTTTCAAACACACTTAATAGAAGAGGGGATTTTGGATAAGGATCAAGTTTTCAGTATAAGCAAAACTAACTGGGATAGAATTCTTGGAACAGTAGGACGCTCGTATTTAGGTCTAGATTTTATTGAAAGTAAATATTGCATTATAATTGGCATTCAAGATTTTATAACAAGGATTAATAAAACAATAGAAGCATTAAAGGGAAAGTCTGTCGGAACCGTCTATGATAATGAAGCTATTGATACATTCTTTAAGAGTTTGGGGCTCAATAATGGATATACTAACCAGTGTATAGTAACTACTGATATAAACCTTGATAATGTAATCGTTAATGGCAGTTCCACGCCTGAAGTAATTGATAAGCCTCAGGGAAATAAAGATGTGGATGGGGAAGCCAAAGATTTTACAGCAATTACATTAAAGGAGATAGCTGAACCCGAACCTAAACGGAGAGTATCAACGAGGCCTGCTCCTTTGTTGAGTAACCTCATTTGCGATTTAAAGTCCTCTAATGATTCTGATGGAATCATACGACTTGTTACAGAGCTTAAGAAGATATCTAAAAATAAGCATTACGTTGATTATCCAATAGCTACTGCTATGCTGATGCGTAATTTGTTGGAACAGAGCTTAATTTGTTATCTAAAGAAAAGAAACAAGTGGAGCAAATTTTATTCTTCAAAAAAGAATGAACCAACCTTAACGGAAATACTTGATAAGTTTGAAAAAGATACAGATATTTTTGCACAGGATAGGACTCTAGAACGCTATTATTCAATCATATTTCAAACTAAAGGTATAAAAGAATACTTCAACATGATAGTCCACCATCCTCACGAGATTGCAGCAACTCCTGAAGTGTTGGATGCTATTGTAACTGGCTCAGGGTATTCTGCCTTAATACAACATATTATAGACTTCTGCTCAGAAAAGTGTGGCCAAGAATAACCAAAAATGCTATAATGACCACAGAATCAAGGAAGGAGTGATATGTTGAAGAGTAAAAATATATCTCCCTTAAGGTATCCAGGAGGTAAAGCTAAGCTAACAAATTTTATAGCAGAGCTTATAGATCTTAATAATCTAAAAGGCTGCACTTATATTGAGCCTTTTGCGGGTGGGGCAGGTGCAGCTCTTGCTTTACTGTTAAATGATATAGCTAGTAATATTGTCATTAATGATTACGACTTTTCCATATATGCGTTCTGGCATTCGGTTATATATAGAACTGAAGAACTATGTAATATGATAATTAATACACCTATCTCAGTGCAAGAATGGCTGCGACAGAAGGAAATATTTGATAGCTCGGACGATTTGCTTCACTTAGGCTTTTCAACATTTTTTCTTAATAGGACAAATCGTTCAGGAATTATTAAAGGTGGTATAATAGGTGGATTTGAGCAGAAAGGTGAATATAAAATTGACTGTAGGTTTACAAAGAGTGATTTAATAAAAAGGATTAAAACCATTGCGTTATATAGAGATAGAATTTCTCTATACAACATGGATGCAGCTGATTTGATTGAAAATGTTTTAACTACTATGCCTAACAAGGCTTTAGTATACTTAGATCCACCGTATTATAAGAAGGGTCCTGGATTATATACTAATTTTTATAATAATGAGGATCACACAAAATTAGCTAAATTGGTAAGAGAAAATATTAGGCAACCTTGGATTATGACATATGACAGTGTTGAGGAAATTTCTGAGCTTTATAGTGAGTATAGGCAAACAAGATACTTTTTGAATTACAGTGTTAGTAACAAGTATAAAGGGCAAGAAATATTGATATATAGTGATAATTTAAATCCAGTAGTATCAATGAACCTTAATCAGTGTATCTAAAATAAATAAGAGATGTAATGATGCTTAGCGGCTTTGTTTAGCAAAGCTGCTATTTTTTTACACTGAATACGAACGCTTGTTTGCTTTTTGCATTTTATAGTGGTATATTATTATCAAAATCATATGAAGGTGATAACGTGATAGAGCATATCCTGAGAACATCTTTGGAGCGTGGCTGGATAATCACAATCATATACTCCGGGAGCAACGGAATAAGCGAGAGAAATATTAAGGTGTTGGAGTTGCAGGATGACAGCCTGAAGGCTTATTGCTACCTGCGGAAACAGGTGAGGTTTTTCAAAATGGATAGTATTCTCTCAGCTGCTTATCAGGTGGAACGTTATAGAGCTATAAGCTAGTTTATGAGGTGAAAAGCATGGATAGGATCCCTGTGGAGTGTATTGTTACAATGAATCATCAAGAGATAACACCAATAAAGGTTAGGTATGAAAACAATGATGAAAGGGTCGTAATAAAGATAGACAGGATCTTGAAGCGGGATAAGAAAAGTACCATGCCATATATGGACCATCCCGAAAAACAGAGTATACATATAAATGTGAAGCTATCCTATCAGAAACAAGGAAGCCTTTCACTCTAACATTCAGCGCTGATAGCTGCCGTTGGTATATGTACTTTGGGTAGTCAGAGGATTATATAAAAACAGGCATGTAGTCAGCATGTGTAGTCAAAAATAAAGCCAACTATCAAAAGAAGCTTGTATATCAACACTTCGTTGGCAGGGGTAAAATATGACTCTGGATCAGTTTGTTGAGGTTCAAATCCTTAACCGGGAGCCATATTGATTATATAAGTTGTAGAATTAATCTTCTACAGCTTTTTTTATTTTACTACTGCCAAGGAGTGTCAAGATTTGATTACAATAGAAGAAATCTAAATATGTTATCAAAAAAGCCAGGTGTGCGATAACTGCTTTTGATACTTTAAATGATTAATGATATAATAAATGCAAGAAAGGATTTGAATTCAAATAGATTTGTGGCTATTAGAAAGAGTGAACAAAAAGGAGATTGTAAAAATGGGTGTTGTTGTATTAAATGCAGAAGAATTAAATCTCCCGGAAGCTATAGCAAAAAAGCTGAAAGGTCGTAAGGTAGAGATAACAAATGAGGGTGAGAAAATAATTATTACTCCTATAGATAACCCTGTGCCAAAGGCCCGTGGAATGTTCAAAGGGGGTAACTTTTCAACTGAGAAGCTTTTATAACAGTCGTAAGAATTAATCTTATGGCTTTTTTATTTTGTGAAACAAGCTGATAAGCTGGCAAACTGACACTATAACTTATAAAGTTAAAAGGAGGCAAGGCTATGACAACATTCGGTGCACCGGAAATTGTACAGAGCACAGATGAAAGGTATTTTCTGGTTAAAGATGAACAGGGAAGACATTGTATAGCATACAAGGCTGACAATGGGGAATTGTGTATCAAATCATCCATTTACAGCGATCTGGAATTTATTTCAAAGTTGAACATTTTCATTGTCACTGATTTTGAGACAGATAGCTGCGGATTGATAGATACTCATGGGGAAGAGCTTGTACCGTGTTTTTTCCAGACGGTTGTTATTACAAAAGGCAGAATTGTACTTGTGGACTACAATAACAAAGCACATGATATATACATAGAAGAGGGCAAAAGTGTAAAGAAAGTTCTGCTGCGGTACACCAAAAGCCTGAGAGCAAAGGATGTGTTCATGATGGGAAAAAGTGCAGGGTTTCGGGATGCTCAGAAGCCGAGATAAGCTACTTTATTTATCCAAGAGCTGTGTCCAGGTATATATTTTATAATGAAAGCATAGTTATTGATAAATCTAAGTAAGGGAGAGAGTAATAGATGCTGGAAGATAAATTATGGAATTCGATAACCTAAGGAGGCAATGGAGTCAGGCTTGAAGTGAATATTTCAAGCCTGACTCCATAATCTATACGTGATATAAATCATAGCTTTTTACCATAATAATGTTATGATAAGAATAGGAAATGAACGAATCAGTACAAAAGGAGGATCAGTAATGGAACAGATGATAAAAAACATAGAACTTTCAAAGATATTGGATCTGGAGTCCCTTGTTGCGTACCAGGAAGGACAGGTAGTCAGCAGGACATTGGCTCAGGGGAAGAATTTAAGTATAACCCTGTTTGCCTTTGACAAGGGGGAAGAGATAAGCTCTCACTCGTCCGGCGGAGATGCGATGGTTTATATACTTGATGGAAAGGCGGAAATAACGATAGGTGAAGAGACTTTTCACTTGACAAAGGGTGAAACAATTGTGATGCCGGCAGGAATAGCACATGCTCTGCTGGCCAGTGAGCAGTTTAAGATGCTTTTGATTGTGGTGTTTAAGCCGTAGAGACACTTTACACTATTATGGGGTTGTTGCAAAATGTGCAGCAATCCTTTTTTTGTCCGGTATTATGAAATTTATTCTGCCCCAGAATATAGAGGAATTGGGAAAAAGATATAGAAATATAATATTATTGCTGCATCCGGGAAGGAGTATAAAGAAGGAGGATCTTATGGACAAAGGAATGATATTTCCCCAGAAGCTGAAAGAGGGCGACACAATAGGGCTGGTTGCTCCGTCATCACACATCAATTTTGATAATATTACGAAGTGCAAAGAGGCTGTGGAGGCTTTGGGGTATAAGGCAGTATTGGGGAATAGCGCAGACAAGTCCTATATGGGGTATTTATCAGGGGATGATGATGTGAGAGCCCGTGATATCAATGAAATGTTTGAGAGGAAGGACGTAAGCGGCATATTCTGCCTGAGAGGCGGCTATGGGAGCTGCAGGATCGTAGATAAACTTGATCTGGATTTGATCAGGAAGAATCCTAAGGTATTTGTCGGCTACAGTGATATTACGACACTGCACCTGGTATTAAACCAGATATGCAATATGGTAACTTATCACGCGCCTATGGTAAGCTCAAACATGCTGACACAGTTTGATGATTATACGAAAAAGAGCTTCCTGGACACTTTGTTCATGGACGAAGAGCTGGAATTTCTGAATCCCGAAGGCACAAAAATTGAAACCCTGTCAGGGGGCTGCGGGGAGGGAGTATTGACGGGAGGCAATCTGTCCCTTATTGCAGCAAGCATCGGCACCCCCTATGAAATAGATACAGAGGATAGAATACTATTCATAGAAGAGGTGGATGAGCATACCTACAGGGTAGACAGGTTTCTGCAGCAGCTTAAGCATTCAGGGAAGCTTGCTGCTGTAAAAGGGATCATTTTAGGCAGCTTTAAGAATTGCGGCCCTGAGCATGAAGGGGATGCGGATTTGATGGAGATATTCACGGATATTATAAAACCGCTGAATAAGCCCACAGTATATGGTGTAGAGTGCGGACACTGCTATCCCACCGGATCGCTTCCAATGGGGGTGACCTGTAAGCTGGATGCGGATAAGGGGAGGATCATTTTTTCAAAATAAGGCAGAGATTAGAGAAATAGTATGACGAATCATACTATTTTCTCATTTATTGAATATTTACAAACAAAAATATGCTATGATAAACTTAAAACATGTAGAAAAATGGTATATTATCGTGAATCATATTAAAGGAATGTGGCTGTTATGAAAAGAATCAGCTCTAATATAATGATGGTTTATTTTATATTTGCATGTGTATCGGTATGCCTTACCTTATTGATATCCTACCGTACAGTCAACAGCATTTTGCTGGAGCATGCCTTTTCCCTGGGTACGGCACGTGCGGAGCTGGAAGCAAAAGAAATAGACAACTGGCTGCAGGAAAGGCTGACTCTTTTGGAAAGTGTAGCCGTTCAGATAGAGAATACCGGGTCCAATGATGAGGAGAATATACAAAAAATCCTTGAGAAGGCGGCAAAAGCCAACCCCTACTTTTACAGCTTCTTTATTGGCTTCGGGAATGGAAGACTTATGGATGCCAACGGATGGATACCTCCTGAAGAGTATAATGCTGCAGAGAGACCCTGGTATCGCGAGGCACTTTATGCAAATGGCATAACTTTCACTTCGGCTTATATTGATAAAAAGAAAAACGCATGGGTAAAGGCTATTGCAGTTCCGGTGCATGCCAAGGGTGAGAGTGCGGTACTTGCTGCCAATATTCCTTTCGATACTATCAGAAAGCAGATACAGGATATCCGTTTTGGGGAAACAGGCTATTGTATACTGCTGGACGGCGATGGGATCGTTCTTGTATATCCTGATAAGGATGATGAAATGAAGCCCCTGGAAGTGGTACGGAAGGATCTGAGTGCAGAGATACAAAAGAATACCTGGAAGAATACAGAGGGTACGACAATACTCCATTCCGGCGGAACGGCTGAACTGCTGGTCCACGTACCGATCCAGTCCAATGATTGGAAGCTGCTGCTTCTGGCTCCTATTGAAGAGTTCCAGGGACCCGCAAGGAAAATGTCCCGGCAGCTTATGGCAGTGATAATATTTCTGCTGGGATCGATTATCTTCACGAACTATCTGGTAGGAACAAAACTATCAGCTGCTCCGGAAAAAGAAAAGGAAGAGGTTCTGCAGATTACCGGCAGAAAGAACCCTCCGGAGGGTGACGAAGCCGGAATGATGATAAAGGCTGAAAAGGCAGCGGGTAACGAAGCCTCCCATAAAAAAGAGAAATATATTGCCGGAACTGAAGAGGTATATGATATCGCAGGGCAGATCGATGAAATTGCTGCTCAGCTTGAAAAAGGCGTCCGGTCTTTCAGAATAAGCAGAGATGACAACGGAGGAGAACAAGATGGATAAAGTGCTGGTAGTTGATGATGAAAAGGATATAGTGCAGTTGATTAAGGATTTCCTGCAAATTTATGCTATCGAAGTAGTTGAAGCTTACAGCGGGGAAGAGGCACTGAACAAGCTGGATGAAACCATCAGGCTGGTGATTCTGGATATAAGCATGGAGGGCATGTCAGGCATAGAAACCTGTAAAAAAATACGGGAAAGGACCAATATTCCCGTGATTTTCCTTACGGCGAAGAATTCCCAGAGCGACAAGGTATTGGGTTTGGGTGTAGGCAGCGATGACTACATGACAAAGCCCTTTGATCCAATAGAATTGGCTGCAAGGGTTAAGGCAAATATCCGCAGGTATACCGACTATAATGAGAAAAAAGCTAGCGGAAATTGTGAAGCAATGCACTTCGGCTCTCTTACGATCTATCCTGATCACTACCGGGTTCTAAGGGATAGTGTTCCTGTTCCCCTGACCAGCAAAGAATTTGAGCTGCTTTTATATCTGGTCCGGAATAGCGGGCTGGTAATGACGAAGGAACAGATATTGGACAAGGTCTGGGGCAGCACTACTTATGATTATAATGTGGTAACCACCAACATTAAAAGGTTGAGAAGAAAAATCGAAAAGGATCCTGACAATCCCGAATATATTCAGACTGTTTGGGGTGTCGGTTATGTCTTTGAGGGAAGTACATCATGAAGCTCAGAAAGATAAGGACAAAAATCACTCTTGCCTTAGTTCTGGTTACCGTTCTGACTGCTGTACTGATAGGTCTTATCAGCTATCTGATATTCCGGGATGTACTTTACAGTCAGGCTGCAGACCTGGGTATGAAAGCTGCCCAATATAATGCTGAAAGGATCCAGGGCTGGGCAAAGGAAAAGATCGCATCCCTGGAGCGGACTGGAGTACATATTTCTTCAATGGCCGTCTATGATGAGGCAGAAGTACAAGGTATGCTGCAGGATGCAGCGGAAGCCGATCCTTTTTTCTATAGTGTGTTTATCGGCTATGAAAATGGGAAGATGCTGGATGCAAAGGGCTGGATACCTGAAGCTGAGTACAATGCGGCGCAAAGACCCTGGTATCAGCTGGCAATCACGGCCAATACCACGGTTTTCACACCGGTATACCTGGATAAAAACAAAAAAAATCTTGTGACGTCAATTGCACTTCCTATAAGGCTGTCAGGATCAGAAGGGGTTCTGGCTGCAAACATTCCGGTCAGTAATATTACACAGCAGGTAAAAAGTATTTCATATGGCAAAACAGGGTTCGGGATTTTGCTGGACAGGGATGGAATGGTTATTGCCCATCCTGAAAAGCAGTATGTTTTACAGCCTCTTCAGAAAGTCTTTGATTTTACTCCCAGAACGTTACTGAATATCCAACGGCCTTTTCCGACAGTAGAAACCGTCATACTGCGGAATAGGAAGCATTTGCTGGTATCAGTTCCTATAGAAGCTTGTGATTGGAAGCTGCTGCTTATAGCGCCTGAAGCGGAATTTTTAGCTCCTGTACATGAAATGCTCGTCTATCTGTTCAGTATATTGGGTATTATCCTGGGTCTTATGATTTTATTAGGTACCTATTGGGGGAGAAGAATGTCCCTGCCGATAGAAAAAATGATTCACAGCGTGCAGAGGTTATCTGAAGGTGATTTGACGGAGCCTTTGGAAATAGTATCTGAAGACGAATTCGGAGCCTTGAGTGAAGCACTGAACCATATGAAATACAGCTTGTCCGGTATGATCAAGAATATTAACAGGGAAAGCCAGAGCCTTCATAGTTATGCTAAAAATCTTACGGATAAAGTTGAGGAAATATCCTCTGGAGTGACTGATTTTGTGATCCAGATTTCCCATGACCTTAAAACGCCTCTGACATTGATCAAAGGATATACAAAAGGGATACAGATGGGTGTTGCTAAGGAGCCCGACAAAATGGAGGAGTATTTAAGCGGCATTTACACACGGGCTGAACAAATCGAGGATATTACCGAGGATATACTGGATAGTCTGTATGATACCAGGAAGTCGTTGATACTTGAGCCTGAGGAACTGAATATCTCTGATTTTTCAGACCATCTCCTGGAAAGTGCAAAGGCACAGATAGAGAATTCCGGCAGGTACTTTGAAGGAAGCTTGACTATCGAAGGCGGCAGCTTGTCCGGGGACAGGATCAAGCTGATACGCGTATGGAACAACCTGATTGCCAATGCCATCAAGTATTCCGATAAGGGCAGCACGGTTCAGATAGCCATAAACCAGCTGCCTGATGAACTGGAGCTCATTGTAAGGGATGAAGGGATCGGAATAAGGGCTGAGGAGATAGACAAGGTCTTTGAAATGTTTTACCGCACGAAACAAAGAGATGTAAAAGGCTACGGTATCGGGCTGGCTTTATCAAGAAGCATCATCGAAGCCCATGGGGGAAGGATCCATGCCACCTCAAAATACATGCAGGGGAGCAGCTTCATAGTTAAGCTTCCTCTTATGTCAGAAAAATGACACAATTAATGTCTTACTGTGTCATTTTTTTTATTTATAATTAAAACAACCAAAGTCTGCATTGGAATCTGTTTCAACAGCTGCATGCATTTTGGGGCATCACATCATCTAGTGCTTATTAACACAACAAATTTCTAATCTTTCATAGTGTTAATAAGCACAACATTTATTCAGTGACTCGCATGCCCAATAAGGGATATACGTTACGAGGCACTATTAAAAGGAGGGTTAATAAAATGAACAGCACAACAACCGAAACCAAAAAGTTCAAATTCCCCCACGCGTTTGTACTTCTCTTCTCAATTATTGTTATTGTCGGTATTATGACTTATATCATTCCAGCAGGAGAGTACAACCGGATAGATGTAAACGGAAGGAAAGTAGTTGATGCGCAAAGCTTCCATTACATCGATCAGACACCTGTAAAAGTATTTGATTTCTTTACAGCAGTACCCAACGGAATACAGGCTGCATCTTCATTGATCATCATGATCCTGCTGATTGGGGGAGCTATCCGCGTATTTGACAGTACCGGAGCCATTCGTGCAGCTATTTTCAGTCTGACCAGAAATATAGGGGAAGAAAAAAGTCATTGGGTCCTGGCAGCCATTATGCTTTTCTTCGGAAGCCTGGGTGCCTTCCCGGGAATGCTGGAAGCATCAATACCTTTTGCACCGCTGTGTATAGGAATTGCCCTGGCGTTGGGGTATGATACGCTGGTCGGTATCTCCATTGCACTGGTAGGTATCGTCATGGGCTGGTCAGCAGGACCGTCTAACCCCTGGAATGTGGGTATAGGCCAATCCATAGGCGAGCTGCCGATGTTCTCCGGCTTCGGATACCGCTTGTTCATATTTGTTGTTTTTATGGCTATATCAATCGGCTATGTTTTGCGGTATGCTGCAAAGGTAAAAAAAGACCCTGCAAAAAGTGTTGTATATGGAATGGATATATCCCATTTAGTAAGCAGCCAGGATGAAAAGGCCGAATTCACAGCAAAGCACAAGCTGGTTTTACTTACTTTAGCCGTAACAATCGGCATGATAGTGTATGGAACCATCAATTGGAAGTGGGGCATACCCCAAATGTCGGCAGTGTATATTATCGGTGCCATTATAGCCGGTATTTTTGCCGGTTATAAAAGCGGCAAAATTGCTGATGAATTATTGGAAGGCGGTAAGGCTATTTTCATCGGTGCCATGGCGGTAGGACTTGCCAGAGCTATTCAGGTCATACTGGAGCAGGGGCATATAGCCGATACGATAGTATACTTCATATCCTCACCTCTGCAGGGGCTCTCTCCGTTTATCACATCCGTAGCCATGTTTGCAGTGCAAACAATCATAAACTTCTTTATTCCTTCAGGCAGCGGACAGGCTATGGTAACTATGCCGATCATGATACCGGCATCGGATATCATAGGTCTCAACCGTCAGATTGCCATACTGGCATTCCAGTTCGGAGACGGATTGTCCAATCTTTGCTACCCGACAGTAGGTGCATTGGTAGCATTTCTTATGTATGCGAAAATCTCTTTTGATAAATGGTTAAGGTATATTATGCCCTTTATGCTGATGATCTGGGGTGCAGCTGTTGTATTGCTTGTAGGGGCGGTTATGATGAATTTCGGCCCGTTTTAGAAAGTATGGAAAAGGCAGATCTCCAATACTGAAAAGATCTGCCTTTATTCATGATTTAATATAAATTCTCATAGGGTAATAGAATATTTGGTTTTTTATTCTATTACTACATAACCAAATTTATGGGGAGCGTGGATATATGTTAAGTATTAAGCAGATCCATTCCTTGGATATGTTGATACAATATGCTGCCATCATTAAAGATCTCATCGGCGAGGATGTAGCTACAATGGTAAGCGATACGGAAAAGTTCTTAAGCTATAATCCCGGTAAAATCTTGAACTCCAATACAAAGCCGGGAACACCGCTGCCGCAGGTTTCAATGCTGAGAAAATGTATGGAGCAGAGGAGGAGCATCAGTGAGGTGATTCCGAAAGAGGTATACGGTACGGCATTCAAGTCGACGGCAACACCTGTAATGGATAATGACGGTAATGTTATCGGCGCGATTTCCATATCTAAAGATCTGGAGACCAGAAACAAAGTAATTGGGGTGGCGGAGAATTTATCATATTCTCTGGATGAAATCTCGAAGGGTATAGTGGATATAGCTTCAAACGCACAGGAAATTGCAGTGTCGCAGGCTGGGATGGTCGATTCTGCAAGGGAGGCACTCGCCAGCATGCAGGAAACGGATAAAATACTGGTTTTTATAAAAGAAATAGCAAATCAGACTAATATGCTGGGTTTGAATGCTGCTATCGAGGCAGCAAGGGCCGGTGAATACGGAAGAGGCTTCAGTGTGGTGGCAGAGGAGATCAGAAAGCTGTCAAAAAGCAGTAGTGAAGCAGTGAATAAGATAAACAGCATTCTCAGTAAATCCAATGATGAAGTAAAAAATATTGTAAATGAAATAGAAAAAAACAGTATGAGCACACAGCAGCAAGCAGCTGCAACTGAAGAGATAAATGCTTCCATAGAAGAGATCAACTCGATCTCCAGTGAGTTGGTGACATTAGGAAAGACGCTGTAATAGTATTTTTTATAACTAGAGGAGGAAATTTATGAAGCCGTCCTATCAATATATCGGGAAAGCATATCCGATACAGGATGCTGAGCTTAAGGCGACAGGCGGACAGAAATATGTGGGCGACATGAAAATACCCGGAATGCTGCATGCAAAGGTTGTCTTCAGCGAAATAGCCCATGGCAGGATCATTTCCATCAATACGGAAAAGGCGAAGGACTTACCGGGGGTCGTGGCGGTATTCACCCATGAGAATACACCGGAGGACCTGTATAACAATTATGCTTTCTTTGTGGACCAGGCTGTGCCGAAGGATGAACGGCTGTTAAACGATAAAGTGCGCTTTGTCGGGGACCGGGTCGCTGCAGTTGTAGCAGAAACCGGGGAAATTGCCGAAGAGGCTGCCGGCCTGATTGAAATAGAATATGAAGAGCTTATGCCGCTGATAAATATGAGTCAGGCTTTAGAGGACAGGGATAATGAGATTCATCCCGGCGGAAATCTGCTTAAGCAATCGGAACTGAATTTTGGTGATGCCGAAAGTGCCATCAACGCCGCAGAGCTTACCTTTCACGATAGAATAAGGACGCAGAAGGTGCATCATGCTGCGATGGAAACGCATATGTGTGTCGCAGATTATGACAGAGCCGGATATCTGACCATATGGACGCCTTGCCAGAGTGTCTTCGGTGTGAGAGCCCTTATTGCAGATCTGTTGAAGCTTTCCTATAACAAAGTAAGGGTTGTGAAGACGATTACCGGAGGTTCCTTTGGAGCAAAGCAGCAGGCTATTCTTGAACCTTTGACAGCTTACATGGCTATGACTGTAAAAAGGCCTGTCAGACTATGCTACAACAGGAGAGAGACCATATTGAGCACAGTTACAAGGACTGCTGCGGATATTTCAATAGAGACAGGGGTTGCCAGGGACGGCAGCATTCTAGGCTGCAGTATAAATGCAATGACAGATGCCGGCGCTTATGTGGAAAACACCAATGATTTATCTATTGCAATGGGTAAAAAGGCTTTCCGTGTATATAGGATTCCCAATCTTAATTATAAAGTAAAAAGTGTACTGACAAACACACCGGTTTCAGGCGGCTGCAGAGGCTGGGGAGGTCCGCAGATATGTACGGCTATAGAAGTTCATTTTGACAGGATTTCAAAGTCACTTGGAATGGACCCGGCAGACTTCCGGCTGAAAAACCTGGTCTATCCTTACGACATGGAGAATGTCACAAAGATAACTCTTGGGAATGCGAGGATCCGTGAATGCCTTACGGAAGGTATCAAGGCCTTCAACTGGTATGAACGGAAAAGAGAGGCCAAAGGCCAGGGACGGTACCGGAAAGGCGTCGGCCTGGCATGTGCAGGCCATGTGAACGGTTTCTACGGAAAGATCCAGGACTTAAGCGTCATGACGCTTAAAATGAACGAGGACGGCAGCTTTATTTTAAATACCGGAACCCATGAACAGGGCTGCGGTACTTTAATAAGCCTGGCACAGATAACAGCAGAGGTTTTAGAGGTCGATCCGGCCAGGATAACAGTATTGGAAGCAGACACCGAAAGGAGCCCTTATGATGTGGGTACCTTCTCCAGCAGGGTAACCTATGTGGCGGGAAAATGTGCTTTAAAGGCGGCTGAAAAGCTTCTGGAGAGGATACTTGAGCAGGCAGCAGCCATTCTCAACACCTCAAAGGCATACCTGGTCCATCAGGACGGTTTTGTATGGATGCTCAGCAATGAAGGGAAAAAGCTGAGCTACAGGGATATTGGGGTGATTGCCCAGGTAAAGCACCAGCAGGAGCTTATAGTCACTGAGAATTATAACAATGTTTCAAACCCGGGTGCCTACGGGGCCCATTTTGCAGAAGTAACGGTGGATACATATACGGGCATGGTAAAGGTGACCGACTATCTGGCTGTTCATGATGTCGGACAGGTCATAAATGCCGGTGCCATTGAGGGACAGGTGGCAGGAAGCGTCCAGATGGGGATCGGGTATGCACTTTGCGAGGAAATCAGGCTTGATAAAAAAGGAAGACCCACAAACAGCAGCTTTGCAAAGTATACCTTAGTCAATGCGCCTGATATGCCTGAGGTGAAATGCATATTCCTGGAATACGGAGGAGATGATGGTCCCTTTGGCGCCAAGAGCCTGGGGGAAGTTGCCGTCATACCCGTTGCAGCAGCTGTTGTAAACGCAGTGAACGATGCTCTGGGAATGACTTTGTGCAGTCTCCCGTTGACTCCTGAAAAGATTATTGAGGCTTTGTATGAATCGGAAGAAGAAGGTCTGATGGAGGTGAAACCATGAAAATTGCTTTTAAGGTAAATGGAAGAAGCTATATGGAGGAAGTAGATCCAACCTTCAGGCTGATAGATGTCTTACGTGAAAAGCTGGGTCTGACAGGTACCAAGGAAGGCTGCGGAGAAGGGGAGTGCGGCTCCTGCACTGTTATTTTCGATGGTGCGGCGGTCTGCTCCTGTATGGTATTGGCGCCTCAGCTCGAAGGTAAGGAGCTTTACACAGTCGAATCACTGGCTGAAGATGGCCAGCTTGACCTCCTTCAGAAAGCTTTTATAAGAAACGGCGCCGTACAGTGCGGGTACTGCACACCCGGAATGCTGATGTCTGCAAAGGCACTGCTTATGAAAAACCCCGATCCGACTGAGGCAGAAATCAGGACTGCCCTTTCGGGAAATCTATGCAGATGCACGGGCTACAATCAGATAGTGAAGGCAGTCAAAGAGGCTGCAGACTGTTCGAAATAATATAGAGAGGTGTCATTGATGAAAGAGGTGCAGGTAAGCTCTCCTAAAAGTACAGCTGAGCTGGTGGGTACATTGGCGTCATACGAAGGGAAATATATGATGCTGGCCGGTTGTACGGATTTATTGGTGGATTTGAAGAAGCATTTGAACGGCTGCGGACTGATGATTGATCTTTCAGGAATAAAGGAAATGCGTTTCATCAAGGTCCAGGACAATGACCTGGTGATCGGTGCGCTGACAACCTTCACTGAGATTTCAGAATCCCCGCTTGTCAGGGAACATGGACTCTGTCTCGCCCAGGCGGCCGGGTCGGTAGGCTCGCCCCAGATCAGGAACAGGGCGACAATAGGCGGGAATATAGCAAACGGTTCTCCTGCAGCGGATTCAATCCCTGCACTGCTGGTGCTCAATGCATGGATAAAGTATACTGACAGAAATGGAAGCAGCTATAAGGTGGGGTTGGAGGAATATCTTGGCAGCCACAGGGAACAATTGCAAGCAAAGCATGGGTTTATTGAAGCCATCGGCATTCCTGTGAATGGGGCTGTATGCTTCAGCGGTTTTATCAAGCTTGGCTCAAGAAGTAATGTCACCATCTCCAAGCTAAGTCTGGCGGTAACATATTCTCTTGATGATAAAGATACGATACAGAACCCGAGGCTAGGACTGGGCTCTGTCGGTAAAACAGCGGTCAGGGCAGCAGCTGCCGAAAAGCTGATGGAGGGAAGGACGCCTGGGAAAGCGTTGATACAGGAATTAGGATCGCTGCTTTCGGCGGAAATAGAGGAGAAGCTAAAGGGGAGAGCGTCCATGCCATATAAGAAAAAAGCAATAATAGGTTTGGTTCAGGATTTATTCAGTGAATAGAGAATAATGAAAGCTGTAGAATTTAACTTCTGCAGCTTTTGTATTCAGGGGTAGCAGAATATAGAATGTGCAGTAAGTAACTGCACATTATTATGGGTAAAACTAGGTTATATTCAATTTATTACAATATTTAACATAATTTGACCATTTATTTGCTTTGTAATATAATTATAGTAAGAATATTAAGAAATTATAAATCATACTTATCAGATCCGGTTATGCAGTTATAAAGGGATGAAGTACTAATAAGGAAACACTGTAGGCGTTATAGGAGCTGATATAAACCTGCAGAAGCTTACCGTATTATTAGCAGACACCAAAATAGGCGAAAATGGTTATTCCTTCAGTATTGACAGTCAGGGAGTGTTCGTAACTCACCCCGATAAGGAGCTTATCGGAAAAAAGATCGAGGAGTTTGAGTGGGGCAAACAGCTGGTTGGAAATGGGTCAGGCATGCTGGACGCAAATATAGATAATACCGACAAGCTTATATTGTTCCTCACCAACAAGATCACCGGCTGGAAAATGGCCGGGGTAATAGACAAAAGTGAGTTTACCGCAAAGCTTGAAGTAATAAAGTATACAATAGCTGTAATATGTGGTTTGTGCATAGTAATAGCAATGCTGGGATCATTGCTGTTCTCTGGCAGTATCACAAAACAGATAAAAGGCATACTTGCTGCCATGGAGAAGTTCGGTAACGGAGATCTTACTGTTAGCATCAAAACAAAATCCAAGGATGAGATAGGGCATATTGCAGGCAGCTTTAACAAAATGGTGGAGAATATGAGACAGCTTCTTGGCGGCATACAGGAGACAGCACTTAAGTCAAAAAGCATATCGGATAAGGTAACTGCGACATCAACTGCAATAAGTGTTGCAAGCAATGAAATAGCAGGCGCCATACAGGAAGTGGCGTCAGGGACTGCAGAACAGGCGAAGGAAGCAGAAGGCAGTGTGGAAATAACAAATGTGCTTGCCAATAAGGTTGCCGATATGGTGGACAAGCTGCAGATAACTGTTGAAAGCACAGGAAAGATGAAAGAAAAGAACAGGCTGGGGACACAGTCCATCAATGAGCTGAGGGATAGGTTCAGGAAGAATACCGAAGCATCCTTGAACGTATCCAAAGGAGTCCAGGAGGTTTCCAACAAATCCAAGTCCATCAGCAAGATCATTGAGACAATTAATGCAATCGCAAACCAGACAAACCTGCTGGCACTGAATGCAGCCATAGAAGCGGCAAGAGCAGGCGATGCAGGCAAAGGCTTCGCAGTTGTCGCAGATGAGGTCAGAAAGCTTGCGGAAGAATCTTCAAAGGCTACAGATGAGATAAAAACCATAGTAGAAGATATAGTCCTGTTGATAGAAAAGACATACAGGGACATGGAGTATACAGGAAAGCTAGTCAATGAAGCAAATGTAGGCTTGGAGGAGACCAACAGGAGCTTCAATGAGATCGAGGAGTCTGTAGAAGAGGTTACAAGGCAGATGGAGCTTTTGAGAAGTGACATCAATGAAATAAATACCGCAAAGAACAAGGTTTTAAGCTCAATAGAAAGTATTACGGCAATTACAGAGCAGACCTCCGCCTCAGCAGAGGAAGTAAGCGCCTCAACGGAAGAACAGGTGGCGTCCATAGAAGAATCTGTCAGATCAATGGATGAATTGGGTGCGATCATTGCTCAGCTGTCGGAATCAATTAAAACATTTAATATTTAGCTGAATATAGACAAAAACCGTAAGGCATTATAATCGCTTTACGGTTTTTATTTTTGTGATATAATTGTGTTATATTGCTTAAGGGGGAAAAAGTGAAGATGAAAAGGGTTACAGCAGTGATTCTGGCATTATTTCTGCTAATATCGGCAGCAGGGTGCACAGCAGAGCAGGATACAAACTTGTACAAGAGCAAGGATGGAGATTGGAGCATAAATATTCCCAAGGAGTTCATAAAGGACAAGGAAGAATCCGACGAAGCGCTGAAGTCAAATACAGTATCCTTTAAAACAGAAAATGAATCATTTCTGGCAATTAACGAAATAACGGATGAAAAGCTTGAAATAAGTGAAGAAAAAATGAAGGAAGAGCTTGAGACTGATCATTATCTGAAGGTTCAACGCTATGACACCATAGAAATAAAAAATATAGGCAAGGCATACGGTGCAATGGTTACTGACGATGCAACCGGAATGGCTATGATGTATTACAGGCTGAAGTACAAGGATAAGGCAGTATCCTTCATTTTGTACCGGAAGGGAGCCTTCCTGCCTGAACAGGAGGCCAAAGCTATAGCAATGATAAGCACCTTTAAGGGCTTGAAATAATCGCGGTACAATATCAGGACTATCTTTCCTTCAGGATCGGTAGTCCTGATATATTGCATATATAGTTTGACAATATAACTAATGTGTGGTAGATTAATATTATTAGAGGAAAGTGGTGCGGAGATGGACAAATATCAGAATAAGGGCGGCAATACAGCCATAATAAAAAAGAATAATCTGTCGTTGATCGTAAGGCTGATCAGAGAAATGGGTGTCGTCTCCAGGACTGAATTATCACGCATTACCGACTTGAGTAAAGGCGGGCTGACTCCGATAATCCAGGAGCTCATCGAGAAGAACGTGATCCGTGAGACAGGAGTAATTGATTCAGCTGTTGGAAGAAAGCCTATTGTTCTTGAGATAAACTCAAATATCAGCTATGTCATAGCAGTGGACATAAACAGAAGCAAAATGCAGATAGGTCTTGTGAATTTTACAAATCAGCTGCAGTCCTTCTATGAATACAAGTATGCTGTCAAGGAAACAGCCCAGGACATAGTAAAAAGACTGAAGAGCATGATACGTTTTTTTATTGATCAGAATCAGGACAAGCGTATCGCAGCTATCGCCGTTTCGGTACCCGGTCCTTTGAACTGCCGGAATGGGATTATACTGAATCCTCCTAATTTTGAGGGCTGGGAAAATCTGAACCTTAAGACACTTCTGGAAGAGGAATTCGGCATTGCCACGATTTTGGACAAGGATGCCAATGCTTATGCAATGGCGGAGAAAACCGTTGGTCTCGGCAAGAAATATAAGAATTTTATTCATATAACCCATTGTGAAGGAGTAGGCTCGGGTATTGTACTCAATGACAAGCTGTACAGGGGCGTAGAAGGCTTTGGTACTGAAATAGGGCACATTATCGTTGATTACAATGGAAAGCAGTGTGACTGCGGAAATAAAGGCTGTCTTGAAAAATACGCTTCAATGAATGCAATAATAGAATGGATCGAAGCAAAGCTCGGCAGTGACAGCAATAAGGCCAATGATCCGATAAGAACGGTATACGAGCGCAGCGGCAGGATAGAGTGGGATGATGTCATAGACGGCCTGGCAAAGCACGTACCCATCTGTCTGGAAGCAATGGAGATCGCGGGCACTTATCTGGCATACAGTCTGGTCAGCATGATCAATATATTTGCACCGGAGGCTATTATAATAGGTGGGCCTTCGGTATTGGTAGGCAAGTATTTACTGAAACCGATCAAGAAAATAATTTCAGACAGATCGTTTTTCAGGGATTATTATCTTTCGGATATTCTCCTTTCAGAATTGAAGGATGGCGCATTAATAGGCATATCAAGCATTGCCTTTGAACACTTGTTGAATGACTCTATAGAACTGTTATTTGGAAATGTCTGATTCTCAATCACTATAATTTTTTTGTTTAATTAGTTATATTATATAACAAACACATAATACAATTTAGTATTCAATATATATTAATAAGGCTTAAAAAATATTATGACAACGCGATTGCATTGCAAAGGGGTGTGTGAATGTTGTACAAGCAATACTGGATCGGAGTTGACCTGGGAGGGACCAATATACGTACCGGACTGGTTAATGAGGAAGGGATCATTCTCCGGGAACAAAAGGAGGAGACTGAAGCATACAAAGGCTCGGACTACGTAATTGAAAAACTTATGAGCATGATTGAAAAAACCGGATCGGGCTATGAAATACAGGCGATAGGAATAGGGATGCCGGGGCCGTTGAATCCATACAAGGGTATTATTATGAATCCGATTAACCTGCCCGGCTGGAACAACATATTTCTTGCAGACATACTGAAGAAGCATTTTGATGTTCCGTGCTATATAGACAATGACTGCAATGTTGCTGCCCTGGCAGAGGCTTTGGAAGGAGCAGGCAAGGATTACCCCATAGTATTCTATATTACTGTGAGCACCGGCATTGGCGGAGGGCTCTGCATAAACAGACAGATAATATCCGGTGCGACGGGCAATGCCGGAGAGATTGCAAATATTGTTATAAGCAGGGATACCGTAAAGCATAGCTTTTTAAATCCCGGCTCACTGGAAGGAATGGCGAGCGGCATCAGCATTTTGAGAATGGCCGCTGAGCATGGGATAAAAGCGGAAAAGGCCCATGAGGTGTTTTTAATGGCTGAAGCCGGAAATGCAGCTGCAATAAAAATAGCAGATATAGTAGTTGACTCTCTTGCCCGTGGAATGGCCACTATCGCACATGTCGTAGACCCGCATATATTTGTGCTGGGAGGCGGCGTATCCCTCGCCGTGCCGGGTTTTACAGGAATGATAAAAGAAAGGTTTGAACAGTACATATATGAAGTGATGCGCAACCAGATAGAGATAAAGCCAGCTCAATTATCTGATCCCGGAATTATCGGGGCTGTTTATATGGCGAGAAAGAGAATTGAGAGGGAGATATATGAATAACATAATTTTTTTTCAGCCCATGTTCAAGGAGAAGATATGGGGTGGCAGCAGGCTGGAGAAAGTATTCGGAATGAGTATCCCGTCGGCGGAGACCGGCGAATGCTGGCTGGTAAGCGCACATACCGAGGGTGAGACTGTTGTCAGAAGCGGGGCATACGAGGGGTGGACCCTCCGGGAGCTTTGGGATAAGAAGCGGGAGCTGTTTGGCAATATGGACGGACAAGAATTCCCGCTGCTCATAAAGTTTATTGATGCCAATGAGGATCTGAGTGTGCAGGTACATCCCGATGAAAACAGCCCTCTGATAAACAACAGGGATATCAGAAGCAAGACAGAGTGCTGGTACATATTAGACTGCGAAGAGAATACAGAGATTATTTACGGACATAATGCCAGTACAAGAGAGGAATTGAGAGAAAAGATAGCTGCCGGAAAATGGGATCAGCTTTTAAGCAGTATACCGGTTAAGAAGAATGACTTTGTTTATGTACCCGGAGGTACGGTGCATGCTTTGAAAAAAGGTATGCTGGTGCTGGAGATTCAACAGTCTTCAGATACGACCTTCCGTTTGTACGATTATGGCAGGCTGGAAAATGGGAAGCCCAGGACACTGCATATTGAAGAGGCCGTTCAGGTCATTAATATACCGCATACCCCCTGGGTTCCGGCTTATGAGCTATTGAAGGAAAATGGAGCTGAGAAAAAAGTTCTGGCGCGTACTCCTTTTTTCACAGTTACCATGTATACAATTGATTCCCGGACTACCCTGCAGCAGGATAAGCCGTTTCTGATCGTTGGAGTTATTGAAGGTGAAGGCTCGATCGACGGTGTTTCTATCAAGCGGGGAGACCATTTCATGCTGCCGTATGGATATGGAAGCTTTGAGCTTGCAGGCGATATGACTATAATAACGTCTGCGCTGTAAATTTAAAAAGAGGATGTATGATTATGAATGCAAATAATAAAAACTTCTTCGTTATTGAAAGCTTCAAAAAAGAAATAAGGGAAATAGCTGCCTTAAGGTATAGAAATACAAAAATTATAGATAAATTCTATTGTCTTGATTCCAATCAGGAAGCCATGTATCCCCCTGAGGGGGTTCAATGGCAGGAATGCAGCCTGGGCAGCCATTGGAAGGGAAGAGACAGGTACATCTGGGTCAGGTTCACTATTAACCATGCACTTCTAGATAAGAACAACAGGCTTGTGGTCTATGCCGACTTCGGCACTACCGACGGGTGGCATAATCAGGGGTTCGAGTCCTTATGCTTTATTGACACGATGCCCTTTCAGGGGGTGGATCAGAACCACAGGGAGATAATACTGCCGGAGAGCTATGACTGCAAGGAAACGGACATATATCTCAAGCTGTGGTCGGGACTGGAAGGGGGAGGCGTACCCCGGGAGATTCCCCACAGCTTTAAGGAGCTGTATACTGCAGAACTGGATGTGAAGGCTGACGGTCTGTACTTCCTGGCAAGGGCTGCAGTGGAAACGATCCTTCAGCTGACCGATGAGGATGAGAATAAAATCATTCTTGCAGACATTCTTGAAGATACATTTTTGTCCATTGACTGGGCACTAAGAAACAACAAGGATGAACTCTACAGAAGCCTGTACAGGGCATATGACCTTCTGAAGGCCAGGCTTTCGGAGCTTCCGAAGAACTCAGGGATACATATGTCGGCAGTAGGCCATACACATATTGATGTCGCCTGGCTGTGGCGCCTGAAGCATACAAGGGAAAAGTGCGCCCGTTCATTTTCAACTGTCTTGAGATATATGGACCTGTTCCCCGAATACATATTCCATCAGAGCCAGGCTCAGCTATATGAATTCATAAAGAAGGATTACCCTGAGATATTTGAAAAAATCAGGAAAAGAGTAGCGGAAGGCAGATGGGAGCCCAATGGATCCATGTGGGTGGAGGCCGACTGCAATATTACCGGTGGGGAAAGCCTTGTAAGGCAGATCCTTTTCGGCAAAAGGTTTTTCAGGGAAGAATTCAATGTTGACTGCGATGTACTGTGGCTGCCGGATGTTTTCGGTTACTCCTGGGCGCTGCCTCAGATAATGAGCAAATCGGGTATAAAAACCTTTATAACATCAAAGATAAGCTGGAACAAGTACAATAAGATGCCTTACGACACCTTTTTATGGAGAGGGCTTGACGGGAGTGAGGTACTGACGCACTTTATCACCACTCCTGAGGTCCAGGACCAGGAAAGCGAATGGCGTACCGATTATAAAAGCACCTATAACGGACACCTTACTCCCTATACTGTAAGGAGTACCTGGGAGAGATATACCAATAAGGATATATATAAAGGCCAGCTTATCCCCTTTGGTTATGGAGACGGCGGCGGTGGCGTGGACAGGACAACGCTGGAGCTGTACCGGGCTATGAAGCAGCTTCCGGGACTGCCTGAACTGCGGCAGGAAAAGGTATCGGATTTTACTGCAAAGCTCCATGAGGCCTTTGACAATACGGATAAATACAGGCATGTATGGGATGGGGAGCTTTATTTGGAATATCACAGGGGAACATACACTTCCCAGGCATTTATCAAAAAAGAGAACAGAAAACTGGAGTTCAAATACAGGCTGGCTGAAATCCTTTCAGTATATAATGCAGTAAATAGTGATTTCTCATTATATGAACAGAAGGCATTAAATGACGGCTGGAAAATAATATTGAGAAACCAGTTCCATGATATAATACCGGGAAGCTCTATTGCGGAAGTATATGAGGATGCTAGGAAGGAATACGGCACAGCAGAGAAAATCGCAGAGGATGTGATTTTCAACTCAATAAGAAGTCTTACTGCTGAGGCTAAAGACCATTATACGGTTTTCAATTCCTGCAGCTTTGAAAGGACTGATTCTGTTTTTATAAAAAGGGATGGAAGCACAGCTTTTTATGATGGGAAGGGAGCAGCCCTTGAAGCAGCAGAGGTTGAAGGCGGTTATACAGTGATAGTGCCGGAGGTTCCGTCTATGGGCAGTAAAACCATAATAGCAGCAGATCGGCTGCCGGCTGAATGTGATACAGCCTTTTCCTTCATCAAGAACACGGTTGAGACTCCTTTTTACAGGGTAGTGTTTAAAAACGGATATATTGAGTCTGTTTATGATAAGGAGAACAGCAGGGAAGTAATGGCGCAGCCGGGGAATGTCCTGGAGGTTTTTGAAGACAGGCCCCTTAACTTTGATGCCTGGGACATTGATATTTTCTACAACAACAAAAGGTATGACATGGACGAACTGGCAGCCTTCAGGCTTAAAGAGCTGAACAATCTGAGGCTTGTGCTCAATGTGGCGTGGAAATACAGGAATTCAACCATAAGGCAGGATATCATATTCTATAAGCACACAAGAAGGATAGATTTTGTGACCGGCATTGTCTGGAATGAACAGCAGCAGCTGCTTAAGGTGAAATTCCCGGTTGATGTGAGGGCAACAAAAGCCCTGTATGATATCCAGTTCGGTAATGTTGAAAGACCTACTTACTGGAATACAAGCTGGGATATGGCCAAGTTTGAGGTGGCAGGGCACAAATGGGCGGATATTTCCGAAGGAGACTACGGCGTGGCATTGATGAACGACTGCAAGTATGGCTATGACATTAAAGACAGCAATATGAGGCTTACACTAATAAAATCCGCTGTATATCCTGATCCTGATGCAGATCAGGGGGAACATTCGTTTACATATTCTCTGTATCCCCATAGAGGCTCCTTTAAGGACTCTGAGGTTGAACAGGAGGCGCTGTCACTTAATGAGCCGTTAAGGGTCTTCGGGGGAAAAGGCCGGATACCATTTAACAGTCTGCTGTCCGTTAATACAGGAAATGTTCTTATTGATGCCGTCAAGAAAGCTGAAGACAGGGATGCGATCATTGTCAGATTGCACGAATATAAAGGCTGCCGTGCAAAGCTTGAGCTATCAAGTGCTTTTGATATTGCCCGGTGGCAGGAGACCGACCTTATGGAAAACCCTTCAGGTGAGATTAATCAGTCAGCCATTCAGCTATTTATAAAGCCCTATGAGATCAAGACCTTGCTCATTGAGCCAAAGTATAATGCTGTTAAAGGGGATACGGTTTAATGAATAACAGTGCTTTAATCAAAAAAGAGAGACTGATATTATACCTGTTCATTTTGCCGGCATTGATAGGCTATATAATATTTGTTGCCTATCCGGTAGTCAATAATATAATGCTGAGCTTTACGGACTGGAACGGGATCACCCGTACATACAACTTTATAGGGCTGGACAATTACAAAAGATTGTTTGAGGATGAGCGGATAAGAGGAGCCTTTATAAATACTTTAAAATATGCGTCCATAAAAACAATGCTGATGAATTTTCTTGCGGTGCTTCTGGCTCTGGGACTGACGCAGAGAATAAGGTCTGCGAACATTCTGAGGACAACCTTCTTCGCACCTTCGATATTCAGTGCGTTGATAGTAGGTTTCCTGTGGAAATTCATAATGGCGCCTTTTCTGGGTATATTCTGGGTCTTATTTGAAAAGCTTGGCATGGACCCTATAAACTGGCTGGGCGATCCCTCCATAGTAATATATTCGATTATTTTAATCGGAGTATGGCAGGGTACCGGCTGGAGCGCGGCAATATACATAGCCGGGCTGCAGGGTATCCCTGAAAGCTATATGGAAGCTGCCAGAATAGATGGGGCTAACGCCTTCCAGCGGTTCAGGTATGTGACACTGCCCCTTCTGACGCCGGCGATTACCATAAGCCTTCTGAATTCACTTATAAGCGATCTGAAGGTGTTTGACCTGGTAATGTCAACAACCCAGGGCGGGCCGGGATATTCGTCAGAGGTCATGACCACCTTGCTCATCAATATGGCCTTCAGCGGGAGGCGGGCAGGCTATGCTTCATCCCTGGCAGTCGTATTCCTGTTGTTTATACTGGTCGTATCTGCGGTGCTGCTTAAATATATGAAGAAAAATGAGGGGAGGGTGCAAGGATGAGAAAAAAGCCTGACTTGAACAAACTGATTCTGGAAGTATTCCTTATACTTACAGCAGCTGTTGCCATGATACCTGTATACTATCTGTTCGTATCGACCTTCAAGTCCTCCAATGAGACTCTGTTGCATCCGCTGGCACTGCCAAAAGCCTTCACCCTTGAATATTATAAAAGCGCATGGCAGCAGATGGACTATCTGAGGGTCCTGGGAAATACGGCGTATGTAGCAGTTGTCGCACTGATATTCATAATCCTTCTGGGTTCTATGGCGGCTTATGGTATATCAAGATGTGAATCGAAGCTCACAAAGCTGATCTTCATGTTCTTTCTGATGGGGATGATGATCCCCGCCCAACTGAACGCGCTGCCGCTGTTCAACCTGATGAAAAGCTTCAAGCTGATGGATAGTCTCACAGGGCTGTCAATACTGTATATATTCTACTCAATGCCCTTTACCATATTTCTATATACAGGTTTTATCTCTACTGTGCCCAGGGACCTGGAGGAAGCTGCAAAAATAGATGGAGCCAATATTTTTCAGGTATATTTCAGAATAGTGCTGCCGCTTCTGAAACCGGTTACAGCAACAGTAGCCACACTGCAAACCTTATATATATGGAATGATTTTACCTATCCCCTGCTGTTCATACAATCCAGGACAAAGCACACAATCATCAAGGAGGTCTACAACAATGTCGGGCAGTTCACTGTAGACTGGGCTGCCATGTTCCCGATGCTGGTGCTTGGAGTGATACCATTGTTGATATTCTATACATTCATGCAGAAGTATATTGTAAAGGGTATCACATCAGGCGCAGTAAAGGGCTGATACATCGTGTAATATTATGTACCATAATATTATAAATAATTTCAAATTGTGGGAGGTAATAAAATGAGGAAGATTGCTTTATTAATCGCAGCTGTTATGATCATGCTGACAGTATTCGCCGGTTGTGCTCCTAAGGAAACGGCGCCGGCTGCAGCGGGGGATCAGGCGGCAGCTGAACCTGCGGCAACCGAGGAGAAAGTGACGTTAAAGGTAATGGGCTGGACCAAAGAAGAGAACTTTAAATTCATGTTCGACACATACACTGCGAAATACCCGAATGTGACCGTTGAATACCAGTTTGTCGATAATAAGAGCTATGATACCGCATTGAACACACAATTGGCTTCCGGCTCGGGACCGGATGTAATACTTGTTGGAGCGCAGACCAAGGATCTGGCAGCAGCCGGATATCTCGCCGATATATCGGGTGAGGCCGTAGTGCAGAAGTACCATCAGGCAGGTCTGGACGCATTCATGTATGAGGGGAAAGTATATGCCGTACCGGAAAGCGGCTGGATGGAAGGGATATTTTATAACATTGAGCACTTTGAAAAAGCAGGGGTTTCCGTACCAAAAACCTGGGACGAGTTCCTTGATGCACATAAGGCTTTAAAGGCAGCAGGCTACAAAATACCGCAGGTTATGCACTGCGCATCCTGGGAGCCTCAGATGAAGCAGTCCATTGCACAGGCAAATGCATGGGTGCATTCGGTAAATCCTGAATTTTCACCAAAGTTCGGAAAGGGCGAAGGCAGCCTGTATGAAACATGGCTGGATCCCTTTAAGGATTGGGGACGCATAGTAAAAGAAGGATACATAACACAGGACATGCTAAGCCTTGACTACAATCAGGCTCAGGATATGTTTGCACTTGGAAAGGCATCGATGTGGGAAAGTGGAAACTGGGCAGTCAACGATATAAAGACAAAGAATCCTGATCTGAAATTCGCTTTCTTCCCAATACCGGCTAAAAACGGCGAGGGCTGGGTCATAGGCGGTCCTGGAGCAGCCTGGGCAGTAAGAGAAGGCGGAAACAGGGAGTATGGACTGAAGCTTCTTGAGGTATGGTCGACACAGGAGGTTCAGGGCGATTATCAGAAGGCCAACAGCGGACCGATGTTCCTGAAGGACTTCAATAACGAGCTTCCGTCACAGCTGGACGGGGCTGGTGTAGCTCTAAGCGCAGGCAGAATATATGCACCGTGGAATGACTGGATGGGCGCTTCAGAAATAATTCAGACAATAGGAAAAGGCTTGCAGGAATTCATCAGGACAGGTGATGACAAAACAATCGAAAAGACCTTGAAGGATGCCGATGCTGCAAGAGACGCAGCAGTGAAGAAATAAATAATCAATAGAAACCTCTGCAGTAATCCGAATTACTGCAGAGGTTTTAAAAATATGATGTATGGGGCATTAAAATATGAAGAAAAAGATTAGAAAAGTCCATGTAATCTATAAAACGCACCTGGATATAGGCTTTACAGACTATGCAAGGAATGTTAAAGCCAGTTATCTTGATAATTTCATACCCAGGGCAATAGAACTGGCGGAAAAAGTGAATAAGACGGGAGAACCCAAAAGCTTTGTCTGGACTACAGGGTCATGGATAATTAATGAGTATCTGCAGCAGAAGGATGGACAAAAAGCTGCAAAGCTTAAAGCTGCCATAAATAAAGGTCATATCAGATGGCATGGGTTACCCTTTACTACCCATACCGAACTAATGAATGAAAGAATTTTTGAATACGGTATTTCCATATCGAAAAAACTGGACAAGTATTTCAATAAGAATACAATAGCTGCTAAAATGACTGACATTCCGGGGCATACCAAAGCGATCATACCGATACTGGCGAGGAACGGCATAAAGTATCTGCATATTGGTGTAAACCCGTCTTCGAAGCTTCCGGACGTACCCCGCGCATTTCTGTGGAAAGGCAGGGATGGAAGTGAGCTTGTAGTGAACTATGCAGAAAGCTATGGTGAAATACTTGAGCTTGATTTTCTTGATGAGGTGCTGGCTTTCGCCCACTCAGGTGATAATGAAGGCCCGGCTGATGAAGCTTCAATCAGAAACAGCCTGTCTTCTCTCCGGCAGAAATACCCTTATGCAGTGATAGAGGCCTCAACCCTGGAGGATTTCGCCGAAGCTCTGTACCGTGTTCGGGAATGCCTGCCCGTTGTCACTGAAGAAATCGGAGATACATGGATACATGGAATAGCGACTGACCCCAAAAAGGTGTCATATTTTAAAGAGCTTCTAAGCTGCGCTGAGAGGTGGATAGAAGAAAAAAGCCTTCAAGTCGGCAGTGAGGAATATGATACATTCTTTAATGAATTGATTCTGATACCTGAGCACACCTGGGGCATGGATCTGAAGAAGCATTTCTGTGACTTCAGGAATTACCTGAAGGAAGCCTTTAATAAAGCAAGGCAGAAGGATATTATAGAGGATTCAATACCACCGGAATATTCATACGTCAGTGCATTCAATATAGATAATGAAGTTCAGGCTGAATGCTTCAGGACGTACAGCAGTTTTGAGCAATCCTGGGAAGAGCAGAGGCAGTATATTTGTAATGCAATCGGCTGTTTATCCAAAGAAAAGCAGAAGGAGGCCAATGATGCACTGCGGAGGCTTCAACCGATATTTTACGTGCCTGATGGCAGGAGATTGGAGGCCGGTACAGAGTATAAAGTTGGCGGTTACTATGTGAGTATTGCAGAGGATGGTTCAATCAACAGCCTGAGGAGTATTGACAGAATTAAGTATGCGGACGGGGAAAACAGGCTTGGAAGATATATATATGAGGTTTTTGACGCTGAAGATTATAAATACTGGCTGGAGCACTATCAAAGAGATGTGGAGCAGCATTACCAATGGTGCATAGCGGATTTTTGCAAGCCCGGACTTGAACTGCTTGAGAAGCCGGTACGGCATGCCAGATATTTGGGGCAGGTTCTGGATATCGTTCTGTACGAAGCGGATGACTGCAGCAGGCTTTACGTGGAGCTGAAAATGCCCCTGGAAAGCAGCAGGGATTACGGATCACCCGAAAAGCTGCTTCTTATATACAGCTTTTACAGAAACGGATTCATCGGATTTGAGTTAAACTGGTTCAATAAGGACGCAAGCCGTATACCTGAGGCTTCCTGGTGTGAGATGAACTTCTGCGCCGGAGATGATAAAAAATGGCTGCTAAAAAAGCTGGGGGATTATGTTTCACCCTATGCTGTAGTAAGCAATGGAAATAGAAACATGCATTCCGTTGAAGAAATCATTTATGACAATGAAAGGCACATTGCTGTGGAACCGCTGGATGCACCGCTTGTTTCCATCGGGGATATGAAAATACTGAAGTTTGATAATGAAATTGCAGGAATGTCAAAGGGGATGTTTTTTAATCTTCATAATAATATCTGGGGTACAAACTTCCCCATGTGGTTTGAAGAAGATATGAAATACAGATTTTTGATAAAGCTGCGCTGATTGGGAGGATCATATGTTTAAAGTACTTACCTTGAATATGCATTCATATTTTGAGCCGAGAACATACTGGGCCTTTTATAATATCGCCAGGGATATCTCTGACAACCGTTATGATGCAGTATGCCTGCAGGAGGTAAACCAGTTAAGGCATACCGGAATAGTATCCGGTGAAATAAGGACGGATAATGCCGCTTACATTGTGAAGCTGATATTGGAGAAAGAGTTTGATGTTCACTATGATTTGTTCTGGGAAAGGGTCAAGATCCTGGATGGGCTTATAGAAGAGGGCGTTGCAATATTAACTCCGCACAGGATAATTAAGAAAGAAAGCATGTATGTTTCGACAATCACAGACATAAGAAATTGGAGATGCAGGAAAAACCTGTATGCATGCATCAGAAAGGATAATGTGGATTTTGACGTCTTCTCGGTGCATTTTGCATGGGAATTCGACGGCGCTGAGAGATTTGAAATACAGTTTGCCAGATTCCTTCAATGGATAAAGGGCAAAGACAGCAATATGATTGTAGCCGGAGACTTTAATACTGACTATAAGGATAGAGACTCCAGGCT
>Ga0196971_1000171_pt1 | contig 61696 bp, 54 predicted proteins | sample S1v_1013CmetaG_FD_148660 | JGI IMG/M metagenome (GOLD analysis project Ga0196971, IMG submission 148660) | Soil microbial communities from Anza Borrego desert, Southern California, United States - S1+v_10-13C | ecosystem: Environmental > Terrestrial > Soil > Desert | place: USA: California... | reverse complement strand
TTGCGCGTGCGCTATGAGCGTCGGGCCGATATGCATGAAGGATTTCTTCGGTTGGGTTGCGCAATCATTTGCTGGCGAACGCTACGCAATGCATTACACGATCCATTCCCATTTTGTTAGACGCTCTTAGAGATCGATACCGGCGCTCCTAATGGTATCGGCAGCATCAGGCGCTATGCCTGGAAAGGGCGACTCCCTTACCGCCTCTGCTTTGATGCGTGCGCGACCCGGCTCGAACCGCCATGGCTGCTGGAGGCAACCGTCAAGGGCGATCTGGAAGGGATGGGACGATGGGCCTTCTTGCATGGAGACGGCATTACGTCCGTCCAATATGAGTGGCATGTTCGGACCACGAAACGCTGGATGAATATGCTCGCCCCGATAGGCCACCAAGTATTGGCGAACAACCACAACGCGCTGATGGACGCAGGCGCGGAAGCCCTGGCGCAGTTACTCAGTGCGCGCCTTGTCGAATCCCGTGCCATCACTGATGCTGAGCTTGTCCGGCAGCTTCCTGCGAATCGTCGATGAACTGGTTGGTCGCCATTTTTTCAGGCCTGAGCGCGGGCATCATCGCTACCGCAGTGCAGTTGGCATTGTGGTGGGCAGCATTGTTACCTGTCACGCACATGCTGCTACGCGACAGCAGACTAGCCGCCGCGATTGTCATGGGTAGATCGGTCTTGCCTCCACCCGTAACTTTCGCATGGGACGTGATGCTCGTTGCGACGCTGATTCACCTCGCGCTTTCAGCCGCTTACGGGTGTGCGCTGGCCCCGTTGATATCACGCCTTTCGCTCCGCCGCTCCATGCTTGCCGGAGCGATCTTCGGTCTGGCGCTCTTTGCGTTGAACATGTATGGGTTTACGCTGCTCTTCCCGTGGTTTGATGCAAGTAGGGATTGGATTACGGTAGTCGCGCACGTCGCATTCGGCATGAGCGCCGCTGTGCTGTACAAGCAATGGCAAAGGTTCGTTCTTTAGAGTCTATCCCAGCGGGAAGCGGCCCCGCGCCTGCACTGATCGGGATGCGGTGCTGCTTCCTACTGTGATCGGCTCTTATTTCAAGACTTACCTGGATTGGAAAATCGTTGCCGCAAAGGTGGCATGCAGCCGCACTATTGGGGACTCACGCCTGCTTTTCGCCCGGCTCCGGAAGCAGGCACGCGTTGACGATCTGCAGATCGTTGTCTTTGGCAAAATTGAGAACGAAGTGATAGGCCAACGGCTCAATGTCGCGCAATTGCTCGTTGACGATGACCGACTTCACGCCGCCAAGTACCGTGGGACGAACGTAAGGCGAATAACGAAGATGGGCATGCGGGCCACCGGATCCTTCCGGGCGAAAACAGGCCATTACACCACACAAGCGCTCCGCCCAATCGCTGGGCCGGAATTGACGACCATCGCTGGTGATCCCTTGAATGAAGAACTCGCTGGCGACAGTCGTATGTGTAGTGGAATCTGCCATGTGTGCGGCTTGCCTCTATAGCGGTGGCTACCTTGAACCCTGGTCCGCACCAAGTCAAGTACGAATCGGGCGTTTCGCTCGAAGCCATTATGCAGCGCCAAGCTTTCAGAATTCTTGCATATTATATCTTATAGAAGAGTTGAAGTGAAACAATATTCCGCAATATGAAAAATAGACAAGGTTGAGAGCATCCTCAATTGCGTTGAACCTGCCTTAGGGACTGTTTAAAAGCCGTAGCGAGCGGTCCGAGTTCGGGAGGGAACGCCGAGGCGGGGCGCCTTGCCTGAGAAGCGCAGTCGAGCGTGCGGCACGGCGAACATCGCAACGCTCGGCGGTGCCGGTCAAAGGAGGCCTCGCAGTAGGTTTTCAAGCAGGCTCTTGATCCCAGACCATTTGGCGAACGATCAAGTAGCGGAAATCCTGATAGAGGCTAGAAGACAGCAGCCATGTTGAGGCGACATCCTGACTTTTGCGGATCAGGAAGCGCAATTCGGGGAAGTTCTACGGAAGAGAGTATCGGACTGCCCCCCTTTCGGGAGCGACTTCAACTGGCGCACAAATGCCTATACGCCAGTTAGTACCCTAGCTTGGAATGCGTCCCGAGAGAGGCAACTCAACCGAGCCATACTGCAAACGACAGCAGCAACAGTAACAGCATCCACAACAGCAAAGCGCGCCATACCAGGCCCACCGTGCTCTGCAGCGCGCGTGCGGTTGCCTCTTCTCCTGGCGGACTCTCCGACTCGGCACTGACCACATCAACTGTCGTCGCATCCGCCGGCGGCAGGCTGGCTGCGATTTCTCTTGCGCTTCCCAGACGCAGGCCCATCGCCCCACCGCCTGCGGAAAGGATGATGCCGATAGCCTCATCCGGCCAGCGATGAGCGAAATTGCGCCACGCATAAATTGCATCCTCAAAATTGCCGACCACCGCAAAAGCGATCGCAGTCAGGCGCGCGGGAATCCAGTCGATCCAGTAAAACGCCTTGATGGCAAATTTCCCGAAGGCTTCATTCTTGAGGTGCTCCGGCTCGTTCCAAGCGCGCGTCAGATGCTCGGCGACGCGGTACATGATTGCGCCCGCAGGCCCGAGCGGCATCAGGAACCAGAAGAAGACGCCGAACACGTTGCGATGCGTGGTAACCAGTGCGTTTTCGACCGCAATGCGTGCGATCTCGCTGACATTCATGCCAGTTGTATCCTGGCCAGTCCACTCCGCCAGCAAGCTGCGGGCTGTCGCTTCATCACCGCTGTTAAGCGCGAGCTGGATCGAGGTGAAATAGTGGCTGTAGTGGCGAAAACCAAGCGTCAGGTAGACAACCAGGACATTCCAGATCAGCACCGCAAATGGACTGATCCTGCTGCAGAACCAGTACACAAGAACAGTGGGCACCAGTAGCAAAAGCATCGTCAGGATCCACGCCATCCGACCGTGCTTCTCCTGTCCGGCATTGAACGACATTTCCATGCGTGCCGCCAGGCGCTTGACCGCCGTGTACATCGGATTGTCCGCGCGTAGTGGCTTGAGTTGCTCGAATAACAGCGCAAAGAGAATGGAGAGAAATGTCATCAGACTGCCTAGATAGTCACGCAAACGATACGATAACGCAGCACAACACCATAATCAAACGCAGTGCCCGGAACCGCGTTCACATGTGCACCGGTATTTGGTCAGGCACGCAGAAAATGGAACAGATTGCGGAGCATGCCCGCAGTCGCGCCCCAAATGAAGAAACGCTCGTAAGGCATCGTGTAGAAGGTTCTGCGACCAAGACCGTTCGGCAAATCGAACGAGCGCCGCTGGTGGTTCATACCATTCATCAGGAACGCAAGCGGCACCTCAAAGATCTCGGCAACCTCAAACGGGTCCGCGCGCAAATCAAACGGTGGCTGCACAAGGGAGACAACCGGCGTGACACGAAAACCCGTGGCAGTATAGTAATCCGGCAAGGTACCCAGTACATCCACGTGCTGCCGGCTTAGGCCGACCTCCTCTTCCGTCTCCCGTAGCGCCGTTTCGATTACGGATTCATCTGTTGCGTCCACGCGCCCGCCTGGCAGGCTCACCTGCCCCGCATGATCGTTCAAGTGTGCGGTACGTTGAGTCAGCAGCAAAGTTGGCCGCTGTTCATGCATCACAATTGGAATCAATACTGCCGCTGGAGTCGGGGTTGCCTGATCGTTCCGCATCAGGTGCTCATCATGGCGCTCCGGAATCCACTCCGGCGGGTCGGAAAACCGCTTGCGCAACCAGTCCTGCGACAGGCGTTCAGGCGCGATGGCAGGTTCACCTGCGATGGATTCAATGGGAAGTGATTCGGGATCGAAAATCGGCTTTGGCAAGACTTTTTCCTGAAAGGCGCAATTCGTTATATGCACCGATTCTAGCGTGATTAGCCAACCTGATCATCGCGCAGTGCAGAAACGAAGAGGGCACCCGAAGGTGCCCTCTTCATTGCAACTGCGTCGATTACTCGGCAGCCTGTGCTGCACGGCGGTTCGGCAGCTTTTCCTTGATACGCGCCGACTTGCCGGAGCGATCGCGGAGGTAGTACAGCTTCGCGCGACGCACGTCACCACGGCGCTTGACTTCGATCGAAGCGATCAGCGGCGAGTACAGCTGGAACGTACGCTCCACGCCTTCACCGGAGGAGATCTTACGAACGATGAAGTTGGAGTTCAGGCCGCGGTTGCGACGCGAAATCACAACACCTTCGTAAGCCTGTGCACGCTTGCGGGTGCCTTCAACTACGTTGACGTTGACGACGACGGTATCACCCGGTGCGAAATCGGGGATGTTTTTGCCCAGGCGGGCGATTTCTTCCTGCTCAAGTTTCTGGATCAAGTCCATTTTCTGCTCCTTAAACCATCGTGCTGACGCCTATGCCCAGTAGAGGATGGGGTTTTACATATACGTACGATTGCCTCGTACGCTCGTTACTGCAACTGCAAACTGCTTAAAAACCGTTCATCTGCGCGCGACAGCAATCCTGCTTCACGCGCCTTTACAATCAAATCTGGCCGCTTCCTCGCTGTCGCCAGCAGCGCCTGTTCCCGGCGCCACTTTTCGATCTCGGCATGATGGCCGCCCAACAGGACCGGCGGCACAGCGACACCTTCATAAACTTCCGGCCGCGTGTAGTGCGGACAATCGAGCAAGCCGTTGACGAAACTGTCTTCCACCGCCGACACATCGTCGTTCAATACACCAGGCAGCTGTCGGATGACCGCGTCCATCAGAGCCATCGCAGGCAATTCACCACCTGACAAAACAAAGTCGCCGAGGCTGATTTCTTCGTCTACGCAACGGTCCAGCAAACGCTGGTCAACCGCCTCGTATCGCCCGCATAACAGCACCAAGCCAGGCTCAGCAGTCAATTCCATTACACGCTTGTGCGTCAGCGCACGACCTTGCGGCGACAGGTAAATCACGCGTGGAACCGATAAGCCCTGCTCGACCTGGCGCGCCTTTGCTGCGTCGATCGCAGCTTCCAATGGCTTGGCCAGCATTACCATGCCGGGCCCGCCACCATAGGGACGGTCATCAACCGTACGATAATTATCTGTTGTGAAATCGCGAGGATTCCACAGCGACAAGGCACACTTCTTCTGCTCAAACGCTCGTCGGGTTATCCCCGACTGCGTGATCGCCGTAAACATGTCGGGAAAGAGCGTAATGACATCAAATTGCATCTATTCCCTATCTCCGGGCTAGAAGTCCAGCCCCCAGTCCACGGTAATTTTCTTTGCTTCCTGATCCACCGTTTTGACGAACTGGTCGACAAACGGAATCAGCCACTCCTTCTGCTTGTCGTTGCCCTGTGAGGCCGGTGCAACCACGCGCAGGATTGGATGCGCGCCATTGTCCATCAGGTCACTGACGGTGCCCAGATGTTCGCCCTGCAGGTTTTCGACCGCGAGTCCGATGAGGTCAATCCAGTAGAACTCGTCATTCGCCAGCGGCGGAAAATGGCTCCGACGTATCTGGATAGCAGCCCCCTTGAGGGACTCTGCCGTATTCCGATCCGCCACACCCATCAATTGGGCGACGACATCTTCGCCATGAATCTTTGCCTGCAGCATGTCGACATCCCGAAACTCGGGCTTGTCCAACCACCATGTCTTGGCATACAGCAGGGCATCAGCCTCGGTGGAGTACGGTTTGATCCGCACCCATCCTTTAATGCCGTAGGCACCGGTCACATGGCCGACCAGGACCAGATCGTCAGGGACGTTCATCCCCGAGGAAAGCTTAAGCGACAAACCAGCTACGAATTAGGCAGCAGCCTTGTTGCCCGACTCTTTCACCAAGCGAGCGACGGTCGGCGACAATTGCGCGCCAACGGACTGCCAGTGAGCCAGACGGTCTTGCGCAATGCGGAAGCCTTCGTCATTGCCTGCAGCGATCGGGTTGTAGAAACCCAGGCGCTCGATAAAACGGCCATCGCGGCGATTGCGGGAATCGGTTGCAACGATGTTGAAGAACGGGCGCTTCTTGGCGCCGGCACGGGACAAACGGATAACGACCATAATTTGCTTCCAAAAATTATTCGAAGACGGAAAAAGCCGGGAATTATAGCCCACTTTTTGAGCCCACTGCAAGATTAATAAGACAACGCAACACGAGCGGATTAACACACCGGGTCACAACACGGATTTTCTCTACACACCATTCAAATCCATGCCAAAGATGCAAAAATATCGGCTTTCCGCCGTTATATGTCTTTTACCAGCGATATGCCACGTCACAAGAACAAAACGTATGCAACGTTCCTTGCAGCAATATTTGGATCAATCGGCGGGCATCGCTTTTACCTCCGGGGAATGAGCGATGCCCTCGGGTGGGCGCATATCGCGGCATTGCCGCTTGCTCTCATGATGGTTCTTTTATGGCCCGATCAACCCGTTTTTTTCCTTGCTCTGCCGGTCGTAGTCTCCGCCCTATTGGCCCTCTTGGAAGCGATTGTCATTGGATTGACCCCAGACGAAAAATGGGACGTGCACTACAATCCCGGCTCGGGCCGCTCGACAAAATCAGGATGGCCACTTGCTGCCCTGCTGGTGCTGACATTTGGAGCAGGGGCAATTGGCCTGATAACTGTCATCGCGAGAAGCTTCGACCTTCTCTTCACCGGCGGCGCCTACGGTTGACGCAGACAACCGCTTGCGCCTCACGTGTGCGCTAACGGATGCTGCACCGGCGGCGCTCCTTCCTTGAACAGTTGCGTGATTTGCTCACGGAGCTCTGGCGTATCAACATGATGATGGACTGCGACAGCATGTTGCACGGCCGCATCCAATAACTCCTGATCCGTATCGGCGGATAACGCAACCGTGCAATTCAAGTCGCTCGGGAATTCACGGCAGTCTATATACTTGCGCGTCATGATTTCGGCCTCCTTATAACGAAAGCCTGCTCAAACATAAACTCCACTGGCGCGGAGTTTACATTCGATACAATGCTGCGCGATGCACTTCGCACGTCTCATTATAGGAAGCAGAGCGCGACGTCACAAGGGCGCCACGCTATCTAAGCAGCGCTTAACCCCTCGAAGCTTGATCTGCGTCGAACGGAGCGCCGAAGCCCCACAAGGAGGAAAATTTAAATCGAAACTGCGCTCGTTTCGAGCAACTGGCAGCCATCGATTTTCCAACTACTATCCTTGCCCTGCTGCATCCAGAACACCGCAACCCACACTCGGCTGTAGCCATCGGTAATGCGCACAACCTGGATCGCATCCCCGTTAACCACCTCAGGGCGGGAAAACAGTACGCGCTGGTAGCGATATATCGGGTTGTATTCTTCCTTGATGAGCCGCAGAAAATTATCCGGGCTCCCGATCAGCATTCGCTTCTCCGGTGTTGCTTGTTCGAATGCACCTGCGGCGTCATCGTTGGATAGAGCTTCCAACTGCGACTGGACCGCTTCATGGATCGCAATGGCATCGGCTGTTGTAATGTCGTCTATTGCCGCAGCGGGATTCCACCACGGAGCACCGAGCGCCAGCAGCAAGCTTGTCTTAGCCAGCAAACGTTTCATGATCGCCTCCGGTCCTGAAACCAAAACACTTGTTTTCAGTGTAAGAAAGATCAGAAAATCGGCTGAGAGTTCATTGATAAATTCAAAATAAAAAAGGCAGTCTCACGACTGCCTTTCCAGCTCAATAAGCAAGCTTTTTGCGGTCAGAACTGGTCTTCCGCGAGTGCCAACACGCCTGCACTACCATCGATAATCGCTGCCCGGTAGCCGGCGGCCTGCGACAGGATGTGATCTGCGAAGAAGCGAGCCGTCGCGATTTTTGCCTGATAAAACTTGGCATCGCCCTCGCCTGCCTTCAACTTTCGCTCGGCGATCAAGGCTGCACGGGCCATTTGCCAGCCACCCAGTACCACACCGGCTAGCTTGAGGTAAGGCACGCTACCGGCAAAGACACCCTTGATATCAGACTTCATGTTGGCAACGACAAAATTCACGACCTCTTCCATCGCCTTGGAGCCGACTGCCAACTGTTTGCGGATGGCTGCCAGATCGCCCGACGTATAGACGGAAAGCTCCTCCTCCGTCTGACGCACTTGCGCGAGGATGCCATGCGCGGTCGCACCGCCATCACGAGCGGTCTTGCGACCGACCAGATCGTTCGCCTGGATTGCCGTCGTGCCTTCGTAGATAGTCAGAATGCGAGCGTCGCGATAGTGCTGGGCCGCCCCGGTCTCTTCAATAAAGCCCATGCCGCCGTGAACCTGAACACCGGTCGATGCAACATCGATGGACATTTCGGTCGACCAGCCTTTTACGATCGGGACCATGTACTCGTAGAAGGATTGGTTGGCCTTGCGGACTGCATCGTCTGCATGATGGTGTGCCGCGTCGAACGCAGCTGCCGTCAGGTACGCGAGGGCACGCGCGGCCTCGGTTTGTGCCCGCATTGACATCAGCATTCGACGCACGTCCGGATGATGAATGATCGCAACAGGACCGCTAGAACCGGCCAAGTCACGTGACTGGACGCGGTCACGCGCATACTGCACTGCCTTTTGGTAAGCGCGCTCTGCCAAACCGATGCCCTGCATGCCAACACCAAAACGTGCGGCATTCATCATGATGAACATGTATTCCAGGCCGCGGTTTTCTTCACCCACCAACGTGCCGATAGCGCCACCATGGTCGCCAAACTGCAGTACGGCGGTCGGGCTTGCCTTGATGCCCAGCTTGTGTTCGATCGATACGCAATGGACGTCATTGCGCGCCCCCAGCGAGCCGTCGGCGTTCACCATAAACTTCGGCACGATGAAAAGGGAAATACCCTTGACCCCCTCCGGAGCGTTGGGTGTGCGTGCCAGCACCAGGTGCACGATGTTTTCCGCCATATCGTGCTCGCCGTACGTAATGAAGATCTTGGTGCCGAAGATCTTGAATGTGCCGTCCTCCTGAGGAACCGCACGGGAACGCACGAGTGCGAGATCGGAACCTGCCTGCGGCTCCGTCAGGTTCATCGTGCCGGTCCATTTCCCGGAAATGAGGTTCGCGAGATAGATATCCTTCTGCTCCTTGCTGCCGGCGGTGATCAATGCCTCAATCGCACCGTCGGTCAGCAGCGGGCACAGCGCAAACGACAGGTTTGCAGCGTTGAGCATTTCGATGCACGGAGTTGCCACGAGCTTCGGCAGGCCCTGACCGCCGAACTCGACCGGATGCTGAACACCCTGCCAGCCCGCCTCGCCAAACGCCTTGAATGCCTCTTTGAAGCCCTTGGTGGTCGTGACTTGGCCGTCATGCCAGTAGCTCGGCTCCTTGTCGCCCGGGACGTTCAGCTCTGCAACCACTTCACCGCAGAACTTCGCGTTTTCTTCCAGTACTGCCTCAACGGTTTCCGGGCTTGCATCCTCGCAGCCAGGCAATGCATTCACTTTCGACAGACCGGCCAGTTCGTTGATCACGAACAGCATGTCCTTCAACGGGGCGACGTAGCTCATTACACACTCCAAAAAATCTGGGCAGGGGTTTGCAGGATTATTGCGGGCCGACCTAGAAAATCCTGTCAGCTTCGCGACAAACCCGGCAAATCCTGCCCGGTATTTTCAATTAATTGTTATTAACCCAGCTCAGCAACCAGCTGCGGCACTACTTCGAACAGGTCGCCAACGATGCCGTAGTCGGCTACGGAGAAGATCGGCGCTTCCGGGTCCTTGTTGATCGCCACGATGGTCTTGGAATCCTTCATGCCTGCCAAGTGCTGGATCGCGCCAGAGATGCCGACTGCGATGTACAGTTGCGGGGCGACGATCTTGCCGGTCTGGCCAACCTGCCAGTCGTTCGGCACGAAACCGGCGTCAACGGCAGCGCGGGATGCGCCCATTGCTGCATTGAGTTTGTCAGCCAACGGTTCGAGAATCTTGAAGTTCTCGCCAGAGCCCATGCCGCGGCCACCGGACACGATCACCTTGGCAGCGGTCAGCTCCGGACGGTCGGATTTGGCCAGTTCACGCGAGACGAATGCGGACTTGCCCGCGTCGGCAACGGCGGAAATGGTTTCCACAGTAGCGGAGCCGCCGGTAGCAGCAGCGTCAAAGCCGGTGGTGCGCACGGTAATCACTTTTACCGCGTCGCTCGATTGCACGGTAGCGATGGCGTTGCCGGCGTAAATGGGGCGCTCGAAGGTGTCAGGCGCGTCGACCTTGGTGATTTCGGAAATCTGGCCCACGTCCAGTTTCGCAGCCACACGCGGGGCGATGTTCTTGCCGTACGCAGTTGCCGGAGCGAGGATGTGCGAGTAGCTGCTGGCCACGGCCAGTGCCTGGTCTGCCACGTTCTCTGCAAGGCCGTTTGCAAAATGGGCTGCGTCGGCTACCAGAACCTTGGACACACCAGCAATCTTGGAGGCGGCTTCAGCAGCGGCACCGCAGTTGTGGCCGGCGACGAGCACATGGACATCGCCGCCGCACTGAGCGGCAGCGGTAACGGTATGGAGGGTGCTTCCTTTGAGCGAAGCGTTGTCGTGTTCAGCAATGACGAGTGCGGTCATGATGGCGTATTCCTGATCTGAAAAAGGTTAGATGACTTTCGCTTCGTTCTTGAGCTTGGCAACCAGGGTAGCCGCATCTGGCACCTTGATACCGGCGGAACGCTTCGGCGGCTCAGCCACTTTCAGGGTCTTCAGGCGTGGGGTCACGTCGACACCCAGGTCAGCCGGCTTGACGGTTTCCAGAGGCTTTTTCTTGGCCTTCATGATGTTCGGCAGCGTCACATAACGCGGCTCGTTCAGGCGCAGGTCGGTCGTTACAATCGCCGGCAGGGTCAGCGATACGGTTTCCAGACCACCGTCAACTTCGCGCGTCACGACAGCCTTGCCGTCTTCGATCACGACCTTGGAGGCAAAGGTGGCTTGCGGCCAGCCCAGCAGTGCAGCGAGCATCTGGCCGGTCTGGTTGCAGTCGTCGTCGATAGCCTGCTTGCCGAGAATGACGAGCTGCGGTTGCTCCTTGTCAGCCAACGCCTTGAGCAGCTTGGCTACTGCGATCGGTTGCAGCTCGGCATCAGTCTCTACCAGGATACCGCGATCGGCACCAATGGCCATCGCGGTGCGCAGCGTTTCCTGGCACTGCGTCACGCCGCAGGAGACGGCGACGATTTCAGTGGCTTTGCCGGCTTCCTTCAGACGGGTGGCTTCTTCGACGGCGATTTCATCAAATGGATTCATCGACATCTTGACGTTGGCGACATCGACGCCGGAACCGTCGGACTTGACGCGGACCTTGACGTTGTAGTCCACCACGCGCTTGACTGGAACCAAGACTTTCATAGCTTTGCCTTTGTGAAAAAACAGTTGACGTTAACGTAAACCAAACCGTGATTATAAAGAGAACTTAAGGGGACGCTGAAATTTAGCACGACCGTTCTATTAATTGGTAGAGAGTATGCACTAAATTCCATCAAAAATCTAAACAAGCTGATTGCGATTACCCAAAGAAATCAGGATGAGACGGGCGATCGTATTACCGGAGCAGACGATGAAGAATATAAAAATGCGTCAGACTTCTCCGTGCGCTGAATCAATATTATTTCCGCTTCATGAAGAACGTATATTCCTTGTCGCTCTCGCTTTGGCCGACAAGATCATTACCAGTCTGGCGCGCAAATGCCTGGAAGTCGCGCACGGATCCCGGATCGGTCGCAATCACTCGCAGGATCTCGCCGCTTGCCATTTCCGCCAACGCCTTTTTCGCTTTCAGGATAGGCAGCGGACAGTTCAAACCGCGAGCATCGAGCTCTTTATGAAATTCCATAGTCGTTACTCAGTAAAGAGATGGAGTGGTTTAGAACCGAAAATTCTACAGCAAATGTCTACGCACTTGTGCAACGCAGCAAGTTGCGGGAAAGGAGAATTTGCTATGCCGGGGGCAGATCAATAAATTCAACCGGCAAGTTGCGCGCGCGCAGCCAGTCAGCGACAGCGTAGCCGGTTCCGGCACGCCATGGACGAAGCTTTTCAGGCGCCACGAGCCGGTACTCCACCAACTCCTCGGACAGGCGGATTTCGCCCGATGCCTTCACGTGGTAGACAATGACAAGTTCGTTCTTGGGGATGAAGTCGTAGACGCCGATCAGGACGATCTCGTCGGCATCGAGATTGGTCTCCTCTTTCAGTTCGCGCGCGACGCCTTGCTGTGGCGTTTCGCCACGCTCAAGGAAACCGGTAATCAGCGCAAATTTCTTCTCTGGCCAGGCCGCATTACGGGCCAACAGGATGCGGCCGTCGATTTCGACCAATGCGGCGACCACCGGAAGCGGATTGTCCCAGTGCGTCCAGTGCCCGTCGGGACAGGCGAGGCGGATTTTGCCGGCCTCGCCCATGTCCGCCCGCTCGATGAGCGGTGCGGCACATACGGGGCAGTAGCTGAACGTCATGCGGGCGTGCAAATTATGCGCGCTGGCGCACCCATTCCGTGACACCGTCAAGGGCCTTCGGCAGGCCGCTCGGATCGGTGCCGCCGGCTTGCGCCATGTCGGGACGGCCGCCACCCTTGCCGCCAACTTGCTGTGCGACGAAGTTGACCAGCTCACCCGCCTTGACCTTCGCGGTGGCGTCCGCCGTCACGCCGGCGATCAGGCTGACTTTGCCGTCCTTGACGGCGGCCAGCACGATGGCTGCGGTCTTCAGCTTGTCCTTCAGCTTGTCCATCGTTTCGCGCAGTGCGGGAACGTCCGCGCCATTCAGCGTCGCCGCCAGCACCTTGAGGCCGTTGACGTCGACCGCCTTGCTGACCAGCTCGTCGCCCTGACTCGATGCCAGTTTGGACTTCAGCGTGGCCAGTTCCTTCTCCAGCGACCTGACTTGGTCTTGCACTTGCAGGACGCGCTGGGTCAGTTCTTCCGGCTGAGTCTTGAGCGCCGCAGCGGCTTCGCTGACGCGGGCAGCGAGGTTTTGCACATAAGCGAGCGCAGCTTCGCCGGTCACGGCTTCGACACGACGGATACCGGCAGCGACACCGCCTTCGGACACGATCTTGAACAGGCCGATATCACCAGTGCGCGAGACGTGCGTACCGCCACACAGTTCCTTGGATGAGCCGATGCCAAGCACTCGGACCTGATCGCCGTACTTCTCGCCGAACAGCGCCATCGCGCCATACTTGATCGCGTCATCGTAGGCCATCAGTTGCGCCTCGGTCGCTTCGTTCGCGAGGATTTCGCGGTTGACGAGTTCTTCCACACGGCGGATTTCATCGGCAGTCAGCGGTGCGTTGTGGCTGAAGTCGAAACGGGTCTTCTCCGGATCCACCAGCGAGCCCTTTTGCGCCACATGTGCGCCCAGTACTTCGCGCAGCGCCTTGTGCATCAGGTGCGTCGCGGAGTGATTGCGCATCGTTTGTGCGCGCAGGCTGGTGTTGACCTTCGCATTGAGCGAGTCGCCGACGATCAGGCGGCCTTGCGTCAGCACGCCGTGATGACCGACCACGTCGGCCTGGATCTTTTGCGTGTCCTTCACGTCGAAGGTGACGACTTTTTCGCCATAGACTGATTCGAGCACGCCGGAGTCGCCCACCTGGCCGCCGGATTCTGCATAGAACGGCGTGGAGTCGAGCACCACGATAGCATGCTGGCCAGCGTTGACTTCCTGCACCGCCGCGCCATCGACGTACAGCGCGATGACCTTGCTGGCATGGTCCAGCGATTCATAGCCGACGAACTTGGTCTTTTCGCCGCTATATTCCACGCCGGCGGCCATCTTGAACTTGCCGGCAGCGCGCGCCTGCTGCTTCTGGCGCTCCATTGCCGCTTCAAAGCCGCCCTCGTCCAGTTCAACATTGCGTTCGCGGCAGATGTCGGCGGTCAGGTCGAGCGGGAAGCCGTAGGTGTCGTACAGCGTGAAGGCAGTTTCGCCGTCGAGCTTCTTCGGGTTCTTCTGCAGTGCCGTTTCGAGGATCTTCATGCCGTTTTCCAGCGTCTCGCCGAAGCGCTCCTCTTCCTGCTTGAGCACCTGCTCTACACGGGTCTGGGCTTCTGCCAGTTCGGGATAGGCGGTACCCATTTCCTTCACGAGGTCCTTGACCAGCTTGAAGAAGAACGGCTTGGTCTGGCCCAGCTTGTAGCCGTGACGCAGCGCGCGGCGAATGATACGACGCAGCACGTAGCCGCGACCTTCGTTGCCGGGGATGACGCCGTCGACGATCAGGAAGGAGCAGGCACGGATGTGGTCGGCGATGACCTTCAGCGAATTGTTGGTCAGGTCGCTGATATTCGTTTCACGCGCGGCTGCGGTGATCAGGTTCTGGAACAGGTCGATTTCGTAGTTGGAATGCACGTGCTGCAGCACGGCGGCAATACGCTCCAGGCCCATGCCGGTGTCGACGCAGGGACGCGGCAGCGGATGCATGACACCCTGCTCGTCGCGGTTGAACTGCATGAACACGAGGTTCCAAATTTCGATGTAGCGGTCGCCGTCCGCATCAGGCGAACCCGGGGGACCGCCCCAGACTTCCGCGCCGTGGTCGTAGAAGATTTCCGAGCACGGGCCGCAAGGTCCGGTGTCTGCCATTTGCCAGAAGTTGTCGGAAGCGTAACGTGCGCCCTTGTTGTCACCGATGCGCACGATGCGCTCGGCAGGCACGCCGATTTCCTTCTTCCAGATGTCGTAGGCCTCGTCGTCTTCCTGGTAGACCGTCACCCACAGCTTTTCTTCGGGCAGGCCGTAGACCTTGGTTAGCAGCTCCCATGCATAGTGGATCGCGTCGCGCTTGAAGTAGTCGCCGAACGAGAAATTGCCCAGCATTTCGAAGAAGGTATGGTGGCGCGCGGTGTAGCCGACGTTTTCCAGGTCGTTGTGCTTGCCACCAGCGCGCACGCTGCGCTGCGCGGTGGTCGCGCGGGAGTAGCTGCGTTTGTCCTGACCGAGGAACACGTCCTTGAACTGCACCATGCCGGAGTTGGTGAACAACAGCGTCGGGTCGTTGCCCGGCACGAGGCTGGACGAACGGACGATGGTATGGCCCTTGGATTCGAAATACTTCAGGAATTTATCGCGGATTTCAGACGAGTTCATGTTCAATGGCGAATAATGGTGAATGCAGCATTGCAAACGGTTGATTATACGTGATTACCCTAGCCGATTGAGGCGGGGTCAGGGCCGATGCGGTTGATAGAATCGGTGCAAAACGCATCGACGCCCCACGCCATGATTTCGCGCGCTCGCTCGGGAGTGTTGACGGTATAGCAAAACAGCCCGTAACCGGCATTCTTGACTTTGCGAGCCATGGTTTCCGTCAGCCTGCGATGGTCGGTGTGCAGCGCGACCGCGTCCAGTTCCCGGAGGCGCTCCAGCCAGTCAGCGGGAATCGACTTGACCAGCAGGCCGCGAGGGATATCGGGCGCAGCAGCCTGCGCGGAGCGCAGCGCCTCATATGAAAACGACGACAGAAGCGGCAGCGCCGCCGGATCACCGCTTGTCATTTCCTGCGCAAACAGGCGCTGCGTGGTTTCTGCCACTACCCGCCCGGTTTCCGCGTCGAATCCGGGCGAAGGCTTGATCTCGACATTCATCCAGATCTTATTTTCCTTGCAGAAACTAATGACCTGCTCGTACAGGGGCACGGGTTCACCCGCAAACGCCTTGCCAAACCAGGAACCGGCGTCCATTGTGACGAGCTGGCTGGCCGGCGTATCGCACACGCGGCCTCTGCCGGGCACCGTGCGGCCGAATTGCGGGTCGTGCATCAGCACCGGAATGCTGTCCGACGACAACATCACATCGAACTCGACCGCATGGAAGCCGTGCGCGAGCCCGCAACGCATCGCGGCCAGCGTATTCTCCGGCGCAAGTGAACCACCGCCGCGATGGGCAAGGATCTTCGGATAAAACCACATGGCTTGATCTATCTCTTGGAATGATCTTGGACCCGACGTAGTCTAATGCCAATCGCTCACCTTCAGGCGAAATGGATTCGGCGGGTATGCGGTTCGCCGGGCCGTCGCCCCGCTCGGATATGCCTGCAGACCGTCCCGATCGTCCCTATCCTGCGCCTTTCGACACGTCGACCTTCATCTTTCCCGCGGAATGGCGCGCGCTTTCGGACCTGCTCGGCGGCGCCGGCACCGGGCTGCTGATCCTGCGCGACGGCGTGATCCTCGGCATGAGCCCGCAGCTTGCGCAACGGCTCGGCTATGATGAGGCAGATCTCGCTGGCCACCCTGTGGAGTCCCTATTCCCCCAGGGAAATGAAACTGCCGTAAGCGCCGGCAGCCAGCCGCTGGTGTCCGAAGGCGAGCCGATCCAGCTCATGTCCAAGACCGGCACGCCGGTCGAATACCGCCTGGTCGAGAACCGCATCGATGCACTGACCGATGCGCGCTGCAATATCTGGGTGCTCCATCCAGGCGGATCGTCTGAAAGCGACGAAGTTCCCGGCGCCGAACGCCTTGCACTCACCGAACACCTGCCCGACGTCGTGCTCGTCTGTGACACTGACCTAGGCTTGATCTATGCGAACCGTACATTTCATTCCGTCGTCGGACAAGAACGATCCTCGTTGGCCGACCTGATACACCAGGACGACCGGACTGCGCTACGCACCAGCGTCCGGAAAGCGGTGGAAACCTCTGCCGAGCTGGTGCCGGTGTCGTTCCGCCTGCGCCAGCGTGACGGCGCGTGGCGGCATTTCGCCGGACAGGCGCGCAACCTGCTGTCCGAACCGCAGGTAAACGGGATTCTGGTCAGCGCGCGCGACATCACCGATCAGGTGCAGCAACAGCAACACATTGCGGCGGACAAGAAGCGGCAGCTGCATTACCTCAACCGGCTGTTCCGCATGGCGCAGCAACCGCATGCGAACCTGACTTCGGCGCTGACCGTCATCCTGAAGGCCTCCGCCAAGGCACTCGGCACGCATCGCTGCGCGTACTGGGAAGTCGGCGGCGTGCCGACGGCGACGCACTGCGTGATGGCCTATGACGACCGCAAGCAGAACTTTGTCGAGGAAAAGCCGAGCGGCGCCTTCGCCACCGCCTTTTTCCCGTTGATGCAGCAGGTATTGCGCGACGAACGGCAGATGGTTGTCGCCGACGTCGACCAGGATCCGCGTGCGGCGCTCGCATGCGAATACTTTCATGCAGAAACGATCAAGTCGGTGATGATCACGCCGGTACAGCAGGCTACTGGCATCGAAGGCTTGCTGGTCATTTCCCACTATGGCGAGGCGCGCAACTGGCGCACCGACGAGTCAGAATTTGCCGAGAACGTCGGTGGACTGATTTCGCTCATTTTCCGGGAAGTCGAGCGCAGCAAGGCCGAGACGCAGCTGCGGCACCTGGCGCACCACGATAGCCTGACCGGCCTGCCCAATCGGCATTTTCTGTTCGAACTCGCTTCCGAAGTCTTCCCGAAGGTGACGGCGGAGGCGACGACGGTCGCGGCCTTCTTCATCGACCTCGACGGCTTCAAGAAAGTAAATGACACGCTCGGCCATGCCGTGGGTGACGAATTGCTGAAGGCGGCCGCGCTGCGGCTGAAGAATGCCGTACGCAAGGACGATATCCTGGTGCGCCTTGGCGGCGACGAATTCATGCTCCTTGCGCGCAACCTGTCCGACATGCAGATCGCGGAAGACATCGCGCAGCAAATCGTCGACTCGGTACGCGCGCCCTTTCTGCTGCAAGGTCACGAGCTGAATATCTCCGCCAGCATCGGCATTGCGCTGTATCCGTTCGATGGTGAAGACATCGATACGCTGATGAAAAAGGCCGACATCGCGATGTACCAGGCCAAGTCGGCCGGGCGCGACCAGTATCGGGTGTTCGGCAGCCGCTCCGCCGACAACGAACCGGTGCGGCCGGGGTTTGAACGGGAACTGCGGCGTGCGATTGCGGAGCAGGAGCTGCGTCACTATTTCCAGCCGCAGATCGACCTGCGCACGGGCGAGGTGCGCTGCGTGGAAGCGCTGCTGCGCTGGCAGCACCCGACGCACGGCGTACTGCTGCCGTCGAACTTCCTGCCCGCTGCGGAAAAATCCGGCCTGATCCGGCTCATCAGTGCCTGGGTGCTGAACGACGCCTGCGACCAGCTGAAGAAGTGGCATGACAACGGCACGGGCGACTTCAGCATCGCGATCAACCTGTCGGCCAGCCAGCTGATGGACCGCGGGCTGCTGACCGTGCTGGAGAATGCGCTGGAGCGCACCGGCGTAGCAGGCAACCGACTGGAATGGGAAATCACCGAGAAAACGGCGATGCAGGACAACGCCTTGACGGCATCCATGCTCGCCTGGGTGACCGACATGCAGATTGCACTGAGCATCGACGACTTCGGCACCGGTTACTCGAACATGTCTTACCTGCGGCGCTATCCGGTGCATAAGGTTAAAATCGACGGCAGCTTTGTCAGCGGCCTGCCCGGTAAGGGCGACGACCGCGCCGTCACCGACGCCATCATTTCGATGGCCAAGCCGCTTGGCCTGCGTGTAGTAGCGGAAGGTGTGGAAACGCCGCAGCAGATGGAATACCTGCGCGAGCACGGTTGCGACATCGCACAGGGATACTATTTCACTCAACCGCTCACCGCAGAACAATTCGAGAAATGGCTGATTCGCCACTGAAGAAGGCTCTTGGACACATACGTGTATTGGATTTAACCCGCGTACTGGCAGGACCGTGGTGCGCACAGAACCTGGCGGACCTCGGCGCCGACGTCATCAAGGTCGAGCGCCCCGGCGCCGGTGACGATACCCGCCACTGGGGGCCGCCCTACCTGCGCGACACGGACGGCCACGACACCACCGAAGCAGCCTACTACCTCGCCGCCAACCGCGGCAAACGTTCCATCACGCTGGACATCGCGTCGCCCGAAGGCCAGCAGGTCGTACGCGAGCTCGCACGCCAGTCGGACGTGGTGCTGGAGAACTACAAGGTCGGACAACTGAAGAAGTACGGCCTCGACTACGAATCGCTCAGGCAGGAAAAGCCCGACCTCATCTACTGCTCCATCACCGGATTCGGCCAGACCGGCCCGTATGCAAAGCGCGCCGGCTATGACTTCATCATCCAGGGCATGGGCGGCTTCATGTCGGTGACCGGCGAGCGCGACGACCAGCCGGGCGGCGGGCCGCAGAAAGCCGGCGTCGCGATTGCCGACCTCATGACCGGCATGTATTCGACGATTGCGGTGATGGCGGCACTTGCGCACCGCGACCGCACCGGCGAAGGCCAGTACATCGACATGGCGCTGCTCGACGTACAGGTGGCGATGATGGCGAACATGAACACGAATTACCTCGCCAGCGGCCTTGCGCCCAAGCGCTGGGGCAATGCGCATCCCAACATCGTGCCGTACCAGACCTTCGCCACATCGGATGGCCACATCATCGTCGCAGTCGGCAATGACGGCCAGTATCGGCGCTTCGTTGAAGCGGGTGGCAGGCCGGAACTCGCGCATGACGAGCGCTTCTCCACCAACCCAAGGCGACTGCGCAACCGCGACATCCTTGTACCGCTGCTGGCCGAGATGGTGAAGACCAAGACCAAGCATGAATGGATCGATGCGCTGGAAGCAGCCGGCGTGCCGTGCGGGCCGATCAACAACCTGGATGAAGTGTTCGAGAATCCGCAGGTGCTTGCGCGCCACATGCGCATCGACATGCAGCATCCGACAGCGGGCAAGGTGAAGCTGGTAGGAAGCCCGATGAAGCTGTCGGCCACGCCCCCTGCCTACGACATGCCGCCGCCGTTGCTGGGGCAGCATACGGGACAGGTGTTGCGGGATGTGCTTGGGTGGAATGACGAGCGGATTGCGGAGCTGAAGGAAAAAGGTGTGATCTGACTGGCAGCAGATCAAAAGGATTCCGGCCCACGCCGGAATCCCTCTTATAGTACGAACACAAAATCCTTCACCAGCGCGCCAGGCAGGCGCATGCTTGCCGTGCTGCGCGCGCCGTAAGTATCCGTATCAATCAACATTTCCCGCTCGTCGGTCAGTGCAAGCAGGTTGTCCCCCAGCATGCGGAACAGCGAATCGTCGAAGCGCATCACGTTCAGCGGTGCCTTGATCTCGCCGTTCTCCACCCAGAAGCATGCGAAGCGCGTCATCCCGGTCAGGCGGAAGTTGCTGCGGTCGGAAAAGTTCAGGTACCAGAGGTTGCTGATGAACACGCCGGTATCCAGTTCCTGCAACACGCGCGACAGCGCCAGGTTGCCGGCGACAAGGTCGAGCGAGCTGGCGCTTTCGCTGCCGTTCGCGCCGTTGGTGGCGATGCCGTATTCCTTCGCGGTACGCGGCGACACCAGGCTGCCGACCAGCCTGCCCTGCTCGATCAGCGCCAACCGGCCGGGCTTGATGAAGCCGTCTTCCTGGAAGGCCGGCGCCAGCCCTTCCGCCGTGTTTTCGCTAAGCGTCACGGCGGTGTTGAGCCGCAGTCCCTCGTCCCGCATGCGGCGCAGCGGGCTTTGCATCGTGCGCAGCGACTTCTCCGACAGCCCGCCCCAGTTCAGCATGCCGAGCACTTCGCCCAGCGCAGTCGGCGCCAGATAGGCACGATAAGCACCCGGCTTGATGGTGACCGGCTCGCGCTGCAGCAGCTCAAGCTGCGTCGCGGCGGTGCCGAAGCGCGACGCGAACGCCGTGCGATCCCAGTCGAACCCCGCATACGTGGACTTCACCGCCTTGTCCTTGCTGTGGTACAGGCTCCAGTCGAGGTTGAAGCTTGCCGTCTGCTGCCAGTTGCGCTGGCCGTAAGAATTGGCGAAGCCGCGATACACCGGCCCTGCCGCCAGGATGCCGACCATGTCGTTTCCGCGCGCGGCGTCGAGCACCTGGTCGACGATGGCGCCAGTGTCGGGCAGCCGCGACGGCACTACATGCTCGGTGGATTGCACTTCCGTCGACACCAGCAGGTGCGGGTCCTCCGGCAAATCCGGCAACTGGTCGCGCAGCTGGCCGACCGTGCACTCGATCAGTGCACGGTCGCTGCTGGTGTCGCCTGCGAGCGTGATCGTCGCATTCGCGTGCCGCAATCCGTCGAGCAGGTGCAGCGTCAGGTAGAGTTGCCGCACATGGCCGGCCTGCCGGATCGCGCTGTGGTTGAAGCGCACGAAGTCGGATTCCTCCGCCGACAGCCAGAACTTGTACAGCTCGCGCCCCTGCATGCAGGTGTCGAGGAAGGCGGCGAGGTCGTGGAAGTACTGCTGCATCGGCATTGGCTGCACCATAGGCTCAGTCATCATTCGCCCCCGAACACGTCGATGTCTGCGAACAGGCAGGCCGGCGACGCATGGCCGACGCGAATCACCTGCGACGGTTCTCCCTTGCCGCAGAACGGCGTGCCCATCACGCTGAAGGTCGACTCGTCGCCGACAGCCTTCAGCGAACGCCAGAAGGTCGCGGACACGCCACGGTAATTGGGGTTCTTCACCAGCCCCTTCAATTCGCCGTTTTCGATGATGTGACCATATTCGCAGCCAAACTGGAACTTGTTGCGCGAGTCATCGATGGACCACGAAACATTGGTCTCCATCAGCACGCCGCGCTCGACCGAGCGGATCATGTCGTCCAGCGTGCTCGTGCCCGGTTCGATATTCAGGTTGGCCATGCGGTCGATCGGTGCGCGGTTCCAGCCGGCGGCGCGCGCATTGGCGACGCCTTCCATGCCGGCGCGCGCCTGCGATGTTGCGCTGCCGAGCGGGCGTTCGAGGATGCCGTTGCGGATCAGGAAGGTGCGCTCGGCGCGCAGGCCTTCGTCATCCCATTGGTAGCTTGCAAACTGATGCGGCCGCTGCGGGTCGTAGGTCACATTGAGCAGTTCCGAGCCGTAGCGGTAGTTGCCGAACATGTCGAGCGTGACAAAACTGGTGCCGGCGAAATTGCGCTCGTCGCCGAGGATGCGGTCCAGCTCCAGCGGATGGCCGATGGACTCATGGATCTGCAACATCATCTGTTCCGGCATCAGCAGCAGGTCCATCTTGCCGCTCGGGCAGTTGGGCGCGGCCAGCAGTTCCAGCGCCTGCTGTGCGACGCGCTGCCCTGCGCCGTCGAAACCGGCATCGTCCAGGATCTCCAGCCCGCCCTGCCGGCAGTAGCCGTTGTACTGCCCGCCGAGGCTGCGCGTCTGCGTATCACCGTTGTGGCTGGCAGTGACAACCAAACTTGGAATCAGGTAGCGGAACTGCTGCGACACTTCCGCGCCGTCGGCGGTCAGGTACAGCTGCTCGGTACCGACACGCCATAGCGATGCGCTCCAGTCCACAATGCGCGGGTCGATGCGGCAGGCGGTCGATTCGCGCATCAGCAGGTCGATCAGTTCCTTGCGCGTTGCGCTGCGTTCCGGCGCAGCATCCGGCGTGGCGTAACTACCTGCCGGGCGCGGCAGGTCGAGCTTTGCATAGTCGACCACCGAGCGGCCCGCGGACAGTTCGGCCCAGCGCGTTGCACGGGCTATGGCTTCCTTCAGGCCGCTCGCACTCAGGTCGCTGGTTGCCGCATAGCCGCTGCCACCGCGATGCACGACAGTCACCATCGCGCCACGGTCGACGCTGGTGGACAGCGGCTGCAGCACGTCCTGGCGCACTGTCAGTTCTTCACTTGTTTCATTCACCACGCGCAGCGAGCAGAAGTCCACCGCAGGCGCAATTTCCCTGAACAGGGCACGCATCGAATCCGGCAAAGGCCACCTCAACAAGACATTTCTAGAGGGTGTTATGAACTGGAACAGGGGGCGCGCAACCCCAGGAAGCGGCCGCATACTAGGCGCAGCGGCGCGTCGTAGCGGTGCTACGGCAAGCCGATGCAACAACGTAGGCGGCCACTTCCTGGGGTTGCCCGAAGGGTTCCGTCGAGAACGGCGCATCGCGGTGTCGCAGGCCGCTTGCAGTACCCGTAATGCGGCGCGTCCTGCTTCTTGCGCTGCATCCGTTCTCGACGGAACGCGCCCCCTGTTCCAGTTCATAACACCCTCTCGGATCAGTACAAAGACTGCGTTGCGGAAAGTTCGTTCATCTTCCGATGCATTTTACTGAGCATGCCGCACCCGCGTGGTGCACCTGCTCGCCGCGTTCGGGCGCGCTTCTGTGCGACTGCGCGCAGCCTTGCTGCGTAGCATGTGTTGGCGATTGTTATTTGAACTTCATCAAACCCGACCGAGGACATCGCACTTTATTGCCAGTAGAATCGATTCCTGCATCCGGATTTCCGCAAACAGACCACCACCACTTCTTGCGGCATACCAATAACCACTGAAACGCACCGCCATGGCCGATTTCAACTGGAACAATCCCTACCCCACCACCCGCACTCCCTTGTTTGCCCGCAACGTCGTTTCGACGTCGCAGCCGCTTGCCGCACAGGCCGGCCTGCGCATGCTGATCAAGGGCGGCAATGCAGTCGATGCAGCAATTGCCACCGCCGCCGCCCTGACGATTGTCGAGCCGGTGTCCAACGGCCTTGGCGGCGATGCTTTCGCGATCCTGTGGGACGGCCAGCAGCTGCATGGACTCAATGCGTCCGGACCTGCGCCGCGTGCATGGACGCCGGAGTATTTCATCGACAAGCATGGCGGGAAGATCCCGTCGCACGGCTGGGATACGGTAACCGTGCCGGGCATGGTGGCCGGCTGGGTGGAACTGTCGGAGCGCTTCGGCAAGCTGCCCTTCGGCGAGCTGTTCGAGCCGGCCATCGAGCTGGCCGAGCGCGGCCACATGGTGTCGCCCATCGTGCAGCGCAAATGGGAAGCCGCCGTGCCGGTGCTGAAATCGCAACCCGGCTTTGCGCGCGCCTTCATGCCCAACGGCGCCGCGCCGCGTGTGGGTGAAAAGTTCGTCTTTGCCGAGGCCGCCCACACGCTGGTGCGTATCGCGGAAAGCCACGGAGAAGCCTACTACCGCGGCGAACTGGCTGAAGCGATCGTGCAGCATGCGAAGCAATGCGGCGCCGCGCTGACCGCCGAAGACCTTGCCGCGTTCAGGCCGGAATGGGTCACGCCCATCGAGAAAAACTACGCCGGCTACACCGTGCACGAGATCCCGCCCAACGGCCAAGGCATCGCCGCGCTGATGGCGCTGGGCATGGTCGAGCAGCTCGACATCACGCGCTTCCCGCCCGACTCCGCCGACAGCATCCATGTGCAGATCGAGGCGATGAAGCTTGCCTTTGCCGACACCTACCGCTGGGTCGCGGACAGCGAGCACATGAAGCAAGTCAGCGCAGAGGACCTGCTCGACGACGCCTACCTCGCGCAGCGCGCCAAGCTGATCGACATGCAGCAGGCGAAGGACTTCCACCACGGCACACCACGCGGCGGCACCGTGTACCTGACCGCCGCCGACGAGAACGGCATGATGATCAGCTTCATCCAGTCGAACTTCCACGGCTTCGGCTCCGGCGTGGTCGTGCCGGAAACCGGCATCAGCCTGCACAACCGCGGCCGAGGTTTTTCGCTCGACCGCAAGCATCCCAACTGCGTCGCGCCCGGCAAGCGGCCGTTCCACACGATCATTCCCGGCTTCGTTACGCGTGACGGCCAGCCGCAGATGAGCTTCGGCGTGATGGGTGCCAACATGCAGCCGCAGGGCCACCTGCAGGCGCTGGTGCGCATGTTGTCCTACGGCCAACAGCCGCAGGCAGCCTGCGATGCGCCGCGCTGGCGTGTACATGAGGGCCTTGCGGTCGACATCGAGCGCACGACCGCGCCCGATGTGGTGGCGGAACTGACGGCACGCGGACACGATGTCAACACCGATACCGACAGCACGCGGGACTTTGGCTCCGGGCAATTCATCTGGAAAACGGAAGACGGCTATATCGCCGCGAGTGATGCCCGCCGAGACGGGCAGGCGGTCGGATTCTGAGAGCCTGATTCCCGTCCATCGCTGAAAACCTGCATTTCACTCCCGGATTGCGCAGTTCGTCGCAATCCGCTGTCGCCGCGCTAACCGCCTGCAGAAAATACCTCCATCGACTCATCCGATGGAGGCCGTCATGTCATTTACCCCGCTCATCCTGATTCACCTTGTTACCGCTGTCGGCGCACTGGTGTTCGGCGGCATCACTTTCGCCACGCGCAAAGGCACGCCTTTGCACAAAACCATGGGACGTATCTGGGTGGTATTGATGATCGTCACCGCACTGGTGTCGTTCGGCATCCAGAAGCACGGCCACTTCTCGCCGATCCATATTTTGTCGGTAGTGACACTGGTGTCCGTCAGCGCCTCCGTATTCGCCGCCATGCACGGCCGGGTCAGCGCACACCGGCGTGGCATGACGGGCGCTTATATCGGCCTCGCGCTTGCGGGCGCCTTCACGCTATTGCCGGGACGGCTCCTGGGCAACCTGCTGTGGAATGCCGTTGGCGTCATCTGATTTATCCAAGGAGAACACCATGAAAGACACCGTTTATCACCAAGCCCGACGCCAGGCCGACCGCAAGATCAGGTTCTACGTGCACCTGGCCGTCTATCTTGCAGTCAATACCGGCCTTGTCCTGGCCAGCCTGCAGGGCGATCCTGCCCGCACACCCTGGCCGCTGTTCGGCTGGGGAATCGGGTTACTATTCCACGGTCTCGCTGTGTTCCTGCGTGCGCCGCGCGCCGCATGGAAGCAGCGCCTGATCGAAAAAGAACTGCACAAATTGTCCCGATAAGATGAATCAGGCCATCACGACCAGCCGCCATCCCTATCCGCTCCTGCGGCGCTTTCTGATCGATGTCGCGATCACGCAGGTGTTCAATTTCATCATCGCGCTGCTGCTGACCTTTGTCGTGCGCCTGCATTCGACCTTCGTGGTCAACCTGGTGGTTTCCGTCTGCATCGGCACGCTGGCCGTGACCTTTATCGACGGCGGCCGCCTGCTCATCTGGGGCGATCGCCGACCGCCCCGGCTGCCGTTCATCCTGTTGATGCTTGTCTCTGCGCCGGCTGCCCACTATTTCGGCACCCTGCTCGCATCGCCCTTGCTCGGCATCCCGGTAGAAAGCCTCGATGCCGCACGCGGGCGCAATGCAACAGCGATGCTTATCGGCACTACGCTCAGCTTCGTGTTCATCATCTGGTTCTTCTGGAACCGCGCCAACCTCGCGCAGCTCGCGGCAGAAGCGGAAGCAGAGAAAGCCCGCGCCGCCGCCATCGAGCGCCAAGCCATGCAGGCGCAGCTGCAAATGCTGCAGGCACAGATCGAGCCGCACATGCTGTTCAACACGCTGGCCAACCTGCAAGGCCTGATCGCCGCCGACCCGCCGCGCGCGCAGCACATGCTCGACCAGTTGATCCAGTACCTGCGCGCCACGCTGTCGTCGTCACGTGCGGACAAGACTTCCCTCGCGCACGAGTTCTCGCTGATGGACGCCTACCTCGGCTTGATGAAGGTGCGCATGGGCTCGCGCCTGGCGTACCGCCTCGACCTGCCCGATGCGTTGGTCAACGAAATGGTGCCGCCGATGCTGATGCAGCCGCTGGTGGAGAACGCGATCAAGCATGGGTTGGAGCCGAAGATCGATGGCGGCGCCATCACCATCCGTGCCGAACGCGACGGCAGCACGCTACGGCTCACCGTCGTCGACACCGGGCTCGGTCTGAATGGCGGGAAAGATAGCGCGCCGCATGACGGCTCCAGCGTGCATGTCGGCCTGTCGAATATCTGCGAGCGCCTTCAGGCGCTGTACGGCGAGCGCGCGACATTGACGCTCCAACCCAATACGCCATCCGGCGTGATCGCCCAACTCACCATCCCGCTATGAAACAGATCCGCGCACTGATTGCCGAAGACGAACCGATCCTCGCCTATACGCTGCTGCAGATGCTGCAACGTCTGTGGCCGGACCTGCATGTGGCCGGTGTCGTGGAAAACGGCATCGCCGCCGTGACCGAAGCGCTCGCGCAACGGCCAGACGTGCTCTTCCTCGACATCAAGATGCCCGGCAAGACCGGACTGGAAGCAGCGCAGGAACTGGCGGAGGAATGGCCGGATGATGCGCCCTTCCCGCTCATCGTATTCGTCACCGCCTATGACGAATACGCAGTACAAGCCTTCGAGCACGCCGCCGCTGACTATGTGGTCAAGCCGACCAGCGACGCCCGCTTCGCCAAAACGGTGGAACGCCTCAAAGCGCGGCTGGAACAACATACGGAACATGATGCAGAACTGCAGCGCATCGTCGACCAGTTGCGCACGCTGGTACCCGGCGTTCCGCAGGCTTCATCGGCGGGCGAGCGCCTGACCATCATTCGCGCCGGCATCGGCAACCAGGTCCGCATGATCCCGGTCGCCGACGTGCACTACCTCGAAGCCACCGACAAATACGTGAATGTCGTCACCGCCGACGGCGAAGCACTGATCCGCACCAGCCTGAAGGAGTTGCTGCCGCAACTGGACGGCAGCCAGTTCTGGCAAATCCATCGCGGCACGGTCGTTAATATTGCTTATGTGGAAGCCGCGGTACGGGACGATACCGGCAAGCTGTCGCTCAAGCTGCGTGGACGCGAAAGGATGCTGCCGGTGAGCCGCGTGTATGCGCACCTGTTCAGGCAGATGTAGAGCCTGGCTCAGGCAAAAGATAGATAACTGCCGGCAGGAACGGGCAAGACAGCACGCAGGACGCGGCCCGTCGTGAAGAAGATGAGATATCCGGCGCTGCGCAAGCCGGAAGAAGATCGGCAAAACTTTGCGGGCTGCTACCCCGCCACCTGCTGCACCGCCACCATCGCCAGCGGTACCGATGCCAGCACCAGCGCCGGCCCCATGCGGACACGCCTGCCGAATTCGCGGTTGCGCACCCATGCGATCAGCGCCCACGAGCACATCAGGTAGAGCACGCCAAACACCAGCAGCACCCCTTCCTCCATCGGCGCTGCGCTGACCAGTAATGCTGTGAACAACAGCGTCGTCGCCACCGCCAGGAAGGCCGCGAGGTAGAACAGCAGGCGGTAGAACCCGTGCTGCTGCGACACGCGCGCCTGCGCCACCAGCGCCATGCGCTTGGCGCGCACGTCACGCTGCAGCAGGAACAAAAATAACGGTCCGATCTGGCGGCGCTGCAGCAAGCCCAGGGCCGCTGCCGCCACCAGATCCTCTCTTCTGATTTTCATGCATTGCTCCTTTTCTGTATGCCGGGCGACGCAAAGGCTCGCTGCTGCTGCACCGCGTTTGCAGGCATGGTCAACGCACAACCGGATGCGCTGTTGTATGCGCAACGACGTCCCGTCCCCGGGAAACGAATGCAACGATGAAGGGTGTGCAAAATGCGTATAACAAGTACAACGCGAACTACGCGCACATCAGGCATGACAGGAGAGCACGCGGAGCCGACGGTTTGCCTGGGACGCTCTTCCATTGCATTGTCAATTTATCTATAAATCGTATTTAAAAACTGCAGGCTTTTGCCGCGTAGAGAAAAATCAAGCACTTACGAGCGATCTGCACAATTTTTAAGCAATGTCAAATCGACTCTGCGGATCGTTTCCATATGGCATCCCGCTTAAAAAAGCGGCAAACCACCGATGCAAGCAGGCACACACTGCGCCGGTGCAGGAAGAACAATCGCCCTCCCCTCTACGGTAAAATGCCCCGTTACGCCATACAAACCCAAGCATCCAGATTTCTTCCATGAGCAACCAGCCAAAGAACAACGCCGCAGCAACGGCAGCAGCGACCGCAACGCCGGACAACGCGCCGTCCTCCAACTTCCTGCGTGCCCTGATCGAAGCCGATCTCGCCGCCGGCAAGTACGCCAACCGCAAGGACCCCAACGGCCATCCGCTGCCCACCGTCGTCACCCGCTTCCCGCCGGAGCCCAACGGCTACCTGCACATCGGCCATGCCAAATCGATCTGCCTGAACTTCGGCCTCGCCCGCGACTACGGCGGCCGCTGCACGATGCGCTTCGACGACACCAACCCGACCAAGGAAGAACAGGAATACGTCGACAGCATCATCGACGCCGTCGAATGGCTCGGCTTCAACTGGAAGGACGAAGGCGGCGACCACCTCTACTTCGCCAGCGACTACTTCGACCAGATGTACCACATGGCCGAATACCTGATCACCGCCGGCCATGCGTATGTGGACAGCCAGAGCGCCGAAGAAATGGCGAAGAACCGCGGCAGCTTCTCCGAGCCCGGCAAAAACTCGCCCTACCGCGACCGTCCTGCGGAAGAATCGCTCACCCTGTTCCGCCGCATGCGTGCCGGCGACTTCAAGGATGGCGAACACATCCTGCGCGCCAAGATCGACATGGCCTCGCCCAACATGAACATGCGCGACCCGGCCATCTACCGCATCCGCCACGCACACCACCACCGCACCGGCGACAAGTGGTGCATCTACCCGATGTACGACTACGCGCACCCGATCGAGGACGCGATCGAGTACGTCACGCACTCGCTCTGCACGCTGGAATTCCAGGACCACCGCCCCTTCTACGACTGGGTGCTGGAGCGCCTCGCCGAAGGCGGCTTCTTCAAGAAACCGCTGCCGGAGCAAACCGAATTCGCGCGCCTCAACCTCACCTACGCCATCACCAGCAAGCGCAAACTGCTGCAACTGGTCGAAGAAAACATCGTCGACGGCTGGGACGACCCGCGCATGCCTACCATCGTCGGCATCCGCCGCCGCGGCTTTACGCCGGAATCGATCCAGCTCTTCTGCGAGCGCGCCGGCGTCGCCAAGGCCGACAGCTGGATCGACATGAGCACGCTGGAAGGCGCGCTGCGCGACGACCTCGACCCCAAGGCCCCGCGCGCCGTCGCGGTGCTGAAGCCATTGAAGCTCATCATCGACAACTTCCCCGAGAACCTCGCCGACGAGTGCACCGCCCCAATCCACCCGCACCACCCGGAACGCGGCCACCGCACCTTCCCGATCACCAAGGAACTCTGGATCGAAGCCGACGACTTCATGGAAGTGCCGAGCAAGGGCTACTTCCGCCTCTTCCCCGGCAACAAGGTGCGCCTGCGCTACGGCTACGTGGTGGAATGCACCGGCTGCGACAAGGACGACAACGGCAACGTCATCGCCGTGCACTGCAACTACTTCCCCGACTCCAAGAGCGGCACCGAAGGCAGCGCCAACTACAAGGTCAAGGGCAACATCCACTGGGTCAGCGTGCAGCACGCACTGGAAGCCGAAGTGCGCCTGTACGACCGCCTGTTCACCGACCCGAACCCGGATGCCGGCGGCAAAGATTTCAAGCTGGCATTAAACCCGAATGCGAAGGAAGTGATCACCGCCTACCTTGAACAAGGCATGCGCCATGCGATGCCGGATGAGAAGTTCCAGTTTGAGCGACATGGGTATTTTGTCGCGGACCGCGTGGATCACTCGGCGACGAGGCCGGTGTTTAATCGGGTGGTGACGTTGAAGGATAGTTGGGGGAAGTAGAAAACAAAGTCTACGAGTCTTCACACTCGTCTTAGTCTTTTCATTGACTTTTCCACCGGTCTGTTCGGATATCGACTATGCACCAGGAATTGTTCCTATGAGTTTGCCGTTCTACCTTCCACGCAAACTCTCGAGTAACGGCACGATATACACGGAAGAAGCGCTGCTCGCTGCTTCGAATTACGTTGTTGTCTTGGCTGAACCCGGCGGCGGGAAAACCGAACTTATGGGGAGCCTTGCTCAACAGTTGGGGACTTCTGCCGTAACCGCAAACGTGTTCAGACACGTAGGAGCCGATTTAGAGAATTGCCCACTTGTGATTGATGCATTTGATGAGCTAGCCAAGGTCGATCAAACAGGCATTTACAGCCTTCTTGCCAACGCTAAAAAAGCAAATCCGACGCACGTCATAATTTCGAGTCGGTCCAGTGAGTGGGACAGCGCTGCCACAAACGCATTCAAAGACTTTCTCGGACGTCCACCGCTAGTGGTAAGACTATGCGAGTTTGATGAGGCAGAACAATGGAGGATCTTTGATCATCATGTGCAAGGTGAGGACTTCGCAGCGTTCCGGGCCGAAGTTGCTCGATTTGATTTAGAAACGCTACTCCCAAACCCTCAATTTCTAAAACTGTTTGCGGACGCCTATATCGAGAGCGAAAGACGCTTCATTGACAAACGATTTATCTTCTCACAAGCGGTCGACCGTCTAGCGAAGGAAGCAAACATCAATGTAGCTAGAACTACTCCTTCGCTATCTACCCGTCAGAAAGTTAACCTAGCGTCGGAAGTTTTCGCTAAGCTTTTGTTGTCTGGTGGAGAAGGCATTAGTACGAGGGAGGCCGCTGAGGACCGGATGTATCCCTTGTTGGCTTCACTATTTAGTGACAACACAGCGGCTGACGGTATTCTAGCAACTCGACTTTTTAAGCCTGGCGACAGCGCGGATCAACATCGCCCGATTCACAGGATCGTCGCTGAATATTGCGCAGCAAGCTATCTTACAAAGCGGATAGCTGACCCGGCAGACCCTCTAACACTTTCCAAGTGCCTACCTATCATTGCCCCGAACTCAGTAGTACGGGATGAACTCCGGGGGCTGCTGGGCTGGATAGCATCACTAGGCAACAAGCCTATACAGGAATCTGCAATCCAACTTGATCCTTATGCAGTGCTCGCGAACGGCGACCCTTCCCAACTAGAGCAATCGTCAAAACGTCTGCTTATACAACGGCTGAAAGAAATTGAGGCTCAAGACCCCTACTTCCGCAGAGGAGATTTCTGGCGCAGGTTCAGTGTTGCAGGTTTTTTTTCCCAAGACGTTGTGGAAGAAATCAAACCTCTTCTTAAAACTGGAACTGATGGGCACTTGCACGACCTGATTCTTGAACTTTTAGTAGGGTCGCCAGCAATCGAACAGTTAAGAGATGAGTTGCACCAACTTACTTTAGCGCGGAATGAAAGCGAGAACACTCGTTTGTTGGCGAGTACGTGTTTGCTCGACATAGCAGGCCATAACCATCAAGCTGACTTGGACCTTCTCATTTCCGAAGCAAGTCAAACTTCGTTGAAGGTAGCGGCCAAGATCATGGAAATCCTAGGCCCGGAAACTTTCGAGGTGAGTTATCTTGCAAATTTCTTTCGGACCTGCGCCAGCCTCTACCCTGGCCATCGCGATCACCGCGAACGCACAATAGGTGCGCGCTACTTCGTGAAGCGTTTTATTGCAAGTCTAGACATTACGACTATTGAGCAACTCTTGGATGAACTTTCCAAAGACCTCACCTGCAACTGTGGAAAGGAATGCTACGAATGTGATTGCCGAAACGGCGTAAGCAAGATTATTGGGTCAATGCTCGATCGGTATTTCGATCTGGCTAAACCGCCGTTTAATCCAATACGCGTTTGGCAATGGCTCGGAAAACTGAACTTTCATGAGCAGAAAACCGCAGATCAAAGCAAGGCAGTTCAAGCGCTTCAAGAAAATGATGACTTGCGTCAGGGCATTATTGCCCATGTCTTCGGCAAACTAACTGATCGCGACCAGATCTTTGAGATACGGACACAGTTCAATTGGCACTCCCATTCCGGCCTTCGTTTCCATTATGACGATTGCAAATTTTTGGTCAATATAGCGTTTGAGACAGATAACCCAGATTTGTGGGCGAGTTTCATGGCCCAACATCAGTACCACCGAAGCAAGGAAGAACGAGGGGTAGACAGTTTTCGGCGCCATATGCGCATGCAAGCATTAGAGAAGCCATCATTCATGCGGGCGTGGGCGAAGTCCAATAGGGATGCGGCGAAATTTGAACGAGAACATGGAATGCAGAGTCTCAAGCATTCTCGAAGGTTGAAGCGCCGTCGCAGACAAAAAGATGATAACCGCGCACTGAACATCAAATATATCCAAGACAACCGAGAGCTTGTGGAAGGCGGACGTCATTGGAGTTTCCTCGTTCACTTTGCCGAGCTGATGCTCAATGACCCAGGCAGAATTGAAGACGAAGTTGGCGATGAAACGCTCGTCCGGAACGCACTCAGAAATTGCCTCGACTTCATTGCTCCGGAGGTTCCCGATCTGCTTAAGCTCGCTGAGTTACAGTGTGCTTCACAAGGCTTATATTCCGAAACTATCCTTTATGCAGCGTGCTTGGAGATCATGCGTGTTAAAGGCAGCTTGGAAGAAGTTGATCTTAAACTCCTGAAAGCTCTGCGAACTAACATTCACATGGGGTACAGTGCGGTCGACCAAGAGGAGCGCGATGCACTAAAGGCCGAAGTTGACCGACTAATTTTTCCTAACTCCGAGAGTACCGAGAATTTTCTCCGAGAATATGTTGAGCCCCAACTGGCTCGGGCCGAATGTGGACATCCTGAGATCTGGTTGCTGCGTAGCGAAGAGATCTTTAGTCAGTTGCGCGCCAAGTTATCAATCGAGTGGCTTTGGCGTTTTCGTGAGCTGGCGCTTGAGCCGCTAGATACGCTTTTTGAGATTGCTGCTGAGTATGGAAATCGTGATGATTTAAAAAAAATTATTGCAGAGCGTTGCTTCGAGCTTATCGCCGGCTGCACCGCTACAAGTAGCACCAAAGACATCGAACAAAAGCGCAAATTTTGGTTCTTGCGCGCGTGGTATTTTCTCGACAACCCATCTGAAACATACTGGAATTGGCTCAAGGCCGACAAAGAAACAGTATTTTTACTTGACAACCGTTCTGGTCGAATGAGCCATAGTGACCACCCCTATTGGCCCAGGCTCACATCAAGCAAGGTAGAAGCCATTCTAGAAGCCTTCATTGATGAATGGCCAAAGGTAGACCTACCCAATTCCTGGGGGACGGGAAGTCCAAAAGAGGAGAACGCATACCGCTTTTTGACCGAAGTAATCTGGTCAATCGACTCCAATGATCCCGATGATGCGATTCCTGTCCTAGAGCGGCTTATTGCTGCACCACGTTTCGCAGACCTGCACCGGGGCTTGAAGAGCATACATGCCGGTCAAGTCAGGAAGAAAGCCCTAAGAGATTTCGAAGCGCCGAAGCCACAGGAAATCGTAAATCGACTGGACCACGACGAAGTGGTGACAGTCGAAGGCCTGCGTCAGATTGTGATCCAAGAACTCGAAGACTTTCAGAAAGCCATACACGGTGGAGAATACAATTCCGGAGATCGCTTTTATGAGAACGGTAAGCGGCTTGGCGAAGTACGATCTACTGAAATTATTGCTGAGCGGCTCAATCTCAGACTTGAGCCGCAAGGCATCTCAGTGACGCCGGAACATCAACTAAAGGATGCAAACCGTAGTGATTTCACGGTTACCAAGATGATTGGTGGCAGAAGAAGGCTACTAGTAACGGAGGTAAAAGGGCAGTGGCATAAGGAGTTATACACTGCCGCTTCCGCTCAACTGAATCAACGTTACGCTATCCACCCAGATGCCGAGAAACAGGGCATTTTCCTTGCAATTTGGTTTGGTGCGGACGAAGCGGTTGCCGGGCTTACGAAACACCGGATAGGAAGCTCTCAGGAATTAAAAATGAGCATTGAAAAAACACTACCGCCAGAGCTCACAGGTCTGATTGATGTGTTTGTTTTGGATGTCTCTAAGCCCTGATAACTCTTTCTCGCAAATGGAGCGAGTTTTTTAGCTGGCGCTGCTCGATATTTTCTCAACCAGCGAGCGTAGGGTGCGCTCTGCGCACCATTTCTTCCACTGCCGAAGCGGTGCGCAAAGCGCACCCTACTTGCTGTACGTGCATCGACTAAGCACGCACTGCTATCCGCTCACTTCTTCTTCGCGCGCGCAAACACCGGGCCCCATAGCGGATGCCCTTTTTCACCCGGTTCAAGGTCGAACTTCGGGTCGAGTTTTAATGCTTTTTCAAACTGCTGCCTGCATGCAAGCTGTCGTCCGCTGACGCAGTAGCTGAAGGCGCTGTACTTGTATGCCGATAACTGGACCGGCTTCTCTGCGCCCTGAATAGTATTCAGTTTCTTGATCGCGCCATTGAAATCGCCGTTGTTATACAGGGCGATTCCTTCGTTCAATACAGCCTCGGAAGCGGACACTGCCTTTTCAGGAGGGCGCTGTTTCTTTTCCGGTGCGGCCGGCTTTTCGCTGCTGGCCTTGGGTGCTGGCGTTGGCTTTTCTGCAGCGGGCTTTGGTTCTGGCGTGTCGTCCTTTGCGATCTGGGGCAGTGTGCATCCCGCCATCAGCAAGGAACCGGCAGACAACAGGACTACAAAACGGGGAAATCGAATCATGGCTTAGCCGAAAAATGGTGCTCTATGGTTAATTGCTTTTTGGGACGAACCTCGACATCGATCACATGCGCTTTAAATGCCGGGTTCTCGATCTTGATGCGATGTTTGCCTGCAGGCAGCGAGAGATTCTTCAACGGAGGACTGACGCCCTTGTCCACGCCGTCGACCGATACCGTGCCCCAGGGCGCAATGATCAGCTTCACATCGCCAACCGCGCCTTCTGCCTTTTTATCCTTGGCCTGTTTTGACGCCGTCTCGTCGGCGTTTTCTATCCGCTTGATGAATTCCTGCTCTTGCAGCATCACCAATCTGGCTTGAGCAAGTTCCGCGAATTTGCCATCGGGGTACTTGTCGAGATAGGCCTTGATTGCAGCGGGCGTTGCGTCCTTGTCGTTCTTGAGCTTGTCCCATTCGCTGGTCTCGGCGTCATCAGATGCTTCTGCGCTGGCAGCGACAACGCTCTCTCCCGCCTTCTGCTTGCCACTCATCAGCAGGCCACCGGTTACGGCGACTGCGAGGACAAGAGCGGCTGCTATCCACGGCCATTTTGCTTTTGGCGACGGGGTCGCTGACGCGCTTTCAGCGGAACGCTTTATCGGCTCTTTGCTGTCTTTCGCTTCTGTCTTTGCAGGGGTCGATACGCTGGGGGTCGAACCACCTTGTGCCGGCGGTTCGTGACTCAGTGGCTGGCTGATTGGCTGACTAATTGGTTGACTGAGTGGCTGGCTCTGTACCGGCGCACCGGCCTCCAGACCCAGCAAGCGACGGAACGCATCGATTGACTGTGGACGGTCCTGCGGCTGTACGCGCAGCCCCTTGTCGATCGCGGCAAGGAATGGCTTGCTGAATCCCGGGTAATCCCCGCTCTCCAGTGTCGCTATCGGATCCTTGATCATGCGGCCGACGGATACCGGCGGGGGTGACTTTGTAATCAGTAGATAGATGACGGCCGAGAGCGAATAGATATCGGTCCACGGGCCTTGCATCATCGTGGCGTCTTCGCTGAATTGCTCGTCAGCGTACTGTTCGACCGGTGCATAGCCGGGCTTGAGGATCACCGTCAACGATTCGGTGATGTCGCTGATGATCTGTCGTGCAGAACCAAAGTCGAGCAGCACCGCCTGCCCGTCGTTCTGCACCATGATGTTGTCGGGCGAGATGTCACGATGCAGAATGTTGAGCTTATAGAGCTCTTCAAGCGCACCGAGCACGGGGGCGAGGATCGACTTTAACCAGGCTTCGGTGATGACGGCGGGGCTGTCATTGAGGATCGTCTTCAAAGTCCGACCCTCGTAATACCGCATCGCCATGTAGGCGGTGTTGTTCTGCTCCCAGAAGCGATGGACCTTGATCAGCGCAGGATGATCGAACTGGGCGAGCAGCCGTGCCTCGTTGATGAAGCTTTTCAGGCCTTTTTCAAAGGTTTGCTGGTGTTGTTTGGCACGAACGATCACGCCGCCGTCCATGCCACGGCCGGCCAGTACCGCCGGCATGTATTCCTTGATGGCGACGGTACGCTGCAGCGAGTGGTCGAATGCGAGATAGACAATGCCAAAGCCGCCTTCGCCGATTACGCGGCGGATCTCGAATTCCGCAAGGCGCGTGCCGGCAGCGAGGCAGTTATCGGATAACTGCGGCGTGCTTTGGGTGTTCAACTGGATGACGTTCTGATTCACGCGGTGCCTAGTCAGAGGATGGTTCCGGATTTTCTATCCAGATGGCGATTGCGGTGTAATTATCGCGTGGAGCGGGCGAGGAAAGCGACCTTTTATCGGCTATCTTTTCCAACTCATCGAGCCACTGCTCTACTGAGGCCGCTTCCTGCAGGGCGGCCTCCATCTGATGTTCTTCAACCCACTCCCAGAGACCATCGGTACACAGGAGGAAGGCGTCGCCGCTGGCGAACTCGCTCGCCTCCTGAACGGCATCTGCGCCTTCGCCGTCAGGCGCGCCTATCGCGCCGAGCAGGCTGCAGCGCAGCGGATGTGTGCGCAACTGGTCTGCCGTGCAGTATCCTGCTTCGACGAGCTGCTGCACGGCGCTGTGATCTTTTGTCACCCGATGGACTTTTTGATCGCGAAACTGGTAGATCCTGCTGTCGCCAAGATGGCCCCACTGTGCCTCTGCCCGCTCGCAGTCGAGCAGCAGTATGGTGACAGTGGCACTCATGTTTTTCAGTGCCACATCCGTGGACTGCAAGCGCGCGACTTCCGCTTTGGCTGCATCGAGGCAGGTGCGCAGCGCCGCGTCGCTGGCGGCTTGCTGCTGTTCGAAATGCGTGACGACCGTATTTACAACCGCCTGCGAGGCAATCTCGCCGCCATTTTCCCCGCCCACGCCATCTGAGACGACGAAACACGCCCGCGCATCATGCACAGCAATGCGATAGGCGTCTTCGTTGTTGGCACGCCCGCCTACATTCGTAAGTGCTGCGTAGTGCAACGTCAGGCGCGGCTTGCGGATGGCGACCGATTCGCTCAATGGATTCACTCTTTAGCGCCTGCACTCTTGACGCGTTCCGCTTCTTTCTCGTACGCGTCCAGGAACGCCTTGCCGTAGACAGCGTGCAAGTCGCCGTCATGCTTGCGCTTGATGTGGTCGTAGACTTCGTGGAATCTGTCCCAGGCGCGCGCCTTGCGGGCGGAGGGCACCACGGCATCCATCATTGGACTGGCTGGCACGTCTTTTTCAAGAACCGCAGGGTTCAGCGATGCGATCAAGGCACGCATCTGCTCGCGCACGCCGGCCATGAGCGCCATTTGATGCGCCTTGATGTCTTCATGCGCATCGTCCATCGCCTCTACCGGGCTCATGAAGCCAGGCATCTTTTTGCGCAGCATTTGCGTGAGCACGGTCTCGCTGTCGGAAAAGAATTTCAGTGGGTTGTTATTGCGCACCACGACCATGGTGACTTCCGCGTTCACTTCCCTTTTTACGCTTGCGCGCAGCTTGCTCAGCTCAAGGTTATGGTTGATGGAAGTTTTGAGCAGCTGGCCGATGAGTTCCATCAGCTCCGGCGTCAGCCCGGAGGGAAGCGCCGCCGCCGGCAAGCCGGCACCTTTAAGAAAGGCTTCTGTTAACAAACTTGCATCAACCTTATTGCTCTTGTCCTGCGGAGTTGCGTCGCTCCGAGGTGGCGACACGCCTTCAGACTCTGTCGCGACACGCGATGTATTCATTCGTCCAGCTCCTTCCAAGCAAAGGCCGGTAGTACAACTTTATTTACTCAAAACTCATTGCATCCAAAACAATGAAATTTTGATATCTAAGGGCTGGTCTTTTATTGCATTGCCCAAATGCCGATGCTACCAAAGCCTTGCTGCATAGCAAATAGAGAAAGGAACAATAGAACTCTTTGATACAACTTTTTCAAATAAGCGAACAGTTGTTTTTCCCTTGGATGACGTCCGTCAAGGGCGTCGAGCCAGTCAGGATGAACAAGCGCCATTTGCTTGTAGCGGAAATTGAAGTATTGAACGTAGCGACGCGCCACGCTTTGCATCATCTTCGGCGCGTTCTCTTGCGATCCGGGCGAAGCGAGCAAGTGAATGTGCCTGTCATGAAGACACAGGTGTGAATCGCCAGCCAGTAGCGCTTGGCCGCATCCGATAACGATTCCTTGGAAAGCTGGCAGTCCTCGTCATTGCTGAAGACTGGTTCGCGATTATTCCTGGAAATGATATGCAGAGGAACACCCTGGACGATGTACCGAGGAAGACGAGTCACGAGGACTGACATCGTATACCGCTGCAGCCCGTCGATACTGAGTCATGACAAGAGCATGCATATATCAAGTCAGGCCTTAGAGCCTGTTTGAAAACCGAATTTTGGACTGGAATTCGACCAAGTTTTGCCATGAAATCGGCTCAGTGGGCAATCGTCGTGCCGAAATGCGGCGTGTAACAGCAGGCGATGCCCCCAGATACTAGTTTTCAAACAGGCTCTTAGACACGTGACATCAGATACGTCTCAGTACGCAATACGCATGTCGCCTGCCCGTGATGATGTCTCCCAGGCTCAATGCATCGACAGCCCGGACAGCCGGCGCGTGTCGAAGAAGCCCTGAAAGCGCGTGATTTTTCCTGCGTCGTCGAAGACGAGAAGGCTCACGCCATCGTATTGCATCGGGTCGCCCGAGGGACCGGTACCGCTCGAACGCCAGAAGAGGCCTGCGGAATGGTCGCTGGTGGTGATGTCGAAGAACTCGGAGTGAATCTCGCCGAAGGTATCGGCGTACTGTCTCCAGAAAGAGGCGATCTGGTCGCGGCCGCGACGGCTTCCAGCGTTGGATTCGATGATCGGGTTGGTCAGCTCAGCGCTGTCGGCGAACATGTCGGTGAGCCGGTCCGCGACTGCCTTGTCGCCGTCTTCAAGGCGATGCAGTTGCTCAATGAAGCGATCGGCGATATCTCTTGCTTGCTGTTCATCCATGGCGACTCCTTGCGGCTCGATGGGTTTTGCGCCAGATCGATGGCGATCTTATGCGACGTGCGAGCAGTTTCAAAGTTCTGCGCCTGAACGCATGTCATGACCCGCATCACCGCAGGCCTGGACCGGAGGGTTACGTATAGAAAATCGTAATGAACCACCACGGCTGCGGATTGGTCATATTGTGCAGATTGCAATTTGTCTTCTTCCGGCGGAAAGGCGCTGTGCCGCTTTCCACGGATGTGTTTGAACCGTCGCCGGGAAACGAAGGAGCGCTCCGTGGATGCATTGTTGCTATCGAGGATACAGTTCGCCTGGGTTGTCGCCTTTCATATTCTTTTGCCAGCATTCACGGTTGGCCTCGCCTGCTATGTCGCTACTCTGGAAGTGCGATGGTGGATCACGAAGGACGATACGATCAGGCGGCTCTCTGCCTACTGGATCAAGATCTTCGCGATTTCCTTCGGCATGGGCGTGGTATCGGGCATCGTCATGCCTTTCCAGTTCGGCACGAACTGGAGCCGCTTCTCGGACCAGGCGTCCAATGTCATCGGGTCCCTGCTCGCTTACGAGGTCGTGACCGCGTTCTTCCTCGAAGCAGCATTCCTCGGCGTACTTCTGTTCGGCCGCAATCTGGTACCGCAATGGGCACATGCTTTGTCGGCCATTATGGTCGCTATCGGCACCGTCATGTCTTCGTTCTGGATTCTGGCGGTCAATAGCTGGATGCATACGCCACAGGGGTTCGAGGTGGTGGATGGCCGGTACATGCCGACCAGCATGTTCGAGATCATTTTCACGCCGTCCTTTCCCTACCGCCTCACGCATACTGTCACCGCCTTCCTGGTGACCACTGCCTTCGTGATCCTTGGTGTGGGTGCGTATTACCTGCGGCACAACCGTTTTCCAGTGGAGAGCCGGATCATGATGCGTATGTCCCTTGGCTTTCTCGGCATCATGGTTCCGCTGCAGATCCTATTCGGCGATCTCCATGGGCTGAATACGCTGGAGCATCAGCCGGCCAAGGTGGCGGCGATGGAAGGATTGTGGGAGACCGGGCGCGGCGTGCCGGCCTCGATCTTTGCCATTCCTGACGAAGAGGCCGAGACGAATCATTACGAGATCGCGATCCCCAAGTTCGCGAGCCTCTACCTCACGCATGAATGGGACGGCGAAGTGAAGGGCCTGAAGGAGTGGCCGAAGGAAGACCGCCCGCCTGTGGCCATCGTCTACTTTGCCTTCCGCATCATGGTCGGGGTCGCGCTGGTCATGCTGGCGACCGTGATCGTCGGCCTGGTGCTGTGGAAGCGAAAACGCCTGTTCGACACGTCCTGGTACCTGCGCCTGTGCATGCTGGTTTCGCCGCTCGGTTTCGTTGCGGTTCTTGCCGGATGGACCACGACGGAAGTCGGGCGGCAGCCGTGGGTCATCTACGGCGTGATGCGCACCAGCGAGGGCGTCACGCCATCCCTGACCGCAAGCGACGTTGCCATCTCGCTTGCGACCTACGTCATCAGCTACCTCATCATCTTCGGCGGCGGCTTCATCCTGCTACGCCGGCTCGTGCGCATCGGACCGCCGGAAAAAGAAGCGCATGAAACCCAGGCGCATCCGAAGCGGCCGCTGTCGGCGGTCACCGCACATGACGACACGGTGAGCGCGTCCGTGATCCGCGGATTGGGAGGACGCCATGACGCTTGACCTGGTGCCACTGTGGGCCTTCATCCTGTCGCTTGCGGTGCTGATGTATGTGCTGCTCGATGGCTTCGACCTGGGCGTGGGCATCCTGTTCTTCTTCCGCCGGCATGACGAAGACCGCGATGTGATGGTCGCGTCGGTCGCGCCGATCTGGGACTTCAACGAAACCTGGCTGATCCTCGGCGGCGGCGGCCTGCTGGCCGTCTTCCCGCTGGCATTCGCGGTCATCATCCCCGCCGTGTATTTCCCCATCCTGCTGATGCTGCTCGGCCTGCTGTTTCGCGGTGTGGCGTTTGAATTTCGCGATGCGCCACATGCGCGCAAGTGGCTGTGGAACGGCGCCTTTGCGTACGGCTCATTGATCGCCACTTTTGCGCAGGGTATCGTGCTTGGCAATTTCATCCGCGGCTTTCCGGTCGAAGGGCGCGCGTTTGTCGGCACCAGCTGGGACTGGTTTGCGCCGTTTCCGCTCCTGACCGGTCTGGGTCTGATCGTTGGATACAGCCTGCTTGGCGCGACCTGGCTGTTCATGAAAACGGAAGGCGAGCTGCAGGAATGGGCGCGCAGGATGTCGCGCTGGTTCCTGCTCGGCCTTCTCGCTTTCATCGTCATGGTGAGCGTATGGACGCCGCTGGAAGAGCCGCGCATTGCGCAGCGCTGGTTCAGCCTTCCCAACCTGCTGTACTTCTCCCCGGTGCCGATTCTGACGGGCATGCTGGCCTGGCTCCTTTGGTACGCGCTGGACAAGCGGCGCGACGTGCTTCCCTTCCTGTGCGCGATGGGTCTGTTCTTCCTGGCCTACACCGGGCTGATCATCTCGTTGTGGCCATATGTGGCGCCGCCCTCGGTCACCCTGTGGGATGCAGCCGCGCCGCCGATGTCGCAGCAATTCCTGATGGTCGGCACGATGTTCCTGCTACCGGTCATCCTGCTCTACGTGTTCTGGTCGTACTGGGTGTTCCGCGGGAAAGTGCGGGCAGGGATGAGTTATCACTAGCAATTTAAGGAACGCTAGTACGCCGTTTCCCCGCTTAATAAGGCTCGGTGCGGCAAAAGAGCCTTCGGCCGCCCAATCAATACCCGGCACCTTGTCTACCGTCAACTCCCGCAAGGTCTGCAGCTTCGAGCGAGCATGGGAGCGCTCCGCGCACCGCCTCGCGCCAGCATGTTCAGCCTTCGCACAACTGCCTTTTCTACGAACCGGTGCGCCAAGCACCTCCTACAATTCCCATAAAAGCGGACCAAGGGGCCGTGTCGTGCAACTACACATTGACTTGCAGGACTTGGTCCGGTTTTACTTCACTGCTTGACCTGTCTATAACTGTAGGGTTTACGCTGTCGGCCTGTCGTGATCACCACGACGCACACATCACGCCATCTCAAAAAGAGGTCTCCATGCACATCAGGCAACCAAACAGAATTACCCGAACCTACACGCAACGACTGATGGGCAATCCGGCAGCCGTCTTTCCCTTGCTTTGCCCGGTACGTGAATGCGACTGGATAGAAGGATGGAATCCGATCGAGGTGATCAGCAGCTCCGGCGTTGCGGAGACGGATTGCATTTTCGTGACAGCGGCGCAGCCGGCTGACGCGATCTGGTTCATTACCCGGCATGAGGCTGAAAACGGCTTCGTCGAGATGGTGAAAGTCTCTCCGTCAGTCACGGTATGCAAGATCAGCATCCAGCTCACACCCGTCGCCACAGGGAGTGAAGCCAGGGTGACCTACACCCATACCAGCCTCGGGCCGGAAGGTGACGCATTCATCGAGCGTTTTTCGGAGTCGTACTACCAGCAGTTCATGCGCGAATGGGAGACGCGGCTCAACCACTATCTCGCGACAGGAAAGATCCTTTCCTCTGCCTGAAGCGCACTCATGGATCAAGGTCTTGGTCCGGAAGCATGTGGTTAAATGACATCCTCCCTGCTCCACGACCATTAATACGTTGCGGATCGCAATGACTACTTCTTACTCGGTTAGCCAGCTTGCCAGGTACTGCGGCATATCCCGGACCACACTGCTGTATTACGAAAGCCTGGGCCTGATTCAAAGCGCATCGCGCAGCGACGCCGGGTACCGGCGCTATGGCGACAAGGAAGTCGCGCGCCTCATGCAGATCTGCGCCTACCGCGACGCCGGCGTACCGCTGAAAAGCATTGCGAGCCTGCTCGACGGATCGAAGAAAGGCAAGAACAGCGTCCTCGAGCAGCGGCTGAAAGAACTGAATACGGAGATCGCCAGGCTGCGCGAACAGCAGCAACTCCTTATACGGCTTCTGATGCGCGAGGACAAAGCGGCGCACAGCCGGGTGATGAACAAGAAGCGCTGGGTCTCCATGCTGCGCAATGCGGGCATGGATGAAGCGGGCATGTCACGCTGGCATGCTGTGTTCGAATCGCAGGCGCCGGAAGCGCATCAGGACTTTCTGGAGTCGCTGGGGTTGCCGGCGAACGAAATCGCCGCGATTCGTGCGCGATCGCGCTCAGATGCGAGAGAGCAGGAATGAGAAACGGGGTCAGGTCCTGCATGAATAAATGCGGTTCTTGTTGGGTCTGAACCCGATTTGTTGTTTCGCGACTCCTCGTCTTCTTGGGGCTGCACGCGAGATATTTCCCCCCGGATTTTCTTCGTACCGGTGCGCAGAGCGCACCTACGCCGGTTGCCCCTCGTTCTCCGTGCGTTAAGGCTAGGCGGCGGCGCGGTCGGTAACCGCCAACTGGACATTGTTGCGCCCTGCCGCTTTTGCGGCATACAACGCATTGTCCGCAGCATGGAACAGCGTTGCCTCATCGTGCCCGTGATCGGGGAATGCCGCGACACCTGCGGAAAGGGTCGCTTTTACTTCGATGCCGTTGAATGAGAACCGCAAGCTGGAAAACTCTGCACGCCATTGCTCCGCGCGCTGCAGCGCGATGTCGACAGGCGTGTCAATGAGGATGATGACAAACTCTTCGCCACCATAACGACAGGCGATGTCGCCCGCACGCGATTTTTGCAGGAGCACGGCGCCAAGCGTCTGCAGTACGGCATCGCCGCTTGCGTGCCCGTAGGTGTCGTTGATTTTCTTGAAGTGATCGAGGTCCATCATCACCACGGAAAGCGGCTTGCCGGCCCGCTCGGCCCGATGCAGTTCGCGTTGCAGAGTTTCTTGAAGATAGCGCCGGTTAAACAGGCCCGTCAGCGGATCCTTGATGGCCTGTTCCTGCAGAAGCTTCTGCATCGATTCGATCTCGACCAGTTGCTCCCGCAACTGCTGGTTCGCGTGCTCGAGCGCCAATGCCGTAGTTTTTTCTGCGGTGATGTCGCGCAGCACGAGCACGCTGCCTCTTGGCGTACCGACTGCATCCTTGAGCGCAATCGGCCGCACATCGATGTATTTGTTGATGCCCGCAATGAATATTTCGGCACCGGCTTTGTCATCATCGGGGGCGCCGGTCCACTGGGGGAGGACGTTCCGGAGCTGGCGGCCGCGCATCGGCCGGCCCTCGCGTTTCAGAATGCGATGGATGGCAGGATTGCTGTCGACCACGCGCCCCGATGCGTCCACCACCAAGATACCGTCACTCATGGCTTCGATAATCTTGTCGCGTGCAATCGGGATCAGGTTCAGCAGGCCGTGCTTGAAGATTGCCTTTGCCAGGAATATGTTGCAGATGGCGATCCCGAGCGGGGTAATGTCCATGTTGGGCGGGAGGACGCGCGCCACGCTGATGACATTAAATACGCCGGGTATTGCAATGCCGAGAAACACCAATTGAATCTGCCGTCGGTACAAAGCAGATTCCCTTAAATAGTGGCGAACCAGCAGGCCGTAGGTGATGATGATGAGCGTGTAGCTGTACAGCGTGTGCGCCCAGAACAAGGCGCCGCCCTTGAATCGGCCGTCTTCCGGCCGGCCGCGCCAGTCGCCAAAGAACAGGTCATGCAGCGCCGGCCACCAGACGGCCAGAAGTCCGATCGCCGGCTCGACCGCAAGCAGGGCGATGAAATGCCAGTCGAAGCGGTTCTTGCGACCGGTGTACTGAAGGGTGAATGCCAGGATGGCGGGCGTCACCAGCACGATGCCGGCAAACGCCAGGCGGAATCGCAGAAATCGTTCGCTTGTGCGCGGATCGGGAAGCGGAAGCACATAGCATAGCGCCCACCAGACCGAGGCGAGGAATGCGACTACCAGTGGAATTGCACCGGACACCGTGCGCCGCCGCCAAGTGATTACCAAAAGTATCAGCGACAGCAGAATCCCGCCGATAAGAATGAGGCGGTATGCGGCGAAAAGAGGACTCTGCATGGACATGGAACACTCTACAGGCCGCTGGCGCCGTCGTTTACGGTACACCTGGCGTGCACAGCAATGAAATATGGTCTTGAAATCCGCCTATTCCGCACTTTTCGCATACCGACGGATTCTTGTAATTAATGGTATTGATGATAGGCCAATTATTGTATTGTGGAAATATTTATTCCGGCGTACACCTTTGTGCGCAAAGCGTCTTGCGGCTAGCGAGAATGGGCGCATAGGTGTTGTCAAATCCGGTCGGCTTGTAGCCGCTCCGTTTCGAGGAACGCCATTTCGCGACGACGGTAAATACGCAGTGCAAGACCCGCCTGTTCCACACGCGATTCGATATGCCAGTCGAAGAAACCGAATTGTCCGCTCACAGCGCCGGGCCATAGCGGCATCGGTTCCATTCCTGGCGGTTAGTCATTGCAGCCCCGCAGCGGAGTTAATCTCGGCCGGACGCAGTTGGCAGAACACGCCGGACATGCGGCTCCTGAATTCCAGCGGCGCGTAGCCGGTCCATTTGCGGAAGGCGCGGCAGAGCGAGGATTGTTCGTCGAACCCGACTTCCGTGCACAGGTCGGTCAGCGATGGCTGGGCGCGCAACAGGCCGATGATGGCGTGCTGCGCGCGAGCGGCTTCAAGCAGGCGGCGAAAGCTGCTTCCTTCGTGGCGCAGGCGGCGCTGCAAAGTGCGCCGTCCGACGCCGAGTACCTCCGCCACGGTCTGCTCGTCGGCATCGGCAAACTGCAGTTGCGACCCGAGCTGCAGCGCCACCTTGCGCATCCAGTCCCCTCTTCCGGGCGCGATGGCGGCGGCGCAGTGTCCCAGCCAGCCGGACAGCGAGGCATTGAGCGCTGCATCGGCAAAGCGCGGCTGCGCATCGAGCAGGTCGGCACTGATGGCGACGCCATAACCGGTGCAGTCGAAACGCACCGGGCACTCGAAGGCGCTTTCGTACGCGTGCATGGGCGCGATGCGCCGGTGCGCAAACGACACCTGCTGCACGTCAACCTTCTCGCCCAGCAGATGCCGGCCGAACGAAACCCAGCCGGACAGGATGCCTTCGATCACCGCCGGTGCCACGCCTTGCGCCGGATGCCATTCGATCTGCACCGTATTGCCTTCCTGGCGCAGGCGCGCGCGGCCCAGCGTACTCGTCAGCGACTCATGGCTGGTCAGATGCGCGATCGTTCCGCGCAACGTCGGCGCGGTGGCAGCGGCAATGCCGAGCAGGCCAAAGCCGCCGCCGCCGACCCGGGTGCCGAACTCGAGGCCAAGCGCGCTGTCTCCCAGGTCCCGCACGGCGGCAATCATCGTTTGCGCATAGGCACGGCCAACGACGCGCCGTGCGGGCGATTTATCGAAGGATTTGTCGAAGCCTGCCGGTTGCAGTCCCGGCCTCGTTCTGTCCAGCCCCCTGTCACGCAGGAACGCCGCCAGCGCATCCGCATACAGGGATGAGACGCTCGGCATTGCCGTGCCGGGATGCATCGGCAGCGCCCAGCCGGTCACACTGCCCATGGGAAGAACTCCCGCGCCAGAGAACCGAACACCGTCTTGAGGAACAGGATCTTGACGATCAGGTCTTCATACCATGGCGTATTGATGGTGGAAAAAGATCCGGCAAAGTTCAGCAGCACCGATGGCTTCCACCATTCGAAGTGCAGCTCCGACGACCACATGGCGCGATACAGCAGGTCGTAAATCGTCGGCGCCGCCTGCCCATGCGGCAGGAACACGCCGTGCAATGTCGTCATGTCATCCACCACGTCCATGCCGGCGTTGTCGCGCACATGTTTCACGCCGACATACTGCAGCGTGCTGCTGGCAAGACGATAGGTCAGCAGGCGGCCGTCCTGACCGGGCGCGGGTGCGAGAATCTGCAGGGTGCCGTTGATCGGCTGCGGTGAGATGCGGTCCAGGTTCAGCGTGCCGGTGACGCTGGCGGCGACATTCGGATTGGCGCGCCAGGCATCGATATCGTTGATGACCACTTTCAGGTACACAGAAGCGTTGCGGAACTCGCCCTGGTAATACGCATAGCCGTGCATCTCCTCGGAAAACGACAGGCCGCGCGCCCACAGGGAAAAGGGCAACAGCAGCAACCACAGGAACAGGACTTTTCTGATCTTGTTCATTACCCCTCCTCAGATTTGAAAGCGGTCCGCAGCACGCTCGGCCAGCGCCGCAATGGTGAGCAGCGGATTGACGCCAACGGACGTCGGCAGGATCGCGCCATCGACGACGCGCAAGCCGCTGTAGACGCTTTGGCCTCCGCCGCGCGGATCGAAGACCTGGCCGTCGGCATTGACCACGCCGTCCTCGACGCAGTCTGCCATCGGACAGCCGCCCAGCGGATGCACGGTGGTCATGGCGCCGCCGAAGATCGTGCTGGTGCGCGGGCTGTCGAGGAACTTGCCGCCGAAGTTCTGCGCATGCGCCGTCATCTCGCCGCGCAGGCGCGCCACAAACGGTTCCTGCATGATCGACGGCCATACCACGCGGGCATTGCCTTGCGCATCGAGTTCCAAGCGGCCGCTCGCGCTGTCATGTCCAATGCCGAGATAGATCATGCTGTGGTTGAGGGCACCGTCGGTGCGGCGGCCCGTGATGTCGCGGCTCACGCGCTGCGTCGCCGGAAAATTCGGCTGGACGCCCGCCAACGGCGGCATGGCGAGCCGCAATGCATCCACCAGCGCGCTCGGAATGGCGCCCTCCTCGATCAGGAAGCGGTTGGCCACCGTTGCGTTATTGCGGTAGTCGGCCGCCGTGGTGATGGTCGGGCCGACACGCGCCTCGCCGAATGGCGGCGTGTTGTCGCCGAAACCCATGATATTGGTCTGCACTTCGGTGTTGTACGCCATGCCGAGCAGGTCGCCGTTGGCGGAAAAGCGCGTGCCCAGCGCCGGCGACAGCGCCAGCCCCTGCGCCCTTGAGCGCAACAGGATCTGCGTGCTGCCGAGAGAACCGGCGGCAAGCACCACGCTGCCGGCAATGATCTGGCCGCGCACCGCGGTGATGCCGTCCGGGCGCGACAGGTAATGTACGCGCCAGCGACCGTCGGCAAGCCGCTCGATCCACTCGACTTCCATACGGGAGAAGATTTCCGCCCCCGCATTGCGCGCCAGCGGCAGATAGTTCACGTCCAGTGTGTTCTTTGCGCCCACCTTGCAGCCGATCACGCAGTCGCCGCAGTGCGTGCAGGCGGCTTGCATGATGCCTTGTGCATTCGGCTGCATCGCGTAGCGGCGCAGGTTGACTGCCAAGGGCAAGGCCGTGGTCTTGTTGCCGCCGCCCTGGCGCCAGCGCGCAGCCGATGTCGATTTATGGAACCAGGTCTTGCGCAGCGCATCCGCTTCTTCGATCGTGTCGGCCGCCAGCATCTGGCGCACGCGGGTTTCATACATGTCCATCGTGCCGCTGGCATAGGCCTGCTGGATGGCATACGGCCAGCGGGCGAAGATATCGCGGTCCGGCGGCACGACGACATTCGCATTGATCAGCGAGGTGCCGCCAATGCCGTTGCCGACAAGCACATCGAGCGTGGAGCCGGTACGGTAATCGAACAGGCCAAGCGGCTTGGCCGATCCGCGGAACTCGCCCAGCACGCCGGCCAGGCCGTCCGGGAAATCGGCGGGCAGCCACTCCTTGCCGCGTTCGAGCAAAGCCAGACGCCGTCCGGGCGCCAGCCGCGCCGCCATGACCGCGCCGCCGTAACCGGAGCCGATCACCACAACGTCATACGTGTCGCGCAACTGACTGAGCGGCCGCGACAGCGGTGCGCGCGGCATCGGCGCCGCATGCCCGGATTGCGGCAGATAAGTACCTGCGGCAAGGGTTGCCAGCGTCGCCATGAAATGGCGTCGCCGGATGTTCTTCGTCTCCATCCAATCCTCCCTCGGTTTATTGGGAATGTGGATGAGACTCTAAGGGACGGGAAATCCGCGCGTATTGTCCAAATGCGACAGTGCCGCCGAGGTCTGTATTTCCATCCTTTGGGATGGCGAAAGGGCTTCGGGGGAAAACCGCTCTATCTGGCTGTGGCCGCTGCATTGGCCCGCGCCCTATGCACTTTTTCGTAGCTGTCGATCAGGCGGCGGTGCCTGTCGAGCCCTTCCAGTTTCATGCTGGTTGGCGTCAAGCCATAGAAGCGCACGCTGCCGTCCACCGAGCCCAGCACCGCGTCCATCCGCGCATTGCCAAACATCCGGCGGAAATTGACGATGTAATCGTCCAGTTCAAGGTCGTCATCGAGCAGCACCTCCAGCACCACGTTCAAGGCTTGATAAAACAGTCCACGCTCGACCGTGTTGTCGTTGTACTGCAAGAAGGCACCGACCAGCTCGTGCGCCTCCTCAAATTGCTGCAAGGCGAGATGAATGAGCAGCTTCAACTCGAGCACTGTCAGCTGCCCCCATTCCGTATTCTCGTCAAATTCAATGCCGATCAACGTGGCGATATCGGAGTATTCATCGAGCTCATTGTTGTTCAAACGCTCGAGCAGCGCTTCCAGGCTGGCGTCGTCCAGGCGATGCAAGTTCAGGATATCTTCACGGAACAACAGCGCCTTGTTGGTGTTGTCCCAGATCAGATCTTCTATTGGAAACACTTCCGAATAGCCGGGCACCAGAATCCGGCAAGCAACGGCGCCCAGCTGGTCATGCACCGCCATGTACACCTCTTTGCCCATGTCTTCAAGAATGCCGAGCAAGGTCGCGGCTTCCTCGGCATTGGAATTCTCGCCATGGCCAGAAAAATCCCATTCGACAAAATCGAAGTTCGCCTTGGCGCTGAAAAAGCGCCACGACACCACGCCGCTGGAATCAATGAAGTGTTCAACAAAGTTGTTTGGCTCCGTGACGGCTTCACTGACAAAGGTGGGCTGAGGCAGATCGTTCAGGCCTTCAAAACTGCGACCCTGTAGCAATTCCGTCAGGCTCCGTTCCAGCGCGACCTCGAAGCTCGGGTGCGCGCCGAACGAAGCAAAGACACCGCCAGTGCGCGGGTTCATCAAGGTGACGCACATCACCGGGTAGATTCCGCCCAGCGACGCATCCTTCACCAACACCGGAAAGCCTTGCTCTTCCAACCCTTGAATGCCGGCCAGGATGCGCGGGTATTTCGCCAGCACGTCCTGCGGCACATCCGGCAGTGCCATTTCGTTTTCCAGAATTTCGCGCTTTACCGCCCGTTCGAAAATCTCGGACAGGCATTGCACTTGCGCTTCTGCCAGCGTATTACCGGCACTCATGCCATTGCTGCCGTAGAGGTTTTCGACCAGGTTGGTCGGGAAATACACCACTTCACCGTCGGACTGCCGCACAAACGGCAGCGAACAGATGCCGCGCTGCACATTTCCCGAGTTGGTATCGATCAGGTGCGAGCCACGCAGCTCGCCATCGGGGTTGTAGATGCGCAGGCAGTATTCATCGAGAATTTCAGCCGGCAACGCATCTTTGCGACCCGGCTTGAACCAGCGCTCGTTCGGGTAATGGACAAAGGGCGCATTGGCGATCTCTTCTCCCCAGAACGACCCGGCGTAGAAATGGTTGTTATTGAGTCGTTCGATATATTCTCCCAACGCCGACGCCAGCGCGCTTTCTTTGGTCGCGCCCTTGCCATTGGTGAAACACATGGGCGAGTGCGCATCGCGGATATGCAGCGACCACACATTGGGAACGATATTGCGCCACGAAGCAATTTCGATCTTCATGCCCAAGCCCGCCAACACGCCCGACATATTGGCGATGGTTTGTTCCAATGGCAGGTCCTTGCCTGCGATATAGGTGCTGGCGTCAGGAGCCGGCTTCAAGGTCAGCAACGACTGAGCATCGGCATCGAGGTTCTCTACCTCTTCAATCACGAACTCCGGTCCGGTTTGCACCACTTTCTTGACCGTACAACGCTCGATGGAGCGCAAAATTCCTTGGCGGTCGTGGGCAGAGATATCCGGTGGCAGCTCGACCTGGATCTTGAAAATCTGCTTGTAACGGTTTTCCGGGTCAACAATATTGTTTTGCGACAGGCGGATATTCTCGGTCGGGATGTTGCGCGTGTTGCAATACAACTTCACGAAGTAAGCCGCGCACAAGGCCGATGAAGCCAGAAAGTAATCGAAGGGACCGGGCGCCGAGCCATCGCCCTTATAGCGGATAGGCTGGTCGGCCACCACCGTGAAATCATCAAACTTGGCTTCAAGACGAAGCTTGTCGAGAAAGTTGACCTTAATTTCCATGGGAGATTTCCAAAAGCGGTGCTCAAAATGATGTGGCCCTCATTATCCGCCAAGTGGGCGTTCCCGCCGAGAAAAGGCGAGAAAGTGGGCGCTCTTTTTTGTAGTCGCATGTCCGCTTTTGATCGAACTGCGGCAGTGATTACAAATTTTTCTATGGCGGGTCACGCCCAAGCAGCGGTCATTCATGGTCACTCGGTGAAGAATGAGGCTCGACCCGAAGCCGCCGTCGCGCTTCTCGGAAGCCGCCGCTCGATTGCCGACATTGCGTCATCCAATGCGTGCCACTGCATGCGGGAGCAAATTGCAGTATTCATGAAGGGCGCCAGGTGAGCCCTGTGCATTAGCAAATGCACTCATTGCGTTCATTCGAGCATTTTCTTCAGATTAGCCAATCCGGAAGCAAGAATTTCGCCAATCGTTCCTGTCACGATTTCGTCATTCGTACTTGAGTCGGCTTTGCGGCGGAAATGCGACTGCCACGTCACAATGGAACCGCCACCTTCGTTTGCCCGCACCTCGATGGAGGCAGCATAGTCGGTCACCGGCAAGGGCGAGTCGAGTATGGTGTATCGCTGGACCATCTGCGCATCGTCGTGCTCTCGCAGTTGTTCTGTGATCGTGGCGCCGTCCTTGAGTATGAGCGTACGGACGGCTTGCGCTTCATTGTTACTCCCTGCCGTCAGCTGGGTGGAAGCAATCGCAGGGTGCCAGCCGAAATTGTCAAAGTCCTTTACCGCTTTCCAGACCACGTCAGGGGTGGCAGCAATGGCGATACTCTTCCGAACATCGAGCATTGATTCGGATGCTGCCGTGCTTGCTCCGAGCACACTCAGGCCAAGCATGGCCAACTGCAATAGCTGACGAAATCTCATGAATCTCTCCTTTCCCTGAAAAATGACCTGCACGACATCATCCGGCGCCCAGTAGTGGCGCGGGACAGTGGTTCGTACCCAAGTGCTGCGGAGGCGCTTTCAGCAGGAAGAAAGCGTGGTTTGGATCTTTTCAGAGGCAAGGCGCGGCGTATTGTAAAAATGCGTCTTCTGTCGTGCTTGTTTGAGGTAGCTGAGCGGCGACATGGAGGTAAGCGACTGGAATTCGCGGATGAAATGCGATTGATCGTAATAGCCGTTGGTGAGGGCCGAATCGGCGCACGTGGCAGTTTGGTCAAGCAATAGCGTTCTTGCGGTTTTCTGGAAACGGCTCAGTCGTCGGACTTCGACAAGCGTTTGTCCGGTAACAGCAAGGAACCGGCGTTCCAACTGACGCCTCCCGATACCAAGCTGCGAAGCCAATGTAGTAATGGAGAGTGTGTCGCAGTTTTGATAAAGGCGGGATGCGGCGATACTGATCAGCTTGTCTGGCGCACGCTCCTCCAGGCGCTGCAGGAGGAATTCTTGCAGTAAGTCGACACGTACCCGATTGCATCGTGCGCCTCGCACTTGCTTGGCGAGTTCATTTCCGGCAGCTCCCCATAAGTCGGCTGCACGCGGCTGTTGGTCGAGCAATTCACGACCGGAAGCCGGGATAAAGTGATGCAGCGTGCCTGCGCGAAAACGGATTGCCACAAAGCCGAATTCCCCCATTTCCGCTAGTGCAATGGGGCGGCTGCGAACACAAAGCAGGTGTGTGCTTTCAAGAGAAAAGGTGCTTTTGCCTTCAATCTGCCGGAACGGCGTTCGATAGTGAAAAAATATCTCGGCACCGGTGCCGGGGAGTACGGTTGGCAAAGAAACCGCCTCGCCTGCATCGGCCTCCCACCCCCAAAATCGCTCAACATAAGGGCTTAGCTCTGGTGTCGGAAAGCTGTGGAAGATACGCATACTGGCATTCGCTATGCAGGTGGATCAGATCTCAATTAATAGGGGCATGGCCCAGTTTCGCATCCTGTTGCGCACCCTGTTGCGCAGTCAGCCTGTCGAAAGCCGCCTGGTCGATATGGGCGGTGTGATGGAACAAATCACTTCGCGGGCGTTTGCCGGTGCCAGCTGCCTCATCCGAGCGACACCGTGCAACGAACGGCGTGCTTCCGATTTTCCTTTTCACGATTCCTCGTCTTCTTGCGGCTGCACGCGAGAAATCTTCTTGAGCCGGAATGCCGATACTCCAAGCAGAATAAGTCCAAGCACCCAGAACACCGGCTGCCCTTCGTAGACGCCAAACACCAATAGACCGGCGCCTATCCAGATCCCGGCCATAAATTGCTTCTGCAACTGCTCAAGTTTTTCACGTTTCATGCGGCCATTATGCCTGCTGCGTGCAAATGCCATAAACAGTAAACGGGGACAGGTCGCGATTCATGACGTTTCAACGGCCGGCCGGTATCGCACAGGCGTCGGCGCCATCCACTCCTTGCGCATTCGCCGCATGCCGGAGTCGCTGCTGAAGCCGAGTTCGGCGCTGATGGTGGCCGCCGGTGCCGAGGATGGACCGGGCGCTCGCTGATCTGGTTGAGCTTGGTCAAATAGCCTGCGACCGGCAATCCCGTCGCGGCAACGATCTTCCGGGCCTGAGTATGCACGGGACGCGGCAGGACCATGAGCTTCGCCAAGTCCCGGCAGGCTTCCTTGCCGATGCGTTTTTCGATGAAGAATATATGGGATCAGACTCGATAAAGCCCAAAGTGAAGCCCTAAGTAAAGCTCTAAGGCGAGTCCGCCCCCATAGATTAATCGGTGTGCAAAGCGCACCACCGCCTGCCAATAAATCACCTTATCTGTTGAGGGGCAACGATAAGTTGCCATTCAATATTGCCGGAGCTCGGATCGTGTTGCCGGTGATTCTGGGGTGGCAGGACATTGCCGCCTGCAATGGCAATTTCATCTCCGCACGCCGTGCAGCGGTAAATGCCTGGATGAGGAGCGATATTTCCCGGAGCATATCTTTCATCGAAGTCGGCATCGATCGACAGCTGAAGATGCAGCGGGTACTTGAATAGCGCCATAGTGACCTCCTGTTGCTTGCCGAGTGCACGCGCCTGGCTCAATGTACACGCAGGCTGCGCAAGGACATAGCCTGTCCGCATAATTGAGGACAGGCCTCAATTTCCCGCATTGCTACGCTCTAATCGCGGTCTTCCCTAAGAGCGTCTAATTCTCTGTTTGTGGGGGCCGACGGTCCGGCCCCACTGTTCCGCCATCAAGGCAAGTGATATAGAGCGTAGCAATCAGCTCGCCCTCGCCTTATTTGCGTTGCGCCATCTTTCCCAGTGCAATCGCCAGTGCCGCGCCACCAAGCGCTTTCACCAGCGTGGGGTTATGCGCGTAGAAATTGCTCATGTGGTCGATGATGCCCGGGTTTTCCTTCTCCGCATGGCTGGCCAGCGCCTGCACCTGGTCGGGACTCAATTGCTCTGCTTCTTCCGGAGTGAGCTGTACCTGTTGTTGCCCGCCTGTGCGGTTGAGCAATCCACTCAATGCCCCGCCGGCAGCGCCACTGCCAAGCACCGATGCAATCGCACCCGGGCCAAGTGCGCTCAGCAGGTGGTTGACCATACCGGTGCGCTGGCCGGCATCGCCCTGACTAAACATCTGCGCGACCATGTTGCCGAATGGCGGGGTTTGATTGGAACGAAATGCTTCGCTGACCCCGTCCCTCAGGTGCTCATGCGGCGAATTGCTGGCCACATCATCAAAGTCCTGTTCGACGCGGGGTGAGTGCTGACCTGCATTTGCTCCTGTGTACTGCCCCAGGAGTTGGCCGATATCGATACCGAATGGCATGGTGATCTCCTCATGAAAGACCGGGCCGGTGATTCGGGACGGTCTTCTTCAGCATGACGATGATTCGATGCTGAAGTGTCGGTATACGATGTGCCGCCCCAGCGATCGTTCCGAAGATATGGAGTCAGGCTCGCGATATTAGGGACGGACCGCGTTTTAATAATTCCCGTGATTAATCGTGTCCCGTCCCCCGGATCTGTGCATATTGTCTTAAATGCTGGCGACACATGTTTTCCAGGGCTGCTCCCTGCCATAACCTGTGATGAAACGGCTCGACCGGTGCCCGGCCAATGGCCAATGTTCAGTGCGGAAGAAGCGACTTCGGCCGTCCAATCAGGAAGCCTTGCACCTTGTTCACCTTCAGCTCCCGCAAGGTCTGCAACTCCGACTCGGTTTCCACACCTTCGGCGACAACCTGCAGATGATGGTCCATCGTAGAAATCGGAGGTGTTTATTTGTATGACCTGGATCAAATTATCCAGAGGGCTGCGCAAATCGCATTGCCTGTTCTCAAGTTGTTGAACACTCGCGGAGGTTCAACGCTTTCACCGTACAAGGTGTAAGCCACGATGCGATGGGCGCCACGATTTTCCAATGCCTTGCTCAAACAAATCGACTTGATCCTGCTCTCACTGGTCGGCCAAGGTACGCGAGGTTTGCGCGAAAGTGCCAATCCAGTTCATCACTCTTTTTAGAGTTTCCGCAAACATCGGTGCGTTTGGCGCGTTTGCATAATGGCATGTCGCAATAAAGCAATACAGGTCCAGATTCTTCTTTCTAATCTGCTAAGAGCCTGTTTTAAAACCTACTGCGCAGCCCGATTTTTGCCGTGCGACGCTCGTCGTACCTGACGTACGACTGCGTTTCTCCGGCTCGGCGCCCCCGACCAAACTCGAGCCGCTCACTACGGTTTTCAAACGGGCTCTAAGACGTCCTGAAGGCGGGCCGAGCCGGCAAATTTCCAGCTCCCTGCAGCATCTCCTTTCCGAAATGCCGCGACAACGATGCGAATACGGCCCCCTGATATCACCGGGGGCTGCAACCGTTGCTGTTTGCGTCGCCGGTACAGGTTTCTTCTCTCAGGGCGTCCGGGTATTCAAAAAATCCAATTCACAACTAAAAAAGAGGAGCAGCAAAATGGAGAGACGGAAATTTCTGAAAGGTGCGATGTACTTTACCGTCGTGAGCGCGAGCGGCTCGCTTGCTGCTTGCGGCGGATCGTCGGGTGCGGCGGGCGCATCGCAAGGTGCATCGGCGTTGGCAAAGAATGCATCGTCGAGCGCGAACAAACTGTTTTTATTCCCTCAAGGCATCGCAACCGGTGACCCGAAAGACACGAGCGTCGTGTTCTGGACGCGCTGCGTCAGGAGCGACGGAACGACCAGGCCGGTGGAGCTGCAACTGCAAGTGGCGACCAATCCCTCCTTCAGCGAGCTTGTCGTTTCCGTTCCGCTGGTCGCCACCGCCACTTACGATTTCACGGTACGGGTCAAGGTCCGCGAGCTGGCACCGAACACTCGTTATTACTATCGTTTTATCGCTGGCCAGGATGCCAGCCATATCGGCAAGACGAAGACCGCACCGGCGGCCGGAGCAGCAGTCGCGCAGATGAAGTTTGCATGGCTGACCTGCCAGGACTGGACGGTCAATCACTGGGGTGCGATGGAGCTGCTGGTGGAAGAAGAAGTCGATTTCCTCGTCCATCTCGGCGACTATATCTACGAGACGGTCGGCGCATCCTTCCAGGCCGGCAAGGCCGAGCCGACGCATGGCCAGATCACGTTGCCGGACGGCCTGGTGTCTGCCTCCGGCGGCATCTATGCCAACAGCGTCGAGGATTACCGCACGCTGTACCGGACCTATCGCAGCGACGAGCGCCTGCAGGCGCTGCATCGCAAGTTCCCGATGGTGGTGATCTGGGACGACCACGAATTCTCGGACGACAGCTGGCAAGACCACCAGACCTACAGCAACAGCAACCGGCAGGAAACCTCGCGTCGCCGCAATGCCAACCAGGCGTGGGCGGAATACATGCCGGTCGACTTCGGCGATGTGTCCTTCGACCTGAACAACGCGGCTTACGACAATATCCGCATCTACCGTGACTTCCGTTTCGGCAACCTGATGCACCTGGTGATGACCGACCAGCGGCTGTACCGCGACGACCACATCGTCAACGAAGCCGCCTATGCGCAAATGGTCGGCCATGATCCGGTCAACGGCAGCGACTCGGTCGGTGCGCGCTACTTCGTGCCGCGACAATTGCTGCAGGCCTTTGAAGAAAACCTGACGGCGGCGCGTGGACGTGTACCCAGCATCCTCGGCACGACGCAGGCGCAATGGTGGAAAGACACGCTCAAGAATTCCGCCGCGACCTGGAAAGTCTGGGGCAATGAAGTCACGCTCAACCGCATGTGGCTGGACATGCGCACCATGGCGCCGCCGCCGTACAACAACCTGTATGTGGTCAACGCCGACGCATGGGACGGCTATCCGTCGCACCGGGCGGAGCTGATGGGCTATCTGAAGGCGCAGAACATCAGCAACGTGGTGGCCATCACCGGCGACCTGCATGCGTTCCAGTGCGGCGTGGTGCGCGACAATCCCGACCCGGCAACCGGCACGCCGGTCGCGGTCGACTTCGTCGCGGCGGGGATCAGCAGTTCCTCGTTCTACTCGTACGTGAAGTCCGGCGCCGGTACCACGCCATTAGCGCCGCTGGTCGCCACGCCGCAAACCTTTGACCATGTGCTCCGCATGAACAATCCGGACTTTGCCTACATCGACCACCATGCGCAGGGTTACGCGGTCGCAACCGTGACGCCGACGTCGTTTACAGTGCTGTTCAACAAGGTCAACCCGTTGACGGAGACCGGCGCCAAACCGGAGCAGCTGCTGGCCAAACGCACCCGTATCACGCTGCAGGCTGGTAGTACGACGCCTGTTGTGGAGGATAACGTGGGTTGATGTGCTGCCGTTGTGCGTTGAAGGCTGTGTTGCTGGTGGCCGCGCCTTGGGCGGCGCGGTTGCCGGCGGCAGACCACGATTACAAAAAGTATTCGGAAAAGTAATCGTGGGCTGTCGCCTAGTACGGCTCAGGAATGAGAACCTGTTTGACCGGGTAGACCCAGCGCCGGCCACATTTCACATCTGTAGGGGTACCACCTCGGACATCCCGTGTCGCTTGAGTACGCTGCGTGTATGCATATTGATTAGCAACGAACAACCGGAATATCGAATGAGGGCCGGGGGCGATTACCTCTCATTGTCGCTTGTCCACTATCCGCCGTTATTCGATACGGTGCGATCCATAACCTTCCAAATGCCTGCCGGTATTGCGCCGGCGTCAGCGCCGTCAGCTCCTTCAAGATGCGGAGTATGCCGGAGTCACTGCTGAAGCCGAGCTCTGCGCTGATCATGATCCTGTTGTCGCAAGGATGGACTATTTACCGGCGGCCCCAGCATTCCCGGTGTCGCTCCCGCCTGTCTTGTCGGCACCTGCTTGAGCATCCTTCTTGCTGCACTTGATGCCGGGATTGTCCGCTTCGCATTTCCGGATGCGCTCCAACTCCTCCTTCGTGAGTTTGCCAACTTCTTCGCGCACCGGGTTCACCCCCGCGCTTTCCGCGACTTTCTGGGCAGCGGGATCCTTATAGAGATATTTGATCTCCTCCTTGATGACCTCCCTCGCATCGTCCATGGATGCTCTCATCAGCTTCAACAGTTCCTCTTTGGTGATCGCGCCGTTCATATACATCTGGCAGCCGTAGTACCCATTGGCCAGCAGTAGCATCATGCCCTGCGATCGCCGGTTCAGGACGTTGTTCTGGGCCGCCACTGCCGCGATCAATTCGGCTCCGATCGATGCCTTGTCCGTCTTCGCAAGGTCCGCGCTGAATTTTCGTAGCGCTGACAAATCGATGCCGACTTCGGTCGGAGCCTCTGCGCAAAATCGCTTTGTGTCGAAATTGACCAGTACGACGCGCCGTTCGGGAGTCAGGGATAGCGTGCCGACCAGCCCGGGGGTGCCGAATGTTGGGTTCAGCTTTTCTTCGATCACCGGCTGCTCAAGCGGCGGTGTCAGGTAAGCACATCCTTGCAATGCCGCACCGAGCACAAACATCGATATCAATCGCTTCATTTCTGCTCCTTGTATGTGTTGTTGGACGGTGCAATCAAGCCGGCGAGGCTGCCGAGGCCGCACAAGAATTGCGCCACTCCCTGTACGGCGCAGGAAAATTGAGCCATTGCAGATGTGCCGTACATACTCAATTAAACGCCGTGCTGATAACTAACGATTGCGGCGGCTCAAAGCCTCGCAAACAGAGTGCGCTCCGCCATGTGCAGCTCCGCAGCCTATCGGCCCACGGTCGCTTCGGTCGCCAGCAGTCGCTCGGCAATCATATGCAGCTCGCGCAGCAGCCGGTTCTGTTGCTCGATCAGGTTTATCGTTTGAAAAGCATGATGGGTGTGCTCAGGACACGGCAGCACCATGAGTTTGGCAGGTCCTGGTAGGCTTCCTTGCTGATGCGTTTTTCGATGAATGCCTGTGCTATCGGCAGATAGCCGTTGACGCCTGACACGGTCCCGGTGAGCAAGTTGAAGACGCTGGTGCGTTCGTTCTGCCAGAGCGCTTTCGGATATTGTTCCCGCACCAGGACGGCCATGAGCACCTGAACTTTCTCCGAGTCGGTGCGCACAGTGCATCCTACAACTCCGCCCCCTATTCTTCAGGCGCAACGTTGGCCAACCGGATCAATACCGGTTCAGGCCAGAGCCAGTGCTCCAATCACCGGTTTGGCAAACAGGTATCCCTGCTGGTAACGAATGCCGAAACCGTGCAGCGTGTCGCGCTCCGCTTCCGTCTCCACGCCCTCGGCGACCAGCGTAATCCCCAGCCTCTGTGCCGTCAGCGCGATGCCACCGACGATCGCCTGCCTCACCATGCTTGCATCGATACCGCGCGTGAGCTCCATGTCAAGCTTGAGCACGTGCGGTTGGAATTGCGCGAGCAAGTTCAGGCCGGCATAGCCGGCGCCGAAGTCGTCGATCGCCGTGAGGAAACCGCGCTTGCGGTAGTCGTTGAAAATGCTGATCAGGTGGTTGGAGTCATCCACCCGCTCGCCTTCAGTAACCTCGAACATCAGCCTCTCCGATGGAAAGCCGAATAGCGAGCAGGCCTCCAGCGTGGAGCGGATGCAGGTCTCGGGACGGTAGATTGCGTTGGGCAGGAAGTTGATGCTGAGGCGGCACTGGTCGAGTTTCTGCAGTCCGAGCCCGGCCGCTAGTTCGATCGCCTTGACGCGGCAGGCCTGGTCGAAGCGGTAGCGGTTTTCATCGTTGACCTTGCCAAGGATGATGCCGGCACCTTCGCCATTCATCCCGCGAACCAGTGCCTCGTAGGCGAACGGTCGCATGGTGTCGAGGTCGAGGATGGGCTGGAATGCCATCGTGAAGTCGAAGCCGAGCGCCTTCGGGTTGCGGCACTCTTCGCACCCGGCGCTGCGAAATGGCCGGGGAAAAATAGCAGACATGAATACTTTCTTGCAGGTTAATTAGTGTGCTGAACCAGAAATGCGTTGAACAAAGCGGATGAGACGAATATCGTGCTTCCCCTCGCCGGTCGCGTTACACATACTCGCGAGAGCCGCGGCCTTGCTCCGTGTTGCGCCTTGTTGACGCTCACTGCATCGGCCTTGTGTTTAACCAATTCTTTCCTTGGTCAACAGCCGCGCCTCCGGCGCAGGGCTGATCGTAGCGGAGATTGTTTAGTACGCTTGTTCCCGAGAAAGCACTCGGCATGCAGGTTGGCGACTGTCGCGTTCGACGAGCCGGTTGTGCGCTCTTAAGAACCTGCTTAGTGTCTTCTTGGCAGGCGCGTTCTGCCAGGAAGGGATGCAGTGCAAGGCGCGCCGCGCCGTTTAGACCGGGCGTCAGTGCAAGCGGCGCAACACCGCAATGCGCCCTTCCCGACAGAACCCTCCGGGCAGCTACCGGAATCGGCCGCCTACGGTGTTACAGCTCCTTGCCGTAGCACCGCTACGACGCGTCCCTGCGCCTAGTGTTCGGCCGGTTCCGGTAGCTGCGCGCCTGCCAAAAAAACACTAAACAGGTTCTAACGCCGTTTCTATGGACTCCCTCCGTTTTGCAAGACATTCCGTGTTGGTGTTGACTTGAAATCGACTGCACAAATCTATCCGGCCTACTGTGGCACCCGTCGGTGCCGGCCCTGATGTCATTCGCTCGCAGACTT
>Ga0196971_1000169_pt1 | contig 62168 bp, 53 predicted proteins | sample S1v_1013CmetaG_FD_148660 | JGI IMG/M metagenome (GOLD analysis project Ga0196971, IMG submission 148660) | Soil microbial communities from Anza Borrego desert, Southern California, United States - S1+v_10-13C | ecosystem: Environmental > Terrestrial > Soil > Desert | place: USA: California... | reverse complement strand
CAGTCGCGTCAATGTCAGCATGTCCTCGACCAGGTTCTGCATGCGCTGGCCCTGCTCTATCATCAGCTTCAAGTGCGACATGCGGGTCTGAAGGTCCAGATTGGGTTGGTTATAGGCGATCTCCAGGAAGCCGTTGATGACCGTCAGCGGTGTTCGGAGCTCGTGCGATGCGTTGGCGATGAAGTCGCGCCGCATCATCTCGATACGCTCGGATTCCGTCACATCATGCGTGACAAGGATCTGGCGCCGATTTTCGAACGGGATGATCTGGACAATCAACTTTCGTTCGCGTGCGGTCAGGGTGAGCGGCTGCTCATACCGGCCAAGGATGATGTAGTCGATGAACTCCGGCGACCTGACCAAATTGGTCACGCGCCTGCCCTTGTCGCGATCCAGCTGCAGATGCAGGTGCTTTTCCGCTGCGGGATTGCACCACTCAAGAAATAAGACGTCATCCATAATGACAACGCCATCGGGCAGCAGCTTCATCGCCTGCCGGAAGCGCGCCAGCCACTCTGTCAGCTCGGCCTGGTTCTTTTCGTCGTCACGCCGGAGCTTGTACAAGCGTGAAAAAATGCCAGTCCATGCACCCCAGCCATCAGGCAATCGCGCACTCGTCGGATTATCTAGCCAGGCGGACAACTGGTACAAGTAATGCAGCTGCACGCCCAATGAAAAGCACGCACCGGCCAGTGCTGCAGACAGGCCGATCATCGGCCCGAAGAAGTACCACAGGACGCCGCCGGCAAGCAGGATGAATAACAGGCGCAGGCCGGCGGGAATCCAGAAAAGCAAATGGGGATTCATGGAGAGGCGTGATTATTTTTCGGACAGCATATAGCCTACACTACGCACCGTCTTGATCAGCGATTCGGCATCTTTCAGCGCCTTGCGCAGTCGCAGAACGTGCACGTCGACAGTCCGTTCTTCAATCACGACATGGTCGCCCCATACCTTGTCGAGCAGCTGGCTTCGCGAGAACACGCGGTCGGGATGCGCAAGGAAGAACTTCAGCAGTTTGAATTCCGCATGGCCGATGTCGATCTTCTGGTCGTGCAACATCACTGAGCAGCTGACCGGATCCAGCTTCACCGGCCCGGCGCTCATCATGTTTTCCGCATGTTCCGGGCTCTTGCGACGCAGGAGCGCCTTGATGCGCGAGGTGAGTTCACGCGGCGAGAACGGCTTGGTGATGTAGTCGTCCGCACCGGTGTCGAGGCCGGCAATCTTGTCCTCCTCCATGCTCTTTGCGGTCAGCATGATCACGGGAAGCGCCTGCAGCTGCCGGTCGCCGCGGATGCGCGACAGCAGGCGCAATCCCGTCTGGTCGGGAAGCATCCAGTCCAGCAGCACGAGATGGGGGGTGCGGCGCTGCATGAACTCCCACGCCTCGGAAGCACTGCTCACCGCATAGGTATTCCAGCCCGCCTCCTTGAGCGTGAACGTCACCAGCTCCACGATCGAAGGTTCGTCTTCGACAATCAGGATTGTGGTTTTATCGACTGCCATGTTCAGAGTGCGCTGCCCGGTTTACTGTGGCGAATGTCCTTGCCTTCAACGATGTAGATGACGTACTCGGCGATGTTCTTTGCGTGATCGCCGATGCGCTCGATCGCCTTTGCCACCCACAGCGTATCCAGCGCTACCGATATCGTACGCGGATCTTCCATCATGAAGGTGATCATTGTGCGCAAAATGGAGCGGAACTCGTGGTCGATCGCTTCATCATCGCCCATGATCTTCGCCGCCTGCTTGTCATCGAGACGTGCGAACGCGTCCAGGGCATCGTGCAGGAAGTTGGACGTATTGGCGGCGATCACCCGAATCGACTCGTAGTGGTTCAGCGTGCCAATCGTTCCGCGCTCATGCATGTTCTTCGCGGTGCGGGCGATCTTGGCCGCCTCGTCGCCGATGCGCTCGAGGTCGGTAATCACTTTTAGCGTCGCCATCACGGTGCGCAGGTCATTCGCTGCCGGCTGGCGCTTGACGATCAGATGGCTGCAGGTATCGTCGAGTGTCACCTCGAGACGATTCACGTTTTCATCCGTGCGGACGACCTGCTCCGCCTGCTCGATGTTACCTGTGCGGAAACAGGCAATGGCATCGTTGAACTGGCTCTCGACCAACCCGCCCATCTGTAGCACTTTCGAGCGGATGGTTTCAAGGTCCATGTCGTACTGTTTAGAAGAATGGTCGCCTGGCATCTGGTTCTCCTGATTGATTTTGGCTTGTCGGTGGGAGGATGGACTCAGCCAAAACGGCCGGTAATGTAGTCCTGGGTTTCCTTCTTGCCCGGATTCATGAAGATCTGGTCGGTTTCGCCGAATTCGACCAGCTCGCCGAGGTACATATACGCAGTGTAGTCCGAGCAGCGCGCGGCCTGCTGCATATTGTGCGTGACGATGGTAATCGTGTAATCCTCTTTCAGCTCCGCGATCAATTCTTCAATTTTCGCGGTCGAGATGGGATCGAGCGCCGATGTCGGCTCGTCCAGCAGGAGCACGTCAGGTTTGACTGCAACCCCGCGCGCGATGCACAGGCGCTGCTGCTGGCCGCCCGACAGGCTCAGGCCGCTCTTGTTCAGCTTGTCCTTGACCTCAGTCCAGAGCGCCGCCTTCTTCAGCGCCCATTCGACGCGCTCGTCCATTGCGCCCTTCGAGAGGTTCTCATACAAGCGCACACCGAAGGCGATGTTGTCATAGACGGACATGGGAAACGGTGTCGGTTTCTGGAACACCATTCCCACCTTTGCCCGCAGCATGTTCACGTCCTGACCGGGTTCAAGGATATTGCGGCCGTTGTACATGATCTTGCCCTCGGCGCGCTGGCCGGGATAAAGGTCGTACATGCGGTTCAGGGTCCGCAGCAGCGTGGATTTGCCGCAGCCGGATGGGCCGATAAACGCAGTGACCTTCTTCTCGTAGATATTCAGGTTGATATTCTTCAGCCCCTGGAAATTACCGTAAAAGAAATTCAGGTCGGAGATTTCGAGCGTGGCTTTTGCTGGCATCTGATTATTCATCTTAATTTGGTACTTTCTGGCTGAACAGAGTGCGCGACAGGATATTCAGGCCGAGCACGCTAAAGGTAATCAACAACGCACCGCCCCATGCGAGTTCGCGCCAGTTGTCGTATGGGCTCATCGCGAACTGGTAGATCACGACCGGCAGGTTGGCCATCGGCGCGTTCATATTGGCGCTGAAGAACTGGTTATTCAGGGCGGTGAACAGCAGCGGTGCGGTTTCGCCCGAGATGCGTGCAACCGCTAGCAGGACACCAGTAACAACGCCGGCCTTGACCGCGCGCAGGCGCACCATCATTGCGACCTTCCAGCGCGGCGCACCGAGCGAGAATGCCGCTTCGCGCAGGCTGTTCGGCACCAGCTTGAGCATGTTGTCCGTGGTGCGGACGATGACCGGAATTGCGATCAGCGAGATCGCAAACGTTCCTGCCCAGCCGGAAAAATGCTTTACGTTCGCGACATAGATGGCATACACGAAGAGGCCGATCACAATCGAAGGAGCGGACAACATGATGTCGGTGACAAAGCGGGTGACGCGTGCCAACCAGCTTTCTTCGCCGTACTCGGCAAGGTACATGCCGGCCAGGATGCCGATCGGCGTGCTGATCAGCGTTGACGCGCCAACCATCAACAGGCTGCCGACGATCGCATTCATCAGGCCGCCACCCTCATTGCCCGGCGCCGGTGTCGTCTCTGAAAAGATCGACATGCTTAGCGCACCGAAGCCCTTCACCAGCAACGTGAAGAGGATCCATGCGAGGAAAAACAGGCCAATCGCCATGGCAAACACGGAGAGCGCAATGCCGAAACGATGTGCCCAGAGGCGCTTGCGATAAACGGGATTCATGACTTGGTTCCCTCCTTGCGTGACATGCCCATCAACATGAGCTTTGCCGCAGACAGCACGACAAAGGTAATGACGAACAGGATGAGGCCGAGTGCAAACAGTGAGGACACGTGCAGCGTGGATTCGGCTTCGGCAAACTCGTTGGCGAGCGTCGAGGCAATACTGTTGCCCGGCGCGAACAACGACCACGATAGTTTGTGCGCATTACCAATGACGAATGTGACCGCCATGGTTTCGCCCAGCGCGCGGCCCAGCCCCAGCATCACGCCGCCGACCACGCCGGTCTTGGTGTAAGGCAGCACGATCTTGCGCACCACTTCCCAGCGGGTGCATCCCAGTCCGTAGGCCGATTCCTTCAGGACTGCTGGAACAATTTCGAAGACATCGCGCATGACGGACGCGATGAATGGAATGATCATGACCGCAAGGATGAGTCCCGCGGTAAGGATGCCGATGCCCATCATCGGACCTTTGAAGAGCTGCCCGATCACAGGCAACTGGCCGAGTGTCTTGTTGAGGATGGGCTGCACATGATCGCCAAACAGCGGAGCGAAAATAAACAGGCCCCACATGCCGTATATGATGCTCGGCACGCCGGCCAGCAGTTCCACTGCCGTCCCCATCGGGCGGCGCAACGGCACGGGGCAGATCTCGGTCAAAAATAGTGCGATACCGAAGCTGATGGGGAAGGCAATCAGCAGCGCAATCAGCGAGGTGGCAAGTGTGCCGACGATGGCGATCAACGCGCCATACTGGTCATTGACGGGATCCCATTCGATGGTATTGATGAATGCCGGGCCGAATTCCTTGAAGGCTGGCCACGCGCCGATAACCAGGGAAACAATGATGCCGACAAGGACCACCAGGACGCTAAGGGCGAACAGGAGCGTTATTTTGTGGAACAGAAAATCCTGAAACCGCTGCATGCGCATGGTGGAGACCATCGCCTTGTCAGCGGCTTGCTGTTCTTTCATTTTCTGTTCGCTATTCGTGATTGGAGTTCCAATCGAAGACGTATGTGCATTCATAAGCGAATTGCCCCACGGGGCCATTGCGGCGGCGCCATGATCCGGGACGCGGAGAATATGCAGGGATCATGACGGCTGCCTTGGGATACTGCGTTGCGATGCAGTGCGGAAGACACGGAGCCCGTGAAGCAATTCAAACAGGCTCCTGCGAATCCTTTACCAGACTGCCTTGCCGGACGCGTCTTTCAGTTGCGCCTTCCACGCATCCTGAACCAGCTTGACGACCGGCGCCGGCAGCGCCACGTAGTCGAGCTCGGTTGCCATCGCGCCGCCGTTCTTGAAGGCCCAGTCGAAGAACTTCAGTACTTCGCGACCTTTTGCAGCGTCTGCCTGCACCTTGTGCATCAGGATGTAGGACGGATTCGTCATCGGCCAGCTGGTCTTGCCCGGCTGGTCGGTCAGGACAATGGCCATGCCCGGCGTTTTCGCCCAGTCGGCACCGGCAGCAGCCGCCTTGAAGGTTTCGTCGTCCGGCTGTACGAACTGGCCGTCGCGATTCTTCATTTGTGTGTGGCTCATCTTGTTGCGCTTGGCATAGGCATACTCGACATAGCCGATCGAGTTCTTGATGCGCTGCACGTTGGCTGCGACGCCTTCATTGCCCTTGCCGCCTACGCCCGTGGGCCACTTGACCGCCGTTCCTGCACCGATGGTGGACTTGAAATCGGGGCTGACCTTGGACAGGTAGTCGGCGAACACGAAGGTCGTGCCCGAACCGTCGGCGCGATGGACAACAGTAATTTCCTGGTCAGGCAGCTTGACGCCGGAATTGAGGGAAGCGATCTCCGGTGCATTCCATTTAGTGATCTTGCCGAGGTAGATATTGGCCAGCACTTCGCCCGTCAGCTTCATCTGCCCGGGAGCAACGCCTTCCAGATTCACGACCGGCACCACGCCGCCCATAATCGCCGGGAATTGCATCAGGCCTTCTTTTTCCAGGTCCTCTGCCTTCAGCGGCATGTCGGAAGCGCCGAAGTCCACGGTCTTGGCTTTGATCTGCTTGATACCGCCGCCAGAACCGATCGACTGGTAGTTCAAGCCGTTTCCGGTGGCCTTTTTGTATTCTTCCGCCCACTTGGCATAGATCGGGTACGGGAAGGTTGCGCCGGCGCCGGTGATGTCGGCAGCCACTGCGGAAGAAAACGCAATCGCGGTACCGGCGGCAACAGCTACCGATGCAAGGAATTTGTTCAGTCGCATATCTGCTCCATGAAAGTTGTCAAAGTAAGACAGGGCGAACTCTAGCCAACAAATGTGACAGCTATATGACAGTGACAAGAACCATGTCACAAAGCGCACGTGGCGTTAATTTTTTGTCATCGCGATGTAACAGTATCTATGTAGAAAATCCTCAAGAGAGGCATAGCCAGGCGGCGCAAATTAGAAAAAATTCGTAAGGTTGGGTTCGCGCGAAAAGGGGTAAGTCCTGCAAATCTCGCCCTGCGGGGCTTGAAGTCACATTCTTCGCAGGCATGACAGCTAAAAGTTCGGCTACTGATTTGCGGAACAGACGCTTTCGCACAAATTAACGCGGCTGATACAGGGCGGAGAACTTCCAGTATAAAAACCAGGAGGAGGAGACTGAGGGAGTGAAAAACTTTCGACCGCGCCTTGTTTCAGCGCGTCAGAACAGAAGTGAAATTGCGTGCAAGAGGAGGCCGACCAGTCCGCCTACCAAGGTGCCATTGATCCGGATGTACTGCAGGTCTTTACCTACGTGCAATTCCAGCTTGCGGGACATCGTTTCCGCGTCCCATTTATGGATTACCCGGGATACGAGGTCCGCAATCTCTTCACGACGCGCGACAATTGTTTCCGTTGCGAAAATCCTGATCCATTGATTCAACTTCCGTTGAATGTTTATATCGCGCAGCAGATCATTACTGAATGCCGCCAAGGTCTTCTCCAGCTTGGCCGCCATCTGGGACTCCGGTGAAGCCGCATCCGCCAGCAAACGCGCCTTGACATCGTGCCACACCTCAATCGTGTAGTTGCGAACCAGCGGGTGGCCGAGGACCTCCCCCATTACCGCGTCCAGCTTCGCTTCGTATTCCGGTGAGGTCCTCAGGTTCTCGATGAATTCTTCGGTGGTGTAATGGAAGCGCATGCGCCATTCGCTGTCTTCATCCCGCATTTCATCCAGCGTGCTTTGCACCGCATCGAGAATGCGCACGTAGAACTTTTCGTCGATCGCCTTGGGCATCCAGCGCGGACTGTTCTCATGGATCTTCCAGCGAATATAGGATTTGTTGTGCTCCAGCGCATTGGCAGCAAGGTTGATCATGTGATTGAACAGTGCCTGGTGGTGATTGCTTGCGACCAGTACCTTCAGGATTTCGGCCAGTGCTGGAGCGAACTTCGTGTGCTCCAGTGCAGCGCTCAGCCGGCTGTGCATGAACTGCCTTACGTCATCGTCTTCCACCACCCTCAACAATACCGGGATGCCATGCACGATCTGGCGCGAAACCGCCCTGCTGTTTTCTGGCTGCGACAGCCAGCCGGCCGCAGCGCCGGCGAAGTCGATGGGGCGTAGCTCCTCGCGGATGACTTCCTGCGTGATGAAGTTGTGCTCAAGAAAATTAGAAAGGCTGTCGCCAATGCGGTCTTTATTACGGGGAATGATTGCTGTATGGGGAATCGGCAGGCCGAGGGGAGAACGGAACAGTGCGGTCACCGCAAACCAGTCCGCGAGTGCGCCAACCATGGCAGCCTCTGCGAACGCAGTGACGAAAGAGAGCCAGGGATATCGGCTATGAAAAGGCCGTGTGGCAACAAAAAGAACAGCCATTGCCACCAGCAAGCCTGTCGCGAGCCTGCGGGTCCGGGTTAATTGTGCAGCCTGCTCGTGTTCATGCATCGATTTGTTGTAATTCGAATCGTTTTCCAATTCGAGCGTGCAGGTTGGCGATTGGTTCACATATGACAACAACCATCGCTGCCAATGCATTTTTCCGCACTAAGTCCTGAGCCGATATCCGCTGTCGCAGCCCCAAGTGATTTCATCGGCCAGTCATATTCAATAGGCAAAATTCCGGCGCACCGAAATCAACCTACGGACAACGCCAGATGCTTACAAGACTGATCCAATACTTCCTCAATGCGGTCACCGCTTCCCTGCTCGCCACTTCGATCGCTGCCCACGCCGCGAACAACGACATCATCATCGGCCAGTCGATCGACCTCTCCGGGCCGAATGCGAGCATCGGGCGCGACTATGTAGCCGGCATCAAAACCTACTTCGACATGGTGAATGCCGCCGGTGGCATCAACGGCAGGCGCATTCAGTACATCGTCCTGGACGACCAGGGCCAGCCCCAACTTTCCGCCAAGGCCGCAAGCGAGCTGCTTGACCGCTACCAGATTGACTACTTGCTTGGCGGCGTCGGCGATGATGCGACACGCGCCGTCCTCGATTCTCCCGCCTTCCGTCGCAGCGGCCATATCCTGTTCGCCCCCTTGGCAGCGGCGGACTATGCCAGTAGCGGACGGGTCCTGTTCTGGCGTCCTGGCTACAAACAGGAAGTCCGGCACATTTTTTCCCACTTCAGCAAGCTGGGCCTGAACGATGTCGGCGTCGTCTACCAGGACACTCCGCTGAATCAGGATGCATATCGCGCCCTGTCCGCGGCCGTTCAGGAGCGCGGCATGAAGCTTGTCGGAAGCGCACGTATCGGCGTCAACGGTGAACAGCTGGCGCAGGAGGCTCGCCGGCTTGCAGAAGCGAAGCCCGGCTTCATTCTCGTGATTGCCGACACCATCGGAACAGCGCAATTCCTCAAGGAATACCGCCAACATGACGGGCAAACCTTCGTTGCCGGCACGTCCCTCACCAACCTGTCTACCCTGCGCGAGTTGGCCGGCTCCAAGGCGGTGGAATGGACGGTGTTTTCGCAAGTCGTCCCCAACCCGAGCGCGGGCACTACATTGATCCAGGTCGAACACCTGAGCATGATGAAAAAATTCCGCGACGAAGCGGTGTCGTCACTGACACTGGAAGGCTTCGCCGCCGCCAAGGCTCTGACCAAAGCCATCCAGCAATCCAAACGAAACGGCCGTTCGGCATTGCAGGAGCTGATCTCGCAGAACGGCACTATCGACCTGGGCGGCTTGTCCGCTGCGACATCGGGTGAGAGCAACCGGTTGTCGAATTACCTCGACATCGCCTTGTTCAAAAAAGGCAGCGGCCTCGTGTTTTGATCCAGGGTTGGAGGCTCTTCGAATCGGCGGCGCTGCAATTCGTTAACGCAGGAACAACCGTGATATGAAGCCCAAGGGGTGTCGAGGAGAGATAAGGGAATGACAGAAAAAATAAAGCCGCTCATCGGCGGCTTTAACGGTACTACTGGCGGAGAGGGAGGGATTCGAACCCTCGGTACGGGAAACCGTACGCCTGATTTCGAGTCAGGTACATTCGACCACTCTGCCACCTCTCCTGATTCGGTCGATTTACGACCCGCATAGGCCGCAAAGCGTGCAAGTATAGCAGAGTCTCCATCGGTACGGAATAGTCGCCGGATTAATTATTCCAGCGACACCTTCCCGGACCGGGTGACGGGCTGTCCGCTTCCTTCACCTGTTGGGCCGCACTCTCCGAGCGGGGCGTCAACAAATCACCTCAGGCTGCGCGCGTCAGCCGCTTTACACCGCCCATGTACGGCTGCAACGCTTCCGGGATGTCCACGCTGCCATCGGCTTGCTGGTAGTTCTCGAGAATTGCTACCAGCGTACGACCGACGGCCAGGCCGGAGCCGTTCAGCGTATGCAGCAGTTCGGGCTTGCCCTGTGCATTGCGGAAGCGTGCCTGCATGCGACGGGCCTGGAATGCTTCGCAGTTGGAGACTGAAGAGATCTCCCGATAAGTATTCTGCGCGGGCAGCCAGACTTCGAGGTCATAGGTCTTGGCTGCACCGAAGCCCATGTCGCCGGTGCACAAAGTAATCACCCGGTACGGAAGACCGAGTTTCTTCAGGATGTTTTCGGCATGGCCGACCATCTCGTCGAGCGCTTCATAGGATTTTTCCGGATGCACGATCTGCACCATTTCCACCTTGTCGAACTGGTGCTGGCGAATCATGCCGCGTGTATCGCGTCCGTAGCTGCCTGCTTCTGAACGGAAGCACGGCGTATGCGCAGTCAGCTTGATCGGCAGCGCATCTGCCGCAACGATCTCGTCGCGCACCATGTTGGTCAGCGGGACTTCCGAGGTCGGGATCAGGTACAGCGACTCGCCTTCGCCTTCCTGGCCGCCCTTTTTCGCCGCAAACAAGTCGGCTTCGAACTTCGGCAACTGGCCGGTCCCGCGCAGCGAGTCGGCATTGACGATATACGGCGTATAGCACTCGGTATAGCCATGCTCGCCAGTATGCGTGTCCAGCATGAACTGCGCCAATGCACGGTGCAGGCGCGCGATGCCGCCTTTCATTACCGCAAAGCGCGAGCCGGTCAGCTTTGCAGCGATATCAAATTCCAGTCCGAGGCCGGCGCCGACGTCGACATGATCCTTCACCTCGAAATCGAAAGTACGCGGCGTACCGACCTTGCGCACTTCGATGTTCCCCGATTCATCCGTACCGACCGGCACCGATTCATGCGGAAGGTTCGGCACCGACTGCATGAACTCGCTCATCTTCGCCTGGATGACGTCGAGACGCTCGGCGGAGGCCTTGAGTTCGTCGCCGATACCGGCAACTTCGGCCATCACGGCGGTGGTGTCCTCACCCTTGCCTTTAAGCATGCCAATCTGCTTTGACAGCGTATTGCGCTTGCCCTGCAATTCTTCCGTGCGGGTCTGGATCTGCTTGCGCTCTGCCTCAAGCGCATTGAAGGCAGCGACGTCGAGCTGGAATTTGCGCGCTGCCAGCCGTGCGGCGACGCTGTCGATATCTTTGCGGAGGAGTTGAATGTCGATCATGGGGATGGCGTAACTTGATTGCGAAATCGCCATTGTACCAAGCACCCGTTCAGCCGCCGCCACGTTAAGTCAACGACTAGATCACGCAGGGGCGATTTGCTTGCAATGAAATCACTTGCGCGCGCCTCGTTTTTTCTGCAATGGAGACACCATATCAATTCTCGTCCCAACTATGGGAATCAATACGGCCTATTCTTCCGAACATAGAGAAAAAACTTTTGTCCGCATGCATTTGCCGAAGGTGCATGTGCTGGCTTAAAAATTGCTCATTGGAAATTTGTTTGCAACCGGCAATTCGCCACTGCAGATGATTCTTCAAAATTTACAGGGAATAAGCATGAGAACTACATCCAAGTCGATTCTTAAAACTGCCGTGACCGCCCTCTGTGCAGCGACGTCGCTGGCGGCGCTGCCTGCCTTGGCTGAAACCGTTTCCGTATATACCTACCATAACCATCCTCCTTTCGTCCTCGAAGCGGGTAAGGGGCTGAGCTATGAGTTTGTCGACTTACTGAACAAGAAATCGAAAGGCAATCCGAACTTCAAGATTGAAGTGGTATCGCGCGCCCAGCTTGACAAGCTCGTTGCCGCTCCCGACTTCAACGGCACCGTCGCGTGGGTCGCACCCGTGTGGTTCAAGGATAAGGATCGCACCACCTACCTGTGGTCGAACCAGATGATGGATGACGCTAACGTTGTCCTCTCGAACGCGTCGCAGAAGCTGGAATACAAGGATCCGTCCTCCCTGAAGGGCAAGCAAATCGGCGGCATCGTCGGCCACAAGTATGCTGGCATTGACGAACTCGTTGCTTCCGGCGACATCAAGCGCGAAGACTCCGACAAGGAACGCACCAACCTGCGCAAGCTGGAAGCGGGCCGTATCGATGCGACGCTGCTGCCCCGCTCTACGGCGAACTACCTGCTCAACGAAATGGATCTGACGTCGAAGATCTTCATTGCACCGACAGCACATAGCAGCTACAGCCGCCACGTCCTGGTTTCGAAGAAAAACCCGGAACTGCAGAAACTGGTGAACGAAGCGATCGCAGACAGCGGCTGGCAATCAATGCTGACGAAGTACAAAGCCAAGTAACGGCAAGTGCTTCCATCCTAATTTCACATTACTGCACTGAATGGAGCAACGTAATATGAGCGAAAATCTGACACGCAGGAGCTTTATTGCAGGCGTTGCTGCAGCCGGAGCGGCAGCAGCACTTCCGCAAGCAGCCTCGGCACAGCAACCACCGGCACCAAAAGCGAAGCTGTCGACACACGTGCTCGACACCTATCACGGCCGCCCTGCTGCGGGCCTGCGCATTGACTTCTTCCGCATTGAAGGCGAAAAACGTACGCTGATCAAAACGCTGAAGACCAATAGCGATGGTCGTACCGACGAGCTACCGATGAAGAGCGAAGAAATGCAGGTGGGGGAGTATGAATTCATATTCCACATCGGCGATCACTTCCGCTCGCACGGCGTCAAGTTGCCGGAACCAGCCTTCCTCGATCGTGTTCCGGTGCGCTTTGGCATTTTTGACGCAAAGGCTGCCTACCACGTACCGCTGGTGTGTACGCCGTGGACGTACTCGACCTATCGCGGAAGCTGATTCATCGTAAACGATCGAACGGCACACCTAAAAAAATGGCCAACGAAAGTTGGCCATTTTTTATTCCCTAAAGAGATTCCTTGAAGCGTCCAACAATATATTGATGGCAAGGCGCACTGACGCAGACAGTAAGCGGTGTGCGCCAAGTAGGCCCGGGCTCCCTGCGAATGGCTGCCCCACGTAACGCTGAAAGCCACATAATGATGCATGCTCGTGCGCCATTTACCGCAATGCCCGCATGCGGATAAAAGGTTGATCCCGCAAGACAGCAAATGCATTGCCTGAGTTGGTTGGGCTGGCCCTACCGCCAACCCAACAGACAGTTAGAACTCCTCCCAATCCTGGCCCACAGCCGCAGGCAATTTCCTTTGTTGGGCAGAATTCCTGTGCGCCACCGCTCCGCGCGCGGCCCTCGCCGGCAAATTGCGCACAGCTTGTGATGCAGGCTGTGTTGGCCGAGTTGTGACACCCAGCGCAGAAGCTGACAACGCCAACTGCGTCCCTGTGCCCAAGTCAAACTTCGACACCGCAGTGGCAAGATTCTGCGCCTGCCCTTGCATGCTTTCCGCAGCGGCCGCCACTTGCTCGACCAGCGATGCGTTCTGCTGCGTCATTTCATCCATCTGCCCGATGGCACGGTTGATTTCCTCGATACCGACGCTCTGCTCCTGACTTGCTGCACTGATCTCGCTCATGATGTCGGCGACTCGCTTAACCGAGGCAACGATCTCTTCCATCGTATGACCGGCCTCGTCAACAAGGTGGCTGCCAAGGTCGACCTTCTCGACAGAATCGGCAATCAGCGCTTTGATTTCCTTTGCCGCGCCGGCAGAACGTTGCGCAAGGCTACGGACTTCCGACGCCACGACGGCAAAGCCACGCCCCTGCTCGCCCGCGCGCGCAGCTTCAACCGCCGCATTTAGTGCAAGAATATTGGTCTGGAACGCAATCCCGTCAATGACGCTGATGATATCCACGATCTTCGTTGAACTGGCCTTGATGGATCCCATGGTATCCACCACTTGGCCGACCACGTCACCCCCCTTGAGTGCGACAGTAGACGCAGAGAGAACCAGCTGATTGGCCTGGCGGGCGTTGTCCGCGTTCTGTTTGACTGTAGTTGTGAGTTCCTCCATCGAGCTCGCCGTCTCTTCCAGCGAGCTTGCCTGCGTCTCGGTGCGCGCAGACAAGTCTGCGTTGCCGGATGCGATTTCGCGTGATGCAGCGGTAATGGAGTCCGTACCCTGACGAACATCACTCACGGTTCTCAGCAAGCTCTCGTTCATATCCTTCAGCGACTGCAGCAGCTCGCTGATCTCATCCTTTCCATGCACTTCCGGATGTGACCCGAGATCACCCGCGGCAACCCTCTTGGCGATCGCCACCGCTCCTTGCAAGGGCTGCGTGATGCTGCGTGTAATCAGCCATGCGCAAGCAACACCGAGTGCCAGAGAAGCAACTGCCGCAACCAACAGCAAGTTCAAGAGCCGCTGCCCGGACACGATGGAGTTTTGAAGAACTTGATCCGAAGCTGCACGCTGGCTCTGGATCAGCTCGTTAATCCCGGCCAATGCCTGCTGCGTGAGCGGATCGACCTTGCCGGTGATGATCTTGCTCGCCCCTTCGGAGTCAAATGCGATGGCTTTGGCCGCCGCCTGCTTGAGCAATTCGTCAATCTCCTTGTCGATCAGCGCGATGTCGGCGATTACCTTCTTCTCTGCATCGTTCAGGCCAGCCGTCGCCAGCTTCTCCGCGGCCTCACTGTAACGTGCGCGCTGGGCAGCGACCTTTGCTTGCTCCTTCTCCATCGCACTGACTTCGGAAAGCATGCCCATGTTGCGCATTGCGAGTCCGGCCTCGAGCAACGCTGTTTTCATGACATTCGCCTCGCTGCGCTTGCTGTCGGCAACGTTCAGTCCGTCGATCATTTGCGAGCGGCTCTTTGTCGTCACCACATTGTTGGCTATCAGTGTTGCAATCAGCAGGCCCAAGATAATCGCGAATCCGATCGCGAGCCTGGCTCCAATGCGCAAATTGTTCAAACTCATACTGCTTCTCCCTAGCTAAACGCGGTACAGATGCCGAAGTCCCGGCATCAACCAAAGATTTCTTAAAAGCAATTTCCGCGCCAAATCTATTTGATCTCAAGTCTTGTTGGCGAAGAAGCGGTCCACATGGCGGGCGTTCACCAACGGCGCTCAGCTAAGTACCTGTAGTAATGGAGAAAAATTTAAATAGTGCGACGCATTCGGCAAGAACGCGCAAACCAGTTCCAGAAGCCGAATATGCGAAGCAGTGCAAGAGGAATGCCCTGTCGGCATCAAGGCTTCTCGATAGTGGGAGCCTGTTCTTGCCTCGGAATGCGCCGAAGAGAAAAGGTTTTACCGGCGAGCCATTTGGAATTCTTAGGCCTTACTTTTTTTGGTTTCGCTTCGCTTCCGCGTCCAGCGATCGCAGATAAGCCAGCTTTTCCCCGATTTTTCCTTCAAGGCCACGCGGCACGGGTTGATACCAACCCGGCTCGCGCATCCCTTCGGGGAAATAGTTCTCGCCCGCTGCATAGGCATCCGGTTCGTCATGGGCATAACGGTAGAGCTTGCCGTAGCCCAGTTCCTTCATCAGTTTGGTCGGGGCATTGCGCAAATGCTCCGGCACGGGACGAGACTTGTCCTTTGCAACGAATGCGCGCGCTGCATTGTAGGCGTTGTAGACGGCATTCGACTTGGCCGCGCAGGCAAGAAAAACCACGGCCTCTGCCAGCGCAAGTTCGCCCTCCGGTGAGCCAAGTCGCTCATAGGTTTCTGCCGCATCCAGAGAAATGCGCAGCGCGCGCGGATCGGCTAGGCCGATGTCCTCGGTGGCCATGCGAATGATGCGGCGTGCCAGATAGCGGGGATCGGCGCCGCCGTCCAGCATGCGGACGAACCAGTACAGCGATGCGTCCGGGTTGGAGCCGCGCACCGACTTATGCAGGGCGGAGATCTGGTCGTAGAAGGCGTCGCCGCCTTTGTCGAAACGGCGCAGGTTTTCTGCCAGTGCCGTTGCAAGCAGTGCTTCATCGACAATTTCTTGGTTGTTTGCGGCTGCCGCGCGCGCAACGATTTCCAGATTGTTCAAGAGCTTGCGACCGTCGCCGTCGGCGCTCGCAATCAGCGTCGCCTTCGCTTCCGGCGTGAAGTCCAGTCCATCGAGTTCCTGGATGCAGGCGCGGTCAATCAATTCCCCAAGGTCGTCGTCAGACAAGGATTTCAGTACATAGACCGCTGCCCGCGACAGCAACGCACTGTTGACCTCGAAAGAAGGATTTTCCGTCGTCGCGCCGATGAAGGTGAACAAGCCGCTTTCCACATGCGGCAAGAAGGCATCCTGCTGGCTCTTGTTGAAGCGATGCACCTCATCCACAAACAGGATGGTTCTTCGCCCGGTGTTGGCACGCACCACTTGGGCTCGCTCGACAGCTTCGCGGATATCTTTCACACCGGACAGCACTGCCGACAGGGCGATGAACTCGGCGTTAAAGCTGTCGGCCATCAGGCGTGCCAGCGTGGTCTTGCCCACGCCGGGCGGCCCCCACAGGATCATTGAATGCGGCTCACCCGATTCGAAGGCGACACGCAGCGGCTTGCCGGCGCCGAGCAGGTGCTGCTGGCCGATAACGTCGTCAAGCGTTTGGGGGCGAAGCCGTTCGGCGAGAGGGATGGAGGACATGTTGCGAGGCAGCGCGCCGCTTTTATTGTTTTCTCGGCGGGCAGCACCCGCCTCCGTCTACAGATTTACTGCTCAAATACATCCGCGCCCTTGGGCACGACAAACTTGAACTTTTCCGCGCCCAGCGGCGGATTCTTCTCAAACTTCTTGAAAGACAGCAGGGACAACTGGCCAAATGAATCGCGCAGTTCCATTGCTTGCGGTACGCCGTCTTTCAGTCCAATGCCGATTTTGTCAAAGGTGGTGTCCTTCATCTTCGGCGTAGCTTCGAGCCATTCCAGTCCGTCACGGCTGCCCGCATCCTTCAGAACGAAGTTCTTTTCCAGGTCATTGCTGCCGAAAAGGATTGCCGCCGGTGACGAGCCGAGCGCATCGCCGAGGCGCCGTACGGTGACCTGATTCAGGTCCTTGTCGTAGATGTACAGTTTTTCCCCATCCGACTGCAGCAGTTGCTCGTAGGGTTTCTGATAGGTCCAGATGAACTTGCCGGGGCGGGCGAAAACGAAAGTCCCGGTGGATGTGTTGGAAGCCTTTGATGCGCCATCCGCGGTCTTCATTTGCCGTTGGATGAATTCGCCTTTGGCAGCCTTCGTCGTGCTGACGAAGGACTTGAACTGTTCCAGCGCCGATGCGCTGGCCAAGCCTGGCAACACGAGCGCGCAAACGCCAATGGCGCGCACTATGCGGCCGATGACAGCTTGGGAAAGAAACGGATGAGTATTGCTCTGTCTCGCCTGATTCAAAATGGGTTCCTATTCTGTTGTATTTCCGGCTGGCACAAGAATCTCGCGATTTCCATTGGACTGCATCGACGACACAAGCCCGCTCTGCTCCATCTGCTCCAGCAACCGTGCGGCGCGATTGTAGCCGATGCGCAGGTGACGCTGCACGAGCGAAATCGAAGCACGGCGGTTCTTCAGGACGACCGCCACTGCCTGGTCATACAAGGCATCGGACTCGCCGCCGCCTTCAGCCTCACCGCCCAATGCGGTATCGCCCCCCTCTTCCGCGACACCACCTTCTAGGATTCCTTCAATGTAATTCGGTTCCCCCTGCGCTTTCAGGTGTTGCACCACGCGGTGCACTTCTTCGTCGGACACAAAGGCACCGTGCACGCGATTCGGCAGGCCCGTCCCTGGCGGCATGAAGAGCATGTCACCCATGCCAAGCAGCGTTTCGGCACCCATCTGGTCGAGAATCGTGCGCGAGTCGATCTTGCTGCTAACCTGGAAGGCGATACGGGTCGGGATGTTGGCCTTGATCAGGCCGGTGATGACGTCCACCGACGGACGCTGCGTTGCCAAGATCAGGTGGATACCGGCCGCACGCGCCTTCTGTGCGATGCGCGCGATCAGCTCCTCGACCTTTTTGCCAACGACCATCATCAAGTCAGCCAGCTCGTCGATGATGATGACGATGGTCGGCAGTTTCTCAAGCGGTTCCGGCGCGTCAGGTGTCAGGCTGAACGGGTTCGGAATCTTTTCTTCTTTTTTTGTCGCTTCCTCGATCTTGTGGTTGTAGCCCGCGAGGTTACGCACACCGAGCTTGGACATCAGCTTGTAACGGCGCTCCATCTCGGCCACCGCCCAGTTCAGCGCATTTCCGGCCTGGCGCATGTCGGTAACGACCGGCGCAAGCAGATGAGGGATGCCTTCGTAGACCGACATTTCCAGCATCTTCGGATCGATCAGGATCATGCGCACACTGTGCGGGTCAGACTTGTACAGCAACGACAAGATAGTTGCGTTAATACCGACCGACTTACCGGAACCCGTCGTACCGGCGACCAGCAAGTGCGGCATCTTGGCGAGGTCGGCCACCACCGGATTGCCGGCGATGTCCTTGCCCAGCGCAACCGTCAGCGCGGAAGCACTGTCGTTGTAAACCTTGGAACCGAGGATCTCGGTCAGGCGCACGATCTGCCGCTTCGGATTCGGCAGCTCCAGGCCCATGTAATTCTTGCCCGGGATGGTTTCGACGACGCGGATCGATGTCAGCGACAGCGAGCGCGCAAGGTCGCGCGCGAGGTTGACGATCTGGCTGCCCTTGACGCCAGTAGCCGGCTCGATTTCATAGCGGGTAATGACCGGACCGGGGTAGGCCGCAACGACCTTGGCTTCGACGCCGAAGTCCGACAGCTTCTTCTCGATCAGGCGGCTCGTGAATTCGAGCGTCTCGACACTGACCGTTTCCTGCGCCGGCGGCGGCTCGTCCAGCAGCGACAGCGGCGGCAGACTGGAATCCGGCAGGTCGGCAAACAGCGCGACCTGCTTCTCCTTTTCCACCCGTTCCGACTTCGGTACTGCCACCACCTGCGGTTCGATACGAATCGGCGGCGCTTCGACGATCTTCGCCCGCTCCTGCACCACCGTTTCTTCGCGCTTCACCGCGGCCACCTGGCCAACTTTTCGGTCTTCACGTGCTGCGTACAACCGGCGAGCAGCGTTGATGCCATCCTCGATCGCGCCACCAATACGTTCGGCCAAAGTCAACCAGGAGACGTGGAAAAACAGACTGAAGCCAACGCCGAACAGGAACAAGAGAAACAGCGTTGCACCGGTAAATCCGAACGCCGTCTGCGCCGCACCGCCAAGGAGTTCACCCAGCACGCCGCCGGGTGCGCGCGGCAGTTGTACCGTCAGCGAATACATGCGCAGGTACTCGATCGCTACGCTTCCCAGCAACATCAGCACAAAGCCGACCGACCGGATCCAGATTTCATGATGGTGTTCCGGCTCCGGCTCGATCTTCAGCAGGAAGCGCTGCGACAGTCGCCGATAGCCGGTCCACACCGAGCGCAGCAAGAAGACGCAAAACCACCATGCCGAAAAACCAAAAATGAACAGCATCAGGTCGGCAATCCAGGCGCCGATGCGGCCGCCCCAATTGTGCAATTGCGGCACCACGTTGGCCTGCGACCAGCCCGGGTCTGTCTTGTCGTATGTCAGAAAGATAAGCAGCAGGTAAACGGTAACGACGGTCAGTCCGATCCAGCGCGCTTCCGACAGCAGGCGCACCAGCCGGTTTGGCAACGGCGGGGCCTGGGTCGCTGCGGTATTGCGGGTATAAGCTTGGGTTGTTCGGGTCATAACTCGTGAAAAATCGGTGCGGCGCCGTGGCGGGTGTGATTGTGGCCGTCATCGCAGCGATTTTTGGGTCGCCACTCGGCCCCGCATGGCAGGTTCGACTATAATCTTAACCAGTTTTTCGGACGCAATACCGAATAAATCGGACGACGCTTGAAAATTCGCCTTTTGGCGACATTTGCAAGTCACGGATGCCCTTTTTGATCGGCATTGAACGCCCTTCACCGACCAATTCCTTCACTTCCCCTCACTGTTATGGCAACCACCAAACACGCCCACGTACTGATTATCGGTTCCGGCCCGGCCGGTTACAGCGCTGCAGTTTATGCCGCCCGCGCCAACCTGAAACCTGTCCTGATCACCGGTGTCGAACAGGGCGGTCAGTTGATGACCACGACCGATGTCGAAAACTGGCCGGGTGATCCGATGGGCGTGCAAGGTCCGGAGCTGATGCAACGCCTGCTGCAGCACGCAGAGCGCTTCAACACCGAGATCGTGTTTGACTATATTCACACTGCGAAGCTGAACGAGAAGCCGATCCGCCTGATTGGCGACAACGGCGAGTACACCTGTGACGCGCTGATTATCGCCACCGGCGCATCGGCGCAATATCTCGGCCTGCCGTCCGAGGAAGCCTTCATGGGCAAGGGCGTGTCTGCTTGCGCCACCTGCGATGGTTTCTTCTACAAGAACCAGGACGTCGCGGTGATCGGCGGTGGCAACACTGCTGTCGAAGAAGCCTTGTACCTCGCAAATATTGCCAACAAGGTGACGCTGGTCCACCGCCGCGACAAGTTCCGCGCTGAGCCTATCCTGATCGACCGCCTGATGGCAAAGGTCGCCGAGGGCAAGATCGAGCTGAAGCTCGACTACACGCTTGACGAAATCACGGGTGACGACAGCGGCGTTACCGGCATGAATATCAAGTCGACGAAAGACGGCAGCATCAGCCAGGTGGCGGTGCACGGCGTCTTCATTGCCATCGGCCACAAACCGAACACCGGCATTTTCGAAGGTCAGCTCGAGATGCACAACGGTTACATCAAGACCCGCGCAGGCACGGAAGGCATGGCAACGGCGACCAACATTCCGGGCGTATTCGCGGCTGGTGATGTGCAGGACCATGTGTACCGTCAGGCCGTCACCAGCGCCGGTACCGGTTGCATGGCTGCGCTCGACGCCCAGCGTTACCTGGAAAGCCTGCAAGGCTGATCCGGTTGCAGTAGAAAAGCAGTAAGCCGCCGCGTCGCACCAACTGTCGATGCGGCGGACTCAGGAAATGCATCATGTCTGGTTCGATCAAGGACTTCGCCGCACTGAAAACCGTGCGCGCGCAAATCAAGGCGCAGGAAGAAGCGCGCAAAGCGGCAGAGGAAGAGCGTCTGCGGCGCGAAAAGGAAAGCCGGCGTGATGCCGAACTGTTCCGGCGCACCGTCGGCGATGTCGCCCCGCTTCCCTCTCACGGCAAAGTGGAATCCAGCATTCCTCGGCCGCTTCCCATCCCGCGCCAGCGCATGGCCGACGAGCAGGCCGCACTCGAAGAATCCCTGTCGGACGAGTTCAATGTTGACACCTTGCTCGACACCGACCACGAGCTCAGCTATGCACGGAGAGGCATCGGGCCGGACATCCTGCGCCGGCTGCGGCGTGGTCACTGGGTCATTCAGGCTCAGCTCGACCTGCACGGCATGCGGCGTGAAGAAGCACGTGAGGCGCTTGCAGAATTCCTGCGCAATTCCGTCAAGCGCGGCATGCGCTGCGTGCGCATCATCCACGGCAAAGGCCTGGGCTCAATCAATAAAGAGCCTGTACTGAAGAGCAAGGTCCGCAGCTGGCTGGTGCAAAAAGAAGAAGTCATCGCGTTTTGCCAGGCTCGTGCGGCTGATGGCGGATCCGGCGCGCTCGTGGTCTTGCTGAAAGCATAAAGATCTATTCCTGGCCGCCGTGGCGAGGAGTGGACTGCGGCGGCGACAGGCCGCAAAGGGTTCGGTTGCATTTGCCCTGCGTCGCAGTATCATGCAGGACAAACAACTCCAACCCGCCGCATGTCCTTAATCAAGATCCTCGAAATCATGGCCATCCTGGTCGGCGCGTTCTCGGGCTTCATCGAGGCGCGCAACAAGAAAATGGACGTGGTAGGTATCTTCACGGTCGCATTCATTACCGCCTTCGGTGGCGGCACATTGCGCGACATCCTGCTCGACAAGCGTCCCCTGTTCTGGGTCACGCATCAGGAGTATGCGATCCTGATTTTCCTTCTTTCTCTCGTGGCAGTTCCCGCAATACGTGCGGTGCACAGGATATTTTCGCAACGGCTGATCGTGACGGCCGATGCACTCGGCCTGGGGCTGTTCTCGATTGTTGGCGTATCCCAGGCGCTGGAAGCAGGGATGCCGATCTTCATTGCGTCGATGATGGGTGTGATTACGGGGATATTCGGCGGAGTCTTGCGCGATATCGTCTGCAACGAGATCCCGATGGTCCTGCGCGACGGCAGGCCTTATGCGATCTGTTCGTTCGCAGGATGCTGGATGTACCTTCTGATGCAAAAATCCGGCGTGCCGCCGGATTTTTCGTTGTGGTCAAGCGCGCTCGTCATTTGCGTGCTGCGACTTGTGACGTGGGCCAAGGGCGTTCGGCTGGAGTAGCCGTCCTGCCCCTGGCATGCAGCGTCAATAGATCAGACTGCGTCTGCGCCGGTCTCGCCGGTGCGGATACGGATGACCTGCTCCACTTCTCTTACGAAGATCTTGCCGTCGCCGATCTTGCCGGTACGCGCAGCCTTGATGATGGCATCGATCGCCTGATCCACCAGCTTTTCATCGATCACCGCTTCAATCTTCACTTTCGGCAGGAAATCCACCACGTACTCCGCGCCGCGATACAACTCGGTATGGCCTTTCTGGCGGCCGAAACCCTTGACTTCAGTCACCGTCAAGCCGTTGATGCCGATCTCGCCCAAGGCTTCACGCACTTCGTCCAGCTTGAACGGCTTGATGATTGCAGTAACCAGCTTCATAACAACTCCTTATTGAATATTACTCGCGAAACTTTGAAGTAATCGGATACCGCCAGTCGCGGCCAAAGGCGCGGTGCGTGACGCGGATACCGACCGGCGCCTGGCGCCGCTTGTATTCGTTTATTTTAATCAAGCGCGTTACTCGCTCGACATCTTCGCTACGATACCCGGCAGCAATGATCTCTGCAATGCTATGGTTCTCTTCCATATACATTTGCATGATTGCATCCAGAATTTCGTACGATGGAAGCGAGTCCTGATCGGTCTGGTTAGGCCGCAGCTCCGCAGAAGGTGCGCGCGTCAGGATACGCCGCGGGATCACATCCGAAACCGAATTGCGGTAGTCGCACAACTTATAGACCAGCGTCTTGGCAATATCCTTGATGACCGCAAAACCTCCGGCCATATCGCCGTACAGTGTGCAGTAACCGACAGCCATTTCGCTTTTGTTTCCCGTAGTCAACACAATCGAACCATATTTGTTCGACAATGCCATGAGAATCGTGCCTCGGATACGTGCCTGGATGTTCTCTTCCGTCGTATCTTCCGGAAGGCCTTTGAACTCGTTCGCCAGCGTGTTGCGGAAGGCGTCAAAGCAATCAACGATGGGAATTTCGTCGTAACGCACGCCAATGCGCTGAACCATCTCCCGTGAGTCGATCCAGGAAATCTCGGCGGTATACGGGGACGGCATCATCACCGCACGCACCTTGTCCGCCCCAAGCGCATCGACCGCGATAGCCAGCGTCAGTGCGGAATCGACGCCACCCGACAAGCCGATGATGGCCCCGGGGAACCCATTTTTGCCAATATAGTCACGCACACCAAGCACGAGCACCTGATACACCTGCGCTTCAATCGACAATTCCGGCGCCAGATAACCGCTCTTCGGCTGTCCGGCTTCAAATTCCACGATTTGCAGGTCTTCCTCGCAATGTTTCATCTGCATGCAGACCGTGCCCATGGCATCCATCACGAAAGAATTGCCGTCGAAGACCAACTCATCCTGTCCGCCAACGAGATTGGCATACACCAGCGGCATACCCTCGCCCGTGACATTGGTGCGCATCATTTCATAGCGCAGATAGTGTTTCTTCATGTGGAAAGGCGAGCCGTTCGGCACCAGCAATACCTGCGCACCGGCAGCCTTCGCACGGCTCGGCGCATGCACGAACCATGTGTCTTCGCAAATGTTGATACCGAAGCGCACGCCTTTCACATCGAATACAAAAGGCTCGTCGGCTGACGAGAAATAGCGCTTTTCGTCGAATACGGTGTCATTGGGCAGATCGTGCTTGCGGTAGGTGCCTAGCGTCTTTCCATTGACGATGACGGAGGCGGCGTTAAAACGTTTTCCGTCATGCAGGATGGGATGACCAACGACGATATGCACGTCCTTGAGGTCAGCGAGCTCCTTGGCGAGCGCCTCAAACTCCTGGGCTGTTTTTGCGTAGAATGAATGACGCAGCAGGAGGTCTTCCGGCGTATAACCGGTCAAGGACAACTCCGGTGTCAATACGATGTCCGCCCCTTGTGCAGCGGCCCGGCGGGAAAACTCCACGATTTTTGCACGGTTGCGGGCGAAGTCGCCGACGGTGCTGTTGATTTGGGCAATGGCAACTTTGACTGTCATGATCAGTGAACTGATCCTCTTCTGGATCAGGAAAAGCATTAATTATCAACAGTGAATTATCGCACGCGAATCGTTTCCACTCTCTCCGAGATCGGCGAGGCGGCATGGAACAGATTGGTCGGCGCACAGACGCACACCAGCCCATTCCTATCCTACGCCTTCCTTAATGCCCTGCACGAAACCGGTTGTGCATCACCGGATACCGGTTGGCAGCCGCAGTACCTGACTCTGTGGCGCGAAGCAGGCAATGATCTCCGGCTCGATGCGGCCATGCCGCTGTATGTCAAATACCATTCCTACGGGGAGTACGTATTCGATTGGGCATGGGCGGACGCCTATCGCCGCAACGGCCTGAAATACTACCCCAAGCTGCTGTCGGCGATCCCCTTCACGCCGGTTGCGGGCAGCCGCCTGCTGGTGCGCGACGAAGCTTCCGAACAGGCATTGATTTCAAGCTTGTGTCATTTACAGGAGACCACCGGGCTATCGTCAACGCACATCCTTTTTCCACCAGAAGAACAGGCAAAGAGGCTCCAGGCAGCAGGGTTCATGCTGCGTGCCGGCATCCAATTCCATTGGATCAATCGCGGCTATGCCGATTTCGAGGACTTCCTGTCGACACTGGACCGCAAGAAGAGAAAGAATATCCGCGCCGAGCGCCGCAAGGTCCGCGACGCGGGAATCCGCTTTCGCCACATCCGGGGCAGCGAAGCAAGCAAAGCCGACTGGCGGTTCTTCAAGCGCTGCTATGACCGCACCTATGCGGCACACTATTCGACGCCCTACCTGAGCCTCGATTTTTTCCTGCGGGTCGGCGCCAGCATGCCTCAAAACGTGTTGCTGATCGTCGCCGAACGCAACAACAAGCCGATTGCCAGTTCGCTGGTGATGCACGACGAACGGACGCTTTATGGACGTTACTGGGGTGCCATCGAGGACGTTCCGTGTCTGCATTTTGAGACGGCCTATTACCAGCCGCTCGAGTTCTGCATCGCGAACAGGATCGCCTGTTTCGAAGGCGGTGCTCAGGGAGAACACAAAATGGCGCGTGGCTTCCTGCCGCAGAAGACCTGGTCTGCCCATTGGCTCGCCCATCCTGCATTCTCCGACGCCATCGACCACTTCCTGCAGCAGGAGGCAGGCGATATCGAGGCGTACATCGACGAACTGGACGAGCGCAATCCCTTCAAGGCAACGTGACTCACGCCTGCCGAGGCGACTGGCCCGAGCGTGCTGCGATAAGACACGGGCACGCATAATTTCTTGCCAAAGATTGTGCTTCGCGGCATCCTTTCGCATCATGACAACACCGTCCGCCGCAGCGCAAACCAACGCCAGTCCCGCCGTTACCCGGGTCGGGCGCTTCTACCTGACCCGCGAACTCGGCCGCGGCACCGTCGGATGTGTCTATCTCGGACACGACCCGGTACTCGACCGCGACATTGCGATCAAGACCTTCAATCCGCGGTTGACGCCGGCGGAACGCAACCGCTACGAAAGCCAGTTCATCAACGAAGCACGCGCAGCGGGCCGCCTCGCGCATCCTCACATCGTCACGATTTATGAGGCCTCGAGCGAAGGCGGCACTGCCTATATTGCGATGGAATACCTTCAGGGGCGCGGCTTGCACAGGCTCCTCGACAGCGGGCATCGCTTTACGCCGGACGAGGTTGCATCGATTATCTGGAAGATGGCCGACGCGCTCAGCTATGCGCACCAGCATGGTGTTGTTCACCGTGATATCAAGCCGGCGAACATTTTCCTGGTGAATGACGAGTACCCGAAACTGATCGACTTCGGCATCGCCCGCGCGCCGAACCGCGTGACCGACCAGCCAGTCAGCGCCGAAGAACAGTTCACCTTGTACGAACCGGACAAAATGCTCGGCACGCCAAACTACATGTCGCCGGAGCAGGCTCTCGGCAAGCCGGCAGACGAACGTTCCGATATTTACTCGCTCGGCGCAGTGATGTTTGAAATGCTGGTCGGACGCACGCCGTTTCGTTCCGATAGCGCGCACAAGCTCTTGCAGCAGATTGCGTACAAGGCACCGCCCGCACCGCATGAAATCGATGCAAAGATTCCGCTCGCCCTATCCGAAATTGTGATGCACGCAATGAGCAAGCGTCCGGAAAAGCGCTACCAGAATGCAGAACAGATGGCGCTCGACCTTCGACGCTATGTGATGAAGCAGCGGCGTACGCATCGGCGCATGCAGCTCGCCCTTGCACCGGCTGAGCCGCGCCGCGAACCGCCGGCCGTTCGACGTCAACTGCGTTGGATTGCCATACTGTCCCTCGGCGTCGCGGCAGTCGGCGCACTCGCAGCGATCCGCCTGTTGCGCTAGGCGATGTTTGCCCGGCGTAGCGTGCAGTACGCCGAGCACTTCAGTGCGAACGCGTACCGCGCAGCAGCATCTCCAACCCGCATTAACGCGGGTTCAATGCCACCAGAACCTGTCCCTTCAGCGTCTTGATCAGAGACGTTTCATCACTGGGTACGCCCTCCGTTGCAGGTTGTGCACGATCCGCATAAAACAGGCCAAGCTGTTTTTTCTGCACCACGAGCGGCAAGACAATGAAGCTGCGTGCGTCGGGGAGCAAGGCGCGATGCCAGGTGGGCAGCAAGTTGTGGATCTTTGGTGCAGTGGCATCGGAGATCATCAGGTCAGCATCGTTTTCCAGCGCCAGGTGAAACAGGTCACGCGACGACGCAACCGGAAAGACAAATCCTGCCTGTCGTTCTGCACTCTTCTCCCCGATCGCAAGCCTTGCGCGGAACTGGTGGGTGCTCACGTCTTTCAGGCACACAGTCGCAAAGCGGAATCCCAGACTGCTGTATAGCGTCTCAAGCACCAGCAGCACCAGGTCGTTCACTTTGCAGCGGCCTGACGCCATCATCTGAGTGACATCCTGGACACCCGCGAGAAGAAGGTCGCGCGCATTGACGGGCTTGCCGCTCGGATGGCGTTCAATCACCTGCAGTTGCGGCGCTTCCTCATGCGTATCCAGCAGCAATTCACCGGGAAGATCCGGCTCCGGGGCTTCAGAGTGCGTGCCGACAGCATGTTCAGGCGCTTCCGGATGTTCGTCTGCATGCAGGACGAGGTCTGCGGTGCTTGCAAGAACCTGCGTTTCTTCGGTGACGTCGGCCAGCAGTTGCGTCAGCTTTCCGTAATCCAGTCCGAGCGCGCCGCCAAAACGCGTCAGCACCGCCTTGTTTGCGGCATCCTGGCTGGCGCCGGGCTTTCCGGAAACCAGTCGGGCAGCGGCAGAACTGAAGGCCGCCACCTGCTGCAGCCACTCCTGTCGCGCCTTGGCAGGTCTCAGCACCCCCGATGGCAGCGGCGCCAACGCCTGCACGATGGAGTCGGGCATGTTCCATTCGCGCAGGACGGCATCGGCCAGCAGTTCAAAACTGCAACCGAGGACCTGCATCGACGCCTGCGGGGGCGTATGGGTCCCGCCCTCGACAAGGGCAATGATCTTGCTGTACGAATCGTGGTCATACGCAGCCACCAGCAACCGACCGATGTTCTTGAACAGGGCAGCGATGGATGCCTCTTCGGCATTCTTGAACTGGCTGCGGCTTGCCATCTCGCGCCCAATGATGCTGGCGCACAGCGCATGGCCCAGCTCATTGCGAACACTCTTTGCGTGCTTGCCCGGCATGCTGTCGACCAGCAGCATCGCCAGCGCGATGGTTTTAACGGTATCGAAGCCGAGCAGGAAGATTGCCTTCGACACAGTCGTCACCGACGTCCCGGAGGCCGTGCGATAGGTAACGGTGTTGGCAATACGAAGGATTTTCTGGGTCAGTGCGACATCGGAAAGGATGAAGTGGGCAAGGTTCCGCACCGCTTCATCGTCAGACGATGTCATTTGAACAACGCGCGATACCGAACTCCCCAAGGCTGGAAGGTCGGACTCCTCACCGATCTTTTGCAGCAACCGGTTGCGCGCACTGCGTGGAGACTCGTCATCATCCCCGAATCCGGCGTCAGGTTTGTTTGGCGCGGAATGTTGTGAAACCACTTACAGATACTCCAATGTGCACACGCGAGCAGTCATGATGACGTATCCCGGGAAAATTGTCGATGCGATGCTGCGGTGCCGGCACCAAATAAAAAGCGCACCGTGAGGTGCGCTTTCGATGACATCGTAAGCCAGGCTTACTTGCTGTGTTCCTTGTTGTAGGCTGCGACGCCGGACATGATTTCCGCTTTCGCGTCTTCCGGGCCGAACCAACCTTCGACCTTGACCCATTTGCCCTTCTCGAGGTCCTTGTAGTGCTCGAAGAAGTGCTGGATTTGGTGCAAGCGCATTTCGTTCATGTCTTCCGGCTTCTGCCAACGGCTATAGAGCGGCAGGACCTTGTCGACCGGCACAGCCAGCAACTTTGCATCGCCGCCAGCTTCATCCTTCATCTTCAGCACGCCGATCGGACGGCAACGCACCACCACGCCGGGGATCAGCGGGAACGGCGTAATCACCAGGACATCAACCGGATCACCGTCGTCGGAGATGGTCTGCGGGATGTAACCGTAGTTGCACGGATAGTGCATGGCGGTTCCCATGAAGCGGTCAACGAAAATTGCGCCGGTTTCCTTGTCAACTTCATACTTGATCGGATCGGCATTCATCGGGATCTCGATGATGACGTTGAAATCATCGGGCAGATTACGTCCGGCAGGTACGTTACTCAAACTCATGATGCTCTCTCAAAGGTAAAGAAAATTTTGCAACCGCAGATTATAGCGGCTTTCCTTCGGCACTCGTGCGTTGCAACACACGAAATGGCGTCCCGGCGACGAATTGTTTGGGATACTGGGATAAACAGGGGGATTGATGCGAAAGCTGCAAGCGGGCTCACAAAACTTCCTGCCTACAGCACGGACGCCAATGCACATTGCCGGTAATGCGCCGCAGCCTGCTCCGGTTGATTGAGCGCTTCATGCAATTGCGCCAGCTTCAGGTGTGCCTCGCGCACGGTTTCCGGAGACGTTGTATCGGACAACGCCTGTTCCAGATGGCGTTGAGCTTTGCCCCACAGTTTCTGCTTAAGGCAAAGCGCGCCGAGTGTCAATGCCAGTTCTGCATCCGTCGGCCGGGATTTTGCCCATTCTTCACAGTGTTCAATCTGGTTTAGCAATGCTGCCGAACCTTCGCTGCCGGCCGAGTCGCCGTAAGCACGAACGAGACGCTCATCCCATTCCACGGCAAGCGCTTTCTCCACAACCTGGCGCGCCTCGTCATGCAAGCCCTTCGCATTAAAGGAATTGGCTGCCCGGACCGCGACGAACGGCTTCACCCGGTCTTCGCCGGGGATGGAGCCCCAGATACGCCGGATCGACTCGGCATCGTGGGCCTGCCTCGTCAACAGATCTTCATACGCCAACTCGCGCAAGCGGCGCGATAAAGCCGGATGGAGTGCGTTGCGCTTGTCCAGCAGCCGCACCAGGCGCAGGACTTCGGGCCAGTTCTTTGCACGCTGGTTGGCCTTCAACGCGAGGCGCAATGCATGGATATGACGCGTGCCGCTGGAATTCAATTCATTCACAGCTTCGAGCGCGTTGTCCGCCTCATGCCCATCGACCCACAGCTCGATTGCCGTCATCAGGCGAGCGGTCTTGAGCGAGGGATCCTCCTGGATCTTCGCCAGCCAGGCGTCACGCCGCTCGATTTGCCCCATCCGGTGTGCAGCGCGTGCAGCGATCAAAACTGCCAGTCCGGCATTATCGGGGCTGTCCGTGGCGCGAGATGCTGCCTTTTCCGCGTGGCCGAAACGCCCTTCAAAAAGGGCTTTCAGTGCATCGCGCAACGCGCGGTTGCCCTCGCGTTCACGCTTTTCGCGACGATACGCGGCGACACGTTGGGGCATTTGCTGCGTGCTTCGGATTGCGCCAAGAATCAGGTACAGCACGAAAAACAGCAACGCCGCCACGACCAGGAAAAAATTCAACGACAAGTCGATCCGGTACGGCGGGTAGAAGAAGACGACGTTGCCAGGATTGAAACGAGCGCCGACCGCGAGTCCGATCGCGGCAGCAAACAAGATAACCAGCGAAAGAAAGATGCGCATTGTTATGGCTTCGCCTTGTAGTTACGCACTGCATTCAGGCTCTCGGCCAGCGTAGGCATCTCAATGGACAGATTGCTCGCCTGCACCTGCCGCAGCAATGCCTGCGCAGTTTGCGTCTGCTTGGCACGGGTATCAAAATACCTGGCGATTGCATCCTGTGCCGCAATCAGGTCGCTGCGGAAAGCAGCCTCGTTACGGGTCAGCAGCGCCAGGCGGGCGTTGAGCAGGCGCAGCTTCAGGTTCTCGCGTGCATAGTAAGCTTGGGATGGTGAAAGCAGGAGCGCATCGGGTACGTCGACATTGCGCACACGGATGAGCTGCCTGACTTCACCCCACATCTCGCTCGTCCAGCTATGCCATGTGTCTTCAAGGCTGGCCAGCCAGTCAGACCCGCCCGACGCTTTGTCTTCGATTGCTTTTGCTTCAGCGCTCTTTTGTGCGCGGCGCGAGACTTTTGGCTGTGTCGCCGGAACTGCGGGCTTCTCGTCGGACAGCAAGGGCATGCCGTCGATCTGGCCGATCACGCTGTCGAGGCGAAGTGCAATGCCGGTCAAGTCGACCACCGGCAAGGACTTGAGCAACTCGAGGTCCTTGGCGATGGCACGGCGGATGATGATGAATTGCGGTTTGTCCGAGCGCGCCAGGCGGTTATCCGCATTCTGCAAGGCGATCACCGCTCCCTGCACATTGCCCGCCAACTGGAGCTGTTGGCTTGCCGTCGATATCACTTGTTCGATTTCGGCCAGAGCCCAATCGTCGCGGCTCTTGGAAAGCTCCTGGTACAACTGCTCCAGTGCGAGCTGCTGGCTTTGTGCTTCGACCTGTTTGCTCTCGAGCACATTAACCTTGGCCTGCATCTCCTTCATGCCTTCCTGCACCGATTTCACGATGACCTTAGTCTCGGCCGCCGCTGTTTCCCCGCCCTTCAGGCGTTGTGCCAGGTCTTGGCGCAGATCACCGATCTCCCGCTGCGTAGCCCACCACTGGACCACCATCAGAATGATCAGGAGCCCAATGGCACCGTAGAACAGCTTATTGGCTCGCGTACTGACCTGAGGCGGTGGAAGCGGTGGAGCAGTATTCACTGGAACGGAATCAGGATGCGGTGGTGAGGAAGGTGGCAATTCGTTCATGCTCGAAATTGTAACGCGGCTATTAGTTGATCGTCGCCGGATCCGGTTTGTATGAGATTGCAGAACCCAAGCTCGCGGGCAGACTCCGCGATCCGTATATGCGGCACGATCAGCGTCGCCTTTTGCATTTTCAATAAGCCGGCATCGCCTGCGATGTCTCGCACCATCTGCATCAGGATGCGCAATGCTTCAGAACTGGTGATCACCCAGTCGCACTCTGCGTCAAGCAGGCTTGCCAGTTGCGCCTTGCCCGCAGCGTCCAATGCAGGTGCCGCCCGTCGATACGCTGCAACCGTCTCGACCTGTACGCCCTTTTCACGCAGGGCGTCTGCCAGCAACTCTCGTCCGGTCTCGCCGCGCACGATCAGGACACGCTTATTCCGCAAGGACTCGATATCCAGCACTTCGAGCAATGTCTGCGAATCGGTCCGGTGCGGATCCACAGGGCTCACGATGTCTGCGTTCGACGGCGTCAAGCCATGCTTGGCGAGTGCGGCCTTACTGCCCTCGCCCACGACCGCAATAGTGACATGTGCCGGCCAACTATCCAGCAGCGCGAAGGCAGAATCGATTGCGTTCGGGCTGACGAAAGCGACCATTGCATATTGACCGAGTCCCTGCAGCACTTCGCGCAGGTGCGTCTGATCCAGCAACGGCAGGATCTCCAGGAGCGGAAAGACAATAGCCTCGCGCCCTGCGGCACTGATGCGCTGCGCCAGCGGCGTGGCCTGTGCCAGTGGCCGCGTAATGACTACAGGGCGGACTACAGGACGTGCATTACGGTCTGTCATCATGCGAAAGGGATTGGGTGACTTTCATGCTGCCCGACAGCGCACTCGTACCGGCGGTATCTGCGCGCTATCGAACCAAAAGCGTGGATGTTCGCGACAATCTGTCGCGATATCAGGTCCGGACCACTCCAGCCGAACGTCAGCCGGCGTCCATTGCCCTGCATGCAGCAAGGATGTCGTCCGCGCCCTGCGCCTGCAATGCTTGGGCGATTTGACGTCCGAGTGCCTCGGGCGCATTCGCCGGTCCGTCTGCCTCGGCACTGGCAATGCGCTTGCCGTCGGGCGTGGCCACCATCGCACGCAAACGCATCGATGCCCCGTTGACGGTCGCAAATGCGGCGAGAGGAATCTGGCAACTGCCACCGAAAATGCGCGACACCATACGCTCGGCGGCGACCGCTTGCGCAGTCGCCTCGTGATTGAGCGGTGCGAGCACCTGCTTCAGGTCATCGCGGCCTTCAAGGATCTCGATTGCCATTGCGCCTTGGCCAGGTGCCGGAAGGCTTTGCTCCGGCTCGATCAGCGCACGGATACGTTGTGGCATGCCAAGGCGCTTCAGGCCGGCGGCAGCGAGGATGATTGCTGCGTACTCACCACGATCCAGCTTGCCGAGACGGGTATCGAGATTGCCGCGCAGCGGGCGGATGACCAGCTTCGGGAATCGCGCTGCAATCAGGGCCTGACGACGCAGGCTGCTCGTGCCAACAATTGCGCCATCGGGCAGCTCATCAAGCGATGCGTAGTTGTTGGAGACGAAGGCGTCGCGGGGATCTTCCCGTTCAAGAACTGCGGCAAGCGCAAATCCTTCGGGCAACTCCATCGGGACATCCTTCAGGGAATGCACGGCGAGGTCCGCGCGTCTTTCGGCCATCGCGACTTCGAGTTCCTTGACGAACAAGCCTTTGCCGCCCACCTTGGAGAGGGTGCGGTCAAGAATCTGGTCGCCTTGTGTGGTCATGCCAAGAATCTCAACACTACACTGTGGATATAATGCCAAAAGCCTGTCGCGGACATGCTCTGCTTGCCACATCGCCAGGCGGCTTTCGCGCGATGCGATGACTAATTTTGAGGGAGGGGTTACTTTCACGAGGCGCTCTTTCGATTTTCTTGGATGCTAATCGCATCATCTGCGGATTTTATCATGCGTATGCGCGCAAACCGTGCCTCAAAGCCACGTCCGCTTCCCCTTCCATCCTGCTAGAAAACTGATTGCAATCATTCAACATGGCAAGAAAAAACGATACGCCGCTGGGCATCGCAAAACCGGCCTCTGACAAAGACGCGCCGTTAAAGGAAGACATCCGCCTGCTGGGTCGCCTGCTTGGCAATGTGCTGCGGGAACAGGAAGGCGAAGCCGTGTTCCAGGTAGTCGAAACCATCCGTCAGACTGCAGTGCGCTTTCGCCGTGAATCGGATGCGCAGTCCGGTGCCGAACTGAACAAGTTGCTGAAGAAACTGACACGTGACCAGACGATTTCGGTGGTCCGTGCGTTTTCCTATTTTTCACATTTGGCAAACATCGCCGAAGACCAGCATCACAACCGCCGTCGCCGCGCGCACCTACTGGCCGGATCCGCCCCGCAGCAGGGCAGCATCGCCTATGCATTGGCCCGCCTGGACGACGCAGGCGTGTCCGGTTCTGCCGTGCGCAATTTTTTCAAGGAAGCGCTGATTTCGCCAGTGCTGACCGCCCATCCGACAGAGGTGCAACGCAAGAGCATCCTGGACGCCGAACGCGAGATCGCCCGCCTGCTGGCGGAACGCGACCTTCCGCTGACACCCAAGGAGATGGCGCGTAATAGCGAGCTGCTGCATGCCTGTATCGCCACGTTATGGCAGACCCGCATGCTGCGCTATACGAAGCTCACCGTAGCAGATGAGATCGAAAACGCGCTGTCGTATTACCGCATCACCTTCCTGCGTGAGTTGCCGAATCTCTACGAAGACATCGAATGCGAAATCGCATCACATTTCCCGCAACGCCATGGTGCGAAAGAAAAGGAAATGCCTCCCTTCCTGCAAATGGGAAGCTGGATCGGCGGTGACCGCGACGGCAATCCCAACGTCAATGCCGGCACGATGCGTCACGCATTGGTCAGGCAATCGACGGCGATCTTCGATTTCTATCTCGACGAGGTGCATGCGCTTGGCGCCGAGCTGTCGATCTCCACGCTGCTGATCGGCGTCAGCCCGGAACTGTTGGCATTGGCCGAAACATCCCCCGACCACTCCTCACACCGCACTGACGAACCGTATCGCCGCGCGCTGATCGGCCTGTACGCTCGCCTTGCCGCCACCGCTCGCACACTCGGTGCAGCCCATGTGCTGCGGCAGGAGGTTGCACCCGCGGCGCCGTACGCGAGCGCCGCCGAATTCAGCCGCGACCTGCAAATCCTCGTCGATTCCCTGCGCTCCCATCACGGCGCAATGCTGGTCAAGCCACGTCTCGCCGCGCTCAAGCGCGCAGCCGAGATCTTCGGATTCCATCTGGCGACGCTGGACATGCGTCAAAGCTCCGACGTGCATGAGAGAGTGCTGGCCGAACTGTTCACCCGCGCCAAGGCGCATGCGGACTACGCTTCGCTGGCGGAAGAAGAAAAGGTTGCGCTGCTGCTGGAAGAACTGGGCAAGCCACGCCTGCTCTACTCGCCATACATCGACTATTCCGCCGAGACGGCCTCGGAGCTGACGATCCTGCAAACCGCGCGCGAGATCCGGCAACGCTATGGCGACCGCGCCATCCGCAACTACATCATTTCACATACGGAAACCGTTTCCGACCTGCTCGAAGTCCTGCTGCTGCAGAAGGAAACCGGCCTGCTGCACATGGAATGGGATGCAAATACCGGGCAGGTGGTCGATTCCCGCATGGAACTGATGGTCATCCCGCTGTTCGAAACCATTCCCGACCTGCGTTGCGCAGCACAGATCATGGAAAGCTTCATGGCCCTGCCCCAGGTGCGGCACCTGATCGAACGACAGGGCGACCTGCAGGAAGTCATGCTCGGCTATTCCGACTCCAACAAGGATGGCGGCTTCCTGACATCGAATTGGGAGCTGTACAAGGCAGAGAACCGCCTGGTCGATCTGTTCGACAGTGCGGGTGTAAAGCTGCGCCTGTTCCATGGCCGCGGTGGCACCGTTGGACGTGGCGGCGGACCGAGCTATGAGGCGATCCTGGCGCAACCTGCCGGCACGGTGAACGGCCAAATCCGCCTGACTGAACAGGGTGAGATCATCGCGTCGAAGTTCTCCAATCCCGAGATCGGCCATCGCAACCTGGAGCTGCTGGTGGCGGCCACATTGGAAGCGAGCCTGGCGCCACACGCTGGCGATGGCAAGCAGGCAAAGAAGCTTGCCGCCTTTGAGAGCGTGATGGAGGAACTTTCCGAGCGCGCCTACCGCGCCTACCGCAACCTTGTGTACGAAACACCGGGCTTCACCGACTATTTCTTCTCTGCGACGCCGATTGCAGAAATCGCCGAGCTCAATATCGGCTCGCGCCCTGCCTCGCGCAAGTCCACACGCCGCATCGAGGACTTGAGGGCGATCCCGTGGGGATTTTCATGGGGACAGTGCCGCCTGCTGCTGCCGGGATGGTATGGCTTCGGCAGTGCCGTTTCGTCGTGGCTGACCGAGGGCGACGATCCGAAGGAACACAAGAAACGGCTGGCGCAGCTGCGCGCGATGTTCAAGGAATGGCCGTTCTTCGCCACGCTCCTGTCCAACATGGACATGGTGCTTGCCAAGACCGACCTTGCAGTGGCCTCGCGCTATGCGGAGCTGGTGACCGACAAGAAGCTGCGCAACAGCATCTTCAAGCGCATCGTGCAGGAGCATGAGCGTGCAACCACATGCCTGAGGATGATCACTGGCGCGAAGGAACCGCTGGAAGGCAACCCACTACTGGCGCGCTCGATCAAGAACCGTTTCGCGTATCTGGATCCATTGAATCACTTGCAGGTCGAACTGATCAAGCGCCATCGTGCCTCATCCGCGGGCGGAAGCAAGATGGACGAACGGGTGCGGCGCGGCATCCATCTGTCGATCAACGGCATTGCTGCAGGCTTGCGCAATACCGGCTGACGGCGCAGCAAGAAAAACGCGGACATCCAGGTCCGCGTTTTTCTCTACTCACCGAGCTTGTCGAGCGTATCAAACTTATCGAACTTATCGAACCAGGGCCTTGATCACCGGCCACTGCCGCCGCGAAATCGGCAGGCGCTCATCCACGTCGCGCAGGATGACCTGCCACGACTCCTGCGCCTTCTCATTGTCTCCGTCGCCATCGGGGTTATTAACGCCTTTTTCCACGCCGATGATGGCATTGCGGGCGACGAGTGCATTGCGATGCACTCGTACAAAGCTCGCCTTCATCTCTTCTTCAATGGACGTCAGGGACTCTTCCAGCAAATAGTCCTGCGTTCTCGTGCGCAGCGTCACGTACTTCAGTTCGGCCTTGAGATAAATGACATCGGCTACCGGCACCAACAGCACACGCCCACGCTCTTGCACGGAAAAATGCTGGCGCACGGCATTCAGGACGTTTGCCGCACCGGCGAGTGCCTCGCCTTGCGACGGAGCGGGTCCTCGCATGCTGCAGACACGCCGGATCGCCTCCGCGAGTCGTGAGGCGCGCACCGGTTTGAGCAGGTAATCCAGAGCATGCACTTCAAAGGCTTTCAGTGCGTATTCGTCGTAGGCACTGACGAATACGATGGCGGGAGCCGGCGCTGCGTTCTTCATCAGGTGGGCGGCGAGCTCAATGCCGGTCATGCCCGGCATTTGCACGTCCAGCAGCACGATATCCGGTTTCGCCATTGCGATGCCGTCCAGCGCCCGTTGCGCCTGGTCCGCCTCGCCCACCAGTTCATGCGGACATTCCGCCGCAATATCCGAGAGCAAGGTCTTCAGCCGGGCGCGCGCCGGCGCTTCGTCATCGACAATGAAAAGCCGCGGTTTCATCCAGTCCCCTTCACATACGGAAAGCGCAGCCGCACCTCAAAGAATCCACGGGCGACCGTTGTTGTTAATTGTGCTTCTACATCGTACAACAGCGCCAGCCGCTCGCGAATGTTATCCAGCGCCATGTGGTTTCCTTGCCCCGCATCGGCGTTCGGATGATACGGATTCACAACAACGATCTGGATGCGGTCGAGGGCGCGGCTGACATGGATCTGGATCTGAACCGGCTGCGTGGAAGGCTCGACGCCGTAGTGGACGGCATTTTCCAGCAATGGTTGCAAAAGCAGCAACGGTATTTGCGCTTTACGCAACACGCTGTCGCTGATGTTCTCTGCACGCCACTGGACCTGCAGGCGGTCGCCAAGCCGGATCTTCTCGATAGACAGGTACTGCCGGCACAACCGGATCTCGTTCTCCAGCGTCGTCATGCTGCGTGGGTCGCTCATGAACACGCGGAACAGATCAGCCAAGTCCTCCAGCGCGGTTTCCGCACGGCGCGGCTCATCGCGTATCAGGGACAAGACCGCATTGAGGCTGTTGAACAGGAAGTGCGGCCGTATGCGTGCCTGCAATGCCTGCAAGCGTGCCTCGACCAGCGCGGGGGAATAGGCGCGCGTGCGCAGTTCGAAGTAATGCTGAAGCGCCAAACCCATGACGCCACCGGTCACCACACCTTTCAATACCGTCATTTGCCCGAATGTGCCCATGAGCCAGCTAATCGATGTGAAAAAGTGGATGACCAGGCCGGTCACGGCAGCAGGAATCGCGGCGCAGGCAAGGCGCTGCAACCAGAGCGACACCGCACCGGCAGCCGGCACGCGCTCGAGAAAACGCCGCAGTCCGCACACGGCGAACAGCGACCAGAGGCTTGCCATTTCGATCACCATCGACGCTTCGACGAAGGTCGACAGGCCTGTGCGCAGGTCAGGTGATTGCGCAAGGATGCCGATGAACGCAGCGGCGTTCACCCCCAGCAGCGTGCGGCACACCACGCCGATATTGCAACAATCCGGCACCACAATTTCGGTCGGCTTGTTTGCATTCATTGTGGTTGTGGATGGCGGCATGAGGGGGAGCTTGTTCTATAATCGCGTATTCACCGGAATCCAATTATGACAGCACAACTTTCCAAAAAAAGCGAGGCCTGGTCGGCCCGCTTTTCCGAGCCGGTCTCTGACCTCGTCAAACGTTACACCGCCTCCGTCTTCTTCGACAAGCGCATGGCCGATGCCGATATCCAGGGTTCGCTGGCGCATGCAGAAATGCTCGCCCACCAGGGCATCATCAGCGCGCAGGATTATGCCGACATCCAGCGAGGCATGGCGCAGATCCAGTCCGAGATCGCATCCGGCAAGTTCGAATGGCTGCTCGACCTGGAAGACGTCCACCTGAACATCGAGAAGCGCCTGACCGAGCTCGTCGGCGACGCCGGCAAGCGCCTGCACACCGGGCGTTCACGCAACGACCAGGTGGCCACCGACATTCGTCTTTACATGCGTGCCGCAATCGACGACATCAGCGGACTGCTGCGAGACCTGCGCCTCGCGCTGCTCGATCTGGCCGAGCAGCATGCGGACACCATCCTCCCCGGCTTTACGCACATGCAGGTGGCACAACCGATCACCTTCGGTCACCACATGCTGGCCTATGTCGAAATGTTCGGCCGCGATGCCGAACGCATGGCCGACTGCCGCAAGCGCGTCAATCGTCTGCCGCGCGGTGCTGCCGCACTGGCCGGCACCACCTTCCCGATTGACCGCGAACGCGTTGCAAAGACGCTCGGCTTCGACGACGTGTGCCGCAATTCGCTGGATGCCGTGTCGGACCGCGATTTTGCCATTGAATTCTGCGCCGCAGCAGCGCTGGTGATGACGCATATTTCGCGCATGTCGGAAGAACTCGTGATCTGGATGAGCCCGCGCGTCGGCTTCATCGATATTGCGGACCGCTTCTGCACCGGCTCGTCCATCATGCCGCAGAAGAAAAACCCGGACGTACCGGAACTTGCACGCGGCAAGACCGGCCGCGTCAACGGCCACCTGATCGGCCTGCTGACCCTGATGAAAGGTCAGCCGCTGGCCTACAACAAGGACAATCAGGAAGACAAGGAACCGCTGTTCGACACCGTCGACACCGTCACCGATACGCTGCGCATCTTCGCTGACATGGCACGCGGCATCACCGTCAAGCCGGATGCGATGCGTTCTGCCGCGCTGCAAGGCTATGCGACCGCAACCGACCTCGCTGACTACCTCGTCAAGAAAGGCCTGCCTTTCCGCGATGCGCACGAAGCGGTTGCCCATGCCGTGCGCGCCTGTGAACAACGCGGCTGCGACCTGACCGACCTGTCGCTGGACGAGCTGCGCGCGTTTTCACCGCTGATCAACAATGACGTGTTCAATGTGCTGACGCTGGAAGGCTCCGTTGCCTCCCGCAATCACATCGGCGGCACCGCGCCCGCACAGGTCCGCGCCGCCATCGCACATTTGCGCAGCCAGTTAGGCTAACTCTCCCCTCCCCTGCTGCGTCGATTGGCGACGGTCGACGCAGCAATCACCTCCCGTCGCAAACCGCCAATCAGGCAGTTTCCATTAATCATCAGAGAGCCGGCAAGAGACACTTGTCACGCCATGCTTTCCCTTTTGCCCCCTTTCGCATTCGGTATTTGCGCCATCTTCAGACAGCGCAGGCATGTCCACATATCGAGGCAACAATTCCGCCGAATGTCCATACGTGTTAACACGTAAAAAACGCACAAAAACGAGGCAGAAAACTGCGCAAAAAAATTCACCTTTGTGCGAACCAGATGAAAAGAATACGGCGCCCCGCCTAATTATTCGCAGGCAAGATGAAATGACATATACTGCGGCAAAACCAAAAAACCCCCATGATTCTAGGATGTCGGTCACCCTAACCGCGTGATCGATAAAACGATTTTTCATAATTGGAGACACACCATGTCTTTCTTGCTTTCCTTATCAAGGTTCATTGATAAGCTCAATGAAAAGATAGGGCTCACCATCAGCTGGGCTTTGTTCATCGCGGTGCTAATCTGCACCGGCAACGCGCTGGTCAGGTACATCTTCCATACGAGCTCCAACGCGTGGCTCGAAATCCAGTGGTACCTGTTCTCGGCGGTCTTCCTGCTCGCCACCTCGTATACCCTGCGCCGCAATGAGCACGTCCGCATCGACGTCGTCGTGGGCAAGTTCTCCAAGCGCACCCAGGTCTGGATCGATATCTTTGGTTTCCTCTTCTTCCTCCTGCCCATCACCCTCATCGTCCTGTATTACGCCGTGCCCTATGCATGGCTGTCGATCCAGAACCAGGAGGTCTCCAGCAATGCCGGCGGCCTGATCATCTGGCCGGCAAAATTGCTGATTCCTGCTGGCTTCCTGCTGCTGACCCTGCAAGGCATCTCCGAACTGATCAAGCGTATCGGCTACCTGCAAGGCAAGGTGGATGCGAGCGAGTTCGACAAGCACGCGACCACACCTGAAGAAGAAATCGAGGCGATCAAAGCCGCGAACAAAATCAACTGATCGTCGGAGACACAAACAATGGAGCAGTTTCTAATTGCGAATATGGCGCCGATCATGTTCGGCGCCCTGGTGGTATTCCTGCTATCGGGCTTCCCGGTCGCATTTGCACTGGCCGCGAACGGCCTGTTCTTCGGTTTGCTGGGCATTGAACTCGGCCTGCTGAAGCCAGAGCTGTTGCAAGCCCTGCCGAACCGCATCTACGGCATCATGGCCAACGATACGCTGCTGGCAATTCCGTTCTTCACTTTCATGGGCCTGATTCTCGAACGTTCGGGGATGGCGGAAGACCTGCTTGACACGATTGGCCAGCTGTTCGGCCCGATCCGCGGCGGTGTTGCCTATGCGGTGATTTTCGTCGGTGCGCTGCTGGCTGCAACCACTGGCGTGGTGGCCGCGTCGGTGATTTCAATGGGCCTGATCTCGCTGCCGGTCATGATGCGCTACGGCTATGACAAGAGGCTGGCAACGGGCGTAATTGCAGCCTCCGGCACGCTGGCGCAGATCATCCCCCCGTCCCTGGTGCTGATCGTGATGGCCGACCAGCTTGGCCGTTCCGTCGGCGACATGTACAAGGCTGCGTTTGTCCCGGGCCTGCTGTTGACGGCAATGTATGCCGGCTGGGTCTTATCCATATCGATCTTCAAGCCACACGCTGTCCCTGCCCTGCCGCCTGAGGCACGCAACCTGCGGGAGCCGAATGGCAAGAGCGGCGTCGCGTCGCTGCTGGTCATCATCGCCATTGCAGTTGGAGCTTCGTACGCGTTTGCCGCGTACTACAGCTCCACGCATCCCAAAGCTGCCGCCGACGAAGTGGGAATCTATTCCGCTTCAGTTGGTATTGTTGGCGCATTTGTGATTGCACTGCTTAACCGCAAACTGCACCTCGGCATGCTATCGCGCATGGCGGAAAAAGTCGTGTTCGTTCTGGTTCCCCCGCTTGCGCTGATCTTTCTGGTGCTCGGCACGATTTTCGTTGGCATCGCAACGCCGACTGAAGGCGGCGGCATGGGCGCCTTCGGTGCATTGATCCTGGCAATGATGAACCGTCGCCTGTCCTGGTCCCTGATGAAGCAGGCAATGGATTCCACCACGCGCCTTTCCTGCTTCGTGCTGTTCATCCTGATCGGCTCGTCCGTATTCGGTTTGACCTTCCGCGCGGTAAACGGCGACCTGTGGGTCGAGCATCTGCTAACCTCACTGCCGGGTGGCCAGATGGGCTTCCTGATCGTCGTGAACATCTTGTTCTTCGGCTTGGCCTTCTTCCTCGACTTCTTTGAACTCGCCTTCATTCTGGTGCCGCTGGTCGGCCCGGTTGCTGAAAAGCTCGGTATTGACCTGATCTGGTTCGGCATCCTGCTTGGCGTGAACATGCAGACTTCGTTCATGCATCCGCCGTTTGGTTTCGCACTGTTCTACTTGCGGTCGGTGGCGCCGAAGGAGGTCAAGACCTCAGATATCTACTGGGGCGCCGTGCCTTTCGTGGTGATCCAGGTGATCATGGTCGCGTTGATCATCGCCTTCCCGAACATCGTGTCGGTGGCCGAGAAGACCGACATGCAGGAGCAGCTCGAATTGAAGATCGACGTCCCGACGCCCGACCAGGGCAGCGACTCGCCTCAGCTGGATTTCTCCACTGACAGCGAACCCAAGGACGGCGAACCGCCGCAGCTGAACTTCTCTACGGACGAAGAGAAGAAGTAAGCAAAGCGCCTTCCGCATCCAACCCCGCATGGTTTTCCCTGCGGGGTTTTTTATTGCGCAAAAAAACCCGCAGGGCGTGTGCGCTGCGGGTATCTCGAAAACCGAGGGATGTCCGCCGGTTTATCTGCGGGACATCATGAAGTTCTGCATCGCACCGTCCGCCACCGATGCCCATTGGTTCTGGTCCTGGCGGAAGCGTTTCCATGGTTCGTAGACCTTTTTGAAGTTCGGGTTCTTCGACGCCTCTTCATCCATGACTTCATTTGCGGCCTTGTAGCAGGCCTCCATGATGTCGCGCGAGAAGGTGTGCAACTTGACGCCACTCTTCAGCAGACGGGCCAGCGCCGCCGGATTCTTGGCATCGTATTCAGCCTGCATCACGGTATGGGCTTCGTAGGTTGCCGCCTCGATCGCGGCCTGATATTCCTTCGGCAGCTTCTCCCACTCCTTGAGGCCGACATAGAAGGAGAGCTGCGGTCCTGCCTCCCACCAGCCGGGCGCGTAGTAGTACGGTGCGACTTTATAGAAACCGAGCTTTTCATCGTCGTACGGCCCGACCCACTCAGCCGCATCGATGGTTCCCTTTTCCAATGCTGGATAGATATCGCCGCCGGCAATTTGCTGCGGCACCAGTCCGAGGCGCTGCATCACACGGCCCGCAAAGCCACCGATGCGCATCTTCAAACCGTTCAGGTCCTGCACGCTCTTGACTTCTTTGCGAAACCAGCCGCCCATCTGCGTACCGGTATTCCCGCCGAGGAAGTTGACGATGCCGTGTTCCTTGAAGAAGGCACGCAGCAGTTCACGCCCGCCGCCCTGATCGAACCACGCCGTTTGCTGGCGCGAGTTCAGCCCGAAAGGCACGGCGCAATCAAACGCGAAGGTCGGGTCCTTGCCGAAGTAATAGTAGGAGGCTGTGTGCCCCATTTCGACGGTGCCTGCCTGCACTGCGTCCATCACCTGCAGGGGTGGAACAATCTCGCCACCAGCGAATACGCGGATATTGAACTTGCCGCCGGTGAGCTGCGCGACGCGCTTGGAAAAGGTGTCGGCAGCACCGAAGATCGTATCGAGGGATTTGGGAAAGCTCGATGCCAAACGCCAGTTCAGCGTCGGCAGCGACTGCGCAATGGCGGGACTGGCTATCGCAGCAACCGATGCGCCGGCTGCAGCGTTTTTCAGGAAGGTACGGCGTTGCATGACTTGTCTCCTCATTTTGGATTTATTGATATCGCGCGCCCACGCCCGACGATCCCCCAGCCAGGCAGATTCACGCTCAGCCGATTGTAAGAATCACATATCAGCCTTGCAACTCAATCCGATGTGCGGTCGCAATATACCGTTGCGCGGCAATCCAAGAGGCAAAAAAAATCCGCCATGCTTGCGCATGGCGGATTTGCAGTCAGAGTCAGCCGGGCGGTTAGCGGTGGCTGATCATGAAGTTCTGCATTGCTGCTTCGGCGACCGAGGCCCATTGGTTCTGGTCCTGGCGGAAGCGTCTCCACTGGTCGTAGATCTTCTTGAACTTCGCGTTCTTGCTGGCTTCTTCGTCGTTCACTTCGTTGGTCGCCTTGTAGCAGGCTTCCATGATTTCCTTCGAGAAGGTACGCAGCTTGGCGCCGTTCTTCAGCAAGCGTGCCAGTGCAGCCGGGTTCTTCGCGTCGTATTCAGCCTGCATGGTGACGTGCGCTTCATACGCAGCGGTTTCGATCGCGTACTGGTATTCCTTCGGCAGCTTTTCCCACTCCTTGATGCCAAGGTAGAAGGAAAACTGCGTGCTCGGCTCCCACCAGCCCGGAGCGTAGTAGTTCGGGGCAACCTTGAACAGGCCGAGCTTTTCATCGTCGTACGGGCCGATCCATTCGGCGGCGTCGATGGTGCCTTTTTCCAGCGCCGGGTAAATGTCGCCAGCAGCGATCTGCTGTGGCACGAGGCCGAGGCGAGCCAGCACGCGGCCGCCGTAGCCACCGACGCGCATCTTCAGGCCTTGGAGGTCGGCAACGCTCTTGATTTCTTTACGGAACCAGCCGCCCATCTGTGCGCCGCTGTTACCGCCCATGAAGTTGATGATGCCGTAGTCCTTGTAGAACTCACGCATCAAGTCCTTGCCGCCGCCGAATTCCATCCAGGCGGTTTGCTGGCGGGAGTTCATGCCGAACGGTACGGAGCAATCGAATGCGAACGTCGGATCCTTGCCGAAGAAATAGTACGGTGCGGTATGCGCCATTTCAACGGTACCGTTCTGCACAGCATCCATCACCTGCAGCGCAGGAACAATCTCGCCGCCGGCAAACAAGCGGATGTTGAGCTTGTTATTGGTCAGTTGAGCGACGCGCTTGCAGAAGGTTTCGGACGCGCCGTACACGGTATCCAGCGTCTTCGGGAAGCTGGAAGCCATACGCCAGTTCAGCGTCGGCAGGGATTGCGCCAGTGCGGGAGCAGCGACTGCGCCGACCGACGCGCCTACAGCTGCCTTTTTTAGAAAGGAACGACGTTCCATTTTGTCTCCTTGGATTAAACATCAATAGCCATACGGACTCGTACGCAAGGTACATATAGGATCGCTATATGTTGGCGAAGATTGTATGAGGGTGACTACCGGATGGCAACCAATGAATGCCTTGCGTCGCACCATCGCGCGCACGAAGTTTTATGCCAGATGAAAAATATTGATGCAGGGAGATTATTGAGTAAGCTTCACGTAAGCTACGCGGGAATTTCATACGGAAGTTGCATGTTTCAGGCGGATTCGGGATGCATGTCCCTTGAGGTCGCTGAAAATAATTCAACACCTCTCGTTTGCCTCTCCAGTGGCCTCCTCAGTGCCCTCTTCAGTAATTAGGCTTCGCAGGTGTATGAGAACCGGACAGGAATAAAAAACATAACGGCCCGCATGCCTTGTGACATGCGGGCCGTTTGCGTCAGGACTTGATGTCGCTTACTTGCTTACTTGCTTACTTACTTGCGGCTAGCAAGGTAGTTCTGCATCGGCATTTCTGCCACTGAATTCCACTGGTTCTGCTCGCGCTGGAAGCGGCGATAGGAGTCGTACACCTTCTTGAACTTGGCGTTCTTGGCGGCTTCTTCATCCATCGTCGTGACCGACGCCTTGTAGCATGCATCCAGAATTTGCTTGGAGAAGAAACGCAGCTTCGCACCGTTCTTGATGAGTCGTGCCAGCGCTGCCGGGTTCTTCGCATCGTATTCCGACTGCATCACCACATGCGCTTCATAGGATGCAGCTTCGATCGCGGCTTGGTATTCCTTCGGCAGCTTCTCCCACTCCTTCATGCCGACGTAGAAGGCGAGCTGTGCACCACCCTCCCACCAGCCCGGAGCGTAGTAGTACGGTGCCACCTTGTAGAAGCCGAGTTTTTCGTCGTCGTAGGGCGTGGTCCATTCCACTGCATCCAGCGAGCCCTTTTCCAGTGCCGGATAAATGTCGGCGCCGGCCAATTGCTGCGGCACCAGGCCCAGCGGTTGCATCACCTTGCCGGCAAATGCGGAAATACGCATCTTCAGGCCCTTGATGTCTTCCAGTGTCTTGATCTCCTTGCGGAACCAGCCGCCCATCTGCGCACCGGTATTACCGCCGAGGAAGTTGATGATGCCGTAGTCCTTGTAGAACTCGCGCATCAGGGTCATGCCGCCACCGTCGTTCATCCACGCCGTTTGCTGACGAGAGTTCATGCCGAACGGGACGGCGCAATCGAATGCGAACGTCGGATCCTTACCGAAGTAGTAGTACGGAGCGGTGTGGCCCATTTCGACGGTGCCGTTTTGCACAGCATCGACCACCTGCAGCGGCGGGACGATTTCACCACCTGCGAATACACGGATGTTGAACTTGCCGCCGGTCAGCGCCGCAACGCGCTTGCTGAACACTTCAGCGGTGCCGAACAGCGTGTCCAGCGACTTCGGAAAGCTCGATGCCAGACGCCAGTTCAGCGTGGGCAGTGACTGTGCCAGTGCAGGCGCGGCGATAGCACCAGCCGTTGCGCCGACGGCTGCTTTTTTTAGAAAGGAACGACGTTCCATCTGTTCTCCTGAAGGATCTAAATGTTAGACACACTGGCATCCGCCACCCTTCAAAAAAGCCGGGCAGGAATACCGCGACGCCAAGATCATGAAATCGGAAAAACTGCTGTGATGCAAAAGAAATGCGCAGTGTCCGGTCAACATGCCAAACAAAGTTCTAGGAATTCTTGTCTTTCCCTAGGATTCCGATTGTACTTCGGATATGAAATCTTAGTCTAACGGCTAGCAATATTTGACACTCGGTTGCCGTTTTACCTACGTAGAAACACGTAGCAACCACCTTTCCGTTGTCTCCGTGCCGCATACCCCAAACCCTAATCATCGTCCACGTCAATATTCCTTTTCAAAAATAATCAATACCTCAGATCAACCTCCCGCCATTCTTTTCGTGCGCACGCCTGCGGATGTCCACAATTGCCCATGTATCTTCCGCCCCTGACAATACGCCACCTTGCTGCTGATCCACTCTTCGCTGTTCCTCTTCCTGAACAAAAACTTCTGTCTGGCTCCCTGACAAACGTTCTCGGATCATCGCGCGAGCGGCGGCAATTAATTCATCACGGAGAAGTAACATGGAAAAGAAACCGATCTACAAGTCACTCTATGTGCAGGTGGTGACAGCCATCGTCATCGGTGTGCTGCTCGGACATTTTTATCCGAGCCTCGGCGCCGAAATGAAACCGCTGGGCGATGCGTTCATCAAGCTGATCAAGATGATCATCGCCCCGATCATTTTCTGCACGGTCGTCATCGGCATTGCCGGCATGGAAGACATGAAGAAAGTCGGCAAGACCGGCGGCCTCGCACTGCTGTATTTTGAAATCGTCAGCACGCTGGCACTGGTGATCGGTCTCGTGATCGTTAACTTCGTCCAACCAGGCGCAGGCATGCATGTGGATCCGAATACGCTCGATACCAAGAGCATCGCCGCCTACACCGGCCCCGGCAAGATGCAGTCGACGACCGACTTCCTGCTGAATGTGATCCCGTCCAGTGCGATCGATGCATTCGCCAAGGGCGACATCCTGCAAGTGCTGCTCTTCTCCGTACTGTTCGGCTTCGCGCTGCACAAGTTCGGCGGTCGCGGCACGCTGGTGTTTGACTTCATCGAGAAGTCCTCGCACGTCCTGTTCGGCATCGTCGGCATCATCATGAAGGTCGCACCGATCGGCGCATTCGGCGCAATGGCATTCACCATCGGCAAATACGGTGTCGGCACGCTGCTGTCCCTCGGCAAGCTGATGGGTACCTTCTACCTGACCTGCCTGGTATTCATCTTTGTCGTGCTTGGCCTGATCACCGCGATGCATGGATTCAGCATTTGGAAGTTCATCAAGTACATCAAGGAAGAACTGTTTATCGTCCTCGGCACGTCGTCGTCGGAATCCGTACTGCCGCGCATGATGGCTAAGATGGAGAACCTCGGCGTGAAGAAGTCGGTCGTCGGCCTCGTCATCCCAACCGGTTACTCGTTCAACCTCGACGGCACGTCGATCTACCTGACGATGGCAGCAGTCTTCATTGCACAGGCAACCGACACGCCGATGTCGATGACACAGCAATTGACCCTGCTCGCCGTGCTGCTGCTCACTTCGAAGGGCGCCGCAGGCATTACCGGCAGCGGCTTCATCGTGCTGGCTGCAACCCTGTCTGCCGTTGGCGGCGTACCGGTCGCCGGTCTGGCACTGATTCTCGGCATCGACCGCTTCATGTCGGAAGCACGCGCGCTGACCAACCTGATCGGCAACGGCGTCGCAACCGTGGTGGTCGGCAAGTGGACAGGCGACCTCGACACCGAGCGCATGCGTCAGCACCTCAACAATGAGACGATTGAAGAAGCCGAAGAGCCGGAAGCCGTGCTCGACCAGGTCGAAGTGCACATGCCGCCTTCCAAGGCAAACGCCTGATAGCGGCGGAGCAAGCATCCCGCTATTCAAGGAAAGGAGCGGCAAGCAACAGCCGCTCAAGCGAAAATCTGGAATCCTTCTTTACAGCCCGTTCGCGGGCTGTTTTTTTGATCGTTGCAATTGCAGCGTCCACGAAAAGCTACGAAAGCCACAAAAAGAAAGGGGGTGGATCCGCTGATCCGCCCCCTTTTGTTCTCTGCAAGACCAGCCGGCCGGATTAACCAGCAGGCTTGTTTCTTAGTTGCCAGCGACAGTCATATTCTCGATCAGAATCGAGCCGGTCACCTTCGTGCCGCGGACCAGCGTATCTGCACCGACGGCGACGATCTGCCGGAACATGTCCTTCATATTGCCGGCGATCGTGATTTCCTCGACCGGATACTGGATCACGCCATTTTCGACCCAGTAGCCCGATGCGCCGCGCGAATAATCGCCAGTCACATAGTTGACGCCCTGCCCCATCAATTCAGTCACCAGCAAGCCGGTGCCGAGCTTGGCGAGCATCGCCTTGAAATCGTCCGCCGGGTTGGTGAGGCTGGAAGTGAGCGACAGGTTGTGCGAGCCACCCGCGTTGCCGGTCGTTTTCATTCCCAGCTTTCGTGCCGAGTATGTGGACAGGAAGTAGCCCTGCACCACGCCGTCATTCACCACATCGCGGCGCTGGGTCTTGACGCCTTCCTCGTCAAACGGCGACGAGCCGACGCCACCGATAATGTGCGGATCTTCGACCACCTGGATATGGGGCGCAAACACTTCCTTGCCGATGGAGTCGAGCAGGAAGGACGATTTGCGATAGAGCGCGCCGCCCGAGACTGCCTGCACGAATGCGCCCAGGAGGCCTGCGGCAAGCGGCGCCTCGAATAGCACCGGGCACTTGCGGGTGTCGAGCTTGCGCGCGTTCAGGCGGGCGAGCGCGCGTTCCGCCGCATAACGGCCGATGTCCTCCGGCTTGGCCAGATTGGCCGGGTCGCGCGTCGAGGAATACCAGTCGTCGCGCTGCATGTTGGCGCCCTTGCCTGCGATCGGCGACACCGAAATCGTGTGGCGGGAATACGGATAACCTCCCATGAAGCCGCGGCTGTTCGCCGCGACGAAGTGTGACTGCTGCGCATACACGCTCGCACCTTCACTGTTGGTCACGCGCTTGTCTACGGCAAACGCTGCCGCCTCGCAGCGCTTGGCGACCTCGACTGCCTCTTCGGTGGAGATCAGCCACGGATAGCACAGCTGCAGGTCACGCGGATTCATCTCCAGCGTATCGGCATCAGGCAGGCCGGCGCAATCATCCTCGGCGGTGAAGCGCGCGATGTTGTAGGCGGCTTCAACAGTGTCCTTCAGCGACTGGGTGGAGAAATCGGATGTGCTGGCATTGCCCCGGCGTACATGACCCTGCTCGCCCAAGTAGACTGTTACCCCGATCCCCTTGTCCTTGTTTTGTTCGATCGTCTCGATTTTGCCCTTGCGCACCGTCACTGACAGGCCGTTGCCCTCGCTGATCTCGACCGACGCATCCGATGCGCCTTTTTCCTTAGCGAAACGCAATACATCCTGCGCAAGCTCTCTCAACTGGTCCTGGGTATGGGTAAATACGGGATTGCTCATAGGCTTGTTCTTTTTTGAAGGTCGCTAAAACAGTTATCATAGCAGTCGTTTACACAATGGCTTTGATTCATCATGGTTAATCCAAACAGAGGCGCCGTCGGTTTCCGTTCCGACGAGTTCGAGCAGCAGTATGACCGCCCCTCGAAATCCCAATTGAAGCGCGAAATGACCGCGTTGCAGGAACTGGGCGAAGAACTCGTATCGCAACCGAAGGACCGCGTCATGCGCGTGCCGATGCCGGAAGACGTGCGCGAGGTCATCCTTGAATGTCAAAAGATCAAGGACCACGAAGGCCGCCGCCGTCAGATGCAATACGTCGGCAAGAAGATGCGCTCTCTCGAGGAGGATGAAATCGCCGCCATCCAGAAGGTTCTCGATAGCTGGAAAGGCGCTTCCAAGTCGGAGACGGCTGCAATGCACGCGCTGGAGCGCCGCCGTGAGAAGCTGCTGGCCGATGACAAGGCGCTGACCCAACTGAAAGAACAACATCCGGAAGTCGACGTGCAGCAGCTGCGCACGCTGATTCGCAACGCGCGCAAGGAGCAGACAGAAAACAAGCCCCCCAAGGCCTATCGCGAAATTTTTCAGATCCTCAAACAACTGCAGGCGAAGCCTTCCGCACCCACCCCAGAGCAAGATGACGACGCCGAAGAAGAGTAATCCCGACGAGCTGCTGATCGGGCTGGTATCGATTTCCGACCGCGCCTCAAGCGGCGTGTACGAAGACCAGGGCATCCCCGCATTGCGGGACTGGTTCGGCGCTGCGCTGTCCAGCCCGTGGAAGATGGAGACCCGCCTGATTCCTGATGAGCGCGCACAAATCGAAAAGACGCTGATCGAACTGGTCGACGATCTGAACTGCGACCTGGTCCTGACGACCGGCGGCACCGGCCCGGCACGGCGCGACGTGACGCCCGAAGCGACGCTTGCCGTGGCAACCAAGGAGATGCCGGGATTCGGCGAGCAAATGCGCCAGATCAGCCTGAAGTTCGTGCCGACGGCGATCCTGTCGCGGCAAGTTGCGGTCATCCGCGAGACGGCCGACCATGCGGCATTAATCATGAACCTCCCCGGCCAGCCGAAGTCCATCAAGGAAACGCTGGAAGGCCTGAAGGATGCAGACGGAAAACAGGCGGTCTCGGGCATCTTCGCTGCAGTTCCCTATTGCATCGACCTCATCGGCGGCCCCTATGTCGAGACCAACGAGGCCGTCTGCAAGGCATTCCGCCCGAAGTCGGCAATCCGGCAGAAATAGCCTGTTCTTGTGCCCCGGCACACTACCAATCCACCGAAGAGTTGTAAACGATGAACAAAGTGCTGGAAACCATTGAGATCGAATCCGGCCCTAATCCGGATGTGTCCGTCATCTGGCTGCACGGCCTGGGCGCGGATGGCAACGACTTCGTGCCCATCGTGCGCGAACTCGACCTGAGCGGCTGCCCGGCGATCCGATTCGTCTTCCCGCACGCGCCTGTCATGCCGGTCACGATCAACAACGGTTACATGATGCGCGCGTGGTATGACATCCTTACCATCGACATCGCCGGCCGTGAGGACGAGGTCGGGTTGCGCCGTTCGCAGACAATGGTCGAGCATTTGATATCGCAGGAAAAAGCGCGCGGCATCCCGGCCGATCGCATTATCCTTGCCGGGTTCTCACAGGGCTGTGCGATGGCCCTGCAAACAGGCTTGCGTCATCCGGAAAAGCTCGCAGGATTGTTGTGCCTTTCCGGCTACCTGCCTATCCATGCAATGCTGCCGAACGAGCGTCATAGCGCCAATCACGACACGCCGATCTTCCTTGCGCACGGCCGTAGCGACCCGATCATCCCTCTTTTCACTGCAGAGAAATCACGCGATATGCTGCTCTCGCTTGGTTACAACGTTGAGTGGCATGCGTACCCCATGCCGCACTCGGTGTGTGAAGAAGAGATTGCCGACATCAGCGTCTGGCTGAAGCGGGTGCTGGCGTAGGACCAGGGACACTTCCGGTCGAATGGCCGAATGAAGGGACGATGGGACTGATGAACAGGCGGCGCATGCCGCCCGTCTCGTTATTGCTGTAATTACTTGAACACGACCGTCTTGTGGCCGTTGAGCAGGATGCGGTGTTCGACAAACCACTTCACCGCGCGCGCCAGCACCACGCACTCCACGTCGCGACCGATCGCGGTCAGCGTGTCCGGCTCCATCGCGTGATCCACCCGCTCGACATCCTGTTCGATGATCGGGCCTTCATCCAGGTCGCTCGTCACGAAATGCGCCGTCGCGCCGATCAGCTTCACGCCACGCTCATGCGCCTGATAGTAAGGCTTGGCGCCCTTGAAGCTGGGCAGGAAGGAGTGATGGATATTGATCGCCCGTCCCTTCAGCGCGTCGCACATTTCAGGCGACAGGATCTGCATGTAGCGCGCCAACACGACCAGGTCGATGTCGTTTGCCTTCACGATTTCCAGCACGCGCTCTTCCTGTGCACGCTTGGCTTCGGCTGATGCGCCTGTCGCCAGCGGCAGGTGATGGAAAGGAATGTTATAGCTGGCAGACAGTTGATAGAAATCGGTGTGATTCGAGACGATTGCCGGGATCTCTACCGGCAGCAGGCCGCTCTTGTAGCGGAACAGCAAGTCATTCAGGCAGTGGCCGATCTTCGACACCATCAGCATCATGCGCGGCTTCTTGCGCGCGTCATGCAGTTGCGCGTTCATCTGTAGTTCCCGCGCCACCTCCGCAAAATCGGCACGCAGTTGCGTATCGCTGACCGCCGGGTCTTCCGCAGCAAAGTGCACGCGCATGAAGAACAGCTTCGACTGTGCATCGCCGAACTGGGCGGAGTCGATGATGTTGCAGCCATGCTCGGCGAGGAAGCCTGACACGCGATGGACAATCCCGCGATGGTCGGGGCAGGACAGGGTGAGGATGTATTCCGGATGCATCATGGTTGTTGTGATATTGCGGCGAACCAAAGTCCGATATTGTCGCACGCCTTGCTGGTGAGACAGAATGCCGCACAAAAGAAAAACCCGGATACGCAATGCGTAATCCGGGTTTTCTCCATCCTCGTCGCTAGCCAAAAGCTAGCGCATGCACTTCACAGGCAAGGCAGATTAGCCAACCTTTGCAACGGACAGGCCTTTGTTCGCCGCAGCAGCAGTACCGACCTGGATATCGCCGGAGAGCTGGCCGCCCTCTTCGATCACGACCTTGCCGTAGCGGACCTTGCCCGAAACCTTGCCGGTTGCGTAAATCACCAGCTTCTGGCGCACGGTCAGGTCGCCGTCGAATTCGCCGCGGATTTCAGCGATGTCGATTTCAGCAGAGCCCTTGAATGCGCCGCGCTCGGCGATCTGGATCACGCGCGAGTCGATGGTGGCTTCGACACGGCCTTCGACAACCAGCGTGTCGCAATCGGTGATTTCAACGCCCTTGAGCTTGATATTCGGGCCGACGATCAATTTGCTGCCGCCTTCATTGGTGCTGCTGGAGGTGTTCTCGGTTGCTGCTGCGCCCGCGGGTGCAGTTTTGGCAAAGCCGCCTGCGCCGGCCGGTACGATGCCAGGAGCAGTGTTCAGGGGGGAATTTGGCGTATTGGTTTCGCGCTTGCCAAAAAGCGTTTCGGATCGAAGCATGTGATCTCCTGAAAATAATGCGTAGTTAGAACGTGACTTTTGCGATGTAATGGAAACGCACCCAGCATTCCCATCGCGTCGAAAACGAGGCAACACTTAACTTGCGTTTGCGCTGCAGGAAGCAAACTCCCCACCTCTGTTGAACCGCAGCAATTGCGGCTCCCCACTTGGTCCGTATGCCGCCCGGAAAGTTCCATGCCCGTCTTAAACTGTTACACTTTCAGAAAAAAGCACGACCGTTTTATTTCAGGTATAGTAAGCGGCCATACCTCACCACGAACCACCACAGGAGACAGCATGAGTACAACCACCATCACCAATCAGCAAATCCGCCTCGCGGCACGCCCCGTTGGCATGCCCAAGCAAAGCGACTGGAAGTTCACCACCGAACCGGTACGCGACATCGCCGATGGCGAAGTCCTCGTCAAGACGCTGTACCTGTCCCTTGACCCTGCCATGCGCGGTTGGATGAATGAGGGCAAATCCTATATTCGCCCGGTAGCGATTGATGAAGTGATGCGCGCGGGCGGTATTGGCAAGGTGGTCGCGTCCAAGTCGCCGAAGTTCGCCGTTGGCGATTACGTTTCCGGCAGCCTCGGCGTGCAGCAATACTGGGCAGGTCGTGCGGATGACAAGACTGCAGCGCTCTACAAAGTCGATCCCAAGGCCGCACCGTTGCCGAAATACCTGAATGCGCTCGGCATGCCCGGCATGACCGCCTACTTCGGCCTGCTGGAAGTTGGCCAGCCGAAACCAGGCGAAACCGTTGTCGTCTCCGGCGCAGCCGGCGCAGTTGGGCAAACTGTTGGACAGGTTGCCAAACACAAAGGTTGCCGCGTCGTTGGCATTGCGGGCGGCAAGGATAAGTGCGATTTCGTGGTCAACGAGCTCGGTTTTGATGCCTGCATCGATTACAAGAACGAATCGGTGCGTGACGGCTTGAAGAAGCACTGTCCGCAAGGGGTCGATGTGTATTTCGATAACGTCGGCGGCGACATCCTCGACGATGTGCTCACCCGTATCAACCTGAAGGCTCGCATTATCATCTGCGGCGCAATTTCGCAGTACAACAATACGACGCCGGTGAAGGGCCCGGCCAACTACCTGTCACTGCTGGTCAATCGTGCACGTATGGAAGGCATCGTGGTCTTCGACTATGCCGACCGTTACCACATCGGCGTTGCCGAAATGGCCAAGTGGATGAAGGAAGGTAGCTTCAAGACACGGGAAGACATTGTCGAAGGACTCGAGAAATTCCCCGAGGCGTTGTTGATGCTGTTTGAAGGAAAGAACTTCGGCAAGCTGGTCCTGCAGGTAGCAAAGGACGACTGATTGACTAACTGACGGGAGAACACTTCAGCACGGCACCGAGCCCCTTCCCTTCACCGGCAAGGGGCTTTTTCTTTCTTATCTATCGCATTGGGCGGCACTGGCGCAGTTCGCACCTCGCCAGGAAGGTGGTGCCGTTATCGCATTGCATCCGGTAGACCTCGACCGGCCCTTTTTCGGTAATCAGCCCCGCGCCTGCGCCATTGCAGGCATGGCGTCTGGCAAGCCTTTCCACGCTGACCGACGATACACCGGGCCGGAATTCGACCTTTTGTACTTCGACGGTGCCAGCGGAATCGTGCACTTTGACGCGATCAGCAAGAAGAGCTGAACGGCGTGCATTCTTCGACACGTAAGTGCTTGCATCCCGGTTCTTGTCGGCTGCCGACGCGGATTTTGCATCCTGGGACAGCGAGGTGCACGCAGTGATGAAGAGTGCGGGAACCAGCATGAGGATGGACGGCAAGCGCTTCATTTACTTCTTTCTCCTGTGAACTGAAAAACGCGCCTCGCACTATACACAATGCGCGCGAAAAACAGCGGCCAGTTTAGCCGTACACCGGGAACGATGCAAAGCAGACAATTACCTGAGACGGAAACTATTGCGTCAAATCATGAAATTCGATGTCGCCTGCAGAGAAATATTGAAAATCCTATAATTTCAGGAACTACTGAATTTTCAATAGACCAAAATGACTACACTTAGCCCCCTCGCTCAACGGTTCATTCTCCATTTTGGAGAAATGGGCAGCCGTTGGGGTATCAACCGCACCGTCGGTCAGATCTATGCATTGCTCTACGTGCACGGCAAACCGCTCAACGCGGATGAAATTGCCGACCATCTCGGTTTTTCCCGCTCCAACGTCAGCATGGGCCTGAAGGAGCTGCAATCCTGGCGGCTCGTACGGCTGCTGCATCAGGCGGGTGACCGGCGCGAGTATTTCGAACCACCGAAAGATATCTGGGAAATCTTCCGCACCTTGCTCGAAGAACGCCGCCGGCGCGAAATTGAGCCCACCCTGTCCATGCTGCGCGATGCGCTGCTGGAGAACCCGACCAGTGAGGAAGATCGTCTCGCGCAGGAGCGCATGCGCGAGATGTATGAACTGATCGAGCTTTCCTCTACGTGGTTCAATGAAATGCAGCGCTTGACGCCGGAGACGCTGATGTCGCTGATGAAGATGGGCTCCAAGGTGAAGAAGCTGCTCGACGTCCGCGACAAGTTCCGGCCTTCCGCAGGAGGCAAGCCTGCCAATGATGTACCGGGCGGCGAGTCGACGGACTAGCCCATGCGGCCGCTTTCCAGAAATTGCCTGATGCGCCTGCCGCGCCTGTCGCGTCTTCCATTTGCGCTCGAGATTACTCTCGCGCTTGTCCTCAAGCTCGCAATCCTGTCACTGCTCTGGAATGCGTTCTTCTCTTCCCCGCAAACGACAAAAATGGCGCTGCCGCCCGCCAAGGTGGAGCAGCACTTGCTGAGCGCCCGCAACCCGCCTGATTCCCGATCCGTTCCATCCACACAAGAGGCTGCCCATGACACCCGTCGATGAAGTCGTCAACCTGTCGCGCCTGCAGTTTGGCGCGACAGCCATGTATCACTTCTTGTTCGTTCCGCTCACGCTTGGCCTTTCCTGGATCCTGGTGATCATGGAATCGGTCTACGTAATGACCGGGCGCGAGATCTACAAGGACATGACCCGGTTCTGGGGCAAGCTGTTTGGCATCAATTTCGCAATGGGCGTGACGACCGGCATCACGCTGGAATTCCAGTTCGGCACCAACTGGGCCTACTACTCGCACTATGTCGGCGACATCTTCGGTGCGCCGCTCGCAATCGAAGGCATGATGGCCTTCTTTCTCGAATCGACCTTCGTCGGCCTGTTCTTCTTCGGCTGGGATCGGCTCTCGCGCGTACAGCACCTTGTCGTCACCTTCCTTGTTGCACTCGGCTCCAGCCTATCCGCGCTGTGGATCCTGATCGCGAACGGCTGGATGAACAATCCGGTCGGCGCCGAGTTCAATTTCGAAACCATGCGCATGGAACTCGTCAGCATCGCGGACGTGATCCTCAATCCCGTGGCGCAGGTGAAGTTCGTGCACACAGTCGCTGCCGGCTATGTAACCGCGTCGATGTTTGTCCTCGGCATCTCGGCCTTCTATCTGCTCAAGGCACGCGATACGGCGTTCGCGCTGCGCTCGTTTGCCATCGCCGCCGGCTTCGGTCTAGCTTCGACGCTGTCGGTCATCGTGCTCGGCGATGAATCGGGCTATACAGCGGGAGAAGTAAACAAGGTGAAGCTGGCCGCCATTGAAGCCGAATGGGAGACGCACCCGGCACCCGCCGGGCTGACGCTGGTCGGCATGCCTGACGACAAAGCGGAACGCACCCACTATGCAGTGAAGATCCCATATGTCCTCGGTCTGATTGCGACCCGCTCCACGGATCAGCCGATCATCGGCATCAAGGACATCAAGCGGGAACACGAGGCGCGCATCCGCAGCGGCATGCTTGCCTATGCGGCGCTGACAAGACTGAAGTCCGGCGACAAGTCGCCGGAAGCACGCGCCGAGTTCTCAAAATACAAGGATGACCTCGGCTTTGGCTTGCTGCTGAAGAAATACACGCCAAACGTCGTCGATGCGACGCCTGAACAGATCGCACTTGCGGTCAAAGACAGCATCCCCAGGGTCGCGCCCTTGTTCTGGTCCTTCCGGGCGATGGTCGGACTGGGACTGCTTTTCCTGTTCATTTTCTCCGCGTCGTTCTACTTCCTCGCCGCAAAGAAGCTCTCATCCCAACGCTGGCTGCTGAAGCTTGCGGTATTCAGCATTCCGCTGCCATGGATTGCCGCCGAACTCGGCTGGTTCGTTGCCGAATACGGCCGCCAGCCATGGACGATTTCCGGCGTGCTGCCAACCCACATGTCGGCATCGAGCCTCGAACCCGCAAGCCTTTATTTCAGCCTGGCTGGTTTCATCGGCTTCTATACCCTGCTCCTGGTGATCGAAATGGCATTGATGATCAAGTACGCACGCCTTGGCCCCAGCAGCCTGCATACGGGCAGATACCACTGGGAGCAGTCGAACGCACCGACCATCGTCCAGCCGAACGCCGCATAAGGGAGGGAACACCATGTTTGACTACGAAACCTTGAAACTGATCTGGTGGGCTTTCGTCGGCGTGCTGCTGATCGGATTCGCGCTGACCGACGGCTTCGATATGGGCGTTGGCATGCTGCTTCCCTTCGTCGGAAAAAACGATGAAGAACGGCGCGTACTGATCAATTCGATCGGTGCAACCTGGGAAGGCAACCAGACCTGGTTCATCACCGCCGGCGGAGCGACGTTTGCAGCCTGGCCGCTCGTGTACAGCGCGGCTTTCTCTGGCTTTTACATCGCGCTGATGCTGTTGTTGTTTGCCCTGTTCTTCCGGCCGGTCGGTTTTGACTATCGCAGCAAGGTCGACGACCTGCGCTGGCGAAGTGCCTGGGACTGGGCCTTGTTTGCGGGCGGCTTCGTGCCGTCGCTGATCTTCGGCGTCGCTTTCGGCAACCTGTTCCTCGGCGTTCCTTTCCGCTACGACGACTCAATGCGGGTCACTTACACGGGCGGCTTCTTCGACCTTCTCAATCCTTTTGGTCTGCTGGCCGGCGTGGTCAGCCTTGCGATGCTGCTGATGCACGGCGCAGCTTACCTGCAGGTAAAGTGCGATGACAAGATCGCAGAACGCGCGCGCAAAGCGACAATCGTTTCATCCATTCTTACCGCCACAGCCTTCATTGTTGCCGGTTTCGGGGTCACTTTTGGAGTCGCAGGCTATCGCATTACGGACATGCCGGATGCCGGCAGCGCCTTCATGCCTCTGGCCAAGTCCGTCACAACGGCACCGGGTGCCTGGCTGGATAACTATGCACGCTGGCCGCTTGCATGGGCCCTGCCGGCGCTGGCAATTACCGCAGCCCTGCTCTGCATGCTGATGAGCGCACTACGGCGGCCGATGGCGGCCTTTCTCTCGAGCGGGCTATCGGTCGCCTGCATCATCCTGACTGCTGGTATGTCGCTCTTCCCGTTCATCATGCCTTCGTCGCTCGATCCGAAAAGCAGCCTGACCGCATGGGATGCGGTATCGAGCCACAAGACGCTCGGCATCATGTTCTGGGTGGTTGTGGTGATGCTGCCTATTATCGTGATGTACACCGGCTGGGTGTACCGGATCATGCGCGGCAAAGTGACGCTGGCTTACATCCGCGAGAACGAGCATTCCGCTTATTAGATCCTTGGGAGGATACGATGTGGTACTTCAGCTGGATACTGGGAATAGGACTGGCACTGGCCTTGGGCATCATCAATGTGATGTGGCTGGAAGCGAACTACGCGTTCGGTCTGCGCGACGAGGACAAGACGCGCGAGCGCTTTGAAAAGTCGCGTCAACTACATAAGGAAGCGCGCCTGCATCGCCGTTCGACGGATCACCAGACCTGAGAGTCGTACTGAAACAGGCATAAAAAAAGCGCTGCGAATTGCAGCGCTTTTTCGTTCCGCGGGTTCGATTAGTTACGAACCACGCGCTTGTACTCGTTGGTACGGGTATCAATTTCGATCACGTCGTCGGTGCTGACGAACAGCGGCACCTGGACGGTGTGCTGGTACTTCTCGATCGCGTTTTCGATCTTGGCTTCCTTCAGGACGTTACCCGAAGTATTGCCCTTGACTGCCGGCTCCGAGTAAACAACCTTGCGGGCGATCGTGATCGGTAGTTCAACGGAGATTGCCTTGCCATCATAGAAAACCGCTTCGCATTCCATGCCGTCTTTCAGGTAGTGCAATGCATCGCCGAGGTTTTCTTCTTCGATTTCGTACTGGTTGTATTCTTCGTCCATGAAGACATACAGCGGATCGGCGAAGTAGGAGAAAGTCACCGGCTTCTTGTCGAGAATAACGACATCGAACTTGTCGTCGCCGCGGAATACGTTTTCGAGAGGCGCATTCGTCAGAAGATTCTTCATCTTCCATTTGTAGGTGAAGCCAGTGCGGCTCGAACCGTTGACGTCAGAACGCAGCACGATAAACGGCTTGCTCTCAACCATGATGATGTTGCCAACACGAACTTCTTTTGCAGGTTTCATAGAGAATGTACGTAAAGATAAGTTACTTGAAAATCAACTGCCGCCTCATCGCCAACGGCGCCGTAGCTTACGTTTGACTGCATCAAACGATATAGATTAACCGCGCATTATACCTCGTTTTCTTTGGACACCGACTGGAGTGAACTGGCGAACGTCAGCAAATTTGAGGTCAGATCGCCGTGTGCCAGCACTTGCTGTCGCCAGCCGCTAGCTCTTTCGCCAATCGTGGGCATATCGGCCCGGAACTGCGCCCAGAGCCCCGACCATGTCATTTGCCCGTCCACTTCAATCGCAGCATTCCAGAGCAGCGATAGCGCATTCACGCTTTCCACGTCAGGGGCGTACCGCTTCAAGAAAGCACGCAACTTCACATGGTGCAGGTTCTTGTCCTGCGGGTAGATATGCCAGATAAACGGCTTGCCCGCCCACTGCGCACGGACGAAGGAATCCTCCCCACGGACAAAATTGAGGTCGCACGCCCATAACAATCTGTCATAGTCAGGTTGCGGAACAAAAGGCAGGATGCGTACGGTCAGCGCACCTCGCTTGGCTGAATCGCCCGCCCTTGCTTCGCTGCCCAGAAACGCCTTCACCGCCTCCGCTGCCACGCCTTCCGGCACGAGACAAGTCACCGGCTCACTCCCGCTTTGCCAGGCATTGAATAATGCCGAAACCGGCGCGTGCGGATAACAGAACAAGGAGACTTTCAGCGATGCCATTTCTTCCGGCGTCACGCCAAACTGCGCGAGAAAGGCCGACATATCTCGCGCGCTCGATTGAAATTGCTGGCGCTGCTCTTCCAGCATCGCCTCATGCAGCAAGCCGCCTGTCTTTTCGGTGAACCCGGGGAAGAAAAAATATTTCGTCAGCGGCAAGCGTGGATGGGAAGAAGGCAACGCATGACATCCTTCCACCCACTCCTCCGCAGTCAAGCCTTCCAGGTTGAACCATACCGGGCGCGGATTGCACTCTGCCATGGCCGCAATGTAGCCCGGGGGGATATCGCAACCGAAGAATTCGATAACGATGTCAGCAATGTCATTAGGTGAAAAGATCCCGTCTTGAGTCTGCCAGTGGCGCACCTTAACACCAAAAACCTTCTGAACCTCGGCATCAAGGGCAAGCTCCGGACAGATCCGCCGGAAGCTGCGCAAGTCGTCCACCCACAAGGTGACGACAACGCCATGCTCCTGCCATAACTGTCTCGCGAGGCGCCAGCAGATGCCGATGTCTCCGTAGTTGTCGACGACCTTGCAGAAGATGGCGAGGGACGTTGGCTGGCTTTTATCGATGAACATAGGTCAGGAGCATGCAAAACAACCGCGGCACTGCGCATCCACCGACGCTCGGGCGAGGGTTGCCGCGACAGGATCAGCAGGATTTCGGCAAGCGCAATGGTACCGAAGTCCGCATATGGCGAAAACATGCACAAAAAGAAAAACGCCACGCGATTGCGTGGCGTTTTATTTGGCGTCCCCACGGGGATTCGAACCCCGGTACTCACCGTGAAAGGGTGATGTCCTAGGCCTCTAGACGATGGGGACAGAAACCTGTCGAACAGAGCCGCGCATTGTACACCATATTTCCGGATTGCATGCAAAAAACATTCAGCACGCTTTTCTTCATAGCAAACCGGCGCGATGCTAAAAGCTCAAGCGCGTCAAAGTACACCAGAAAAGAAAAAGGACTTGATGGCTTTCGCTATCAAGTCCTTCAGATGCCAGTGTGTTCTGGCGTCCCCACGGGGATTCGAACCCCGGTACTCACCGTGAAAGGGTGATGTCCTAGGCCTCTAGACGATGGGGACAAAACCGTTATCGCACGTTATCGCTGGTGGAGGTAAGCGGGATCGAACCGCTGACCTCTTGCATGCCATGCAAGCGCTCTCCCAGCTGAGCTATACCCCCGTGCGAAGAAACGAGAGTATAGCAAAGGTTTTTCTCGGGTGTAAATCCCTTTCGAAAAATTACTTGATAAATTTTTCGAGGCGCGCGAGGACAGTCTCGCGACCGAACAACTCGAGCACGGCATCAATCGACGGTGTTTGCAGCTGTCCGGTAATGATGAGGCGTAACGGCATGGCCAGTTGCGGCATTTTCAGTTTGTGGACCGCCAACACTTCTTTCATTGCAGCCGACAGCGACGCCTTGTTCCACTCGACCGTTTCGTAGAGCACCGTCAGGCGTTGAAGTGCCGGCTTGACCTCTTCCGTCACATGCTGCGACAGCAAGGCAAGATCCGGCGATGGCTGGCGATAGAACAGCATGGCCGCGTCCGCCAGTTCGTTCACCGTATTAACGCGCTCCTTCATCAACGCGATCACGGCCTGCACGTTGGGTGCCCCGTCGAATTGCGCACCGTCCTTCTCCATCAACGGACGTGCAAGCGCTTCGAGTCTCGCATTGTCGGCCTGCCGGATGTAGTGATTGTTCAGCCATGCCAGCTTTTCGGGATTGAACTGCGCCG
>Ga0196971_1000168_pt1 | contig 62406 bp, 63 predicted proteins | sample S1v_1013CmetaG_FD_148660 | JGI IMG/M metagenome (GOLD analysis project Ga0196971, IMG submission 148660) | Soil microbial communities from Anza Borrego desert, Southern California, United States - S1+v_10-13C | ecosystem: Environmental > Terrestrial > Soil > Desert | place: USA: California... | reverse complement strand
CGCGATACCCGCGTGGTCGGTACCCGGGATCCAGGCGGTGTTATGGCCGCGCATGCGGTAGTAGCGCGTCAGGCCGTCCATCACGGTCTGGTTGAAGGCATGGCCCATGTGCAGCGTGCCGGTCACATTGGGCGGCGGCAACTGGATGCTGAAGGCCGGCTTCGACGGATCGGTGGTGGCGGTGTAGTAACCGCGCTGTTCCCATTCGGTACGCCAGTGTTTCTCAATGTCGGCGGGCTCGAAAGACTTGGCTAATTCCATGATTCCAATATGTTTTTACGAAACTATGCATTATACGGGAGCGAAGGGGGAGAGAAGAGCTGACATCGGCTGCGATCAGCGTATAATTCGCGCATTGCCGATTTAGTAGCAGCCCTCTAAAGGCTGCGCGGTACGACGCTAGGGGTCCTGGCTGCAGTCCGGCCGGGTGAGAAACACCCTCGAACCTGATCTGGGTAATGCCAGCGAAGGGAAGCATCCGGAAAGCCAGCAGTCCCTCCTTTTTCCGCCGCTCCTTCGCAACCACCCGTTTTTGCAAAGGAGCACCATGAACGCCAATCCGCAATTCCTCGCCGCCACCGCCAAGGTGGACGAAGCCGCGATCCAGCCGCTGCCGAATTCCCGCAAGATTTACGTCGAAGGCTCGCGCCCGGATATCCGCGTTCCGATGCGTGAAATCAGCCAGGCCGACACGCCGGCATCCTTCGGCGCGGAAAAGAACCCGCCGATCTATGTGTACGACACCTCCGGCCCGTACACCGACCCCAGCGTCAAGATCGACATCCGTTCCGGCCTCGCCCCGCTGCGCGCCGGCTGGATCGCCGAGCGCGGCGACACCGAAGAGCTGCCCGGCCCGAGCTCGCAGTACGGCGTCGAGCGCCTGAACGACCCGAAGCTGGCGGAGCTGCGCTTCAACCTGCACCGCAAGCCGCGCCGCGCGATCGCGGGCAAGAACGTCACCCAGATGCACTACGCGCGCCAGGGCATCATCACGCCGGAAATGGAATACATCGCCATCCGCGAAAACCTGCGCCGCAAGGAATACCTGGAAAACCTGAAGGCTTCCGGCCCGATGGGCGCCAAGCTGGCCGACCTGATGGGCCGCCAGCATCCGGGCCAGTCGTTCGGCGCGAGCATTCCGGCCGAGATCACGCCGGAATTCGTGCGTTCCGAAATCGCCTGCGGCCGCGCGATCATTCCCGCCAATATCAACCACCCGGAATCCGAGCCGATGATCATCGGCCGCAACTTCCTGGTGAAGATCAATGCCAACATCGGCAACTCCGCGGTGACCTCATCGATCGGCGAAGAAGTCGAGAAGATGACCTGGGCGATCCGCTGGGGCGGCGACACTGTGATGGACCTTTCCACCGGCAAGCACATCCACGAAACCCGTGAATGGATCATCCGCAATTCCCCGGTGCCTATCGGTACCGTGCCGATTTACCAGGCACTGGAAAAGGTCCACGGCAAGGCCGAGGAACTGACCTGGGAAATCTTCCGCGACACGCTGATCGAACAGGCCGAGCAGGGCGTCGACTACTTCACCATCCACGCCGGCGTGCGCCTGCAGTACGTGCCGCTGACGGCCAAGCGCATGACAGGCATCGTGTCGCGCGGCGGCTCGATCATGGCGAAGTGGTGCCTGGCGCATCACAAGGAATCCTTCCTGTACGAGCACTTCGAAGAGATCTGCGAAATCATGAAGGCCTACGACGTGTCCTTCTCGCTGGGCGACGGCCTGCGCCCCGGCTCGATCTACGATGCCAATGACGAGGCGCAGCTCGGCGAGCTGCGCACGCTGGGCGAACTGACCCAGATCGCGTGGAAGCACGACGTGCAGGTGATGATCGAAGGCCCCGGCCACGTGCCGATGCACCTGATCAAGGAAAACATGGACCTGCAGCTGAAGGACTGCCACGAAGCCCCGTTCTACACGCTCGGGCCCCTGACCACCGATATCGCCCCCGGCTACGACCACATCACCTCCGGCATCGGCGCCGCGATGATCGGCTGGTACGGCACCGCGATGCTGTGCTATGTGACGCCGAAGGAACACCTCGGCCTGCCGAACAAGGCCGACGTGAAGGAAGGCATCATCACCTACAAGCTGGCCGCGCATGCCGCCGACCTCGCGAAGGGGCATCCCGGTGCGCAGATCCGCGACAACGCCCTGTCCAAGGCGCGTTTCGAGTTCCGCTGGGAAGACCAGTTCAACCTCGGCCTCGATCCCGACAAGGCACGCGAGTTCCACGACGAGACGCTGCCCAAGGATTCGGCCAAGGTCGCCCACTTCTGCTCGATGTGCGGCCCGCACTTCTGCTCGATGAAGATCACGCAGGACGTGCGCGACTTCGCCGCATCCCAAGGCATCTCGGATGACGAGGCGCTGAAGAAGGGCATGGAAGTGAAGGCCGTCGAGTTCGTGAAATCCGGCGCGGAACTGTATCGCAAGCAGTAAGGCCATGGAAATCGAACTGAACGGCGCACCGCATCCGGTTGCCGAGAACCTGAACGTGCAGGACCTGATCGCCTCGCTCGACCTGGCGAACAAGTCCCTGGCGGTAGCGATCAACCGGGAAGTGGTGCCGCGCAGCCAATGGGCCGCGCGCGTGCTGCAACCGAGCGATCGCGTGGATATCGTCAAGGCGATCGGCGGCGGTTGAATAACTAAAGAAATTCCCTCCCCTTCAAGGGGAGGGTTAGGGTGGGGATGGGTTTCAGTTGCGAGGCCAGGCAAACGATTTCACAGGACCGGCAGCAAGGGATTTGCGAAAGTCCCTGACCGACGCGGAACAGAAGCTGTGGCAGCGTTTGCGAGGCAGGCAGCTGGGCGTGAAATTCCGCCGTCAACATCCTTTTGAAAATTTCGTTCTGGATTTCGTCTGTCTCGAGTGGAACCTGGTGATCGAGATCGACGGCTCGCAGCACATCGAAAACACGCGCTACGACGAGAAGCGTTCTGCACGATTGGCAGCAGCCGGCTTCAGAGTTTTCGCTTCTGGAACAATGAAGTGCTGAACGAAACGGATTCGGTTGTACAAGCGATTTGGGATGCGTTAAACCCATCCCCACCCCAACCCTCCCCTTGAAGGGGAGGGAGTGTACGGAGCTCTTATGCACACAACAGAAAATACCCAAGACCCCGGCCTCACCATCGCCGGCAAGACCTACCGCTCCCGCCTCCTGGTCGGCAGCGGCAAGTACAAGGACCTCGAACAAACCCGCGTGGCCACCGAAGCCAGCGGCGCCGAGATCATCACCGTCGCCATCCGCCGTGTGAACATCGGCCAGGACCCGAACGCGCCCAGCCTGCTGGACGTGGTGCCGCCGTCGAAATACACCATCCTCCCCAACACTGCCGGCTGCTACAACGCCAAGGACGCCGTCTACACGCTGCAACTGGCGCGCGAACTGCTCAACGGCCACAAGCTAGTCAAGCTGGAAGTGCTGGGCGACGAGCGCACGCTGTTCCCGAACATGCCGGAAACGCTGAAGGCTGCCGAGACCCTCGTCAACGATGGTTTCGACGTCATGGTCTACTGCAGCGACGATCTGATCCAGGCGAAGATGCTGGAAGAGATCGGCTGCGTCGCCGTCATGCCGCTGGCCTCGCTGATCGGTTCCGGCATGGGCATCCTCAACCCGTGGAACCTGTCGCTGATCATCGAGCAGTCGAAGGTGCCGGTACTGGTGGATGCGGGCGTGGGCACCGCATCCGACGCGGCGATCGCGATGGAGCTGGGCTGCGACGGCGTGCTGATGAACACCGCCATCGCCGGCGCGAAAGACCCGGTCCGCATGGCGCGCGCGATGAAGCTCGCAGTGGAAGCCGGGCGCGAAGCCTTCCTGGCCGGGCGCATCCCGAAGAAGTTCGCGGCTTCGCCGTCCTCGCCGATGGAGGGGCGCGCAACATGATGCGCCCCAGCGTCCTCGTCTTCGCCGGCTCCGATCCGAGCGGCGGCGCAGGATTGCAGGCGGACATTCCGGCGATTGCCGCCCTCGGCGCGCATCCGCTGACGTCCGTCACCGCACTCACCGTGCAGGATAACGACCGCGTGTTCATGGTGCATCCGGTACCGGCAGCGCTCGTGCAGCAGCAGGCGCGGGCGCTGGTCGACAAGATCGATATCGCCGCCGTGAAGATCGGCATCGTCGGCAACCGCGCCAACGCGGAAGCCATCGCCGATATGCTGCGCGAAATGAAGGAACGCCGTCCGGGCCTGCATGTGGTGCTCGATACAGTGCTGGCCAGCGGCCATGGCGACAAGCTGTCCGAGGACAATCCCGCATTCGCCGTCATGACGCTGCTGCCGTTCGCGACGCTGGTCACGCCCAACCTGCCGGAAGCGGCGGCGCTGTGCGGCGGCAACCAGAGCATCGATGCGCAGGTCGCGCACTTGTTGCAGTACTGCCCGAACGTCCTGATCAAGGGCGGGCACGGCACCGGGCCGGACATCGTGAACCGCCTGTTCACCCGCGAAAACAAGTGCACCTGGACCTGGCCGCGTTTGCCGGGCGGCTTCCACGGCACCGGCTGCACCCTGGCATCCGCCATCGCCGCCTTGCTTGCCTGCGGCAAGACCATGGTCGAAGCCGTCGAAGAGGCGCAAGCCTACTGTCATCAATCCCTGCAAACCGCCTATGCGATTGCAGAGGGTCAGCGCATTCCGAACCGCTGCACCACCTCAGAGGAACTCCCATGAAAGGCCTGTATCTCGTCACTCCCGACTGGGACGATACGCAGAAGATGCTCGATGTCACCGAAGCCGGATTGCGCGGCGGCGCAGCCATCGTGCAATACCGGCACAAGACGGCATCGCCGGAACTGCGCCGGGAGCAGGCAGCGCTGCTGCAGGCCTTGTGCCGGCAATACGGGATTCCCTTCATCGTCAATGATTTCGTGGAACTTGCGATTGAACTCGACGCCGACGGCATCCATGTCGGCGGCACCGATGCCGCGGTGGCGCAGGTGCGTGCTTCGGTCGGCCCGTCGAAGATCGTCGGCGCGTCCTGCTACGGAAGCATGCAGCTCGCACGCGATGCGTACCAGGCAGGCGCGAGCTATGTCGCATTCGGCGGCTTCTATCCGTCGCGCGTGAAGAAGTACGAAGTCACGACGCCGCCGGAAATCGTGGCCCAGGCGAAGAAGGAAATCCCTGTGCCGAACGTCGTGATCGGCGGCATGACGCAGGAAAACGCGGTGCCCCTGGTCAAGCAGGGCGCGGACATGGTCGCCGCGATCAGCAGCGTGTACATGGTCGACGACCCGGAAGCCGCCGCACGCGAATTCGCCCGCCTGTTTGCTTCCTAACGGTTGGCGGCATGGGCCGCCAGCACATCGATGAATGCACGCACGCGCGGCGGCATCAGACGGTGTCCCGGCCATATCACGCTGATCGGCAAGGGCGGCGGGCGGTAGCCCGCCAGCACTTCCACCAATGATCCCCGAGCCAGCGCATCGGCGGCCATGTAATCCGGCACCTGGGTCAATCCCATGCCATGGCAAGCCGCCTCCACCATGCCCTCGCCGTCGTCCAGCAGCATGCGGCGTGCGGGGTGCAGGTCCACCGTTTCTCCATCCACCTGGAATTGCACCGGCCGCTCGCGCCCGGAGGTCGGGTTGCGGAACAGGATGAATCCGTGCCCGTCGAGCCGCGACGGATGCCGCGGCTTGCCCTGCCGCGCAAGGTAATCGGGGCTGGCGCAGACCACGAGGTGTTGCAACCCGATCTGGCGGCTGGCGAGGCGCGAGTCGGTCAGCGGCATGATGCGGATTGCGGCATCCATGCCATCCTTGACCAGGTCGCAGAGCTGGTCGGACAGGCGCACGTCGGCAGTCAGACCGGGGTGCTTGTGCAGCAGCGCGGCCAGCGCCGGCAGCACGACGTGCTTGCCGAAGGTGATCGGCACGTTGATGCGCAATTCGCCGCGCGGTTCACCGCCGGCGCCGGCGGCCAGCAGTTCCAGCTCGTCGATATCGGCCAGGATTTTTTCGCAGCGCGCATACAGGGCATCGCCGTCCGAGGTGAGGGTGACTTGGCGCGTGGTGCGATGAAACAGCTTCACCCCGAGCTGCTCTTCAAGGCGCAGGATGCGCTTGGCGACCGTCGACGGCGTGACGCCGAGTTCGCGCCCGGCCCGGGCGAAGCTGCCATGCCGGGCGGCGCAGGCAAATGCGAGGAACTGGCTGAATCCGCTCATGATCGATTGAGGAAGAAATTTCCTTAATATTACGACATTGGCGGCTATTCAAGACATGGTCCGCCGGGGGCATACTCTCCTCCAATCCGCCGCGTGGCGGTGTCCAACAAGGAGGATGCGATGTATGTGATGCAGAATCAGGCGCCGGGCGAGACCGGATTTCCCGGTATCGAGCACGCTACGCTGGCCGGCAGCGCGAACGGGCTTCGTCATTTGTCCATCTGGCAGCAATCAGTCGCCCCGGGCGCGGCCACGCCGCCGCACCGCCACGCCTGCGAGGAAGTGGTGCTGTGCACGGCAGGCGAGGGCGAGTTGCACATTGACGGAAGGATAGAGCGCTTCGGCGCAGACACCACCGTCGTCATTCCGGCCAATGTCGACCATCAGATCCTGAGCGTCGGCGAGCGTCCCCTGGCCTTCGTCGCGGTGCTCGGCATGACGCCGGTGCAAGTGCAGTTTCCCGACGGCGCGCCGATCGCGCTGCCGTGGCCGACCTAGCCTTGCCATGCCATCAATTTCCATGGAAGAAAGAGCGCATCCGCAGGGGCAATCTCGCCGCAGCCGTCATGCTTGCCCGGCTATAATCTGCGGATGCAAAATCTCCTCCACAACCTCAATGCGGAACAGCTTGCCGCCGTTACGCTTCCCAACCAATCCGCACTGATTCTTGCCGGCGCCGGCTCCGGGAAAACCCGCGTGCTGACTACGCGCATCGCCTGGTTGATCCAGACCGGACAGGTATCGCCGGCGGGCGTGCTGGCGGTGACCTTCACCAACAAGGCGGCCAAGGAGATGATGTCGCGCTTGTCGGCAATGTTGCCGATCAATACGCGCGGCATGTGGATCGGCACCTTCCACGGCCTGTGCAACCGCCTGCTGCGCGCGCACTATCGCGACGCCGGCCTGCCGCAGACCTTCCAGATCCTCGATTCTGCCGACCAGCTCTCGGCCGTCAAGCGCTTGCTGAAATCGCTGAATGTCGACGATGAAAAATACCCGCCGCGCAACCTGATGTACTTCATCAACAATGCGAAGGAACAGGGCTTGCGCGCCAGGGATGTGGAGGCCAATGACGATTACAACCGCCGCTTCGTCGAGCTGTACGACGCCTACGACCAGCAGTGCCAGCGCGAGGGCGTGGTCGACTTCGCCGAGCTGCTGCTGCGCACCTATGAACTGATGTCGCGCAACCAGCCGCTGCGCGAACACTATCAGGCGCGCTTCAAGCACATCCTGGTGGACGAGTTCCAGGACACCAACAACCTGCAATACGCGTGGCTGAAGCTGATGGCCGGCGAGCACAACGCCGTCTTCGCGGTGGGCGACGACGACCAGAGCATTTACGCCTTCCGCGGCGCCAACGTCGGCAACATGGCCGCCTTCGAGCGCGAGTTCCGCGTGCAGAACCTGATCAAGCTGGAACAGAACTACCGCTCGCACGGCCACATCCTCGACGCCGCGAACATCCTGATCGCCAACAACAGCCGGCGCCTCGGCAAGAACCTGCGTACCGATGCCGGACACGGCGAACAGGTGCGCGTGTACGAAGCCAGCAGCGACATCCAGGAAGCGCAATGGGTGATCGAAGAGGCAAAGAGCCTGATCAACGAAGGCGCCTCGCGCAGCGAGATCGCCATCCTGTATCGCTCCAATGCACAGTCGCGCGTGATTGAGCACGCCTTGTTCACGGCCGGGATTCCCTATCGCGTCTATGGCGGCCAGCGCTTCTTCGAACGCGCGGAAATCAAGCACGCGATCGCCTACCTGCAGCTGATGGACAACCCGCACAATGATTCCGCCTTCCTGCGGGTGGTGAACTTTCCCGCGCGCGGCATCGGCGCGCGCTCGATCGAACAGCTGCAGGATGCAGCGCGCCAGTACGGCATCTCGCTCTACGCGGCGGTGCCCTATGTGACCGGCAAGGCAGGCACTTCGCTCGGCGGCTTCGTGAAGCTGGTCGAAGGCATGCGCTTCGAGACGCAGAACCTGCCCCTGCAGGAAATGGTGCAGGTGATGCTCGACATGAGCACACTGGTGGCCCACTACCGGACGGAAAAGGAAGGCGCCGACCGCATCGAGAACCTGGAGCAGCTGGTCAGCGCGGCAATGCTGTTCGTGTCGGAGGAAGGCTTCGGCATCGACCAGCCGGCCCTGCTCGGACCGAAGACCCAGGCGTCCGCCGGCGTGCCGCTGCCCAACGGCAATGAAGTGCTGGATGCGGATGCGCCCCTGCCCACCGTCATGTCCCCGCTGTCGGCCTTCCTTTCGCATGCATCGCTGGAAGCCGGCGACAACCAGGCGCAGGCGGGACAGGATGCGCTGCAGCTGATGACCGTGCATTCGGCCAAGGGCCTGGAATTCGACGCCGTATTCATCACCGGTTTGGAAGAGGGGTTGTTCCCGCACGAGAACAGTGCGCAGGAAGAGGGCGGCCTGGAAGAAGAACGCCGGCTGATGTACGTGGCCATTACGCGCGCCAAGAAGCGCCTCTACATGAGCTTCTCGCAGACGCGCATGCTGCACGGCCAGACGCGCTACAACATGAAATCCCGCTTCCTCGACGAATTGCCGGAAGAGACGCTCAAGTGGCTGTCGCCCAAGGTGCAGCCGCACTGGTTCGGCAGCAACCGCAAGTCGGCCTGGGACGAGGCGCCGGAGACGGGCGCCAACGTCATCGCGCAATCGTTCGCGCGCAAGGATGCCGGCTGGCGCGTCGGCGAAACGGTGGCGCACCTGAAGTTCGGGGAGGGCGTAATTGTCAACCTCGAAGGCAGCGGCACCACTATGCGCGCGCACATCAACTTCGGCCGCCACGGCATGAAGCTGCTTGACCTGAAGATTGCCAAGCTCGAGCGCGTGAACTGAGTTAGCGGGTTACTGGGCGAGGTCGAAGAATTTCATCGGATCCACGCGCCACTTCTCCGGCGGCTCGTGGCTCATGATCTTGTCGCCGCCGCCCATGCCGAGCGGTTTTGACAGGTCGATATCCACCGGCTTGATATAGGTGTTGGACCGGGTGCTGAAGAAGGCGCGCACTTTCGGCGCCAGCAGGTTGGTCTCGTGCGGTTCGATCACCACCCCGAGCCGACCGGATTCCAGCCGCACCAGCGTGCCGACCGGGTAAATGCCGACGCAGCGCATGAAGGCCTGCACATGCTGCGGATTGAAGTGGAACTTGCTCCACTCATAGATCTTGCGCAGCGCTTCCGCCGCCGACATTCCCTTGTGGTAGCAGCGGTCCGCCGTGATGGCGTCGTACACATCGACGATCGCCGCCATCTGGGCCAGGGTGCTGATGCTGTCGCCGGGCAGTTTGTCCGGATAGCCGCTGCCGTCCATGCGCTCATGGTGATGCAGCGTGATGTCCAGCGGCACCGCGCCGATGCCGGGCATTTTCGCAAGGATGTCGTAGCCGTCCTTCGGATGCTTGCGGATGACGTCGAATTCCGCGTCGGTGAGCCGGCCGGGCTTGTTCAGTATCTCGTCCGGGACCAGCGCCTTTCCCGTATCGTGCAGCAGGCCGCCCAGTCCTGCCTGTTGCGTCAGCCCGGCATCCATGCCCGCCGAGCGGCAGAAAGCGACCAGCAGCGTGCACACGCTGACCGAATGCAGGAAGGTGTAGTCGTCCTTGTTCTTGATGCGCAGCAGGCCCGTGAGCGCGCCCGGGTTGCGGAGGATGGATTCGGTGATGCTCTGCACGACCGGTTCGACCTGGTCGAGTTCGATCGCCTTGCCGAGGCGGGCGTCGTGCATGACGGTGCGCACAAGCTGGTGCGCCTGGTTCTTGATCTGCCTGGCGCGGTCGATTTCCTCGGCGAGCGACACGCGCGCGACCGCCGCGGGCTGGCGCGCGGCGATGGCCACCAGCTCCTTCTCCAGCGCGTCCTGCGCCTGCTCCGCGGTCGGCGCGTCGGCGACATCCAGCCCCTTGCCGGTATCAATGTACAGCTCGTGGATGCCGGCCTCGATCACTTTCCGGATCTCATCGTCGGACGTGATCATCAGCCGGTTGCGCATGAAGGGATGATCCATCCAGTGGCAGCTGAAGTCGTGCACGAACATGCCGACCTGCAGCTGGCGAACACTGATTTTCTTGATCATCCCGGCCTCCCCTGGGCGCCGGCCGCAGCGGCCGGAAGCGTCAGGAGAGTATAGGAGGTTTGTTGCCGGCGTGCAAAAACGCTTATTGTGGCAGGGACAGGGCGGGCCGGGATTCCGGGCGCCCGAAGATGTGGGTATAGGTGGGGTAAAACGAGCAGTACATGACGACGGTCAGCACCAGCGATACCGTCAGCAGCACCACCATCACCGCGAAGGCCTGGCCGACGATGAGGGCGACCAGGCTGCTCAGGACCGCCGGCAGGATGATGCCGATCAGTACCCAGGAAAGGCCATAGACAAGGAAGGCCATCCCCGAGCGCTTGACGGCGAAAAAGCTGTAGAAGATTGCCTTGCCGATGCTCATGTCCTGCCAGGCGATCAGGGGCGCCGCGTACCAGAACGCCATCAGGGCCGGTGTGTAGACGGCCGCCGACACCATCATCGCCAGCGAGAGGTCGGAGCCGCGGATGGTCTCGGTATCGAGGCGCTTCTGGCCCGACATGATTTCCCAGAACACGCCGCCGTCGACGATGGCCGAGGCCGCTACCGCGATCACCGCGGCAAGCAGGTACAGCACGCCCAGCTTCAGCAGCCGCTTGAATGCGGGAGAGCGGAATCCGGCCAGCAAGAGGTTGGGATACACCTTCTTGCCTTGCTCGATCTGCAGGCAGGCCTGCATGAAGGTCATCGAGAACACGGGAATGAGCACCAGCGGCAGTACCTGCCCGAGCAGGGGCAGGAAGCCGATGGCCATGATCAGGAACATGTAGGCCAGGAACAGCGTGGAGATTTCGGCCGGCTGCTTGCGGAACAGCGCGAACCCTTCCTTGACCCAGATCCAGCCGGCAATTGCGGGCATTTTTTCCATTGTCAGAATAATTCGGGAACCGGACTGTTGATGCGCTGGCGCAGGATCCGTTCAAAATGCGTCGGGTCGTGCGGCGTCAGCATCTCCGCTTCGCGCGGCAGGTAGAAGTCGTACAGGCGCGACAGCCAGAAGCGCAGCGCGCCCGCCTGCAGCATCGGGCGCCACGCGGCTTTCTCGGCAGGCGTGAAATGCCGCACGGCGTGGTAGGCGTCCAGCAAGGCGCGCACGCGCGCTTCGATCAGCGCGCCTGTCTGCAGGTCGATGCACCAGTCGTTGACCGTGACGGCGATGTCAAAGATCCATGTATCGCAGCCGGCAAAATAGAAATCGAAGAAGCCGGTCAGGCGTTCGCCGACGAACATGACGTTGTTGCGGAACAGGTCGGCATGCACCGGACCGCGCGGCAACTGATGGTAGATGGCCGAGGCGGCGAAGGCTTCCTGCGTGTGGATTTCGGCGCGCAACAGGTGCTGCGCGTCTTCCGGCAGGTAGGGCAGCACCACCGGCGTGGTTTCCCGCCACCAGTCCAGCCCGCGCAGGTTCGGCTGCTGCATCGGGAAGTCCTGGCCGGCCAGATGCATCCTGGCGAGCATGGTGCCGACCGCGGCGCAGTGCGCCGGCTGCGGGTCGAGCTGCGAGCTGCCTTCCAGCTTGGTCACGATGGCCGCGGGCTTGCCGTGCAGCGCGTGCAGGATGTCGCCGCGGCGGTTGGCGATCGGAGCCGGCACCAGCACGCCGCGGTCGGCGAGATGGCGCATCAGCTCCAGGTAGAACGGGAGTTGATCGAACGTCAGCTTCTCGAAGATCGTCAGGACATACTCGCCCGTTTCCGTCGTCAGGAAGAAATTGCTGTTTTCGATGCCGGACGAAATTCCCTTCACCGCGAGCGGTTTGCCGAGGGAGAACTGCGTGAGCCATTCGTTGAGGTCATCCAGGCTGACCGGGGTGAATACTGCCATGAGTCAATCGAGAAAAGGTCGGGGTCGGATATCGGATCGCATGCGGTGGGCAGCGGCTTATTTCTTCGCGGGCGGTGCAGGCGGCGGAACGTTCGCGGCTTCTTCTTGCTGTTCCTTCTCCTGACGGCTGAGGTCGAACTCCTTCACCAGCCATTGCGCAGGACGAATTGTATTACTCTGCAGGTCGCCGGGCTGCGCACTGCCGGCCTGGTCGTTCGGTTTTACAACATAGGTGCCGCCGCCACTTGTCACTTTCACCTCGGTCACCTTGCCGCCGGGGGCGCGCTTTTCCTCGATCCGGCTTTTCTGGTCCGGCTTGCGGATGGTGACGGCCGGTGCTTCGCCTTCTTCCAGTTTTTCGAGCTGGGGAGGTTGCTGGGCCGACGCCGCCTGTGTGATTGCCTGGAAGGCAATGGTAGCAATGGTAGCAATGGCGAAACGCCATGCCTGGGTTGTGCGCATGATAGATCGGGGTGTTGTTGAAATGCCTTGGCTCGGGTAATCGAGCCTTGGGGCAATATTCTAGCAAACCACCCCCGAGGCTCCTGTCACAGATACGCGCCGGGTTCCTTGCTGTCGTCGGACAGCAGTTCGTGATGTGCTTCGTAGAAGGAGAAGATCGCGTCCACCACATTGGCCGGTTCGTCGATCAGCTGGACCAGGTCGAGGTCCTGCGGAGCGATCATGCCGTTGCCGGCGAGGCTGGACTTGAACCAGTCCAGCAGGCCGCGCCAGAAGGTGGTACCGACCAGGATCACCGGGATGCGGCGCGACTTGCCCGTCTGGATCAGCGTCAGCACTTCGGTGAACTCGTCCAGCGTGCCGAAGCCGCCGGGCATGACCACATACGCATCGGCATACTTCACGAAGGCCACCTTGCGCGCGAAGAAATGGCGGAAGCTGATCGAAATGTCCTGCCAGGCATTGCTGGCCTGCTCGTGCGGCAGCTCGATGTTCAGGCCGACCGAGGATGACGCGCCTTCGAAGGCACCCTTGTTCGCGGCTTCCATGATGCCGGGACCGCCGCCCGAGATGACGGCAAGCCCGGCATCGGACAGCCGGCGCGCGATGTCGATCGTCTTCTGGTAGTACGGGTCGTCCGGCTTGATGCGGGCGGAGCCGAAGATCGACACCGCCGGACGCACTTCGGCGAGGCGTTCGGTCGACTCGATAAACTCTGCCATAATCGTGAGCATATGCCACGACTCGCGCGCCTTCTTCGCCGTTGCGCGATTGATGTCCGCGATCTGCCGCAGCCGCGGCACGTTTTTTCCCTTTGACACCATATGAACAAAACCCTGTTGTTAGTTGACGGCTCCAGCTATCTGTACCGTGCATTTCATGCAATGCCGGACCTGCGCAATGCGGAAGGGGCGCCCACCGGAGCGATCTACGGCATGATCAACATGCTGCGCAAGCTGCGCAACGACTACGCTGCAGCATACATCGCATGCGTGTTCGACGCAAAAGGAAAAACCTTCCGCGACGACCTCTATCCCGAGTACAAGGCACACCGTCCGCCGATGCCCGAAGACCTCGCGCGGCAGATCGAACCGATCCACGAAGCCGTGCGCGCGCTCGGCTGGCCGATCCTGATGGTGGAGGGCATCGAAGCCGACGATGTGATCGGCACGCTCGCGAAGCAGGCAGTCGAGCATGGCATGGAGGCGGTGATCTCGACCGGCGACAAGGACATGGCGCAGCTGGTGAACGAGCACGTCACCCTGATCAACACCATGACCAACGAAAAGCTCGACATCGCCGGCGTGAATGCCAAGTTCGGCGTGCCCCCCGAGCGCATCGTCGACTACCTGACGCTGATCGGCGACACCGTGGACAACGTGCCCGGCGTGGACAAGGTCGGTCCGAAGACGGCAGTGAAATGGCTTACCCAGTACGGCACGCTGGACAACATCGTCGCGCAGGCCGCAAGCATCGGCGGCGCGGTGGGCGAAAACCTGCGCCGCGCGCTCGACTGGCTGCCCCAGGCCCGCACCCTGCTGACCATCAAGGAAGATTGCGACCTCGCCAAGCACATGGTGTCGATTCCCGAATCGCTGGTCGCCAGGCCGATGGACAAGGAGGCGATGATCGACTTCTTCAAGCGCTACGGCTTCAAGACTTGGCTGCGCGAACTGGCGGGCGACGATGCTGTCGGCACGCGTCCGGCTGCCGCGCAGAGCGAGCCTCAGGGCAGCCTGTTCGAAGCGCCGCCGGCGCCCGAAACGAAGGAATACGAGACCGTGCTGACCGAAGCGCAGCTCGACCGCTGGATCGAGACCATCAACAGCGCCGCGCTGACCTCGCTCGACACCGAAACCACATCGCTCGATCCGATGCGCGCACAGCTCGTGGGCATCTCGTTGTCCTGCACGCCCGGGATCGCCGCCTACATCCCGGTCGCCCACCGCTACCAGGACGCGCCCGCGCAGCTCTCCTGCGACTATGTGCTGGAAAAGCTCCGGCCCTGGCTGGAAGATGCGGGCAAGCGCAAGGTCGGCCAGAACCTCAAGTACGACAGCCACGTCTTCGCCAACCATGGTGTCGCCCTGCGCGGCATCGAGCACGACACGCTGCTGCAGTCCTACGTGTTCGAATCGCACAAGAGCCATGACATGGACAGCATGGCGCTGCGCCACCTGAACCGCAAGACGATCACCTACGAGGAAGTGTGCGGCAAGGGCGCATCGCAGATCGGCTTCGACGAAGTGCCGATCGAACGCGCCACCGACTATGCGGCCGAGGATGCGGACATCACGCTGCAGCTGCACCAGGCGATGTGGCCGCGCGTGAACCAGGATGAAGGCTTGAAGTTCGTCTATGAAAAGATCGAGGTTCCCACCTCGGTCGTGCTGCAGAAGATCGAGCGCAACGGCGTGCTGATCGACACCGCGCTGTTGGCCACGCAGTCGCATGAGCTGGGCACGCGCATGCTGGAGATGGAGAAGCAGGCCTACGAGCTGGCAGGCCAGCCCTTCAACCTCAATTCGCCCAAGCAGATCTGCGAAATCTTCTTCGACAAGCTGCAATTGCCCGTCGTGAAGAAGACGCCTTCCGGCACGCCGTCTACCGACGAGGAAGTGCTGCAGAAGCTGGCGGAGAACTACCCGCTGCCGAAGATCCTGCTTGACTACCGCGGCCTGTCCAAACTGAAGTCCACTTATACCGACAAGCTGCCGAAGATGGTCAATCCCGCCACCGGCCGCGTGCACACCAATTATGCGCAGGCCGTCGCCGTCACCGGGCGGCTGGCATCGAACGATCCGAACCTGCAGAACATTCCGGTGCGCACCGCCGAGGGCCGCCGCATCCGCGAAGCCTTCATCGCGCCGCCGGGCAGCCTGATCGTATCGGCCGATTACTCGCAGATCGAGCTGCGGATCATGGCGCACATCTCGGGCGACGAGAACCTGCTGCGCGCCTTCGCCGAGGGCGAGGACATCCACCGCGCGACCGCCGCCGAGATCTTCGGCGTTGCACCCGGCGAGGTGAGCAGCGAACAGCGCCGTTACGCGAAAGTGATCAACTTCGGTCTGATCTACGGCATGAGCGCCTTCGGCCTTGCGGGCAACCTTGGCATCGAGCGCTCCGCCGCGCAGATGTATATCGACAAATACTTCCAGCGTTATCCGTCGGTGGCGCAGTACATGGCGGACACGCGCACCCAGGCCAAGGCCCACGGCTATGTGCAGACGGTGTTCGGCCGCCGGCTGTGGCTGGCCGAGATCAACTCGCCCAACGGGCCGCGCCGCCAGGCCGCCGAGCGCGCGGCCATCAACGCGCCGATGCAGGGAACGGCGGCCGATCTCATCAAGCTGTCGATGATCGCCGTGCAGGACTGGCTGGAAGCCGAGCGGCTGGAATCGAAGATGATCATGCAGGTGCACGACGAACTGGTGCTCGAAGTGCGCGAAGCCGAATTGTCGTATATTCAACAGAAGCTTCCGGAGCTGATGAGCAGCGTCGGCAAGCTCAAGGTGCCGCTGATTGCCGAGGTTGGCGTCGGGCGGAACTGGGAGGAGGCGCACTGAACACTTGTTGACATGACTCGGAGGATTGCCGTGCAGAACATGAAGGAAGATTTCGACAGTCTCGTAGCAAAAACCCCCCTGTCCGAAGGCGTGGACCGCCGCGGATTCCTGAAGACGGCATTCGGCACCGGTTTCGCCGCCGCCGTCCTGCCGGTCGCGGCGCAGACCATGATCAAGACCGATACGAACGGCTTGAAGGCGGGCGAGGTGAGCATCACCGTCAACGGCCAGAAGGTGCCGGTGTACCGCGCCCAGCCAGAAGGCAAGACCGGCTTGCCGGTGGTGCTGGTCGTCTCCGAAATCTTCGGCGTGCACGAGCATATCGCCGACGTCGCCCGCCGCTTCGCCAAGCTGGGTTACCTCGCGCTCGCGCCGGACCTGTTCGTCCGCCAGGGCGATCCGGCGAAGATGGCCTCGATCCCCGAGATCCAGAAGGAAATCATTGCCAAGGTGCCCGATGCGCAAGTCATGGCCGACCTCGATGCCTGCGTGGCCTGGGCCGGGGACAACGGCGGCAATGTCGACAAGCTGGGCATTACCGGCTTTTGCTGGGGCGGCCGCATTACCTGGCTTTATGCGGCGCATAACCCGAGGGTGAAGGCCGGCGTCGCGTGGTATGGCCGGCTGGTCGGCGACAAGACGGCGCTGACTCCTGCGCATCCGGTCGACATCGCCGGGAAGCTGAATGCGCCGGTGCTCGGCCTCTATGCCGGGAAGGATACCGGCATTCCGCTGGAGACCGTCGACAAGATGAAAGGCGAACTGAAGGGCAATGGCAATAACAAGTCGGAGTTTGTCGTCTATCCGAATGCCGGCCATGCCTTCCATGCCGACTATCGTCCGAGCTACCTCGAAGCGGACGCCAAGGATGCGTGGCAGCGCTGCCTTGCGTGGTTCAAGGCGAACGGGGTTGCCTGAGCGGCGCAATGCCGTTTACTTGAGGCTGCAAATACAGGAATCCAGCGGCGTTTGAGGCGCGAAGTAAGACACTGGATCCCGGCCTGCGCCGGGATGACGGGGAGAGTGGGGAGCGCGACTGAAGTCAGCCACCCGCATTCGAATGTGGCCGCACTGCCTTGACTGCCCGCGTGCGGGTAGAGACGGCACCACCTCCCGCCTCTCTTACCCCGTCATCCCGGCGAAGGCCGGGATCCAGCGGCGTTAAAGGCGCGAAGAAGGATGCTGGATCCCGACTTTCGTCGGAATGACGGTCGAGCGTATTGCATTCAACGCCGGGATTTTTCACCCGCTTTGCCCAATCGCAGTGCAGCCGTTTGCCGAAAAAGCTAGTCTGTGCTTTAATTTGCAACTTTGTTGCATTATTGCCGAGGCTCGAAATCGACACTCCGCTGTTTTCCATCCTGCTCGCCACGACGCTTGCCGGTGTCATCAGTATCACCGCGGCGGCGGCCTTTTCCTTTTCGCTGCTGTCGAAGGTGGTCGAGCGCATGGTCAGCCTGTCGGTCGGCATCCTGCTGTCAACTTCGCTGCTGCACGCGCTGCCGGAAGCCTTCGAGTCCGAGGCGGACGCGCATGCGCTGTTCGCGACCCTGCTGGCCGGCCTGCTCGGCTTTTTCCTGCTGGAGAAGACGGCCATCCTGCGCCATTCGCATCACTACGAAGGCGACGGCCACGGCCACGAGCATGGCCATGATGCCCATGAGGCGGGCAAGGCGGGGTGGATGATCCTGGTCGGCGACGGCCTGCACAATTTCACCGACGGCATTCTGATTGCCGCGGCCTTCCTCGCCGACCCTGGGCTCGGGCTGATCACCGCGCTGGCCATCGTCGCGCACGAGATCCCGCAGGAAATCGGCGACTTCATCGTGCTGCTCAACGCCGGATTCAGCCGCAAGCGCGCCTATGCCTACAACCTGCTGTGCAGCCTGATGGCGGTGATCGGCGGCGTCGTCGGTTATCTCGCGCTTGATGACGCGACGGAGTGGATTCCCTACGTGCTGGTCTTTGCGTCCTCGGGCTTCATCTATATCGCCGTGAGCGACCTGATGCCGCAGATGCAGCGCCGCGCCACCTTACGCGAGACGATTCCCCAGGTAGTGCTGATCGCGGTGGGCGTAGTCGTTGTCCTGTTCCTGACCGGACAGACGCACGGGCATTGAGGATTCAGTCCCCGGTCGCGACGGGCCGGGAGCGGTCCGCGCACCATTCGCTCCACGAGCCGGGATACAGCGCGGCGCCTTTCAGTCCGGCGATCTCCATCGCAAGCAGGTTGTGGCAGGCGGTGACGCCTGAGCCGCATTGCATGATGGTCTTCTCCGGCATCACTGACAGCGCCTCGAATTCCGCGCGCAGCTGTCCGGCCGGCTTGAAGCGGCCGTCTGCCTGCAGGTTGTCCTTGAAGAAGCGGTTCTTCGCACCCGGGATATGGCCGCCCACCGGATCGAGCGTTTCGTTCTCGCCGCGGAAACGGTCGGGCGCGCGCGCATCGACCACGGTGCTCACCGGATTGGCGAGGTTGGCCAGGACGTCTTCGACATTGACCATCGAAACGAGCGGGTAGTGCGGCTCCGCGTTGCCGCGTAACCGGGAGACCGGCGTGGCCGACAACGGCATGCCCAGCGCCTGCCAGGCCTGCAGGCCGCCATCCAGCACCGCCACGGCTTCATGTCCCGCCCAGCGCAGCATCCACCAGAGGCGCGCGGCAAACATGCCGCCGTGCGCGTCGTAGGCCACCACCTGCGTGCCGTGGTTGACGCCCCAGCGGCGCAGCGTCTCCACGAAGGCATTGCGTTCGGGGAGCGGATGCCGGCCGCGGAATTCGCCGCTCGGGCCGGCGCTCTTGTCGGACAGGTCCTGGTCGACATGGGCGAACTGTGCACCGGGGATGTGCCCGCTTTCATAGGCCATCCTCCCGGCGTCGGGTGCGGTCAGGTCGTGGCGGCAATCGAGCACCACCCAGTCGGCGTCCTGGACATGGCGCGCAAGGTCTTCGGCGGAAATCAATGTGGTGTAAGGCATGCTTCTCCCCTCTAGACTTCGGTCGCAATCGGGTCGTTCGCCTCCGCAACCGACTTGCCGGCGGACGGCGCCGCAGCTTTGCGGCTATTGTAATAGGTGGCGGCCAGGCCGCTGGCGAGGATGATGGAAATGCCGATCCAGCCCATCCAGTCCAATACATCGCCCCATATCAGGATACCCCAGATGCTCGAGAAGACGATTCCGGTGTACTGGAGGTTGGCGGTGACCAGCGTCTTGCCGAGCCGGTAGGCGCGCGTCATCGCCATCTGCGCGACGGTCGCGGTGACGCCGATCGACAGCAGCAGCGCGAGGCCTTGCGCGCTGTGCGCGCTCCAGGTGAAATCCTTCCCGCCCGGCGTCAGTCCCCCGAAGATGGCGCCGGCAATGCCGGCCAGCAGGCCGGTGACCGAGAAGTAGAAGACCACGCGATATTCGGGCTCGCCCATCTGGCCCAGTTTCTTCACCTGCAGGTAGGCGAGCGCCGACAGGAAGCCCGAACCCAGTCCGACCAGGCCGGGGAACCACTGCGACGCCTGGAAGGAAGGGCGCAGCAAGATCGTCACGCCGATGAAGCTGAAGGCGATCGCCGCGGCCAGCCCCCACTCGAAACGGTTCTGACCGCGCCACCATCCCACAGTAAAGAGGATGGCGGCAATCCAGATCGGCGACATGTAGTTGAGCGTCATGCCGGTCGCGATCGGCAGTTCCCCGATCGCGAAAAACCACATCCACAGTGCGACCACGCCGACGATGCCGCGCCATGCGTGATGCCAGGGTAGCGAAGTGCGGAAGGTGCCGCCGCGCACCGCAATCAGTCCGGCGAGGAAGACCGTGCCGACGAGGCCGCGATACATCACGATCTCGGCGATGGAGTAGGTCTGCGACGCGATCTTCACGCACACACCCATGATGGAAAAGACAAAGCTTGCAAACAACATCCAGAGCGACTGCATGGGATCGGATCGGCAGGTGGGGCTGCGGTACAGGGAAGCGGGAAAGCTCCCGATGATACGCCCAATTCGGGAAGCGGGCAGGGAGCTGGCGATGCCTTGCATCGCCAGCCTGAGGGAGGTTAAACGGAGAGGCGCGCGCGGTACCACTCGTGGAAGTGCTGCATGCCGTCTTCCATCGGCGACTGGTACGGGCCGACCTCGTTCTCGCCGCGGTCGAGCAGGATGCGGCGGCCGGCATCCATGCGGACACCGATCTCGTCATCCTCGATGCAGGTTTCCATGTAGGCGGCGCGCTCGGCCTCGACGAATTCGCGCTCGAACAGCACGATCTCTTCCGGATAGTAGAACTCCACCACGTTGGTGGTCTTCTGCGTGCCGTTCGGCCACACGGTCGATACCACCAGCACGTGCGGATACCACTCGACCATGATGTTCGGGTAGATCGTGAGCCAGATCGCGCCATAGGGCGGCACGGCGCCGTTGCGGAACTTCATTACCTGTTCCTGCCACTTGCGGTATTTCGGCGAGCCGAACTTGCTCAGGCCGCTGTTGATGCCCACGGTCTGCACACTGTAGTTGGCGCCGAACTCCCAGCGCAGGTCGTCGCAGGTGACGAAATTGCCCAGGCCCGGATGGAAGGGCTCGACGTGGTAATCCTCGAGGTAGACCTCGATGAAGGTCTTCCAGTTGTAGTCGCAGTCGTGGACTTCCACGTGGTCCAGCATGTAGCCGCTGAAGTCGAGGTCCTTGGTCACGCCGAGCTTGGCCATCATCGCCGGGACGTTGACGCCGTTCTGTTCGAACAGCAAACCGTTCCAGTTCTGCAGCGGCGTCTTCGACAGGTTCGAGCAGGGCGTCTCGCCGAAATGCGGCGCCCCGATCAGCTCGCCTTTCAGGTCGTAGGTCCAGCGGTGGAGCGGACAGACGATATTGGGGGCATTGCCCCGGCCATCGAGCATCTTGGCCTGACGGTGACGGCACACATTGGAGAGCAGTTCGATGCCCTGCGGCCCGCGCACCAGCATGCGGCCCTCGTTTTCCCACGGCAGCGTGGCGTAATCGCCCGCGTTGGGCACCATCAGTTCATGGCCGACGTAGCGCGGGCCATGGTGAAACAATTGTTTGATTTCCTGCTGTAAAAGCGCGTCGTCGAAGTAGACGTTGACCGGAAGTTGCGCGTCGGATCGCGCGAGCTTGGCGACAGTAGCCAGATCGGACATCCCCACCCCCAAATTAATTTGCACCAACCTAAGAGAGAAAGAATCCGCAAAAACCTGTATTCAAATAAGATGAAACGGAAATTTTGGACAGAACCCGGAATTATACCCCACCGGCCCCGCAAAACCCTGCCGTCAAATGTTCCTTTTGGCAAAAAAGATGGAAGGAAAGGATAGACAATCGGTTGAGATCGCTGCAATACACTTATTGCCGATCCTGAAGGACTAGCTTGCCATGGCCCGGACCGGGTGCCCGGTTCTTGTCGTCATCCGGATTGATCTTGCGCAGAAAGCGCGCATTTTCACGTCAATCGGGCCCTTCTTCGTTTCTGTGGCTCAACTGTGCGAGATGGTTTGTTCTAAAATATCGGGCTACACTTAAATTTTGTCCATCATGTCAAAGAAATCATCGCCAGAGGGCGAACCGGCGTCGTTCGAGGATGCGATGGCCGAGCTGGAGCAACTGGTCGCCCGGATGGAGGCCGGTGAACTGCCGCTGGAGGCCTCGGTGGCCGCCTACAAGCGCGGTTCCGAACTGGTCCGGTATTGCGCGGCACAGCTCGACAAGGTTGACAGCCAGGTGAAGGTGCTCGAGGGCGAGATGCTCAAACCCTTCACCACGGATACCGCGGCCGGGGCAGACGAAGAATGACAGCAACAAGAGCGTTCCCGGACTGGATGAAGGACGTCCAGTCTACGATGGAAGATGCGCTGGCCTCGTTCCTGCCGCCGGCGTCCCGGGTTCCGGCACGCCTGCACGAAGCCATGCGGTATGCGGCCCTCGACGGCGGCAAGCGCGTGCGTCCCCTGCTGGTATACGCGGCCGGCGAGCTGTTCGATGCCGATGCAGCGACGCTGGCGCGCGCCGGCGCCGCCGTGGAAATGATCCACGCCTACTCGCTGGTGCATGACGACATGCCCTGCATGGATGACGACGCCCTGCGCCGCGGCAAGCCGACGGTGCACGTCAAGTATGACGAAGCGACCGCGCTGCTCGTCGGCGACGCCCTGCAGTCCCAGGCATTCATCGTATTGTCGGAAGGCGAGACAGCCGACCCCGCGCGCAGGCTGGACATGCTGCGGCTGCTGGCACATGCATCCGGCTCGGCCGGCATGTGCGGCGGCCAGGCGATCGACCTTGGCAGCGTCGGCTTGTCGCTGTCGCTGGCCGAACTGGAAAACATGCACCGGCTCAAGACCGGCGCCCTGCTGCGCGTATCGGTGCTGCTGGGCGCGCTGGCGGGAAAGCGCCTGTCGGCGGAAGAGACCGCCTCGCTCGACGCCTATTCGGCGGCGATCGGACTGGCGTTCCAGGTCGTCGACGACGTGCTGGACGCGACCGCCGACTCCGCCACCCTCGGCAAGACGGCGGGCAAGGATGCGGCGGACAACAAGCCGACCTACGTATCCATCCTCGGGCTGGAAGAGTCCCGGGCGCTGGCAGACAAACTCCGGGATGACGCGCACCGCGCGCTCATGCCGTTTGGCGACAAGGCACGGCGGCTCCGCGACATCGCGGACCTGATCGTGCAACGGAAAGCATAGTATGGATGTGTTGAAGAACATCAACGGACCCGAAGACCTGCGCAAGTTGTCGCGCACGCAGCTCAAGCCCCTGGCGGATGAATTGCGCGCCTTCGTGCTGGATTCGGTGTCCAAGACAGGGGGGCACCTGTCGTCTAACCTCGGCACGGTCGAGCTGACGATTGCGTTGCATTACGTGTTCAATACGCCGGAAGACCGCATCGTGTGGGACGTGGGTCACCAGACCTATCCGCACAAGATCCTCACCGGGCGCCGCGACCAGATGCACACGCTGCGCCAGCTGAACGGCATCTCCGGCTTCCCGCGCCGCGACGAGAGCAAGTACGACACCTTCGGCACCGCCCATTCATCGACCTCGATTTCCGCCGCGCTCGGCATGGCGCTGGCCGCCCGGACCAAGGGCGAGAACCGGCATGCGATCGCCGTCATCGGCGACGGCGCGATGACCGCCGGCATGGCCTTCGAGGCGCTCAACAATGCCGGCGTCCACAACGACATCAACCTGCTGGTGATCCTGAACGACAACGACATGTCGATCTCGCCGCCGGTAGGTGCGCTCAACCGCTACCTCGCCCGTCTCATGTCGGGCAAGTTTTATGCGGCGGCCAAGAACGTCGGCAAGCAGGTCCTGCCCGGCCCGATGCTGGAGCTGGCCAAGCGCTTCGAAGAACATGCGAAGGGCATGGTGGTGCCCGCGACGATGTTCGAGGAATTCGGTTTCAACTACATCGGCCCCATTGATGGCCACGACCTCGAATCGCTGATCCCCACGCTGCAGAACCTGAAGAACCTGAAGGGCCCGCAGTTCCTGCACGTGGTGACCAGGAAGGGGCAGGGCTACAAGCTGGCCGAAGCCGACCCGGTCCTGTACCACGGCCCCGGCAAGTTCAACCCGGCCGAAGGCATCAAGCCGGCTGCGGCCAGCAAGGTCACCTATACCCAGGTGTTCGGCGACTGGCTGTGCGACATGGCGGCGCAGGACCAGAAACTGGTCGGCATCACGCCGGCCATGCGCGAAGGCTCCGGCATGGTGCAGTTCGAACAGCGCTTCCCCGGACGCTACTATGACGTAGGCATCGCCGAGCAGCATGCGGTCACGTTTGCGGCAGGCCTGGCATGCGAAGGCATGAAGCCGGTCGTCGCGATCTACTCGACCTTCCTGCAGCGTGCCTACGACCAGCTGATCCATGACGTCGCCCTGCAGAATCTCGATGTCACCTTTGCGCTCGACCGTGCCGGCCTGGTCGGTGCGGACGGCGCCACGCACGCGGGCAACTACGACATTGCCTACCTGCGCTGCATCCCGAACATGGTCGTCATGGCCGCATCCGACGAAAACGAGTGCCGCCACATGCTGTCGACCGCCTACCAGCACAAAGGCCCGGCGGCGGTGCGGTATCCGCGCGGCGCGGGCATCGGCGCGGCGATCGAGAAGGACTTGAAGACCATCCCATTGGGCAAGGGCGAGATCCGCCGCCAAGGCAAGGATGTCGCCATCCTCGCGTTCGGCACCATGCTGGCGCCCAGCCTCGGTGCGGCAGAGTCGCTCAATGCGACGGTGGCGAACATGCGCTTCATCAAGCCGCTGGACGTGGAACTGGTGAAGCAGCTGGCGCAAAGCCATGACGCGCTGGTCACGGTCGAGGAGGGCTGTGTGATGGGTGGCGCCGGCGCTGCGGTATCCGAGGCGCTGGCCGCGGCGGGTATCGTCAAGCCTGTCCTGCATCTCGGCCTGCCCGACAGGTTCATCGATCACGGCGATGCGGGACAACTGCTTGCCAGTGTCGGTCTCGATGCGAACGGCATCGCGGCAGCGATCCGCAAGCACTTCGACGCCGGCGAGCCGCGGCTGGTAGTGAACAATACCTGACCCCATCACTAGAGTGGGATCGTAGGGCGGGTAGAGCGGAGCGAAACCCGCCATGGCCGCATCTCGAGCGCACGGTGGGTTTCGCTGCGCTCTATCCACCCTACCGTCCTCTATCGATTCTCAAGGCGCGGTCATTCGACTTCGCGCTTGCGATCCTTCTCCCACAGCACATCGCTGCCGCCGGCAAAGCGGTTCAGCACGCGCGACAGCACGAACAGCAGGTCGGAGAGCCGGTTCAGGTATTGCCGCGGATTGGCATTGAGCGTCTCGCTGTTGCCCAGGGTGACGACGGCGCGCTCGGCCCTGCGGCAGATGGTGCGGCAGACATGGGCCAGCGCAGCGCCGCGCGATCCGGCCGGCAGGATGAAGTCCTTCAGCGGCGGCAGGTCGGCATTGTACTTTTCGAGCAGTGTGTCGAGCCGCGCAACATGCACATCCGTGATCAGCGTGTAGCCCGGGATGCACAGCTCGCCGCCCAGGTCGAACAGGTCGTGCTGGATCGATCCCAGTTCCTCGCGCAGGGACGGCGGCAGGTCCTCGCAGAGCAGCAGGCCGATATGGGAATTGAGTTCGTCCACATCGCCCATCGCATGCACGCGCAGGCTGTCCTTGCCCACGCGGCTGCCGTCGCCCAGCCCGGTCGTGCCGTTGTCGCCGGTGCGCGTCGCGATTTTCGAAAGTCGGTTGCCCATCTTGTTCCCCCCGAAGATGAAAACGCGAGCATACGGCAAAACAGCGCTTTCCGGTGGGAGTAGAATCGGGACAATACGAACAGACTTCCAATAACGGAGACAACATGAATCACCCCGTCCAGCCCGCCGGGCTCAGGAAGCCCTTGCCGGTCGAACTTCTGGCCGCCCTCGAAACCATTTTCGAAGACCGTGTTTCCACCTCGCAGGCCATGCGCGAGCATCACGGTCGGGACGAGTCGCCCTACGATCCCATGCCGCCCGACGCCGTCGTGTTCGCCCAGACGACCGAGGAAGTGGCGGAGGTGATCAAGCTCTGCAGCGCCCACGGCATCCCGGTGATTCCCTACGGCACCGGCACCTCGCTCGAAGGCCACATCCTCGCGCTGCAAGGCGGCGTGACCGTCGACCTGTCGCAGATGAACAAGGTACTCGCGGTGCATGCCGAAGACCAGACCGCCACCGTGCAGGCCGGCGTGACCCGCAAGCAACTCAACCAGGAAATCCGCGACACCGGCCTGTTCTTCCCGATCGACCCGGGTGCCGATGCATCGCTCGGGGGCATGACGGCGACACGCGCATCGGGCACGAACGCGGTGCGCTACGGCACCATGCGCGAGAACGTGCTCGCGCTCACCGTTGTCACCGCCGACGGCCGCATCATCAAGACCGGCACGCGGGCCAGGAAGTCCTCCGCCGGTTACGACCTCACGCGCATCTTCGTCGGCAGCGAAGGCACGCTCGGCATCGTCACCGAAGTGACGGTGCGGCTCTATCCCCAACCCGAGGCCGTATCCGCCGCGGTCTGTTCTTTCCCGAGCGCCGCGGCGGCGGTGAACACGGTCATCCAGACCATCCAGATGGGCGTGCCGGTCGCCCGCGTGGAATTTCTCGATGAAAACTGCGTGCGCGCCGTCAACGCCTACGACAAGATGAGCCTGCCCGAGAAACCCTTGCTGCTGTTTGAATTCCATGGCAGCGAGAACGCAGTGCAGGAACAGGCGCAAGTGGTGCAGGACATCGCCGCCGAGCACGAGGCGATCGCCTTCGAGTGGGCGGCGCGGCCGGAAGAGCGGACCCGCCTTTGGCATGCGCGCCACAACGCCTATTTCGCGATGCTCCAGATGCGCCCGGGCGCGCGTTCGGTCTCCACCGACTGCTGCGTGCCGATCTCCCGCCTCGCCGAATGCATCCTCGATACGCAGGCCGATTGTGAAAAAAATGACATGATCTACGGCATCGTGGGCCACGTCGGCGACGGCAATTTCCACGTGCTGATGATGGTCGATCCGCAAGACGCCGCAGACGTGGCCAAGGCGGAAGGCGTCAACCAGCGCATGGTGGCGCGTGCTCTCTCAATGGACGGGACCTGCACCGGCGAGCATGGCGTCGGAATGCACAAGATGGACTTCCTCGTGCAGGAACACGGGGAAGGGGCGATCGAGACAATGCGGGTGCTCAAGCATGCTTTTGACCCCAAAAACATATTGAACCCCGGTAAAATCATTCAATGGTGATGATCCAGCCCTCGTTTATGGGCAGAATCATGCTCTCTCCGAAATAGGATCGATTCATATGGCCACCCGCCTTCCGCCGGTTCACGCATTGTCCGCATTCGAGGCGGCCGCCCGTCACGGTTCCTTTGCCGTTGCCGCCGATGAGCTCTGCATCACGCCGTCGGCGCTGTCGCACCGGATCCGCCTGCTGGAGGATTTTGTCGGGGAGCGCCTGTTCCTGCGCGACGGCCGTACCGTGACGCTGTCGGAGTTCGGCCGGCGTTACCTCGATGTGGTGAAGGCGGCCTTGCGCACACTGACCGATTTCCCGCTGCCGCACCGCACCGCGCCGGCCCAGCCGCGCATCAAGATCACCGTGCCGCCGACCTTCGCGCGCTGCCTGCTGGTGCCGCGCCTGGCCGAATTCACCGCGCAGTATCCCGACATCGTGATCGAGCTGTTCCTCTCGGTGCCTCTGTACGACCTGAGCCTGTCCGAGAGCGATGTCGAGGTGCGCTTCGGCGCCGGCAAGTATCCCGATCTGGTGACCGAGAAACTGTATGAAGAGCCGACCTTTGCCGTCTCCAGCCCCAGGTACCTGGAGAAAGTCGGCGGACTGAAGACGCCCGCCGACCTGCAGAAGGCAACCCTGCTGCGCTCGGCGCTGGAACCCTGGCAGCCGTGGTTCGAAGTGGCGGGGCTCGACTGGCCGGAGCCCTCGACCGGCCTGCGCCTGGATGACCTCGGCCTGTTGCTGGAAGCCGTGCGCCACGGCCACGGCGTGGGTCTTACGCGCAAGCATTTCGTCCAGAACCTGATCAGTACCGGCGAGATCGTGCAATTGTTCCCGGACGTGCAACTGAAATCCCCGCCGCACGCCTACTACATCGTGTACGAGAAACCGGTGCGCGACCGCCCCGAGGTCAATGCCTTCCTCGACTGGCTGCTGTCGACTTACCGCAACGTCTGAGCTGTTCCGGGAGCCTGCCGCGGCGACGTGAAAACATTTCACGCCACCGCGCCAAGCTTTTCAGCGCCGTCGTCCCCGTCATCCACGCGATTTCGCTACACTTTCGCATGTCCGCAGCCTGCGACAGGAATTCCCCATGAACGCCCCCAACGAAAAAGTCATTCCCCTCGAACGCCAGCGCGAAGTCGTTGCCGCGCTGCGCCGCAAGCTGCCCGAGCATTGCATATTGTTTAACGAAGAGGATACGCGGCCGTATGAATGCGACGGCCTGGCCGCCTACCGCCAGCTGCCGATGATCGTGGTGCTGCCGCAGACCGAGGCGGAGGTGGTCGACATCCTGAAGACCTGCCGCGACCTGAAGGTGCCGATCGTGCCGCGCGGCGCGGGTACCGGTCTGTCCGGCGGCGCCATGCCGATCGCGGATGGCGTGGTGCTCTCGACAGCGCGATTCAATCGCATCGTGAAGCTGGACCCGTATTCGCGGACCGCGATCGTGCAACCCGGCGTGCGCAACCTGGCGATTTCCGACGCGGCAGCAAAGCACGGCCTGTACTACGCCCCGGATCCTTCGTCGCAGATTGCCTGCACCATCGGCGGCAATGTCGCGGAAAACTCCGGCGGTGTGCACTGCCTGAAGTACGGCCTCACCGTGCACAACGTGTTGCGCGTGCGCATGGTGACCATCGACGGTGACGTGGTCGAACTCGGTAGCGAGGCGCTGGATGCGCCCGGCCTCGACCTGCTCGCCGTGTTCATCGGTTCCGAAGGCATGCTTGGCGTGGTGACCGAAGTCACGGTCAAGCTGGTGCCCAAGCCGCAGTCGGCGCGCGTGATCATGGCCTCCTTCGACGACGTGGTGAAGGGCGGCGACGCGGTGGCGGAAGTGATCGCCGCCGGCATCATTCCCGCCGGCCTGGAGATGATGGACAAGACATCCTCGCGCATGGTCGAACCCTTCGTGAAGGCGGGCTACGATACCGAGGCCGAAGCGATCCTGCTGTGCGAATCGGATGGCCTGCCGGAAGAAGTCGAGGAAGAAATCGCCCGCATGAGCGAAGTGCTGAAGGCCTCGGGCGCCACCGCCATCGCGGTATCGCAGAACGAGGCCGAGCGCCTGCGCTTCTGGTCCGGGCGCAAGAATGCGTTTCCGGCAGCCGGCCGCATTTCGCCCGACTACTATTGCATGGATGGCACCATCCCGCGCAAGCAGCTTGCGCATGTGCTCATCAGCATCACCGAGATGGAAAAGAAGCACGGCTTGCGCTGCGCGAACGTGTTCCACGCGGGCGACGGCAACCTGCACCCGCTGATCCTGTTCGATGCCAACCAGCCGGGCGAATTCGAGCGTGCCGAAGCCTTCGGCGCCGACATCCTCGAACTTTGCGTGGAGGTCGGCGGCACCATCACCGGCGAACACGGTGTCGGCATCGAAAAGATCAACTCCATGTGCGTACAGTTCGCGCCGCAGGAGCTGGAAGCCTTCCGCGCGCTCAAGCGCGCCTTCGACACGGCCTTCCTGCTCAATCCGGACAAGGCGATCCCGACGCTCAACCGCTGCGCCGAGAACGGCAAGATGCGGGTGACCGGCGGCCAGATGAAGTTTGCGCACCTGCCGCGCTTTTAAGGGATGGGAATGGAACAGGTACTGGAACAATTCCGCGAACGCGTCGTCGCGGCCACCATGAACAAGACGCCGCTGCGCATTCGCGGCGGCGGCAGCAAGGACTGGTACGGGCAGGCGCTGCAGGGTGAGATCCTCGATACGCGCGAATACAGCGGCATCCTTGCCTACGAGCCGACAGAGCTGGTCATCGTCGCCCGCAGCGGCACGCCGCTGGCTGAGATCGAAGCCGCACTCGATGCGCGCAACCAGATGCTGGCCTTCGAGCCGCCGCATTTCGGCCCGCAGTCCACCATCGGCGGCGTGGTCGCCGCCGGCCTCTCCGGCCCGCGCCGGCAGGCAGTGGGCGCGGTGCGCGATTTCGTGCTCGGCGTGACCTTGATGGACGGCAAGGGCGACGTGCTGAGATTCGGCGGACAGGTGATGAAGAACGTTGCCGGTTACGACGTCTCGCGCCTGCTCGCGGGCTCGCTCGGCGTGCTCGGCCTGATGGTCGACGTGTCGCTGAAAGTGTTGCCGAAACCGTTCTACGAAACCACGCTGCGCTTCGAGCTCAGCCAGAAGGAAGCCATCGAGCGCCTCAATACCTGGGGCGGGCAGCCGCTGCCGCTGTCGGCCAGCGCGTGGCATGGCGGCGTGCTGATCGTGCGCCTTTCCGGCGCCGAAGCCGCGGTCAAGGCGGCGGTGCAGAAGATGGGCGGCGAGGAAGAAACCCAGGCCGGCGTGTTCTGGGAAGGGCTGCGCAATCACAGCAATGAATTTTTTGCCGCGACATCCGGTCCTACGTCGCTGTGGCGCCTGTCGGTGCCTTCGGTGACGCCGCCGCTCGACCTGGAAGGCGAGCAGCTGGTCGAATGGGGTGGGGCGCAGCGCTGGCTGCGTTCCGGCGCCGATGCGGCCACGATCCGCGCGGTCACGGAAAAGGCCGGCGGCCACGCCACGCTGTTCCGCGGCGGCGATAAGAGCGTAGGCGTATTCCATCCGCTCGCGCCGGCCATTGCCGCCATCCACCGCAATCTCAAGAGCACATTCGATCCGTCCGGCATTTTCAACCGTGGCCGGATGTACAACGATTTCTAAGCATGCAAACCAATCTCGCTGATTTCATCAAGAACACGCCGGAAGGCGACGAGGCCGATGCCATCCTGCGCAAGTGCGTGCACTGCGGCTTCTGCACCGCGACCTGCCCGACCTACCAGTTGCTCGGCGACGAGCTGGACGGCCCGCGCGGCCGCATCTACCTGATGAAGCAGGTGCTTGAAGGCAAGAAGGCGACCTTCAAGACCATGACCCATCTGGACCGCTGCCTGACCTGCCGCAATTGCGAATCGACCTGTCCGTCCGGCGTGCAGTACGGCCGGCTGGTCGACATCGGCCGCAAGATCGTCGAGGAACAAGTGCAGCGCCCGCTGTCGCAGCGCTTCGCGCGCACACTCCTGAAAGAGACGCTGCCGCGCAAATGGCTGTTCAATCCGGCAATGAAGGCCGGCCAGGCGGTGCGCCCGCTGCTGCCGCAGGTGCTGAAGAACAAGGTACCGGCGAAGCAGGATGCCGGCGCGTGGCCGTCGACGGCGCACGCGCGCAAGATGCTGCTGCTGGAAGGCTGCGTGCAGCCTGCGATGTCGCCCAATATCAATTTCGCCACCGCGCGCGTGCTGGACGCCCTCGGCGTGCAGCTCGTCACGGCGCCGAAGGCCGGCTGCTGCGGCGCGATCCGCTATCACATGAACGACCAGGACGGCGGCCTCGACGATATGCGCAACAACATCGACGCCTGGTGGCCGTATGTGGAGTCGGGGGTGGAAGCGATCGTGATGAATGCTTCCGGTTGCGGCGTCACCGTCAAGGAATACGGCCACCTGCTCGCGCACGACGCGAAGTATGCGGAGAAGGCGCGCCGCATCTCCGAGCTGACCAAGGACGTGAGCGAAATCCTGCCGGCCTTCGAGGTCGAACTCGCGCAGAAGCTAGAGGGCAGGATCAAGGAGCGCGTGGCCTACCATCCGCCCTGCACGCTGCAGCACGGACAGCAGATCCGCGGCAAGGTGGAAGGCGTGCTCCGCGCGGCCGGCGTGGATGTGCAACTGTGCGCCGACAGCCATCTGTGCTGCGGCTCGGCAGGCACCTACTCGGTGCTGCAGCCAGAGCTGTCTTACCAGCTGCGCGATAACAAGCTGGCAAACCTGCAAGCCACCAAACCGGACGTCATCGTATCGGCCAACATCGGTTGCCAGACGCATCTGCAGTCGGGCACGGATACGCCGGTGACGCACTGGATCGAGTTGGTTGACAGGGCGCTATCGCAGGCGGCTTGAGCTTAAGCGGTATTCCCGGTGTGAATAGGTCATATCGGGAATCGAAAGTGGATATATATCTGGTGCGTTCCTATACTGGCTTCAAGAAACATTGAGCCACTGAAAGGAAAAGCATCATGACTACCGCATCCACTCTTATCGTGTTCGCGCTTGCCGCAGCCGCCGTCCTGGAAGTAGTTGCCTATCTCGTCATCAAGGACGACCACAGCCGCGGTGCACGCCGCGCGCAACCCGAGTAAGCGGAGTAAGCGAACCTGCTGTGCGGATCACTCCGCCAGCAGCTTCTCGATATCCTTCATCAATTCCTTCGGCTCGGTCTGCGGCGCGTAACGCTTGTACACGCGCCCGTCCTTGCGGACCAGGAACTTGGTGAAATTCCATTTGATCGCTTCGGTGCCCATCAGTCCGGGCGCCGCGCTCTTGAGGTGTTTGAACAGCGGATGCGCCGCATCGCCGTTCACATCGATCTTGTCGAAGAGAGGAAAGGTGACGCCGTAGTTGCGTTCGCAAAAGGCGCCGATCTCTTCGTTGCTGCCCGGCTCCTGTGACCCGAACTGGTTGCAGGGGAAGCCGAGCACTTCCACTCCCTTGTCCCTGAACTGTTCGTAGACGGCTTCCAGACCCTTGTACTGAGGCGTGAAGCCGCATTCGCTCGCGGTGTTGACGATCAGCAGCACCTTGCCCTGAAACTGTTTCAGGTCGATGTCCTTGCCGTCGAGGCTCTTTGCCTTGAAGTCGTAAACAGTTGTCACACAATCCCCAGGTGTTCAGTGCCCTTGCTCAGGTCGCGGCCTTGCGCTTCCTTGCTGTTGAGCTTGATCGACAGGCGCAGGTCGTTGACCGAATCGGCGTTGCGCAGCGCATCCTCGTAGGAAATCTTGCCGGCCTCGTACAGGTCGAACAGCGCCTGGTCGAAGGTCTGCATGCCCAGCTCGCGCGACTTCTTCATGATCTCCTTGATCTCATGCACTTCGCCCTTGAAGATCAGGTCGGAAATCAGTGGCGAGTTCAGCATCACCTCTACTGCAGCACAACGGCCTTTCGTGTCCTTGAGCGGAATCAGGCGTTGCGACACCATGGCCTTCAGGTTGAGCGACAAGTCCATCAGGAGCTGCTGGCGGCGCTCTTCCGGGAAGAAGTTGATGATGCGGTCCAGCGCCTGGTTGGCACTGTTGGCGTGCATGGTGGCAAGGCAGAGGTGGCCGGTTTCGGCGAAGGCGACCGCGTAGTCCATCGTCTCGCGGTCGCGGATCTCGCCGATCAGGATCACGTCCGGCGCCTGGCGCAAGGTGTTCTTCAGCGCGGCGAACCAGTCCGCCGTGTCCACGCCCACCTCGCGCTGGGTGATGATGCAGTTCTTGTGCGGATGCACGTATTCCACCGGGTCTTCGATGGTGATGATGTGGCCGTAGCTGTTTTCGTTGCGGTAGCCGATCATGCCGGCGAGGGTGGTCGATTTACCCGAGCCGGTCGCGCCCACCATGATGACGAGGCCGCGCTTGGTCATGGCCACGTCCTTCAGTACTTCCGGCACGCCCAGGTCTTCCAGCTTCGGGATGGTGGTCGTGATGGTACGCAGCACCATGCCGACCCGGCCCTGCTGCACGAAGGCCGACACGCGGAAACGGCCGAGCCCGCCCGGGCTGATGGCGAAGTTGCATTCCTTGGTGGCTTCGAATTCCGCCGCCTGCTTATCGTTCATGATCGCGCGCGCCAGTTCGACGGTATGCGTCGGTGTGAGCGGCTGGTTGGATACCGGCGTCATCTTGCCGTCGATCTTGAATGCCGGCGGGAAGTCGGCGGTGATGAAAAGGTCGGAGCCGTTCTTGCTGAGCATCAGCCGCAGCAGGTCGTGCATGAATTTCGTGGCCTGGTCGCGTTCCATGATGTCTCCTTATCCCGGGAAGTTTTCCGGCGTCTTGGCGGCGGCGCGTGCGGCGGCCGAGGAAATGACGTTGCGGCGCACGAGGTCGGTGAGGTTCTGGTCCAGCGTCTGCATGCCGATGCTGCTGCCGGTCTGGATCGCGGAGTACATCTGCGCCACCTTCGCTTCGCGGATCAGGTTGCGGATGGCCGGCGTGCCGAGCATGATTTCATGTGCGGCGACGCGGCCGCTGCCGTCCTTGGTCTTGAGCAGCGTCTGCGAAATCACCGCCTGCAGCGATTCGGACAACATCGCACGCACCATTTCCTTTTCTTCCGCCGGGAACACGTCGACGATACGGTCGATGGTCTTGGCCGCGGATGAGGTGTGCAGCGTGCCGAACACGAGGTGGCCGGTTTCGGCGGCGGTCAGCGCCAGGCGGATGGTTTCGAGGTCGCGCAATTCGCCGACCAGGATGGCGTCCGGATCTTCGCGCAGCGCCGAGCGCAGCGCGTTCTGGAAAGACATGGTGTGCGGGCCGACTTCGCGCTGGTTGATCAGGCACTTCTTGGATTCATGCACGAACTCGATCGGATCTTCCACGGTCAGGATATGGCCGTATTCGGTTTCGTTCAGGTGGTTGATCATCGCCGCCAGCGTGGTCGACTTGCCCGAGCCGGTCGGGCCGGTCACCAGCACGAGGCCGCGCGGCTTCAGCGCGAGCTCGGCGAAGATCTTCGGTGCATTGAGCTGTTCCAGCGTCAGGACCTTGGACGGAATCGTGCGCAGCACGGCGGCGGCGCCACGGTCCTGGTTGTAGGCGTTGACGCGGAAACGCGCCAGGCCGGGGATCGCGAACGAGAAGTCGCACTCCAGCACTTCCTCATACGCCTTGCGCTGGCCGTCGTTCATGATGTCATAGATCATACCGTGCACATCGCGATGCTCCAGCGGCGGCAGGTTGATGCGGCGCACGTCGCCGTGCACGCGGATCATCGGCGGCAGGCCGGCGGAGAGGTGCAAGTCGGACGCGTTATTCTTGACTGCGAAGGCGAGGAGTTCGGAAATGTCCATTTATAATCCCTGGGCCGGCGAGGATGCCGTGAGTAAATGAGCAATACCATTCACCGCCGATATTGCTCCAAGTAAATTGATTATGTCTCCAATTTCCTACAACTTGCAAGCCGTGCAGGAGCGTATCGACGCCGCCGCGCGGGCAGCGTTGCGAGATCCCCAAGGCGTGCGGCTGCTGGCCGTTTCCAAGACCTTCGGTCCCGACGCAGTGATCGATGCCGCCGGCGCCGGCCAGCGAGCCTTTGGCGAGAATTACCTGCAGGAGGCCGTGGACAAGATGGCAGCGGTACGGGATGCCCGACCGGACCTCTCGCTCGAATGGCATTTCATCGGCCCGATCCAGAGCAACAAGACGCGCCCGATCGCCGAGCATTTCGACTGGGTGCATTCCGTCGACCGGGAAAAGATCGCGCACCGGCTATCGGAGCAGCGGCCGGACAGCCTGCCGCCGCTGAATATCTGCCTGCAGGTGAACATCAGCGGCGAGGCGTCGAAGAGCGGCATGGCGCCGGAAGAAGTGCCGGCGCTGGCAAAGGCTGTCGCCGGTCTCCCGCGCGTGGTTCTGCGCGGCCTCATGGCGATCCCGGAGCCGGCGGAAGACATGGAGCGCCAGCGCGCACCGTTCCGTCAGCTGCGGGAATTGTTCGAGCAATTGAAGGCGGAAGGATTGGCGCTGGACACCCTGTCGATGGGCATGTCCGCGGACATGGATGCGGCGATCGCGGAAGGTGCGACGATCGTGCGCGTGGGAACGGCTATTTTTGGACAGAGGACGTATGCAAAATAATTTGAAGATCGCCTTCATCGGCGGAGGCAACATGGCATCGGCGCTGATCGGCGGACTGGCCGGCAGGCTGACCGACGGCGGCAACATCCACGTGGTCGATCCGAACGCGGAATCGCTGAAGAAGCTGCAGGCGCAGTTCGGCGTCACCACCGCGATGCAGATCGACGCCGCGCTGGCAAAGAGCGACGTGGTCGTGCTCTCGGTGAAGCCGCAGCAGATGAAGGAAGTGGTGCAGCAATTGCGCCCGCACGTATCCGGACAGCTGGTGCTGTCGATTGCGGCGGGCATCCGCGCGGTCGACCTGTCGCGCTGGCTGGGCGGGCACAGCGCGATCGTGCGCACCATGCCCAACACCCCGGCGCTGATCGGCAAGGGCATCACCGGCATGGTGGCGATGGCAGGCGTATCGGGCGAACAGCGCGAGGCTGCCGATGCGATCATGCGCGCGGTGGGCGCCACGGTGTGGATTGACGACGAGGCGCTGATCGATCCCGTCACCGCGGTATCGGGCAGTGGCCCTGCCTATGTGTTCTACTTCATCGAAGCCATGCAGCAGGCGGCGCAGGAAATGGGGCTGACGGCGGAGCAGGGCAACCAGCTCGCAATCGCCACCTTCGTCGGCGCGTCGCAGCTCGCGGCGAATTCGAGCGAGCCTGTATCGGTACTGCGCGAACGCGTGACCTCGAAGGGCGGCACCACCTATGCGGCGCTGACGAGCATGGATGGCAGCGGCGTCAAGGAAGCGATCGTCAAGGCATTGAAGGCCGCATCCGCGCGCGGCAAGGAACTCGGTGAAGAGTTTGGCAAGGACTGATCAGCGCATGCGTTCGAGCAGCATGCGCACCGTCGGTGCGTAGCTCTGCCATGAACGCAGTCCCGAGACGCCCAGCCGCAAGAGGGAAGACAGCCGGCGCGGCGTGAGCAGGAGCAGCCCCGCCGCCGCGCCCGCAATCCAGCCGGGATGCTGGCGGATGCGCGCCAAGATGCGCAGGCCGGTGTCCACCGACTGCAGCCGGTAGGACCAGGCGTCAATCTGTTGCGCGAGGTCCTCGCGCTGCGCGCTGCTCTCGGCGAGCAGTTGCCGCCGTTTCCACGCAAGGAACTCCGCGCGCCTGTTCATGCGCGCGGCTGGAGCAGGTCGGCATCGCGCGACAGCTCCGACAGGGTATGGCCCAGCAGCCGCGGTTTCGACTGATATTGCCGGCGCACGCGCAGGGCGATCACCGCCGACGCGGCGCCGAACAGGATCATCAATGTGGCCAGGACGGCCACGCGATGCGACTCCCAATACAGCACGACCGCCAGGATCACCCCGAGCACGATGGCGATGCCGAGGCAGAACAGGGCGGCGAGCGACAGCATGAGGCAGGAGAAATACCGCAGCGACTCTTCTTCCAGTTCGGTCGACGCGAGTTCGACCCGGTTCTGGACGATGGCGAGCAGGGTCGCTGCGAGGCGCGACGCGGATTCCGCGATCATCATGGGCTAGCGGCGCCCGATCATCAGGCCGATGGCCAGGCCGGCCAGCGCGCCGATGCCGACTGCCTGCCAGGGATTTTCCTTCACATACTGCTGGGTTGTGTCGAGCGCGTCGCGGGCGCCGTCGGCCACGCGTCCTTCCAGCGTGGACAGGTTGCCGCGCGCATTGCTCAGGGTCGATTCGAAACGTGCACGCGCCGCGCGGTAGCCTTCATCCACCTGTTGCCCGGTGCTGCGCAGCAGGTCTTCCGCATCCTTGACCACGAGCCGCAAGTCTTCGAGCAAACGGTCGCGGATATCGCCGCCCAGTCCAATCTTGTCCATTGTGCACTCCTCTCAAAGTAAGACCGTCTTTGAGTGTAAGCAACAGGACGAATGGCATCTTGCGAGTGGTCAAACTAGCGCAGCGCGTAGTCCAGCGCTATGCCGGCGAAGATCGCGGCGCCCAGCCAGTTGTTGTGCCTGAACGCAGCGAAGCAGCGCATGCGGTCGCGCTCGCGGATCAGGGTGTAGTGGTAGGCGGCGCAGCCGGTAGCGACGAGGATGCCTGCGACGAACCAGGCGTGCAGGCCGTATTCAAGCCCCACCACGAGGATGAGCACGAAGGCGACCGCATAGCACACCATCACCGCCATCACGTCGAAACGGCCGAAGGTGATGGCCGAGGTCTTGATGCCGATCTTCAAATCGTCATCGCGGTCGACCATCGCATACTCGGTGTCGTAGGCGACGGCCCAGAAGATATTGGCCACCAGCAGCAGCCAGGCCGCCGGCGGCACCGTGTCCTGCACGGCGGCGAACGCCATCGGGATGCCGAAGCCGAATGCGATACCGAGGTAAGCCTGCGGAATCGCGAAGAAGCGCTTGAAGTAGGGATAGCTGCCTGCAATGAGGACAGCCACGACGGAGAGCTGCTTGGTCAGCGTATTGAGCGGCAGGATCAGCGCAAAAGACACCAGCGACAGGATTGCCGCCACCATCACCGCTTCCCATGCCGCGATCTTGCCGCTCGTCAAAGGGCGTTCGGCGGTGCGTTTGACGTGCTTGTCGAAATCGCGGTCGGCGAAGTCGTTGATGGCGCAGCCCGCCGAGCGCATGAGGACCGTGCCGATGGTGAAGATCAGGACCAGCTGCCAGTCCGGGCGGCCGTTCGACGCCAGCCACAGCGCCGACAGCGTCGGCCAGAGCAGGAGCAGGATGCCGATCGGTTTATCGATGCGGATCAGGCGCGCGTAGAGGGCGAGTCGGTCGAGTCGGGCGGTTCGGTTCATGGTCGATGATTGCGACGTAAAACCGGATTATAAGCGGCAACATGCAGGCCGCACTGGAGGGGCGGCCGGGGTTCAGGCTTCCGCGGTCTCCGCCTCGCGCAGCATTTCCACGCCGTGCAGCTCGCAGGACAGCACCGCATCGCGGATCGCCTCGATCGCCGGCCGGCGGGTGAAGCTCTTGCGCCAGGCGATGACGACCCGGCGCGAGGGGCTGGGTTCCGCAAAGGGCACGTAGCGCAGCATGCCGTCGCGCGACTGCATGTCCGGCACCGATGCCTTGGGCAGGACCGTGATGCCGATGCCGGAGGCCACCATGTGCCGGATGGTCTCCAGCGAGGAGCCCTCGAAGGTGCGCGCGATGCCGTCGCCGCTGGTCGAGAAGCGCGACATTTCCGGGCACACTTCCAGCACCTGGTCGCGGAAGCAGTGGCCGTTGCCCAGCAGGAGCATGGTTTCGGATTTCAGGTCTTCTGCTTTGATCGTGGGCCGGTCGGCCCACGGGTGGTGCTTAGGGAGTGCGACGACAAACGGTTCATCGTACAAGGGCTGCACCACGAGGCCCTGGTCGGCGAAGGGCAGGGCCATGATGGCGGCGTCGAGCTCGCCCTGGCGCAGCAGTTCGATGAGGCGGGTCGTGAAATTCTCTTGCAGCACCAGCGGCATCTGCGGCACGCGCTCGATCATGGTCTTGACCAGCGGCGGCAGCAGGTAGGGTGCGATGGTGTAGATGACACCCAGGCGCAGCGGCCCGGCCAGCGGGTCCTTGTTCTGCTTGGCGATTTCCTTGATGGCGGCGGTCTGTTCCAGCACGCGTTCGGCCTGGGCGACGATCTGGGCGCCGAGCGGCGTCATCGAGATTTCGGTGCCGCCGCGCTCGAAGATCACGACACCGAGTTCATCCTCGAGCTTCTTGATCGCGACGGAAAGTGTCGGCTGGGCGACGAAACAGGCTTCCGCCGCGTGGCCGAAATGCTTTTCCCGTGCCACCGCGACGATGTATTTGAGTTCGGTTAGTGTCATAGGATGCGCTCGCCTTGGTGTAGGACAACATCTGGCCAGGTCAGGTAAGGATCATAGTATAAAGGCTATGCCAAAAAGCAAAGGATTGCATGCCGCAATGCGGCGCATCAGTCCTTGAGGAATTCAGACCTTGAGGAATTCTTCCCTGCCGCCCAGCCAGCGCGCGAGGTGTCCTTCGACCGTGGCCGGATCGTCGTGCAGCAAGCGTTGCGCGATGTCGCGTGCCTTGTCCACCAGCCATTGGTCGGTCTGCAGGTCGGCGAAGCGCAGCATGGCCTGCCCCGATTGACGTGCCCCGAGGAATTCCCCCGGTCCGCGGATTTCCAGGTCGCGCCGCGCGATCTCGAAGCCGTCGGTGGTTTCGCGCATCGTCATCAGGCGCTGCTTCGCCACCGGGCCGAGCGGGCTCTGGTAGAGCAGGAGGCAGACGCTGGCGGCGGAGCCGCGTCCGACGCGTCCGCGCAGCTGATGCAATTGCGACAGCCCGAAGCGCTCCGCGTGTTCGATCACCATCAGCGACGCGTTCGGCACGTCGACCCCGACTTCGATGACGGTGGTCGCCACCAGCACGTGGACTTCCCCGCGCGAGAATGCATCCATGACGATCTGTTTTTCCGCCGGCTTCATGCGGCCATGCACGAGGCCGACCCTCAGGTCGGAAAGCTCGGCGGCCAGCGTCGCATGGGTATCGGTCGCAGTCTGCAGCTGCAGCGCTTCCGATTCCTCGATCAGCGGACAGACCCAGTAGACCTGCCGGCCCTCCAACGCCGCCGCATGCACGCGCGCGATCACTTCGTCGCGCCGGTTCTGGTCCACGATGCGCGTCACGATCGGCGTGCGGCCGGGCGGCAGTTCATCGATGACGGATACCTCGAGGTCGGCGTAATACGTCATGGCCAGCGTGCGCGGGATGGGCGTCGCCGACATCATCAGCTGGTGCGGCACGGTGCTCGCCTCCAGCCCCTTGTTGCGCAAGGCCAGCCGCTGACCGACGCCGAAGCGATGCTGTTCGTCGACGATGACCAGGCCCAGCTTCGCGAATTCCACGCCTTCCTGGATCAGCGCATGGGTGCCGATCACCAGTTGCGCTTCCCCCGATTCGACACGCGCCATCGATTCCAGCTTTTCCTTTTTCTTCAGGCTGCCGGTCAGCCACGCGACCTTCACGCCCAGCGGTTCCATCCACTGCGCGATCTTGCGGAAGTGTTGCTCGGCGAGGATTTCGGTCGGCGCCATCAGCGCGGCTTGGAAACCGCTGTCGATGGCTTGCGAGGCGGCCAGCGCCGCCACCACCGTCTTGCCGCTGCCGACATCGCCCTGCAGCAGGCGCTGCATCGGGAAGGATTCGCGCAGGTCGGCGCGAATCTCGGCCAGAACGCGCTGCTGCGCGCCGGTCAGCGTGAACGGCAAGGCTTTCAGCAAGGCCTGCGACAACTCGCCGACATGGGGCAGGGCGGATGCGCCCTTCGCCCGGCGCGCCGCCTGCGCGCGCTTGAGTGAGAGCTGCTGCGCCAGCAGTTCATCGAACTTCATGCGCACCCATGCCGGATGCGAGCGCTCCAGCAGCGCGTGCTCGCTCGCGTCCGGCGGAGGGTTGTGCAGCAGGCGCACCGCGGGTTCGAAGGGCTGCAGCCGGAGTTCGGACAGCAGGGCGGGCGACAGCGTATCGCGCCAGTCCACCCGCGTCAGCGCATTGGCGATCGCCTTGCGCAGATAGGCTTGCGACAGGCCTTCCCCCGCCGGATAGACGGGCGTGAGCCGGTCGGGAAGCGGCTCGCCTTCCTGCACCACCTTGTAGCTGGGATGGACCATCTCGGCGCCGAAGAATCCGTGCCGCACCTCGCCGCGCGCACGCACCCGGGTGCCGGCGGCAAGCTGCTTGACCTGGCTGCCGTAGAAATTCAGGAAACGCATGACCAGCTGGCCGGAATCGTCGGCGATCGTGACCACGAGCTGGCGGCGCGGCCGGTACTGGATGTCGCACTCGGTCACCACGCCCTCCACCTGCGCCGAGTTGCCGCCCATGAAGCCGGCCTCGCGGATCGGCTGCACCCGGGTTTCATCCTCGTAGCGCAGCGGCAGGTGCAGCACCAGGTCCATGTCGGTGCGCAGCCCCAGCTTCGCCAGCCTGGCGGCGCCGGTATTGGCTTTTTCCTGAGTGGCGGATTTTCGCTTCGGTGCGGGCATCTGAATCTGCTGCAGGGCGTAAAATAGCGGGTTTTATTTTGGTTGAAGATTGTATGGCAATTCTGTCAAGCGCAGATGCCGCAGATGCCAACTTCAACTTCGTTCTGTGCCATTCTGACGCATGTATTCGCTTTCCGACTTCGATTTCCATCTGCCGCAGGAACTGATCGCGCAATTGCCGCTGCCCGAGCGCAGCGCGTCCCGGCTGCTGCACGTGGACGGGGACAGACTGGTCGACCGCTCGTTCTCGGAGATTGTCGATCTGCTCTCGCCCGGCGACCTGCTGGTTTTCAACAACACCCGCGTGCTCAAAGCGCGCTTCTTCGGCGCGAAGGAAAGCGGCGGCAAGGTCGAGGTGCTGGTCGAGCGCGTGCTCGACACGCGGCACGTGCTGGCCCAGGTGCGCGCCTCGAAATCGCCGAAGGCGGGCAGCGCCATCCGCCTGGCCGATGCGTTCGATGTCATCGTCGGCGAGCGGGCCGGGGAGTTCTACACGCTGCAGTTCCCGTCCGACGTGTTCGACCTGATCGAGGCCCACGGCCGGCTGCCGCTGCCGCCCTATATCGAGCATGCGGCCGACGAAGTTGACGAAAAGCGCTATCAAACTGTCTACGCAAAGGAACCGGGTGCGGTTGCCGCGCCCACCGCGGGTTTGCATTTCGACCAGCCGCTGCTCGACAAGCTGCGCGACAAGGGCGTGCAGTTCGCCTACGTGACGCTGCATGTCGGCGCGGGGACCTTCCAGCCGGTGCGCACCGAAAACCTCGCCGAGCACAAGATGCACAGCGAGTGGTACACCATCCCGCAGGAGACGGTGGATGCGGTGCGAGCCGTTCGCGCGGCAGGGCGGAATGTCGTCGCCGTCGGCACGACCAGCATGCGCGCGCTCGAATCGGCCTCGCAATCCGGCGAACTGCAGGCGGGCAGCGCCGATACCAACCTGTTCATCACGCCGGGCTACACTTTCAAGACCGTCGACCGCATGGTCACCAATTTCCACCTGCCGAAATCGACGCTGCTGATGCTGGTGTCGGCCTTCGCCGGCTACCGGCAGATCCGCGATGCATACGCCCATGCGATCGAGAAGCGCTACCGCTTCTTCAGCTATGGCGATGCGATGCTCCTGACAAGAAACACATAATGCTGAATTTCAAACTCCTCAAGACCGACGGCAAGGCCCGTCGGGGCCGCCTGACGCTCAATCACGGCGTGGTCGAAACTCCCATCTTCATGCCGGTCGGGACCTATGGTTCCGTCAAGGCGATGTCGCCGGAAGAGCTGCATGAAGTCGGCGCCCAGATCATCCTGGGCAACACCTTCCATCTGTGGCTGCGCCCCGGGCTGGACGTGGTCGGCAAGTTCGACGGCCTGCACCGCTTCATCGGCTGGACCAAGCCCATCCTCACCGATTCCGGCGGTTTCCAGGTGTTTTCGCTGGGCGCGATGCGCAAGATCACGGAAGAAGGCGTGAAGTTCGCCTCGCCCATCAACGGCGACAAGCTCTTCCTTTCGCCGGAAATCTCGATGCAGATCCAGCGCGTGCTCAATTCCGACATCGTGATGCAGTTCGACGAATGCACGCCCTATGAAATCGACGGCCGTCCCGCCACCGAAGCGGAGGCCGGCAAGTCCATGCGCATGTCCCTGCGCTGGGCGAAGCGTTCGCGTGACGAATTCGACAAGGGCGAGAACCCGAACGCGCTGTTCGGCATCGTCCAGGGCGGCATGTTCGAGCACCTGCGCGACGAATCGCTGGCCGGCCTGGAGGAAGTCGGCTTCGAGGGCTACGCCATCGGCGGCCTGTCGGTGGGCGAGCCCAAGGAAGACATGATGCGCGTGCTGGAACACGTCGGCCCGCGCCTGCCGGCCGACAAGCCGCACTACCTGATGGGCGTGGGCACACCGGAGGACCTGGTGGCGGGCGTGGCCAACGGCGTCGACATGTTCGACTGCGTGATGCCGACACGCAATGCGCGCAATGGCTGGCTGTTCACCCGTTTTGGCGACCTGAAGATCAAGAATTCGCGTTACAAGGACGACGACAAGCCGCTCGACGAGACCTGCGAGTGCTACACCTGCCGCAATTTCTCGCGCGCCTACCTGTATCACCTGCATCGCGCCGGAGAAATCCTCGGCGCCCGCCTCAACACCATCCACAACCTGCATTACTACCTGCAGCTGATGCGCGAAATGCGCGCGGCGATCGATGCCGACCGTTTCCAGGCCTTCGTCGTGCAATTCCACGCCGACCGCGCCCGCGGCGTCTGAGTTTTTCCCCCTCCGCCGGTCCATCCGGACCGGCGCTTTACCCCTGTTTCCCGGGTCAATGCATCATTCCCGGGAAAGCACGCGCCCGGTGCTAAAATGCCGGGTTGATCCATCCCAAAGCAAGGAGTAATAAGTGTTCATTTCCAACGCATACGCGCAAACCGCCGCCGCAGGCGCCGAAGGCAGCTTCATGAGCTTCCTGCCCATCATCCTGATGTTCATCGTGCTGTACTTCCTGATGATCCGTCCCCAGATGAAGCGCCAGAAAGAGCAGAAGGCGATGATGGACGCGCTGGCCAAAGGCGATGAAGTCGTGACCGCCGGCGGCATCCTCGGCAAGGTGACCAAGGTGACGGATGCGTATGTGACACTGGAAGTGGCTGACGGCACCGAGATCATCACCCAGAAGGCTGCGATCGCCACCCTGTTGCCGAAGGGCACGATCAAGTCGCTGTAAGGGATTGCTGCCGCCGGCATGGCGGCATGCTGCCCGGGGCACATCGCCCGTTCACTCCGGAACTTGAATCCCTATGAATCGTTATTCCCTCTGGAAATACATCCTGATCGCCATCGCGCTGCTGTTCGGCGTGCTGTATACGATCCCCAATTTCTTCGGCGAATCGCCGGCTGTCCAGATCAGCAGCGCGAAGGCTACCGTCAAGGTGGACCCGGCCACATCCGCGCGCGTGGAAGAGGTGCTGGCAAGAAACGGCATCAAGGCGGAAGGGATTTCCTTCGACCTGAGCGGCACGCAAGGCTCGGTCCGCGCCCGCTTCAGCGACACCGACACCCAGTTCAAGGCCAAGGCCGTGCTGGAAAAGGAATTGAACGCCGACCCGGCCGACCCGACCTTCATCGTCGCCTTCAACCTGATGCCGAACACGCCGCAATGGCTGCAGAGCGTCGGCGCGCAGCCGATGTACCTCGGCCTCGATTTGCGCGGCGGCGTGCACTTCCTGATGCAGGTTGATACCCGTGGCGTACTGAACAAGCGCCTCCAGGGCCTGCAGGCCAGCGTGCGCAGCATGCTGCGCGACAAGAACGTGCGTCACACAGGGATCGGCCGCAGCGGCGATGCCATCGAGATCAAGTTCCGCGAGCCGGAAACCCGCGCCAAGGCGCGCGAAGTGCTCGCCGCCCAGCTCGGCGAACTGGTATTCCAGGAAACCGCCGACGGCGCCGACCTCAAGCTGGTCGCCAGCTACCGTCCTGAAGCGCTCAAGCGCACGGTCGAGGAAGCGGTCGAGCAGAACATCAGCACGCTGTCCAAGCGCGTCAACGAACTCGGCGTGGCCGAACCGGTGATCCAGCGCCAGGGCGCGGACCGCATCGTGGTGCAGCTGCCCGGCGTGCAGGACGTGTCGCGCGCCAAGGACATCATCGGCCGCACCGCCACGCTGGAAGTGCGCATGGTGGACGAGACCGTGATGCGCGGCACCGAGGAAACCGCCGCGGTGCCCTTCGGCTCCGAGCTGTTCAGGGTCGGCAAGGGCGCGCCGGTGGTCCTCTACAAGGACCCGATCATCACCGGCGACTATATCTCCAGCGCCGCCGCCAGCTTCGACCAGAACCAGCAGCCTGCCGTCAGCATCGACCTGAACGGCGACGGCGGCCGCCGCATGCGCGAAGCGACCCGTGAAAAGATCGGCAAGCTGATGGCCATCGTGCTGTTCGAGAAGAACCGCGGCGAAGTGCTGACGGTTGCCACCATCCGCGACGAACTCGGCTCCCGCTTCCAGATCACTGGCATGGGCTCGGCAGAGGCGGCCAACGACCTCGCGCTGCTGCTGCGCGCCGGCTCGCTGGCGGCGCCGATGGAAATCATCGAGGAGCGCACGATCGGCCCGCAGCTGGGCGCCGACAACATCCAGAAGGGCTTCAACTCGACGCTCTACGGCTTCGCGGCGATCGCTGTCTTCATGATCATCTACTACCACCTGTTCGGCTTCTTCAGCGTGTTTGCGCTGTCGGTCAACCTGCTGTTGCTGATAGCCATCCTGTCCACGCTGCAGGCAACGCTGACCTTGCCCGGCATGGCGGCAATCGCGTTCACGCTCGGCATGGCGATCGACGCCAACGTGCTGATCAACGAGCGCATCCGCGAGGAGTTGCGGGCGGGGAATTCGCCGCAGGCGGCAATCGCGACCGGCTTCGACCGCGCGTGGGCGACCATTCTCGACTCCAACGTGACGACCATGATCGCCGGCCTGGCGCTGCTGATCTTCGGTTCGGGCGCCGTCCGCGGCTTCGCCGTCGTGCACTGCCTGGGCATCCTGACCTCGATCTTCTCGTCGGTGTTCGTGTCGCGCGGCCTCGCCAACCTCTGGTATGGACGCAAGAAGAAGCTCACCAGCGTGTCGATCGGTCAGGTCTGGAAACCGAACGCGTAAGTCGACTGCAGCTTGAAATTGAAGCGGCCCCGGCGGCAAAGCCGGCCGGGATGCCGCGAAAGAAAGGAATGTAATGGAATTATTCCGGATCAAGAGGGACATCCCCTTCATGCGCCACGCGTTGGCCTTCAACGTGGTGTCGGTGCTGACTTTTCTGGCGGCAGTGTTTTTCCTGTTCTACAAGGGCCTGCACCTGTCGATCGAATTCACCGGCGGCACCGTCATCGAGGTGACCTATAGCCGCCCAGCCAATCTTGAAGGCATCCGCAAGAGCATCGAAGGGCTGGGGTATACCGACACGCAGGTGCAGAGCTTCGGCACCGCTCAGGACGTGATGATCCGCCTGCCGGCGCGCAAGGACGTGAGCTCCGCGCAGCAGAGCGAAAAGGTGATGGCCACGCTCAAGGCGCAGGATGAGGCGGTCAAGTTGCAGCGCGTGGAATTCGTCGGCCCGCAGGTCGGCGACGAACTGGCGCAGGACGGCCTGACGGCGCTGGCGATGGTGATCGTCGGTATCGTCATCTACCTCGCCTTCCGCTTCGAGTGGAAGTTCGCGGTGGCGGCAATCATCGCGAACCTGCATGACGTCATCATCATCCTCGGCTTCTTCGCCTTCTTCCAATGGGAGTTCTCGCTCACGGTGTTGGCCGCGGTGCTCGCGATCCTCGGCTACTCGGTGAACGAATCGGTGGTGATTTTCGACCGCGTGCGCGAAACCTTCCGCGACCGCCGCTACGGCAAGATGAGCACCGCGGACGTGATGAACCACGCGATCACCAGCACCATCTCGCGTACCATCATCACCCACGGTTCGACCCAGATCATGGTGCTGTCCATGCTGCTGTTCGGCGGCCCGACGCTGCATTACTTCGCCGTCGCGCTGACCATCGGCATCCTGTTCGGCATCTATTCCTCGGTGTTCGTCGCCGCCGCCGTCGCGATGTGGCTGGGCGTGACCCGCGAGGACCTGGTCAAGCCCGTGAAGGAAAAGGACGAGACCGACGGCGCGGTCGTCTGATCCGCCTGATCCGTAAAGAAGCCGGCTTTCGAGCCGGCTTTTTTTTCGGCTAAACTTGTTCCACCCTATCGAGAGGACAAGGCATGAAAAAGGTACGCGTCTGGGACTTGCCCACCCGGCTGTTTCACTGGGTGCTGGCGGTGTTGATCGTGGTTTCCGTCGTCACGCAATATATCGGCGGCAATGCGATGACCTGGCACTTCCGCTCGGGTTACGCGGTGCTCACCCTGGTGGCGTTCCGCATCCTGTGGGGCATCGTGGGCCCCCGCTACGCGCGCTTTTCGAGTTTCCTGTACGGGCCTTCGACCATACTCGGCTATGTCCGGGGCAAGGATGCGACCGGCAGGCTCGGCCATAACCCGTTGGGCGGCCTGTCCGTGTTCGCGCTGCTTGCCGCCGTGCTGACACAGGCCGTGACCGGACTGTATGCGAACGATGACATTGCCTGGGACGGCCCGATGGTCAAGTTCATCAGCAAGGAACTCTCGGACAAGATCACCTGGTTCCACAAGGACGTCAGTGCGACCGTAATCTTCGTGCTGGTCGGCCTGCACCTGCTCGCCATCCTGTTCTACCGCTTCGCGAAGAAGCGGAACCTGACGCAGCCGATGCTGACCGGCGATCAGGAGGTGGATTTCGACGCCGAGCCGGCGAACGACTCCTGGGGCATGCGCCTGCTCGCGGTGGCGATCCTTGCTGTGTGCGCCGGCGTGGTCTATTACCTCGTGACGCTGCCGGCAACGCGTTTCTGACGCGCCAATGAAAAACGCCTGCCGGCAGTGCGCCGGCAGGCGTTATCGCAAAATTCCTCTTTACTTGTTGCGGTAATCGTCGTGGCAGGCCTTGCAGGCCTGACCCACGCCGCCGAAGGCCGACTTGACCGCATTCAGGTCGCCGGACTTCGCCGCCGTCGACAGCTTGGCGACTTCCTGCTGCATCTTCTCGGCGCCCGCCTTGAACTTGTCCTGCTCTTTCCAGATCGCGGGCTTGGCCTTGGAGTTGGGCAGGTCGGATCCGGGCACGAAGGCGGACCAGGGGAGCTTGGACATGGTCTCGATCACCGCCACGTCCGCTTCGACGGCCGCCTTGTCATACGGCCTTTCCCCCTTGACCACGGCGCCGACACGGCCCATGTGGGTGCCCATGACGGACAACGCTGACTGCCGGTATTTGACGGCATCCTCGACCTTGGCGAACTGCGCCTGGGCGGAGAAGGGAAGGGCGATCATGGCGGTCAAGGCAATGCTGGCAATCGGGGGTCTCATACAAGCTCCTTTGGCTGGCTTTCTGGTTGAACGTGGTGGCGCTTCTCGTGGCACTTCAAGTCTCGGTCTTGCCGGCCGCCGCTCCCAGATGGGCCTTGAGCTTCGCCAGCTCGCGTTCGAGCGCGGCAAAGTCTTCCTCCCGATAATCCCGGAACGGCTGCTTGCAAAATTCTACATGAGGCGCAAAAACGCGTTCGAACTCCGCCTCGCCCTTCTTCGTCAGCCGCACGATGGTGCTGCGCCTGTCCTCCGCGTGCGTCGCCCGGCACACCAGGCCCTTGGCTTCCAGCCGGTCCACCACGCCGGTGAGCGTGCCCTTGGTGATCAGGGTGCGCTCCCCCAGTTCCCTGAACGACATGCCCGGCGTATTGCCGAGGGTGGCGATAATGTCGAACTGCGGCGGCGTGAGGTCGAGCGTGCGCACATGCATCGCCGAAAAGCGTTCGAACGCCTGGTAGCACTCGGCGACCAGGCGGATGCTGCGCAGGTAGCGTTCCCGTTTCATGCGTGGTGGCGCAAGCTTAGTCTGCCTTCAGCGCCTCGACCTGGATCGCCAGCTTCACTTCCGGCGCGAAGCGGGGCGTGCCGTAGTTGAGGCCGAAGTCGGTGCGCTTGAACTCGGCGGTCGCGTCGGCGCCGCACACCTCGCGCTTGAACATCGGATGCTCGATGCACTTGAACTTGCCGATGCTCAGGTTCACCGGCCGGGTCACGCCCAGCATCGTCAGCTCGCCTTCGACGGCCACCGGCTTGTCGCCCTCGAACTTCATCGACTTGCCCTTGTAGGTGATGGTCGGGAATTGCTCGACATTGAACATGTCCTTGGAGCGCGCATGCTCGTTCATCTTCGCATGGCCGAAGTCGATGGATGCCGCCTCGATTGCGATATCCATGGAACCGGTCTTCGCCGCGCGATCCAGCTTCACCACGCCGCTGGTCTTGTTGAACTTGCCGCGCCAGACCGAAATGCCGAGATGGTCCGCCTCGAAGCTCGGATAGGTGTGGTTCGGCTCGATGTTGTAGGTCTGCGCAAAGGCCGAACCGGCGCTGAGGGCGAGAAGCGTTGCGATGATGTGCTTGGTTTGCATTGAAAATTCTCCCTGGCTTGTTGCTTACTGCGTCGTCACGACGCGGAACTTGATCAAAACTTCATCGGCGACCATGCTCGTGTCCTTCCACTCGCCCTCGCCGATATTGAAGGCCAGCCGCTTGATCGGCAGCGTGCCTTCAAAAATCTGTGCCGGCCCTTCCTGCTTCACCGTCAGCGGGAAGGCGACGTCCGCCGACTTCCCCTTGATGGTCAGCTTGCCGCTGACATCCAGCCTGCCGCCGCCCGCCGGCTTCAGCGCGCTCGAGACGAAGCTCGCCTTCGGGAATTGCGTGCCGTTGAACCAATCCTTCTTCTGCGCTTCCCTGTTGAACTCGGCATCGCCGAGATCGAAGCTGGCGACGTCGATTTCCATGCTCGCCTTCGAGGTCTCGGGCTTCGCGCTGTTGTAGTCGATCTGCGCATTGAAGCGCTTGAACTTGCCTTCCACCGGCACGTTCATCTGCTTGAATACAGCCGACACCGTGCTCTTCGCCGGATCGGTCTTGAGTTGCGCCGCAAGCACGGGCAGGGACGCAGCAAGTGCGAGGACGGCGGTACAGCGGAAAAGGTTCACGTTCACTCCTGTTTCGAAATCTAGGGAAGCATGCGCCGGAACACGCCGTCGCGGTCGATGACCAGGTGCTTCATGGCGGCCCCAACATGCAGGGCGACGCAGGCCAGCAGCGTCATGTTCAATGCGAAATGGACTTGCTTGAGGATAGGCTTCCACACCTCGTTGGCCTCGACCAGCACCGGCAGCGGAATGAGGCCGAGGTAGACCACCGGGACGCCGGAGGCGAGGCTGTAGAAATAGCCCGATACCGGCACGGCGAAGACCAGGACATACAGCAGCACATGCAGCAGCTTCGCGAGGCTGACCTGCCACGCCGCCATGCTCGCCGGCAGCGGCGGCGCCGCGTGCGTGAGCCGCCAGAGCAGGCGAAGGCAGGCGAGGCCAAGGACGGTCACGCCCAGCCACTTGTGCCAGGAAAAATACTTCAGCTTGGTCGGCGTGATCCCCGGGATATCGACCATCACGAGGCCGAGGACGAATGCGCAGACGATGAGCGCGGCCGTTAGCCAGTGCAGCACGATCGCCGGAAGGGTGTAGCGTTGCATGAATTGCAGGATGCTAATTAGTTTTAATTAGGACTAATATCATAGCAGCAAAGCTTGCAAGCGCGTGCGGGGGCACATGATGGCATCGCCTGAATGCCTTGTCTTGAACGATCTTAAAGCAGCATCCGGAGTCATATGGATTTTGCTCTGCCGCAGGCGGATCAGTGCCCGTGTGACCCACCCGCCTTTTGCTCCGGCACCGTGACGGTGACGGTTTCGCTGGCAAGGATCTTGTGGCTGGGATCGGCGATCTCGAGCCGCACCTTGTGCACGCCGGGCTTCAATCCAACCACGATGATCGGATCTTCGCTGGTATGAGCCCAGGTCCCGTTCCAGTCATCGATAGTGACATGAAGGTGGCCCAGGCGCGGCGATACGTCGACGGCTTTGTTACCGAATACCGGCATGATGCGTGCGTTCTCGGTCCGGTACTGAATGATGACGACCCCGCGGGCGAGCGGTTCGGCTAACGGCGGATACGCAATGAGCTTTGGCGCCGCTTCTGAAGCAAGCGGAATGACAGCCGGAGGACGGACGGCATCAGTACCGCTTTGCGCCCAGGACGCAACGCAAAAAGCAGCACCGGCAGCGGCAAGGGCAAGGTGTCTGGAGGGGAGTGGCATTGTGCTTCCTTTCGTGGAATTGGTTTCGGTGGCAGGGCCGGATATCGCGGGGCAAGGAAGAGGCGATGATCAGGAGTGCAGGTTTCCAGGTGTTGAACGTGCTGCACGGGAAGCATTACACCCCGGCCGTGTATCGTTCGTGTGTCCGGAAAAGCGAGTTATGTGAAGCTTTCTTGTCCAGGCAGCACTCAGGTACAAATCAATACAAAAACGGGAATACGGAAAACAATGCGTCGCGGTTTGTGACTGCGCAGCTAATGGAACGAACCTCAAGAAACTCTATGGGATCGTTCAGCGGATTCTGAATGACAGAAGATTCAGGCAACAGCGGCATGGCCTGTGGATGTGCTTTGCAGGGTGGCAGGAACAATATCGCTGCAAGTAACAGCATGGACCGCCTTTTCACTTGACCCGGGAATTTTGTTTATGCGCGCGTGCGGGAGGAAAAGTTTAAGTACTTGCAATCGTTCCGGCGAACGAATAGTAATGCGCTTCTACATGAAGGCATCTGCTTGAGCGGTGTGGCTCGTGGCAATGCGAATCCCGCCGCCGATACGGCGATGAAAGAAGGCTTGCTTCGGGGGAGATGCCGAAGCACCGCAGAACGCGGCGCTTCGGGGTGGAGGGATCAGATCTTGCGCGCGAGCTGCTCGGCGCGGCCGATATAGCTGGCCGGCGTCATCGCCAGCAGCTGGTCCTTGGCCTCTTGCGGAATGGCGAGGCCGTTGACGAAGTCGCGCAGGGCTTCTTTCGAAATACCCTTGCCGCGCGTGAGTTCCTTGAGCTGCTCGTACGGGTTCTCGATGCCGTAGCGGCGCATCACCGTCTGCACCGGCTCGGCCAGCACTTCCCAGGTGGCGTCGAGGTCTTCCGCCAGGCGCGCGGGGTTCACTTCCAGCTTGTTCAGGCCGCGCAGGCAGCTGTCGTAGGCGAGCATGGTGTAGCCGAAGGCGACGCCGATGTTGCGCAGGACGGTGGAGTCGGTCAGGTCGCGCTGCCAGCGCGAGACCGGCAACTTCTCCGACAGGTGCTTCAGAACAGCATTGGCAAGCCCGAGGTTGCCTTCCGAGTTTTCAAAGTCGATCGGGTTGACCTTGTGCGGCATGGTGGACGAGCCGATCTCGCCGGCCTTGGTCTTTTGCTTGAAGTAGCCGAGCGAGATGTAACCCCAGATGTCGCGGTTCAAGTCGAGCAGGATGGTGTTGGCGCGGGCGACGGCGTCGAACAGTTCCGCCATGTAGTCGTGCGGCTCAATCTGGATGGTGTAGGGATTGAAGCTCAGGCCGAGGCGCTGCTCGATCACGTTCTTGGAGAACGATTCCCAGTCGAAGTCGGGGTAGGCGGACAGGTGGGCGTTGTAATTGCCCACGGCGCCGTTCATCTTGCCCAGGATCTCGACCTCGGCGATGCGCTTCTCGGCGCGCTTGAGGCGGGCGACGACGTTGGCGATTTCCTTGCCCAGCGTGGTCGGGCTCGCCGGCTGGCCGTGGGTGCGCGAGAGCATCGGCAGCGCGGCGTTGTCATGCGCGATCTCGGTGAGGCGGGCGATGACGTTGCGCAGCGCCGGCAGCAGCACGTCGTTGCGCGCGGCCTTGAGCATCATGCCGTGCGAGGTGTTGTTGATGTCTTCCGAGGTGCAGGCGAAGTGGATGAATTCGGATGCAGCGACCAGCTCCGGCACATCCTTCACTTTTTCCTTCAGCCAGTACTCGACCGCCTTCACATCATGATTGGTGACGGCTTCGATCGCCTTGATGCGTTCGGCGTCGGCTTCGGTGAATTCGCTTGCCAGTTTGTCCAGCAAAGCGCTCGCGGCGGGCGAGAAAGGCTTGATTTCCGCGAAGCCGGCGTTCGACAGCGCCTGCAGCCAGGCGATCTCCACCTTGACGCGATGGTGCATGAAACCGGCTTCGGACAGCAGGGGGCGCAGCTTGTCGGTCTTGGCGGCGTAGCGGCCGTCCAACGGCGAGAGGGCGGAGAGGGCGGAAAGCGACATGATATGAAAATGCGGAGAATGAAAGAAAACCTGCGCAAAGTGCGGAAAACCGCGCGCAAAATCAGCGGAATCCGGCATTTTACCATCTGGCCCCCGCCGCAAGACGTGCGATGGAAGGAGCGCCGGCCGGCCGCCGGGGCACTGATCGTGCCGTTCGCCAATGTTATAATCCAGGCCAATCCACACCATACGCATCTATGAAACTCATCGGTTCTCTCGCCAGCCCGTTCGTCCGCAAAGTCCGCGTGGTCATGGCGGAAAAGAAGCTCGATTACGAGCTGGTGCAGGAAAACGTCTGGGCGCCCGACACCAAAATCATGCAGTACAACCCGATCGGGAAAGTACCCTGCCTGATCATGGAAGACGGCGGCGCCATGTTCGATTCGCGGGTGATCGTCGAGTACCTCGATACGCTCACGCCCGTCGGCAAGCTCATTCCGCCCAACGGACGCGAGCGCGCGGAAGTCAAATGCTGGGAAGCCCTGGCCGATGGCGTGCTCGAAGCGGCCGTCGCGATCCGCCTCGAACGCACGCAGCGTCCCGAATCGCAGCAAAGCCCGGAATGGATCAAGCGCCAGATGGACAAGGTCGACAACGGCCTGAAGGCAATGGCCGCCGGCCTGAAGGACACCGCGTTCTGCAGCGGCAACCACTACACCCTGGCGGACGTCGCCGTCGGCTGCGCGCTGGGCTGGCTGTCCTTCCGCTTCCCCGAGATCGACTGGCGCGGCGACCATCCCAATCTCGCGAAGCTGTTCGACAAGCTGTCGGAACGGCCGTCGTTCAAGGATACGGTGCCGCAGTAAGCCGGCGCGGATCAAGCAAAAAGGGCAGCCGCGGCTGCCCTTTTTATTTGCGCGCGTTGCGTCAGTCGCCCATCTGCGACTGCAGGTAATTCTGGATGCCTACCTTGTTGATCAGATCGAGCTGTGTCTCAAGCCACTCGATGTGTTCCTCGGTGTCTTCCAGGATGTCTTCCAGCAGGTCGCGCGATACGAAATCGGCGGCGGCTTCGCATGCCTTGATGCCATCCTTCAGCGTCTGCTGCGCGGCCTGTTCGAGTTTCAGGTCGCATTCCAGCATCTCCTGCGTCGACTCGCCGATCAGCAGCTTGTTCAGCGCTTGCAGGTTCGGCAGGCCCTCGAGCATGAGGATGCGGTCGATCAGGCGATCGGCGTGCTTCATCTCTTCGATCGACTCGTCGTATTCCTTCTTGCCGAGCCTTTCCAGGCCCCAATGCTTGTACATCCGCGCGTGCAGGAAGTATTGGTTGATCGCGGTCAGTTCGTTGGTGAGCTGCGCGTTGAGCAGCCGGATGATGTTCGGATCGCCTTTCATTGGGCCCTCTGTGGTGGGGTGGGTGGGGCGGCACGTTGATGCGCCGATGGGTAGCGAAATGATAACCCACGGCGCCGCATTTGCCATTCGGGCGACTGTGTTTTGTTAGTGTGAATCATTCGCATCGGATGACCCGATGCGAGAGGGAGGGAAGAGCGAGAGGGGAGGGGAAGGGTCAGGCGGCGATTGCTGCCTGGAACATCGGTTGTGCTTCGCGCACGCCGTCTTCGAGGTATTCGCGCAGCACCGTCTTCGCGCAGGAATGGCACTTGCCGCAGCAGGTACCGACACCCAGTTCCTCGCGCAGCTGCGGCATGGTCGTATGACCCGAGTCTACTGCGCGGCGGATCTGGCGTTCGGAGACGTTGTTGCAAACACAGACAATCATGGCACTGCCTCGGATGGATGGATAGGGTGAGCGTCGTTCGGGCGGATCAGGCAGTGAGGATCAGCTTGTTCATCTGCGTCAGCCTCAGGCGGTAGATCCGGCCCTGGTGGTCGATCTCCACCTCGCGCTGCTGCTGGAACAAGTCTTCGCTCTTGAATCGCGGTGTCTGCGAAACAGCCCGGCTGCCTTGCAGGCTGCCATCTTCATCCTTCGATTGCTGCATCGTCCCGGTCATCTTGTGATCTTTCAGTAAATACGAACTATTCTCATTTAGATTATTAACGATGACGATAGGGATTGCAAGGGGTTTTTGCGTGACTTGTGGCGGATTTGGTGTTGCCATTTTGAAAGTGGCAGGCTGCCGGAACAGGTGAACGCGCCGGCAGCGGTCGATGGCCGAGCCAAACGGGTTTCGTGGCTAGTCGAAAGGGAGGTCGAACAGCACGACTTCGGTGTCCGGAGCAGAAGCGAAGAGCCGGATCGGCGTCGCCGGAGACACCGCCAGGGCATCGCCGGCGGCAAGTGCGGCGCTTCCGTCCCTCCCTGCGTCTGCGGTCAGCGCCCCATTGATAACGTGAATGTAGGCACGGCGGGAATGTCCGGCCGGTGCCCACAGCACATGCTCCGGATGGAGGATGGCGGCGTGGATCGACGCGTCCTGATCCACGGGCAGGCTGCCGTCGCGCCCGTCGGGTGTGACGAACGCCTGCCACCGTCCAACCCGTCCGCGCCGGTCGAAACGACGCTGGTCCACGCCGGGCCGTACGCCAAGCGTTCGCGGTTGCAGCCATATCTGGAGGTGGCGATCCACATCGCTCGTCGATGCATTCATCTGGCTGTGCCAGATTCCCGCTCCTGCCGACATTTTCTGCACCTCGTCCGGACGGACGAATGCATGGTTGCCGAGACTGTCGCGGTGTTCCACCACGCCCGACAGCGGGATGATGAAGATCTCGAGATCCTTGTGCGGATGCATCTCGAAACCGGTGCCCGGCTGGATGACGTCTTCGTTCAGCGCCAGCAAGGGACCGAAGCCATTGCGGCGCGCATCGTAATAGGGGCCGAAGGAAAAGCTGAAGCGCGCATCCAGCCAGTCGAGCTGCATCCTGCCGCGCGAAGTGCTGCGGCGTACGTCGAGCCTTTCCATCACGCCATCCTGTGCATGACGCAATCGCGGTCGAGGTAACGGTGCTTGGCGATGGCCAGCAGGTGCAGGCCGACGAGGCCGAGGAACAGGTAGGTGACGACGGTATGCACATTGCCTGCCTGCGCACCCGTCTCAGCGCCCAGCGTCGGGAAGAGTTTCGGCAATGGCATGTCGAAGAACTTCACGCCGTAGCCATACATGTCGGACGTTGCCCAGCCGGTAAGGGGCGCGGCGACCATCATCGCATAGAGCAACCAGTGCGCGGCGTGCGCCAGCAGCCGCTCGCCCGGCGGCATGGCGGCGGGAAGCGGCGGGACATGGCTCAGCCGGCGTATGGCGAGCCGCACGAAGACGAGAGCAACGATCAATGCGCCGACCGATTTGTGAAAGCTGTAGAACGCGGGCCGCAAAGTGTCTTTTGCGTCGAACGCGACCATGATGGGGCCGGTCACGAAAAGGGCGATGATGCACAAGGCCATCGTCCAATGGAGGGCGCGCATCGGCGCCTGGTAGACGGGTTGGTTGGCAGTGGGAATTTTCATGCTTGGACTCTTGAGGTTGGAAAACAGGTGCAGGGATCAGCCCTGCGGCGGGCGGCGGTTGACCAGCATGACGCCGAGCGCGATCACGGCGACCGCGACCGGCATCCAGGGCGTCAGCCGTTCGCCGAACAGGACGACGCCGCTGAGGACGCCGGTGGCGGACATGACGTAGCCGAGCTGGCTGAAATACACCGGGTCGGCGACTTTCTGGAACAGGAAGTAGACGAAGTAGCCGAGACTGGTCAGCGCGCATTGCAGGAGCACGAGCAGCCAGGCTTCGCCCATGGCTGGCATTCTGCCCTCGGCGAGCAGCAGAGGCAGCAGTGCGGCGGCGCCGGCCAGCAGCATGCCGCCGGCCAGGGTTTTCGAATCGTAGCCGTCCGGAAGGTGGCGTTTGCGGTACACATTCCCCGCCGCGACACTCAGCGGTATGCCAAGTGCGAGCAGCAGCGCGATGCCTCCGCTTCCCTGCTGGAGCGGCCTGCCGAGGATAAGCAAGCCAACGCCGCTCATGCCCAGCAGCACACCTGCCAGGCGCGCGGCGCGGTAGCGTTCCATCCCGATCATCCAGCCGAAGGCATAGGTAAAGAGCGGCGGGAGGGTGTAGGCAAGGGAGGTCATGGTGGTGCCGAGTTGCGGCATCACGAAAAAGGCCAGGCTGTTCGGCACGGACACGCTCAGGACGCCGGCAACCAGGCTGTATTTCACGACCGCCGCGGAGACCGGCCGGCGGCCTCTGCGTCCGGCAAGCAGCAGGATGAGTCCGCTTCCCAGCGCCGCGGCAAACGTGAACGCGATCGGCGACCAGCCCGCGTTGCCCGCAAGCCTGGCGACGGGCAGAGTTGCGCCGAGCAGGAAGCCGGTCAGCACGAGCAGCAACAGCGGCGATTGATGCACGGGCGTGGCTCTCGGCGCAAGCGTATTCAAGGATGACATGACGGACTCCTGCAGGAAGATGCGGCCAGTCTACGGAGATCCGGCTTTGGAAAAAATACGCGCAATGGAACATAATTTGTTCCAATCCGGAATAAATACAGGAGACGGAATTGGACAACCTGCAAAACCTGCGCGCGTTCAGGCGCGTGGTGGAATCGACGAGCTTCACCCGCGCCGCCGAAACGCTGGACATCTCCCCCGGCAGTGTCAGCAAACTGATCGCGGCCTTGGAGCAGCATCTCGGCACGCGCCTGCTGGCGCGCTCGACGCGCAGGATGAGCCTGACCGAGGCAGGACGGATCTACTACGCCCATTGCGTCCGTATCCTCGATGAACTCGACCATGCGGAACGCGCGGTGCAGCAGCTGGTGGATGTGCCGAGGGGAACGTTGCGCGTGAGCGTACCCACGTCGTTCGGCATCCTGTGGCTGAGCGGACGGCTGCCCGCCTTCCTGCGGCAGTTTCCCGAGATCCGTCTCGACGTGGTGGCGAGCGACCAGTACGTGGACCTTGTCGAAGGCGGCTTCGACCTCGCGCTGCGCATCAGCCGCAAGCTGCAGGATTCATCGATGGTTGCCAAGCCGCTCGGCGAGATACCGCATGTCGTCGTCGCCAGCCCGGCCTACTTCAAGTCCGCCGGGAAGCCGCGTGCGCCGGACGAGCTTGTCCGTCACAACTGCCTGGTGTACAGCCAGTCGCAGATGCCGGGCGAGTGGGCATTCGGGGAGGGGAAATCGGCGGTCGTCGTTCCGGTGCAGGGGAACTACCAGTGCAACAACAGCGTGATGTTGCGCGCCGCCCTGCTGGACGGGATCGGCATGACGCAAACACCCTTGCCGGTGGTGGAAGATTTGCTGAAGTCCAGGCAGCTGGTCACCTGCCTGGACGATTACAGGCCGCCGCCGCACCGCATTTTCGCAATGCTGCCGCAGCAGCGAGCGGTCTCGCCCAAGGTGCGTGCCTTTATCGATTTCATGGCGGAGCAGTTGGGCGCGCGAATAAAAAAATAGCGAGCCTGCAATCCGCTATCACGCCCAACACTGATCTTGCTAAATGCAGCAGCGCGCGGCGCATGGCATAGTCATCGGTAACTTGCAGAACCGAAAGCCATGCACAAACCGCTTTTCATCCGCGCCACCATTGCCGCGGCAATATCGGCGCATACGCTCCTGGTTTGCCAGGAAGCCTCCGCGCAGCAGGACAAACAGCTCGATCCGGTGGTGGTGTCGGCCAGCAGGACAGAGCAGAAGCGTTTCGACGCCGCCGCTTCCATCGACGCCGTGCAGGTCGATCCGCTGCGCACGCCTTCACCGCTGGTGAACATGTCCGAGCTGCTGTCCGGTTCGCCCGGCATCCAGATCCGCGAGCGGCAGAACTATGCGCAAGACTTGCAGCTGTCGGTGCGCGGTTTCGGCACGCGTTCCACCTTCGGGGTGCGTGGCGTGCGCATCCTGGTCGACGGCATTCCTGCCACCATGCCGGACGGACAGGGCTGGACGGCGACCGCACCGCTGCACTCGGTGCGGCGCATCGAAGTGCTGCGCGGTCCGGTCGCTCAGCTCTACGGCAATGCGGCGGGCGGTGTCGTGAATATCTTCACCGCCGATCCGCCCTTATCCACGGCCGAATCTTACGCCAGCGCATCGCTCGGCGCAGGCAGTTACGATCAGCGCCAGGCGGGCTTCACCCTCGCACGTGGCAGCGACGGCTTCGGCGGCTTGCTGGACGTATTCCACTACCGCACCGACGGCTACCGGGAACACAGCGCCGCCGAGCGTACCCAGATCAACGGCAAGCTGAAATGGGCGCCTTCGCCGGCGACCACCGTCACCGCGCTGGTTAACGTCCTGGACCAACCGCTGTCGCAGGACCCGCTCGGATTGAACCACGCGCAGTTTGAACAGGACCCGCGCCAGGTGGCACCGGTCGCCCTCACATTCGATACGCGCAAGACCATCGAGCAGCGCCAGGCCGGCATCGTCGTCGACCACAGGATCGATCGCAGCAATACGCTGCATGCGCGTGCCTACACCGGCGTGCGCAAGGTGATGCAGACGCTCGCGTTCAGCGGCAGCGCGGCCAATTCCGCAGGCGGCGTAGTCGACCTCGACAACGACTTCCGCGGCATGGGCTTGCATTGGGCGCATGCCGCGCAGCTGAACGGCATGCCTCTCAACTGGACGCTCGGCGTCGAGGCGGACGAGCTGGAACAGGAGCGCCGCGGCTTCGTCAACAACAATGGCACCGCCGGCGCATTGCGCCGCGACGAAACGGACACCGCGCGCAACATCGATGTGTTCGGACAGGTGGACTGGATGTTTGCGGCGCAATGGAAAGGTACCGCCGGCCTGCGCGCGAGCCGCGTGCGGCTGGGGGTGGACGACCGCTACATCACCGCGGCCAGTCCGAACGACAGCGGCAGCGTGTCCTATCGCAACATCAGTCCGGTGCTGGGGCTGGTCTGGTTCGCGGACGAGGATCTCAATATTTACGGCAACCTCGGCCGCGGTTTCGAGACGCCCACCATCAACGAATCCGCCTACCGCCCCGGCGGTACCGGGGCGAACCTCGGCCTGCAACCCGCACGCAGCCTGCAGGGCGAGATCGGCTTGAAGTGGAAGCGCGACAACCATGTCCTCGACCTCGCTGTGTTCCATGCTCGTAGCCGGGACGAGATCGCGCAGCTAGCCACCGAGAACGGCCGCTCGATTTTCCAGAACGTGGACAAGGTGCAGCGGCGCGGCATCGAAGCAGGCTGGCGGATGAACGATGCCGCGTTTTCGACGCAGCTTGCGTACACGCTGCTCGATGCGCGTTTCCGTGAAGCTTTCACCAGCGGTTCCGGCGGGGTGATTGCGGCTGGCAACAGGCTGCCCGGTGCGCCGATGCACAGCCTCTTTGCGCAGCTCGAATACCGCCCGGCGGCGGGATTGACGACTGCCCTGGAAATGCGCGCGGAAAGCAAGGCCTACGCGGACGACTTGAACAGCGATGCCTCGCCGGGATACGCGGTCTTCAACCTGCGAGCCGCGCAGGAATTCCGTGCCGGCCAGGGGACGTGGATGTTGTTCGCTCGCTTGGACAACGTGTTCGACCGCAACTATGCGGGGTCGGTAATCGTCAACGACGGCAATCGGCGCTTTTTCGAACCCGCCGCTGGCCGCCGTCTTTTCGTCGGCTTGCGCGCGCGCCTGTAGTCGGCCTGCCGTCAGCCGGCGGCGTCGATGATGCCGCCGCCTAGGCAGACTTCGCCGTCGTACAGCACGGCGGACTGGCCGGGCGTGACCGCCCATTGCGCCGTGGGAAAGCCGAGGGAGAAGCGGTCCTGGCCGTCAGGCGCGATGGTGCAGGGGACATCCGCCTGCCGGTAGCGCGTCTTGGCCGAGAGGGCAGAAGCAGCGGGCGGCTCGCCGGCGATCCAGCTTGCCTGTCCGGCGCTGAGCGAGGAGGACAGCAGCCAGGGATGGTCATGTCCCTGCACCACGTACAGGGTGTTGTTGTCGACATCCTTCTTCGCCACGTACCAGGCCTCGCTGTTGCCGTCGGCGTTCTGGTAGGACTTCATGCCGCCCAGGCCGATGCCCTTGCGCTGGCCGAGCGTGTAGAAGCTCAGACCGACGTGTTCGCCGACCGTCTTGCCGTCCGGCGTCTTCATCGGGCCCGGTTTATAGGACAGGTAGCGGTTCAGGAATTCGCGGAAGGGGCGCTCGCCGATGAAGCAGATGCCGGTCGAATCCTTCTTCTTTGCGTTCGGCAGGCCGATCTTTTCGGCGATCCGGCGCACTTCGGTCTTCGGGATTTCGCCCAGCGGAAACAGCGTCTTCGACAGTTGCGCCTGGTTCAGGCGGTGCAGGAAGTAGCTCTGGTCCTTCGTATGGTCGAGCGCCTTGAGCAGCTGGAACCTGCCGTCGTCCGCCTGCCGCACGCGGGCATAGTGGCCGGTTGCGATCAGGTCGGCGCCCAGTTGCATCGCATGGTCGAGGAAGGCCTTGAACTTGATTTCGGCATTGCACAGCACGTCCGGATTCGGCGTGCGGCCGGCCTGGTATTCGCGCAGGAATTCGGCGAACACGCGGTCCTTGTATTCGGCGGCGAAATTGACGGCCTCGATATCCACGCCCACCACGTCGGCCACGCTGGCCGCGTCGATCCAGTCCTGGCGCGTGGAGCAGTATTCCGAGTCGTCGTCGTCTTCCCAGTTTTTCATGAACAGGCCGATGACTTCGTAGCCCTGTTCCTTCAGCAGCCATGCCGAGACGGAGGAATCCACCCCGCCCGACATGCCGATCACGACCCGCTTCTTAGCCATTGAATGCACCGATGACGCTGGGATGGGTGTAGATCGCCGACAGCGGCACGCGCTGCCCGGCGAGGTAATCGTCGATGCACTGGAGCACCAGCGGGCTGCGGTGCTTTTCCTTGCATGCAAGAAGCTCGTCGCGCGTCATCCAGACCGCGCGCAGGATGCCTTCGTCCAGTGGGCGGTCATGCTGCTGTCCGAGCGCTCCGCAGAAGGCGAAGCGCAGGTAGGTCACTTCCTTGCGGGTGCGCGAGGACACGTAGCGCGACATGTAGACGCCGACCATCGCGGTCGGCGTGAAATCGTATGCCGCTTCCTCGAGTGTTTCCCGCGCGACTGCTTCCGGCAGGGATTCGTTGCGATCGAGGTGACCGGCGGGCTGATTGAAGCGGATGCCGTCGCTGGTCTCTTCCTCGACCAGCAGGAATCGGCCATCGCGCTCGATAATTGCGGCGACAGTAACGGAGGGTTTCCAGACTTCAGACA
>Ga0196971_1000167_pt1 | contig 62853 bp, 48 predicted proteins | sample S1v_1013CmetaG_FD_148660 | JGI IMG/M metagenome (GOLD analysis project Ga0196971, IMG submission 148660) | Soil microbial communities from Anza Borrego desert, Southern California, United States - S1+v_10-13C | ecosystem: Environmental > Terrestrial > Soil > Desert | place: USA: California... | reverse complement strand
AAGGTCATTTTTTGTACTTAGTTTTGATGCGTGGTTAAGAAATTATATTCTTACTATGATTTCTAGCGTTAAGTAATAAATTAACCCAAAATACTACTTTAGAGACCGCGATTTTAACACGGCCTCTTTAGCCCTGGGATTAACGAACACCACAAAATTTATGGGGATTTATCCCCTCCTCATTTCTTCTTTTTATCCTATTTCAGGTATAATAATTTTCTTGTTTCAAAATACTTTATTTTACTTCCTTTATCATCCAGAACTTTCATTGCGCAGAAATAAACTCCGGTAGTTAATTCTGAAGCATCAAAAAAGTAATCATGTTTACCACGTTTAATCTTATTACTAGCAATAGTTTTAACTTCTCTCCCGAGCAGGTCGTAGATTATAAGACTAACATAGGCATCCTTTCCGGCAGTTACTTCGATCTTTGTAACAGGGTTAAAAGGATTTGGATAGCTGCTTACGCTATAATAATCATCAGGAATAATATTATTATCAACAGCTGTATTCATCTGATCAGTTATTGTATATGAAGCAAACTTATTTCCGAATTCATCTATCAGCGCCAGGTTAACAGAATCATTTCCGTACACAGTAACTTTTCCGAAGGCGTTGTTAAAAAGATCGGTTGATATTCCCTGCCCGCCTTTATTCCAGATATTAATCCCCAAATTAGCAAGTCCCGCGGCAGTTCTTGAATTTGTTATATCAAGATTAGCTGACATTAATTCAGGCAGCCCTGCATTGGTACCGTCATCCATTGCTGAAGTATGCGAGTCACCGCTCAAAACTACTACGTTCTTTATATTGTTACTCCCGATGAATGATAGTACACTGTCCAGATCTTCAGGAAAACCTGACCACTTATCCGCAACTTCAAAGGCTGCTGCTATACCTTTAACTCCAATACCATAACCGGGAATCGTAAATATCAGATCCTGAAGCTGAATACTGATATCTATAATCGCCCGCTGGGATTTATTAAAGGATACGGAACTGATCACAAATTTCCACTTAGCTGTTGAATTCTTTAGACTGTTAAGAAACCATGCAAGCTGACTCTGACCGGTTCCCGGTGATGTTTCTCTTCCAAGAATTGTATGTCCCTGAGGAGGAGCAAATACCCATTTACCGGTAGAAGAGCTTTTAACTACAGAGTTAAGATTTGAACTCCTCTGTGCTCTGAGGTCAAGCATATAGAACTCAGCATTACCAAAAGTGAATTTATGATAAATCCCCCTTGACTCATTCTCCAGCTCATATGAGGGAAAATTTTCCTTGTAACCTTTTATACTGTTCTCCCGAGTGCCTGAAGGAGCGGAAATTTCTTCAGTTAAAACAGTATTGCTGTTAATAAACACATAACTCGATGTTTCTGCCGACGAGTTATTATTCATATAATCATGATCATCGTATATATAATCGACAGACATTGTGCTTAACAATGTATCCATCGCATACTTCTTGTTGTACTTAGAAATGTAATTTTCCTGAACCCTGCCGTAATCAGAAGAATAATAATTATTATTGATGGGTAAGCGGTCAGTCGTATCAGGATATGTCCAGTCTCCAATCTGAAGGAAAAAATCTATATCATGTTTAATGATCTCTCTGAACACATTTCCGGAGCTCGTATTTGGGGGCAGAAAGTTTCCGCTCTGCTGGCACGATCCGAAAGCAAAAGAGAAATCAGCTGCAGAACCTTTTTCAGGAAAAGTATTGAAGAACCGTATCTTATCAGGAATGACTGTGCCATTAAATAAAATTCTGTAGTAATACTTTTCAGCAGGCCTTAATCTTGATACCTCAATAATTGCTGCCATGTTTGTAGATTCAGAACTCTTAGTTTCATTACCCCTGATAACTTCATCAAAAGATTCACTTTCTGATAATTCAATATTTATGTTCCCCGGCTGAGATAACCTTACCCATATTCTTGCAGAATTTTCAGTTACACCCCCAACAACCGTGCTGTTTGTAATCTCAGGAATCTGAGCAAAAATTATAATGGGGATGAGCATCAATAAATATATGTGAAGCATATGGATATTTCTTATACTTGATTTAATATACGAAAAATCTTTAATGAATTTCTGCCGCTTTGTGGTTCCAACCCACCGGTTCGTACCTATTTTACACTATTTTACGTACATTCCTATGGGATTATGCGCTATGTACCAAAGATCCGTTTAATTTTGCTTCTTTATTTATAAACAGGAGAATGGATGGTCCGTTCATGGTATATCATTATTGTTTTATTCTTATTTCAATCTCATGTACTGCCGCAGACTTCACCGGGCAGCATAAAAGGAAAACTGACAGATTCAGAAACAAAATATCCATTGATCGGCGCAAATATTATACTGAAGAATACTCAGTCCGGCACATCAACAAATGAGAATGGAGAATTTATAATAGATGATTTAACTCCGGGAAATTACATCCTTGTGTTCAGTTATATAGGTTATGAGCAGATGGTAAGGACGGACATCATTGTGCGTCCGGGAAGGATTACTTTTGTGGAAGCTGAATTAAATCCGGTATCCCTTAGTATGTCGGATGTTGTAGTTAAATCAACTTACTTTTCAGAAGTAGAAAGTCAGCCTCTTAGCGCTGTTAATTTTTCCGCAGAGGAAGTAAGGCGTTCACCCGGTTCTGCAGGAGATGTAAGCAGAATTGTAATGAGCTTACCTTAAATCGCTAAAGTTAATGATACCCGCAATAGTCTAATCGTAAGAGGCGGCAGTCCTGTTGAAAATGCTTTCTATCTGGATAATATTGAAATACCTAACATAAATCATTATGCTGTTCAGGGTTCATCTGATGGACCGATCGGACTGATAAACATAGATTTTCTCAAAGATGTACAGTTTTACTCAGGCGGGTTTTCTTCAGCATACGGAGATAAGCTTTCTTCTGTTATGGAACTCTCTTTCAGAGAAGGTAACCGCGATGAGTTTGATATGCAGCTTGATATGAGCATACAATCAATTGGAGCTTCATTAGAAGGACCTATAGGCAGCGGAAAAGGATCCTGGCTGTTCTCAGCACGGCGAAGCTATTTCGATATTCTTTTCAAACTTGTTGATATCAATGGTCCAAAACCAACTTACAGTGACTATCAGACTAAATTGGTATATAACCTTTCTGATAAATTGAAATTATCAGTACTGAATATTCTTGCGGTTGATTATAGCTATCAGTCACGTGATGAAGGTTATGACTTTGAAAGTAATACCTTTGGCGGATTGGATAATGTGAATAATACAGCCGGATTGAACCTTCAGTATTTATGGAATAAAAATGGATTCTCAAATTTCTCGATCTCTCATAATTACATGTATTATAAAAACACTATTGCAGAAACCAGGACTGCAGTTAATATTCTCGACAATAAATCAACGGAACAGGAAATCAGATTTAGAAATAATAATCATTTTACATTGAATGAATCCAATAAAATTGAGTTCGGTATTGATAGCAAGGTTCTTTTGAATAACTACTTAACTCAGTATTATCCTTATACTGACAGACTTGGTAATACAACTCCGCAGCTCTTTATAAATGATAAATTAAGATCATTCAAGGCCGGAGGATACTTAAGTTATACCTGGCAGCCGCATAATAAAATAAATATTTTACCCGGCATTCGTTTGGATTATTTTGATTATAATAAGCACCTTACCATTTCACCTCGGTTTATTATAAAATATAACTTCAATACTCTTACTTCATTAAGTGCAACTGCAGGTATTTATCATCAGAATCTTCCACTTGTACTGCTGGGACAAAAGCAGCAATTTCAGGAACTTAAAGATCCTCTGGCCTATCACTTTATTCTTGGACTCAGTCATTTGGTTACTGAAAACACAAAGCTTACTATTGAAGCTTACCAGAAGGAATACCGGAATTTCCCGATGAATCCCGCACAGCCTGAACTGTTTATTCTCGACCAGGTTTTCTCGGATAGTTATTTTAGTAATTATGATGTTCTAACAGATAATGGCAGGGCCAGAAGTTATGGATTAGAAATTATGCTGCAGAAAAAGCTTGCAGATAAGGTATATGGAATGATAAGTGCATCGTACTTTAGGGCAAAGTATCAGGACTTAAACGGTACCTGGCAGAACCGGATTTATGATAACAGGATTACTTTTTCAGCTGAAGGCGGTTATAAACCAAATGAGAAATGGGAATTCAGTTTAAGATGGATATTTGCAGGCGGTGCACCATATACACCTTTTGATGAGTCTGCATCTGCAGCAGCATTCAAAGGGATATATGATCTCAATTCGATCAATGATTCCAGGCTTCCGGATTATCATTCACTCAATGTAAGAGTTGACAGGCGATTCCTTTTTCAGGGCTCTAACTTAATTTTTTATTTAAGTATCTGGAATACTTACGGAAGACAAAATGTAATTACCTATACATGGGATGAAATGAAAAACAAAGTGAAAGCTGAGAAATCGTGGAGCACACTCCCGGTATTCGGTCTGGAATACGAACTGTGAAGATTCTCAGGAAACATTCTTAGTTAATGAAGACTGACGGTCTTTTGACATTGCCCTGTATTGTGAAGGAGTCATCTGAGTATATTTTTTGAATATCATATTGAATGAGGTTTTGGAATTGAATCCTGATTCCATCGCAATTGCCAGCAGGTTGTAATTGGATAACTCGGGATATTCCAGTTTCTTTTTGAATTCTTCCACTCTGTATCTATTAACGAAGTCAAAGAAACTCTGTCCCAGTTTAGTATTTATTACTTCTGATAAATTATGCGGCGATACATTCAGCTTGTCAGACAAACTGCGCAGCGTAAGCTCAGTATCGAGATATGGCTTTTCCTGGTCCATTAGTTTTATTAACTGCCGTGCTATGTCTTCTGCCACAGATTCCGACAAACCAGATTTTCTATAACGCTGCTCCGGTTGATTTTCCTCATCAGCTGATTTTGTTCCGGGGAATGCATATGATAAATCCTGTGCTGCAAATATCGTAGCACAGGCTTCAGCCTGTGCTCTTGTGCCTTGTTTGAATATCTCCGGCTGGTTTAATCCAATGTATCCAATAGAATAAACGAGAATAGAAATCGCAAAATAAATGAAAGCATCATAACCGGAAAAGCTTGTATTAAGAATATCATCAATCAGAACACTTAATGCCACAATACTCCAGATTATCACCATGCCTGTAACTAGATTCTTTAACCATGCAAGATTTATCCTGTCAATATTAGAAAAAGAATCCTTGATCCTGTGATTATGATCCTTAACTTCTTTAATGGTAAGCAGAGTATATATAATTCCATGTACCGGCTTAATGTGATCAAATATGATGTAGCTTAGCGGCTGTTTCTCAATAAGATTATTTATGAAAACAATTTTTAATTCGCTGCTTAACATAAAATCAGGCAACATGTATAATACAATAAACAGATAAGGAATGAAATGAAACAGACTTTTGGGAAATCCCTGCTCTCTGCCTGTCAGAGCTCTCACATAGAGATAGAAGATTGGACCGTAAAAGAAAGGGAAGGCATAATTTACTCCCAGAAGATGTGGGAATTGAAGATACCATCTGTTCATAAATGCTGCGGATAAAAACAGATCAAGTGACAAAACCAGAATTCCGGAACCAAGTATTAGGTTTGCTGAATGATTCTGTTTTCGGGTAAATAATAAAATAAAAAGTAGAATACCCTGTATCCCGGCCAGAACAAATATATATGTAAGCAGTTCAAACATTTTCTGTCTTGTTCAAATTTTTGAACTCAAGATAGAAATGCTAACCTAAAAATGCAAATGAGGGTCTTATGTGAAGATCTGAAAACTAACGCTAATGAACTTAATGTGAAGGACTTCTAAAAATAAAACTTATATACCAATCTGAAATTCCGTCCCGCTTCGGGCATCACTGATTTCACCCTCGATAAATGGTTCCTGTATTCTTTATCCAGAATATTTTCAGCGTTAACTGATAAATTATGTACCATTGTGCTATGCACAAATGAATATTGAATAAATGAATTAAATATAATGTAGCCGGCTGTCGGTTCCTCAAATATGTCAACCCTCTTCTGACTTCCTGCTATTTCACTTACAATACCTGCATTAAGATTCCCCTGAACATACTTCAATTCAATAAGACTCCTTAATGGCGGTATTGACGGAAGGGGAGTTCCCTCATTCTTTAATTCACCATAAGTATAACTGAAATTAGCTGATGCCCTGATATTTTTTGAAATGCTTAGATTCACCTGTGATTCAATACCCTGGAGCATTGCACGTACACCAATGGATTGATATACCGGCAGAAGAGTTGCATAATTTATCTTACCTGAATTTCGCGGAAGAATATAATATGACAGATCATTTCTGAAAAGGGTCAGCATCGCAAAGAGATTTGAATTATCATAATAAATAAATGCTTCTGTCCCTATGCCTTTTTCATCCTCCAATGATGGATTGCCTGTTTCATATGAATATGCAGCAAGATGCGGTCCTTCGGAATACAGTTCCTCTATTGTCGGCACCCGTGATGATCTGCTGATATTTATACCGGTATACCATCCACCGTTTATTTCGTATAAACCAGATAAGGAGAGAGAGAAAGTGTTAAATGTTCTCCTTACAAGATATTCCGGTTTTGCGCTGCGGGCAGCCTGCCGGGGTTTCAGGTCATCGTGTTGATACCTTCCCGCGAACTCAAAACTGAAATTACCAGTAGGAAATGTTTGATAAATATATGCTGAATATCTTTTCGATATCGTTGGCGACGTAAATACAAATCCGCCTATGTTAAAATCTCTGTGATCATACGAAATACCTATATTTCCGCTTTCCATGAATGGAAGATGCCTTGTGGTGAGATCAATTCTGCCGGAATAATTATAGATGCTGAACTCGGCACCGATCAGGTCCGCTGATTCAAATTCCTGGTGATGATAATAATCCCTGCTTGCATCTATATTAATTTGTTCGAGGTGATCGTAACCGGGATTATAATTCAGCTTAGCTGAAACCTGACGCTTGAACATTTTAATATCTACACCATTGGGATGAGCGCCTACAAATCCTCCCGGTATGCCATAATCAGAATTAAATTCACGTATGCTTAAGCCGGTAAATCCCCATGCACCGGCATAACTTAATCCTCCTGAATAATTACTGCTGGTGATATCTGAATTAATAAGTTTTGCTTTGGGAGTTTTCAAATCTTCTGCTCTTCGGCCGGTATATTCGCCTTTTAGGTTAAAGCCGCCCGCGGGTATTCTTATCATTCCGGAATATAAATAACCGCTGTTGGCTGTCTCTCCATACAAACCGGCTGTACCTTCAATTCGTGAATAAACTCCTGCAGGAATATCTTCTCTGATTACATTTACTATACCTCCAATAGTGCTCGAATTTTGCATCAGTGATTTTGGTCCCCTGATCACTTCAATTCTTTCTACAGTAAACGGTTCAACACTTACCGCGTGATCAGGTGAGGAAGCACTGAGGTCAGTTGTGTTAATTCCGTCCTCACTAACCATTACTCTGTCGCCGCTTAATCCTCTGATAACAGGACGTGCTGGAGCGGGACCCATACTCCTTATAGAAAGACCAGCTTCATTTTTAAGAGTAGCACCTAATGTGAGTCCCATATCCTTCTCAAGCTCTTTGCCTTTAAGTGTATGGGCAAATTCGCGGATATTATCAAACCTTGAATTAAAATGCTCTCCTGTAACTACAATGGTTTGTGTTTCAATCATAATAGGATAAAGATGAATTAGTACCCCATACATATCCTGCTGATTAATATTGATTCTTTGCGTAACTGGTTTATAACCCACAAAGGAAATCTCAAGAGTATAGCTTCCATAAGGTATATTAGTGAATTCAAATTCACCGTACTTATTAGTTACATCACCTGTTGCCAGTTCTTTCAGATTAACTGCTGCATTAGGGAGAAGTTCATGTGTTTTGCCATCCACTACCACTCCCCGAACATTTCCTGATTGTGAATACAAGGGTGAACTCAGACAGAGTAATAAAAGAACAATTCTGAATTTTTTCATAATGTCTCTGTCTAATTTACCTTGACGGGGATTTTCGGAGTCCTTACATCAGCATGCCCCTGATGCAGTACCTGCAGTTCAAGTGTGGTTAGTCCCGGGACTTGCCCCCGTAATTGAAACTTCCATTTATCACTTCCCTGAGCAACGTCAAAATATGATGTATCCGTAATGACCCAATTGAAAGTATAATCAGCATCACCGGGAGCCTGTAAAGGATTCATATCAGAATCAAGAAAAGAAACTGATATATTTTCTGTAAGAGTGTTAATTGCAGTAAAGAGTGTATCATTAATTTCAGCACTATTCCAGTTATTCCTGATCTCGCCCTGCCATACAACTAACAAAAGATTCTGTGTTTCACCTGTCAGCACCCATCCTTCAGGTTCAAAATGCTCAGATGGCGGAATAACCGGATTTTCTTCTTCTTTACAACCGGCAATAATGAACATAAATGAAAACACGATCAATGGAAGTAAAATGATCTTTCTCACGAAGCACTCCTAAATTATTTATAAATTGTTTTTATAAAAAAATATAAGGAGCAGCAGGAGGGGCGCGGAGCAGATTTGTATTATATTGATGGGAGTTATTGAAACTTTGCTTAGTAAAAATAAAAGAGTCCTCAGAAACCCGGAAATGTATTTCAACACCCGAATACGGTGAAATGTCAATGCTGGATTTGTAGTTTAATAAGAACTGACATATTCCATTCGGATGAACTGAATCACCCTGAAACTCAGAAGGCGGATTCTCATTTTCTGATAGAAATTGCTCCTGACTATGATTTACCCCATGAAAATGAAACGACACTACAACAATGAACGCGAAATACGTCGCTGCTAAAAGAGAGGATATTCTTTTATTATATTTTATTTTGATTTCATCCAACATAAAAAAATATAAATAACTTTTTGTTTTGATGCTATGGTTTAAATCAATATCTGTTAACCTCCGTCCCCGGAGGTTTTGCCTAAAGATTTTTGTTTGTCTCAAACCCATATAGTTTATTCATTCCTATCTTCACTCAGAGAAACCTCCAAGGTTCAGGAAAACCTTGGAGGTTTTTCCCATGAAACACCCCTTCTGTTAACCTCCGGGGTTTTCTTTAACCCCGGAGGTTTTGCCTAAAGATTTTTGTTTGTCTCAAACCCATATAGTTTATTCATTCCTATCTTCACTCAGAGAAACCTCCAAGGTTCAGGAAAACCTTGGAGGTTTTTCCCATGAAACACCCCTTCTGTTAACCTCCGGGGTTTTCTTTAACCCCGGAAGTTTTGCCTAAAGATTTTTGTTTGTCTCAAACCCATATAGTTTATTTATTCCTATCTTCACTCAGAGAAACCTCCAAGGTTCAGGAAAACCTTGGAGGTTTTTTCCATGAAACACACCTTCTGTTAACCTCCGGGGTTTTCTTTAACCCCGGAGGTTTTGCCTAAAGATTTTTGTTTGTCTCAAACCCATATAGTTTATTCATTCTTATCTTCACTCAGAGAAACCTCCAGGGTTCAGGAAAACCTTGGAGGTTTTTTCCATGTAACCAAACATTCCCATGAAAAAGTCAAATATTTTATTTTATTTCAGAATAAAATACATAACTATATTTTTAATGATTAACTTCCTGCATCAGAAATAGATGGAGACCTTTAATGAATCGGGTATTTAGGATATTGTTTCTTGTATCTTGTTTTTTCATTTGCTCTGCTACCTTTGCAGAAGAACCGGAAAATATTCCGTCACCTATGCGCGAGCTGCGCGGCGTGTGGGTTGCAACTGTTGCGAATATCGATTGGCCCTCACAGCCGGGCTTATCTGTTGAGGAACAGCAGAAAGAAGCCCTGCTTATTATTGACAGAGTAAAAAAGCTGAACATGAATATGATAGTATTCCAGGTTCGGCCTCACGCGGATGCTCTTTACAAGTCTGATCTTGAACCATGGTCATTTTACCTGACGGGACAAATGGGTGTAGCCCCTGATCCTTATTACGACCCTCTGGAGTTCTGGATTAACGAATGCCATGCGCGCGGAATTGAGCTTCATGCCTGGTTTAATCCATACAGGGCAAACCATCCTGCCATGAGAAGTGAAATTCCTGAATCATCCATTCTTAAAAAACATCCTGATTATGTAGTTAAACTTGGCAATGAAGGATATTATTGGATGGATCCAGCCCTTCAGCCGGTGCAGGATCACTCGTATGAAGTTGTAATGGATGTTGTTAAAAGATATAATGTTGATGGAATTCAGTTTGATGATTATTTCTACCCTTACAGAGATTATAATGAAGGAAGAGATTTCCCTGATGACGCTTCTTACAACGCTTATGTTGAAAAAGGCGGAAAGATGCTCCGCGACGACTGGAGACGCGATGCGGTTAACAGATTCATCAAGAGAGTTTATGAAGGTATCAAACAGCAAAAACCTTTAGTTAAGTTCGGTGTTAGTCCTTTCGGTGTTTACCGCCCCGGATCCCCATCCATTTTTACAGCGGGCTTTGATCAGTATTCTACTTTATACGCCGATGCAAAACTATGGTGGAATGAAGGCTGGTTAGATTATTTTTCACCTCAGCTTTACTGGAATATTTCCAGGATGGACCTTAGTTATCCCATTTTACTTGGATGGTGGAAAGATGAGAATAAGCAAAAACGTAACCTCTGGCCTGGATTGTTTATCAGACCTGAAGTTAATAAAAGAGATATGGCTCTTGAGATCGTTAATCAGATTATGGTTACCAGGGGAATGATTCCCGAAGCACCAGGTACAATTATCTTTAGCATGAGATCGTTAATACCGGCTGATAGTGCCGCCAGCAAAGGCCTGGAAGCAGGTCCATACAGAACTCAGGCTCTTGTTCCTGCTTATCCATGGCTGGATAATCAGGCACCCCGGATTCCTGAAGTTAAAGCGGAATTTGCTGATACTATGTTAAACATTTCATGGAAATACTCCGGCACTGAGGAACCGTTTGTTTACGTACTTTATGTAAAAGATAAAGGAAGATGGAGCAGTGAAATACTGCCCGCTAAGGAACTTCACTCCGCAAAGAAATTAACGGGTACTGAAATCTCAGCAGTTGCCGTTTCAGCAGTTGACCGCTGCGGCAATGAAAGTGAAAAAGGAATTATCCGGATAAATAAACATTAAAGCGTTGCCCGGTACTTAAATATTCACCTTTTTATTCGATAATGAGGTGAGATATTGGGTCCGGGCAGATTTATTGTACCTGCACAAGACCCCTTTACTATCCCGATATAATGTGTTGTAGAGACGCCGCACTGGGAAGCCTGCGCGCCGGAGGCGGGTCTGGAATGAGACTGATGTACATTCACACAAATGAATATCGGAGCCAACATTCAACATCCTGGCTCCGCATTAAATTGTGTTTATCTGAATTATCGTTGTATCCAGATGCGCCAATGCCGCCTTCTGCTCATCTGGTTTCATTCTTATTTGAAATTTGATATTGGAATTTGTGCCGCAAGGCATTCGACGCGGCGAATTTGTTATTTGGTGCTTGAGATTTGGAATTTTAACTTCGAAGTCTGTGAAAACTGACACAAAATTTTCTACACATAAACTGGTATTCAATATGAAATTCAAAAAGCTCAAAGACTGGAGTATCTTCACAAAAATCATTACTGCCGGAGTGGTCTCATCCCTGGCCCTTCTGCTTAGCTTCGAATTCTATTTCCTGCCCCAGATAGAAAACAACATTGAGGAAAATAAAAAGAAAGGTCTGCAGAATGTTATTGACGCTGCCTATTCGATAGTTTCAAATCTTCAGAAGAAAGTTGAAGATGGTAAAATGACAGCTGATTCTGCCAGGGGAATAGCTGTAGATCTTATCGGGACAATGCGCTTTAATGAAAAAGATTACCTTTACGTTAATGACCTTGATGGTTACTGCAGGGTGTCTAATAATCCGGCTAACATAGGCACTTATGTATATGATGGTCAGGATGCCGATGGTGTATATACCAACAGGGAAATAACTGAGAAAGTATCAAAGAGTGGAAAAGATTTTTCCATATTCAGATGGGCAGTACCGGATCCAAAAGATAATAAGGATACTATTTCAATAAAAAAAATGTACTGCTATGTACTCTATGAACCATGGAGATGGATTATAGTGGGCGGACTCGTGGTATCTGATGCAAATGAAGAAACCATGGATATTGAAAGTGAGATTGCTGTTATAAAAGAAAAAATATGGCTCGCGATCATTGTTGTAATTCTTCTGTACATAGTAATTGCTTTTCTTTTTGCAAGGAATATATCGAAGCCGATCAAGCTTCTTGCAGATGGTGCCACCAGGGTTGCTGACGGAGACTATACCGTTAGAATTGCAAGCACGAACGATAATGAGATCGGATTACTTTCCCAGTCATTCAATAAAATGGTTGAGAATATCAGCAGCGCAATTGAAGAGATACACCTGAGAAATGAAGAAACCAGAAATGCAGCTGAACAGGCAAATAAAGCAATGAAAGCTGCGGAGGATCAGAATAAATATCTTGAAGAAAGCACTAACATAATGCTCGAAGCAATTGACCGTCTTTCTAAAGGTGATTTATCAGTTTCACTCGTTCCGCTAAAAAAAGATGATGATGTTGCGCGCTTATATCTTGGATTCAACAAGGCATTGGAAAACATAAGGACCATGTTCATAAAAATAAACCAGGTTGTAAATTCAACGGTCGGCTCCAGCAATGAGATATCATCAAGCACAGAGCAGATCTCGGCTGGTGCTAATGAACAGAGCATGCATATCAGCGAAGTAGCAAGCGCAGTGGAGGAAATGACGCGTACAATACTTGCCAGTAGTGAAAATGCAAAAGTAGCTGCCGAATCTGCTAACGATAACGGCAGAAGCGCCGCTGAAGGGGGCAGTATTGTTGTTGAGACAATCACCGGAATGAAACGTATTTCTGAGGTTGTAACCAATGCTGCAAATACAATTGAAGCACTCGGAAATTCCAGCAGCCAGATCGGTGAGATTATCCAGGTGATTGATGACATTGCTGATCAGACAAACCTTCTTGCGCTCAATGCCGCTATTGAAGCAGCAAGAGCGGGTGAACAGGGACGTGGATTTGCGGTTGTTGCTGATGAGGTAAGGAAGCTTGCTGAAAGAACAACAAAAGCCACAAAGGAAATTGCTGAAATGATAAAATTGATTCAGCAGAATACAACCCTGGCAGTTAATTCTATAAAGCAGGGAACTTCGGAAGTTGAGAAAGGCAGACTACTGGCCGAAGAAGCAGGCGAGTCCCTTCAGAAAATAATTAATGGTACACACCGCAGCGCTGACCTCATAAAGCAGTTATCAGATGCCAGCCGTGAACAATATATAACCAGCGAGTCAATCAGCAAAAATATTGAAGGCATAAACTCTGTTATCCAGGAAACCACCGCAGGAATCCGTGATATCGCTAATGCATCTGAAGAATTAAGAACAATGACCACAAACCTGCAGTCGCTCATAGTACAGTTCAACATTGGAGAAGAAGAGCCCGCTCTTATGTAACACATAATTATCCAGGATATATCCCAAATGCTGTTACAATCTTTAGTAGAGCCAGGGCTTGCCTGCCTGCCCGCCGCGGTGGGGCTGGGCAGCACAAAATGTAAATGAACTGAAATGTCTGTCCGGAGTCGGAATGTTGAATTGTGGCTTCGAGTTGAGTTATTGCAATTTTTTCTATTGTGCGAACCAGTCGCGGCAAGCCGCGCCTCTACGGCAATGTATTAGCATCTTGACATCTTGACAGCCTTAAGATTTATCCTGTGCCTTTCAATTTGTGTAATTTGTGAAATTTGTGTCTTGTTTTTTTTTCTGTGTAATCCATGCAATCTGCGTCTTCTTTAAGTATTTTTGTACCAACAATAGGATCCGCTATGCTTAGAGTAATGATACTTGTAATTCTTTCCTCAACCATCTTTGCTCAAAATGAAAACTTAATACCCGCTCTTTACAGTCGACCGAAACTCAGCCTTAATGGTAACTGGCGTATAATCATCGATCCATATGAGAATGGTTATTATAACTACAGGTATGAGCCTCACGAGAACGGCTACTTCAAAAATCAGAAGCCAAATGATAAATCTGATTTAATTGAATATGATTTTGATAAATCTGAAATTCTGAGAGTGCCCGGTGACTGGAATACCCAAATGGAAAAGTTATTTGTGTATGAAGGAACCGTCTGGTACAAAAGATCCTTCACATATTCCCCAAAACAAAATAAAAGAACATTCATCTATTTCGGCGCTGTAAATTATGAAGCCAAGGTATATCTGAACGGAAAGAAATTAGGTGAACATACAGGCGGCTTTACCCCTTTTAGTTTTGAGATCACTGACATCATTAAACCAGGCGATAACTTTGTAATAGTGAAAGTAAGCAATGTAAGAAAACGTGAAGGTGTTCCGACACTCAATACCGACTGGTGGAACTACGGGGGAATTACAAGAGATGTATACATATCTGAGCTGCCGGAAAACTATATCAGTGATTACTATCTTCAATTAAAAAAAGGTACACTGAACGAAGTAACCGGATGGGTACAACTGAACTATAACGCACCGGATGCAAAAATCACTATTCCTGAATTAAATCTCAGCGTTAATGGAAAAGCTGATCAGAATGGAAAAGCAGCTTTCAGCATCAAAGGTAAATTTGAATTATGGAATCCTGCTAATCCCAAACTGTATGATGTAATTATTTCAACATCCAGTGATACTTTACGTGACAAGATTGGTTTCAGATCAATAGAAACTAAAGGGGACCAAATTGTTCTAAACGGCAAACCGGTTTTCCTCAAAGGAATTTCAATACACGAAGAAGCTCCGTTAAGAACCGGAAGGGCATTCTCAAATGAAGATGCTGTTACTCTGCTCAGCTGGGCAAAAGAACTCGGCTGTAACTTTGTTCGGTTAGCTCATTACCCCCATAACGAACATATAATCCGTCAGGCAGATAAAATGGGAATGATGGTATGGTCAGAAATACCAGTCTACTGGACTATATTATGGGATAACCCTGAAACTTATAGAAATGCTTCAGGTCAGCTGACTGAAATGGTTAAGCGTGACATGAATCGCGCATCAATAATTATCTGGTCGGTTGCAAATGAAACCCCGAGAGGTGATTCCCGCCTTAAGTTTCTTTCAGGATTAATTAACCAGGTGCGTATGCTTGATCCTTCCAGACTTATTACCGCTGCAACTGAACTTCACTATAATAAAGATGAAATGATAATTGATGATCCCTTATCTGAGAATCTCGATGTTATCGGTGTTAATGAGTACATCGGCTGGTACAGCGGCAAACCTTCAGATGCACTGAAAAAGGTGTGGATAAATAAATTTAATAAACCTTTGATCATCAGCGAATTCGGCGCTGATGCTTTATACAATCATCATGGCGATAAAGATGAAAGGTGGACAGAAGAGTACCAGGCGGATGTATATTATAATCAGATTGAAATGCTTAAGAAAATTCCTTTTCTGAGAGGAGTGAGTCCATGGATATTAACTGACTTCCGTTCTCCGCGCAGACATTTACCCGGTATTCAGGATTTCTTTAACCGGAAAGGACTCATATCCGACAGGGGAGAGAAGAAGCAGGCATTCTTCATTCTTCAAAACTTCTACAAAACTTACCAGAATCCATGATAATGCTTTAACCTCCGGGGTTTTCCTTATTTCCTGAACCTCCGGGGTTACTCTTAACCTCCGGGGTTTTCCTGAACTCCGGAGGTTTTTCTTAAACATCTACACATTATTTGGAATCAGCGCATTCAACAGCCCTGTCAGCCATTCACCGCTTTGCTGATTGTAAACACCGAATCCTGAACAGAATTCCCAATACGACCAGCTGAATCCTTTTTTCTCCGCGGCTCTGGTAACAAAGGTTGTCCATCTTACACGTGAATCAATATCAGCTTTGCTGAACGCACCGAACTCGCCCATGTGAAGGGGACGGTTGTTATTAATCGACCATGCCAGTGCCTGATCAAAATCATTCATTATCGCTGCCTGTTCCTGCGGTGTACCGAACCATTTTGTTCCAAGCCATTCATTGCTGCCGTCAACCCATTCGGCGCCCTGATGAGTAAAGTTGAAGGGGGAATAATAATGATAAGTAACAATAATATTTCTGTCATCCTCAGGCAGACTTATTGTACTTAAGTTTCCTATACTGTTCCAGTTTGCAGTTCCCACAATCAGGGTCCGGTAAGGATTGGATTTTCTTATTACAGTAATCGCGTCTTTCAAATACTGATTCCATAAAGAAGAGTTTAGCTGATTGTTTGGTTCATTCAGAATTTCAAAAAATAATTTCCCTGATGTTTTTATATAACGTTTTGAGATCTGATCCCATATATGAAGAAACCTGTCCTTGTTCCCGGCAGGATCACTCATCATTTCATCATAATGATGAATGTTTATAATTACAACGAGTCCGTTCAGCAGCGACTGATCAATGACCCAGTCTATGCGTTTAAAGAAAATTTCATCAATAGTATAAGGAGCGGTTTGCGATGCGTGACTCGACCATTTTATCGGCACTCTCACCGAATTGAAACCTTTCTCTTTTATTTTTACAAAAAATTCTTCTTTCAGCTGAACTCCCCAGTCGCCTTCTTTTGGCGCCTCAAGTGAATTTCCAAGATTTATACCGCGTCCCAGCAGCTTATTTTGTTTGTACGGATCAAGCGGTTCAGTCAAAATGTCCTCCTCTCCGGGAATAACCGGATTGTCTGTTTCTGTTTTGCATCCAGCCGCAGTGAGCATCAATGCTGTGATAAATAAACATACATTAATCTTAAAGTTCAAATGAAGCTCCTGATTAGAATAAAATAATATGCGAAAATAACTTCTTTTAATTAAACATGAAAAGAAAAACTTCTTGAAAATTACTCCGGGTAATTATGACTGAAAAATACGAAATTGCATTAGTGATTCCCTGAAATATTTGTGTCATATATTATAAGGAGTAATAAATGAAACTAATCCTTACCATATTTTTTTTCGCTGTTCTAACTGTGTTCATTTCAGCTCAAATGATTCCGGTTCAGTATGAGGAGATCAACGCTGTTGATTTTATCACTGCCGTTGATCAGTCAAAATCGACATGTATAATTCCGCTCGGCATACTTGAAAAACACGGTCCCCATCTTCCTCTGGGAACTGATCTTCTGGATGCCAGAGAAATTGCGTTAAGGGCAGCAAAGAAAGAATATACACTCGTGTTTCCGCAGTATTATTTCGGACAAATATACGAAGCGAAACATCAGCCCGGCACAATAGCATACAGTCATGAACTTATCTGGGATCTGCTCCGGGAAACCTGCGATGAACTTTCCCGCAACGGAATTAAAAAAATAATTCTGGTTAATGGACACGGGGGCAATAACAATTTCTTAAGGTACTTCTGTCAGGTTCAGCTTGAAATCAAAAAAGATTATGCAGTATACTTCTTTACTCCTGCAGCTGATCCTAAAGCGGATGAGGAAATAGCTAAACTGAGGAAAACACAATTTGACGGTCACGCCGGTGAAGTTGAAACATCAACTATGATTGCACACAGACCTGATCTGGTAAAAGCAGACAAAGCAAAGGATCAGAGCGGAGCGGATCAAAAGAGATTGGAAAATATTCCTGACGGATTTACCGGCATCTGGTGGTATGCAAAATTCCCCAACCATTATGCTGGCGACGGATCGAACGCCAGTAAAGAAATCGGAGAACTTGCGATCAACTCAAAAGTAGAAAAACTAGTTAACTTCCTGAAAGCTGTTAAGCTGGATGAAAATACTCTTAATCTTCAGAATCAATTCTTTGACCAGTCAGAACATCCTGTTCAGACAGAACAATAAATAATGAAGAACACGCCTCTTTTATTAAGCGTGTTCTTTTTATTTTCAATCAGAATCCGGAAATTATTTCAAATAAATATCCCGCCATTACAGCTGAAATCAGCGTCATCAATATATAGATAAAAAATACTTTCTTAGTCGTTAATTTCCATACAGCTGCCATTGCGGGAATTGTTGTTGTAGGACCCGAGATCAGAAAAGCAAGTGCTGTACCTCCGCTCATACCTTTTGCTAATAATCCGCCAATTATCGGCAGTGCAGTCAGATTACTGGTATATACCGGTATCCCCATAAGTGCCGCAAAAAAAATAGCAAAAGGATTACTTTTTCCGAGCAGCGAGATAATAAAATTTGAAGGGACATAAAAAATAAGAAGAGCTTCCAGCAGATAAGCTAATAACATGAATTTAACTACCATCATTGTCGCATCCAGGGATTCTTTGAACAATTTTGTCCGGAAGGATATTTGCTTTGTATCTTTATTGGTCTCTATAATACTATCAGAAATATCGGTTGTACAGCACACTGTTGAAACTTCAGAGCAGCTGCACTGGACTGAACAGCAGTTACTCTCTAACACCATACTTGATTTTACAGGGAAAAGATACGTTGTTACTGCTTTTAATTTCTTCACAAATACTTGCAGCCATTCTGCCGGTGTAACAGGCTGCGTACTTCTCAATAAATTTCCTTTTATCCAGCCTGCCTTAAGAAGGTAATGTGTTACATATCCTCCCGCAAAGCTCATGAAAAATGTTCCTCCCAGACGCCATAAAGCTATTTGCCAGCCCAGCATTGAAACGCTTAAGAAAAATATTTCAGGATCCATCGAAGGTGAAGCCAGCCAGAATGACATAACCGGAGCAAGGGGAACTCCGCCAAGCAGTAATGATGCGATTACCGGGATAACTCCGCATGAACAAAATGGACTGAGTGCACCTAAAAGAGTTGCTATGAGAATTGATGTAAAAGGTCTTTTCTTAAGATACTTCTCAATGGAACTGAATCTTCCTGTCAGTCTTATAAAAACCGCGAGAGGAATTGTTAACAATAAATAAGGCCAGATGTGAATAAGATTTTGAATAACAAATTCAAATATTCTTGATAGTTCAGAAAGCATGTATTCCTCCAATAGTTTTCTTTTTTAACTATGAAGACGGAGGAACAGGAAAAAGGACGCAGGATTATTTTTGAGTTTTCTGTTTAGGAACGCAGCAGCAGCATGTGTGGGGATGGTAATCAATAATATTTCCGTATTTATCAAAATCAATGTGGCAGCACTGCATAAGCAGATCTTTTAAATGCATTCTCCCCCTCTGCACTCTTGATTTAGCACCCGATAAGGAAATTCCAAGTCTTAAAGAAAGTTCTTTTTGTGTAAGACCTTCATACTCCGTTAATACCAAAGCTTCACGGTATATTTCAGGAACGTCTTTCATCATATATATTATGTCACGTTCAAATTCCTTATTAAAATTTTCATCTGTATTCTCCTCCAAAATTGTATGTTCATTAAATTCTGATGTATGCCGTACTTGTTTTCTGTAATAATCAATAATACTGTTTCTGGCAATCTGAAATACCCACCCTGAGATTTTATCAGTATCTTTTAAGCTGTCAATATTGGAATGGATCTTAATAAAAACTTCCTGAAGAATTTCATCAGCATAAAATTGATCGGAGACTTTGTTCCTTATGAACTGCCTTAACTTACCGCTAAATTCCTTCCAGATATCTTCAATATTGCTTTTATTCATATACGCGGCCTCTAGAACAAGGAAGTCCGGATGCTGAATTCCGACTCCCTTTTATTTTAACTGTCTACAACAACTCAACTGAAACATCTCTTTCCCTTAAAAGGAGGATATCCTCTTAAAACTTACAAACTTTCCAGCAACTCTGAATCCTCTTCCTCCAATTTAAGTTCTGCTGCCCTGATCAATCCCTCTACCTGCTTTGAGCTGCGGGCACCTACAATGGCCCCTGTAACAGCAGGATTTTTAAGCACCCAGGCAATTGCCATCTCAGCTGCACTGGCAGAATATTTTTCTGCTGCAGCAGCAAGTGCATCTGCCATTTTCAAATTGCGTGATAATCTTGGTTCCGTAAAATCCCAGCTGTCTTTCCGCCAGTCATCAGCCGGTAAACTATTTATCCTTTCCCTTGTCATAGCCCCTGTAAGAATTCCTGAACCCATCGGAGAATATGCAATTACTCCAATATTATTCTGTTCACAATAAGGAAGGATCTCATCCTCAATTTTCCTGTTGATCAATGAATAAGGCGGTTGTAATGATGTTATTTCACCAAATTTTTCAATAGCTTCCATTTGTTCAACACTGAAATTCGAAACACCGATCCACCTTACCTTGCCCTGCGCTTTAAGATCAACCAGAGTTTTCCACGCCTCCTCATTAGCACTCATGTCATGATCATTCGGCCAGTGGATCTGGTAAAGATCAATTACATCGGTATCCAGCTTTCTTAAACTTTTTTCAATCTCATTTCTTATGGATTCCGGTTTTAGTGTTCTGTGCGTCCTTCCATTCTCATCTCCAACAAGCCCGCACTTGGTAAATACATACGGCTTTTCACCGGTCCAATGCTTTAATGCAGCAGCAACAACTTCTTCCGAATGACCGAGTCCGTAAACCGCGGCAGTATCGATCCAGTTCATTCCAAGCTCAAGCGCCTTGTGAATTGCTTCAATGGATTGCTTATCATCCTGGGCTCCCCAGCCGAATTGCCAGCCGTTTCCGCCAATGGCCCAAGCACCAAATCCCAAAGAAGTGATGAATAATTCAGAATTTCCTAATTGTTTTTTCTTCATATGTCTTCATGTTTATTATAAAAGATCTCTGTTGACTGTTGTTGGAGAGAATGCAGGAATGCAGACGGCGATATATTCTGTATCAGCATCCGGAGTGCTGTACTGCACCCATTCACCTTTTTCAGTAATGATAGCCTGGCCGGCATCTACTATATAACTCTGTCCTTTCGTTCTGACATGTAATGAACCTTTCAGTACAATCGTATACTCGTTAAATTCGGGTGTTTGTCCCAATTCCTGCCATCCTGCGGGACTCTGCATTTTTGCAATACTTATCTTATCTGTTGCCGAATTCACCCTGCCGATAAATTCCTCAATAAGCTTAGGTTTATTTCCCGCAGCTGTAATAACTGACGGTTGTTTGATGTGCATTACCATAAAATTCCCACAATATTAATTTAATATAGGTATCTTCCATGAAAATTTCACAGATCTCAGATATGCGGATTATGGCAGGATTATAAGGTAACTATAAGCTAATTATACTCTGAAATCGTTTTTGAAATCGTTTTATTATGTTATTTCCACTTCGGTAAGATGCATTCGTAAGGCCACAAAAAAGAAAACGAAATCAATGTGTCCCCAAAACCAAATTAACTTTTAGGATTGAAGATTATTTCACAGCGATGGATTTTACAAAAACTTTTCTCTGAGTTTCATCAACTAAATAGATCATCTGCCATTTCTGATAATCTAGTTTATACAAAATATTGTCTTCAGTAGAAATTCTTTTTCTGCTGATATTTTTCGGATCAAACTGGAGCTGGACACTTGCATAATTAAATAGATTCACACCCCGGCTCTCCTTTATCTGATCGGCCAAGTTTTGAGCTTCAGTATCAAATTCAACTTCAAAGATTTCTTCTGTCCTGGATTTTACCCATCCTGTTGCAGCTGAAGGAAAAGAATCGGAATATGGAAGGTAAGGTTTTATATCAAGAATGGGGGAGCCATCCAGAATATCTGATTCAGAAATAATGATCCTGAGTCCCTCAACACGTTCAAGCTTAACGCAGCTTAACCCTATCTGATTTGGTCTGAAGGGTGAGCGGGTTGCAAATACCCCAACCTTTGTGCCCAATTGCCTGGGAGGATTTACGAGGGGTTTCCAGGAAAGACTTTTATGAAACCAGTATATGATCCACAATCTTTCAAATCCCTCCAGATCTTTTACAGCCTGCTCATAATTTCTATGCGGATTTAAATGGATCTCTGCAATTCTGCTGCCCGCAAGTATACCCTGACGGGGAGTTTCATATCTGTGTACCAGTTCAGAATGAAGAGTACCGATAGGATCAATATTTAATTTCTCACTCATACTCACCTGAATAATTTCCATAAATATAAAGCCCGCCGAGTATTGCTGCAATTATGATAAAATATTATTTTGTTTTTATGATTAAGAAAAATACCCGTATTCTCCTTCTCTTTTTATTCCTCTTCTGTCGTACGGCGGCCGCTCAGGAAGATATTGCACCTGTTTCGCTCCTTTCACTGCGTTCAACAATCAGCAATTTTTCTAATTCAATTTCTGAAGCTGACAATCTGAAATTCCCGAATCTTAATTCCTTTGATTCAGAGGTTCCGGGAATAACCTTGTTCAGCGGACTCGGTAATAATATTGTCAATTCCTTCAAAGGTGAAAATCTGTATCTTCATCTTGCAGGAATTGCTTCGACCGCGCTTATAGTTACTACAAATACTGATTACTATGTACATAAATATTTTAATGACCATGAAAGTTACGGCAATTTCGCCAGACCTGTTATTCGTTTTGGAATGTACTTCCCATTTGCAGTAGGTGGTTCACTCTACGCTTTCGGTAAATTAAACAGGGATGATGAAGCTTTGGCTGCATCATTTGCGGTCCTTCAATCAAGTCTTCTCGCGTTTACTTATAATTCTCTTTTGAAAGCATTAACCGGCAGACCAAACCCTGGATGGCGTGAAGGCGGGGATATGAAAGAGCTTAGTAAAGAATTCAGATTAGGATTCTGGAGAGGGGGAATATTCTGGGGCTGGCCTTCAGGGCATACTTCTTCTACAGTTGCGGTAATATCAGCACTGACGAATTTTTATCCTGATAAGACATGGCTGAAAATTGCCGGGTATTCATACATTGGTTATATGGTATTCGCTGTATCATCTTTGAACAGGGGAGGAATGCATTGGTTCTCTGATGCCGTGGCAGCTGTCTTTATGTCATACGCAATAGGTTCAACCGTAGGTAAACACTATCGAAGTAAGTTTAAAAAGAACAATCAGGAACACTCTAACCTGCAATTTCAATATTTTCCCGCCTTCGGTTATCGTTTCTATTTTTAGAGCAGTTTTTATCTTATCGTAATTCGCGACAGGGATGTCCGAATTTACCGCCCGCTATGAGCATTTCGCCGGTATTCCTTTGGAAATTTTTACTTCATTCTTTATGTTTCTTACCGGACTGCGGTTATATTGGAAGCGTTGTGCTTTTTAACTGTTTGCAATTGAATTCTTAAATATGGAAAGTAAAACGGAGTAGTTTTTATGTTAAGGACTTTCATATTAATCCTGGTGCTGTGCGCAGCTGTTTATGGACAAAAGAATATTATACATCTGACCTGGGATGATGTAGTTGAGAAATCAATAAATGATAATCTCTCTATAAAAGCTAAAATTCTGGAACAGGAAACGCAAAACCTGGAGGTATGGCGATCATATTCTAATCTCCTTCCTTCACTGCGATATCAGGGGACAGCAATTAAGAACCTTGAATTGCCGACAATGGTGTTCATGGGACAACAGTTCACTATAGGAACTCCATATACTTTTCAGCACTCACTTGATCTTACGCTGCCTCTTTTTACAGGAGGAGCACGACTTTATAATATCAGTGCTCAAAAGTATTTAAAGAAGTCTTTAAATGAAGAACTGAAGGGAATGGAACAGGAAACTGCGCTGCAGGCTCTGCAGGCATACTTTGGAATAATATTGTCTGAAGCATTAAGCAAAACAGCCGCTGAAGCGGTAGAAGTTGCAGAATCGAATTTAGGACAGGTAAAAATCTTTTATGAAGAGGGTACAGCTACCGAGCTTGATATGCAGCGGGCAAAGGCGCAATACTATTCAGCTCTGCCACAGTATGAATCAGCTGCATCTAACAGCCTTCTGGCTTATCAGCAGTTAAAAATGATCCTGAACATACCTTTGGGTGACTCAGTTGTTGTATCAGATTCTTTATATACGAGGGAATTTCTTGCAGATCTGAAAGGATTGGATCTGGATGAATATAAAAAATTACTTCTCGATAACAGATCGGAGCTGAAGGCAATCGGCTACCAGGTTGATGCTTCCGGTGCTGCGGAAAGAATTTCACTTTCCCAATTTGTGCCTACTGTAGCTGTAAGCGCAAGTTTACAGCATCAGGCTTTTTCGGAAACATCGAAAATTCAGTGGGACGATTATGTGAGATCAAAAGCTATAGCACTTTCAGTCTCCTGGCCGCTGTTTGAAGGAGGACGGAAAATAATAGATTACCAGGCTGCTAAAATAAGAACTGATCAGCTTAATCTTCTCCATAAACAAACTGAACTCCGGTTCTCACTTGAAGTTGAACAAAATTTTTATCAGTACAATGAGTCAGTAAAAACATTAAGGAGTCTTGAGGAAGCAATGAAGCAATCCAAAGAGAGTTTAAGATTGTCTAATCTCTTATATTCAGAAGGAATGAGCACGCAGTTAGATGTGCTGAATGCTCAGCTGGCTTATAACAGCAGCCGTGTGCAGTTTCTGCAGGGCATATATAATTATAACATCCAGCAGCTCCAGCTTCTTCAATCAATTGGAAAACTGAATACAATATGGAAATAATTATGAGGAATAAAATGAAGAAATTGATTTTATTAATCCCGGTCTTGTTTCTAATGTTATTTACCGGGTGCAGTAAGAATTCAGAAACGCAGGAAGAAGTTACAGTTCCTGTTAAGGTTTATCAGGTGAAACCTGAACGACTTACAAGCTATCTTAAACTAACAGGTACTATTAGTGCTGCAAATGATCAGGTATTATACAGTAAAATTTCTGAACGAATAGATAAACTGAACGTAAAAGCAGGTGACCGCGTAAATAAAAATCAGGAAATTGCCGTTCAATATAACGCTATCCTTGCTCAGGGCATCGATGCAGCAAGAGCAAATGTCAGCAGCGCTGAAGCACAGTATGAATTGGCTAAACAAAATTTCGACAGAATGGAGAGATTATTCCAACAGCGTGCGGTTAGTAAACAACAGTTTGAACAGGTTACAAGCCAATTGAAAGCGGCATCCTCTGGATTAGAGGCCGCAAAAGCACAATTGAATCAGGCAGAAGAACAATCCGCTAACAGCATCCTGAAAGCTCCCTTTAACGGAATAGTGGCTGCCGTATTTGTTGAACAGAATCAGATGGTTCCCGCAGGTCAGCCGGTTGCACAAATAATTGAGCCCTCTTCGATGAAAGCAAAGATCCGCGTTGCCAGCAGGGATATTTCTGTAATAAAGCTTAATCAGGAAGTGGTTGTATCTGTCCCTTCAATTCCTGAAAAGAAATATAAAGGCAAAGTAGTTTCTATTGATAGAGCAGTTGATCCTGTTTCTAAAACTCTTCAGATAGAAGTACGTATTCTCGATAGTGATGAAAACATCAGATCAGGTTTATACGCTGAATTTCTTATCGGAATCAATTCAGTTGAGAACTCATTGGTTGTTCCCGAAACAGCACTGCTGAGCCAGACTGAAGTAAAAATCAACAAAGAAACCGGAACACAGCAGCCCATCAGAAAGTATTTTCTTTTTACAGTAAATAATAAAAAAGCGAAACTTAATGAAGTTAAAGTTGGAATGATAAGTGACGCCAGAGCTCAGATATTGAATGGAATAAATACAAACGACAAAGTTATTGTAGTTGGTAATAATATTGTTCAGGATGGACAGAACATTAACATAATTGATTAAGGATTTAATTCAATATGATTCTCTCAGAATTTTCTATAAAACGGCAGGTAACATTATTGATGTTCTATGCCATTGTGTTAAGCTTCAGCTTCTTTGCTTTCACCCAGTTAAAGGTTGATTTTTTCCCGGACATTCAATTTCCGATAGCCGGTGTAATTACGAGCTATCCGGGAGTGGCTCCCCAGGATATTGAAACTACGGTTACCAGACCCCTCGAGGAAGTAATCTCAAGTGTCAAAAATATTGAACAGGTGAATTCCCAATCCTTTACCGGCAATTCAATAATTACGCTTGAGTTTAAGTATGGGACAGATATGGAACAGGCCGAAATTGAAATAAGAAAAAATATTGACTTTATAAGAGACTATCTGCCTGAGGATGCAGCTGAACCAATGGTTTTCGTATTCGATCCTTCAATGTCCCCTATCATTTTTCTTAGTTTGAGCTCACCATATCTCGGGCAATCGGAATTAAGAACTCTCGCTGAAAAAAGAATTGAACCTCTGCTTGAACGAATTCCCGGAGTTGCATCTGTTGCTACTATGGGTGGACTCGAACGGCAGATTAATATCAATATGGATCCTACACTTCTTTCCGGCTATAATCTTTCACCTAATGATGTAGCACAGGCGGTTCAGTTTGCCAGGGGAATTCAGCCGGGAGGAACACTGGAAACCAAGGAAAGAACCTATCAGCTCTCCTTATTAAGTGAATTTACTTCACTTGATCAAATACGTAAAACCACTGTTGCTGTTAGAGGCGGAAAAACTATTTATGTTGATGATGTTGCAGATGTTCTTGACGGCTTCAAAGAATCAGCCACCGAAGTAAGGGCAAACTACGGTGAAGGTATAATGATAATGCTGAATAAACAATCAGACGCAAATACGGTACAGACTACTAATGAAGTGAAAGAAGCACTTCCCCGGATACTTAAACAGCTTCCTCAGGGAACTCAGTTTAGTTTTATATGGTCACAAGCCGATTTTATTGTACAGTCCGTAAATAATCTGAGAAATTCCGCTATAATTGCTTTCGTGCTTGCCTTTCTGGTTTTATATATTTTCCTGAGAAATTTTCGTGCAAGTATTATAATGGGTGTTTCAATGCCTGTTTCTATTCTTGCTACTTTTGCAGTTCTATATGCGTTCAATCTTACTCTTAATATTATTTCTATGGCTGGACTCGCTCTTGCAGTTGGTATGCTGGTCGACAACTCTGTTGTGGTTCTGGAAAATATTTTCCGTCATAGGGAATCCGGCGAAAACAGACCCGATGCAGCCAATAAAGGAGCTTCTCAGGTTGGTATGGCTATTACTGCCTCCACACTTACAACTGTAGCAGTGTTCGTTCCTGTATTATTTGTTCCGAATATAACTGGTCAGCTTTTTAAAGACATGGTCCTTACGATTACCTATAGTCTTCTGGTATCACTGGTAGTATCACTTACACTAGTGCCCCTTATGTCTGCTAATCTGCTGAAACTGGAGAAGAATAATAAAAATAGTGGGTTAACCACAGTTAAGAATAAGCTCGGATCTCTCCTGGAGGGGCTTACCGGTAAATACGCCAAATCATTGCATTGGTCGCTTGAAAGAAAGAAGACAGTATTGGCATCAGTTTTTGTACTTTTTATTTTTTCTATTATACTCGCAGCAACTCTGGGTGGTGAATTTATGCCGAAAACTGATCAGGGCTTTATAAATGTAGTAGTTGAAGCTCCATCAGGAAACCCTATTGAAAAGAACAGGGTTATTGCTTACCAGCTGGAACAGATCGTGAAAGATATTGTTCAGCCCGGAGAGCTTGAATCTGTGTCTCTGATGTATGGTCCGAGAGAAGGAATAGGTGCCTTCGGAACAACCTCCAGCACTATTGAGATTTTTGTTAAACTTACGCCGGTTGGAAAAAGGGAAAGAAATCAGTTTGAAATATCTGACCTCATCAGAGAACGTCTGGATAAAATACCGGGAATTTCATACGTGTTCCAGGAGGGAGGTTCTTTCTCGACTGAAAAAGCTGTTGAAGTGAAGATATTGGGATTTGATACTAACGGTGCTCTTGAAATTGCTAACCAAATAAAATCAAAACTTCAGAAAGTAGAGGGGTTCGTAGATATAAGCACAAATATTAAAGAATCTACTCCTGAGCTTCAGGTTGGTCTGGATACGGAACTTCTCAATGCCTTTCACTTAACAACATTCCAGGTCGCAGCAAATATTTCATCTGCAATACAGGGTAAAGTCGTTGCAACTCTTCGGGATCAGGGGGATGAATTTGATATCAGAATTCAGTTTGCCAGGAACTTCAGGAACCAGAAAGAATCTCTGGAAAATATCGAGGTGCCTTTACCTGGAGGACAAATGGTCAGAGTAGGTGAGCTATCCAAAGTTGAACAAAAATCCTCAGCACCGACTGTATTTCGTGAGAACCAGACCCGGTTTGTTTCTGTTGGCGCAAATCTGTCAGGGATGGACTTATCCGCTGCGGTGAATGAAATTAATTCTATCATTAACAGTACCCCCATACCTTCAGAATTCCAGGTAGTAATCGGCGGAACCGCCGAGGATCAGCAGGAAGCATTCTTCTATTTAATGCTCGCCTTTATTGCGGCTATACTTTTGGTTTATATGATTATGGCAGCACAGTTTGAATCATTTATTGATCCGCTTATAATTATGTTTACAGTACCTCTCTCAGTTATCGGCGTTTTCTTTTTCCTCTTTATTACCGGCACTTCGTTGAGCGTAATGGCTCTCGTGGGATTAGTAATGCTTGTAGGTATTGCAGTAAATAATGGAATTGTAATGGTTGATTATATAAACCAGCTGAAGAGGGGAGGCATGAATCTATATGATGCTGTAGAACAGGGCAGCATCGCAAGGTTAAGACCTGTGCTTATGACAGCCTTAACAACAATTCTCGGCATGGTTCCGCTCGCACTGGAATTGGGCTCAGGTTCTGAAACATGGTCGCCTCTTGCACGTTCCGTTATCGGCGGTTTAACCGCAACTACAGTCCTCACATTATTTGTAATTCCAATACTATACATAGTATTTGAAAAAACAGGTGACAGGGTGAAACATTATTTTGATAAAAGACGGCTGGTCAAATCCTGATCTCTTCATAAGACGGGGCTCTGCCCCGTCTTTAGTTTTGTCCGCTTCCACCTATATATTCTAATCTGTGCAATCTGTGAAATCTGCGTCTCCACTTAAAGCACTGGTGCAACTTTATTCAATCTTAATTATCTTTATTCATAAATACCCATGGAGAAAAATGGTTAAGCCAAAAAGCTGTATTATGGTGATCTTCGGTGCATCCGGTGACCTTACAATCAGGAAACTTATTCCCGCGCTTTTTGATTTGTCAAAAGCAAATCTGCTGCCTGATAAATTCAGTGTGTTGGGTGTTGGCAGAACAGGGCTATCTACAGAACAATTCAGGGATAAAATGAAGGAGGGTTTGCAAAAATATGTCGAAAACAATGAGTATACAGAAGACGAGGTTAATAGCTTCTTAAGTAAGTTGAACTATATCCCGATAGATACGAGATCTGTTGAAGAATATAAAACAGTAAGTGATGAATTAACGCGCCTTGAATCTCAATGCGGTATAGAAGGTAATTATCTCTTTTACCTGGCGACTCCTCCGAATATGTATGAGGTCATTATCAGCAATATTCATCAAACGGGTTTACATATACAAAAAAAAGGCTATCGTAGAATAATAATTGAAAAACCTTTTGGCTATGATTTGCAGTCCGCACTCGATCTTAATGCCAAACTTCATGAAGTATTTGATGAAGATCAGATCTACAGAATAGATCATTATCTCGGTAAAGAAACTGTACAGAATCTGCTGGTCACCCGTTTTGCCAACGGAATATTTGAACCGCTCTGGAACCGGAATTATGTTGATCATATAGAAATTACAGCCTCAGAAAACATTGGAGTTGAAAACCGCGGTAACTATTATGATCATTCAGGCGCATTACGGGATATGGTGCAGAACCATCTGCTGCAGATTGCCGGACTCATGGCAATGGAACCCCCCGCATCATTCGATTCCAATTCAATACGTAATGAGATACTGAAAGTTTTCCAATCCCTTCGCCCTATCAAAGAGGAGGAAGTTGAAAATTATGTTATCCGCGGGCAATACATCCGTTCACATATAAGGGGAGAAAGTATCCCGGGTTATCGTGAAGAAAAAGATGTGGATCCCAATTCTCGAACAGAAACTTACGTTGCGCTTAAATTCTATATAGATAACTGGCGATGGGGAGGTGTGCCTTTCTTTATACGTACAGGGAAACGGCTTCCTACCAGGGTATCGGAAATTGTTATACACTTTAAACCCACACCTCATAATCTGTTTTCAACTGACGGACTTTTTCATTCCTGCAATCAGCTGATCATACGGATTCAGCCTGATGAAGGAATTCTGCTGAAAGTCGGTATGAAGCTCCCGGGTTCAGGATATAATATAAAAAATGTGAATATGGATTTTCATTATAGCGAACTTGCAAATATCCGAGTGCCGGCTGCTTATGAAAGATTACTGCACGATTGTATGATAGGTGATTCTACACTATATTCACGCGCGGATGCAGTAGAAACAGCATGGAAGTTTGTCGCGCCTATTCAGAATGCATGGAAGAATAATCCGGATATAAAAATATATGGCTATCCGGCTGGAACATGGGGACCGGAATATGCTGATACTTTTATAGGCGGTATAAACGGAGGATGGAGATATCCTTGTAAGAACTTAACCGATGATGAAAATTATTGTGAACTATAATGAATACCATAAATAATATTGATAAAATGATATGATGACTAACAACGTTTTAACATTTTCAACTCTTCAGGATCTATCCACATCTCTTGCAGAAGAATTAAACACACTTATTTATACTCTCCGTAAAGATAAAATTAATATGGCTATTTCAGGAGGCAGCACTCCCCAGGTGCTATTCAAAATATTGGCAGATAAATATGTATCTGAAATAAACTGGTCGTTAATTCACTTTTATTGGGTTGATGAAAGATGTGTACCGCCCGGTCATCCGGAAAGTAACTATGGAGCTGCCAAGAGAATTCTTCTGGATTCTTTACCAATACCACCAGAAAATATAAATAGGATCAGGGGGGAGGAGGAGCCGGGTTCAGAAGCAGCAAGATATTCTGAAGTAGTGCTCAGAAATTTGGATAATGTTAATGGGTTTCCTTCTTTTAATATTACACTGCTCGGCATAGGCGACGATGGGCATACTGCCTCCATTTTTCCCGATCAGATGCATCTGATAAATTCTTCTGAGATTTATGTTACATCAGTTCATCCAACTACTTCACAATCAAGAATTACGATGACAGGTACTGTAATGAATAACTCTCAAAATACATATGTTCTGGTGAATGGAAAAAGTAAAGCAGGTATGATGAAGGAAATACTAAATAAGGAACCCGGGGCAACTGTATATCCGGCTGGTTATATAAAACCTGTTAACAAAAAGCTGTACTGGTACCTTGATTATGATGCCGCAAAACTGTTATGACTTAGAACTCTGTTTCTCTTTATTTTCTTAGTAGGGAATGTTCCTCAAGGAGCTTCTCGCTGAATTCCCATAACCTTCCTTGCAGTTCTTCGTCCTTTGCATTTTCAAAGTAGTCAATTTCCTTTTTAAGCATAAAATACTTACCGTTCACGTTTTGTAATTCTGGTGAAGTTGATAACCATACCGGCGCTTCAGCACCTTGTGCAGGACTCTTCCAGAACAATTTAATCAGTTTTAAAAATATACCCAACATTCCCGGAGAATCACCCAGGTTAGTTTTAATAACACCCGGATGTACCGCATTTACAGTAACTCCGGTTCCTTCTAATCTGCATGCAAGTTCTCTCGTAAATAATACGTTGCATAACTTTGTATTTGCGTATGTGCCGAATTTATTAAAATCTTTACCTGTTGGGGTTTTATTAATATCTGCTTTCCCTTTAATGTAAAGTCCTGCATTTACATTAATAATTCGTGCAGGAGCATTTCTGGTCAATACTTCCAGAAGATTATTACTTAGAATAAATGGAGCCAAATAATTGACCATAAAAGTTGATTCCAATCCGTCACTGTTTAATTCTAATCTTGTTTTCCATACCCCTGCATTATTAATCAGAACATTTATTTTTGGATATTTTATACTCAGCTCTTCGGCAAGTTTGCAGCACCCCTCAATTGATCCCAGATCAGCCTGCACCATTTCCACATTTTTATTTTGGGTTATGGATTGAATATCCAGTAGTGCTTTCCTGCCCTTCTCAGGATCACGACTGGTGATAATCACATGGTTATTCTCTTTAGCTAACTTAAGGGCAATAGCTTTACCTATCCCTGTATTTCCGCCGGTGATTACTAAACTATTCATTGAAGATCCCGATTGTGTAGCCAAAAAATAGGGACTAATGATCATTTTCCAAAGAGCCATTGCGCATAATTCTGAAAGTATATACCATGTAATTGATAATAGAAAAATCACCACACCAACATCATAAAGGAAATATTCCATGAAAAAATATATAGGTTTCATGTATCTTTCCGTTTTATTAGGATCAATTACTTTTCTACAGGTAAATTGCTCACCTGATAATCCTGAATCAAAAGAAATGACCCAAACTGAACTGATTTCAAGAGGAGAGTACCTTGTAGAATTTGGCGGATGCCATGATTGTCATACCCCAAAAAAAGGATTTAATGAACAGGGACCAATATGGGATGATGAAAGAATGCTGTCCGGTCATCCCGCTAACGAACAATTACCACCAGTAGATACAACTTCAAGCTGGATACATACGAATATGACACTTACGGCATGGTCGGGTCCGTGGGGGATTTCATATACTGCGAATATTACACCTGATGGAGCTACTGGTATTGGGAACTGGACTGAAGAGATCTTTATTAAAGCAATGCGGGAAGGCAAGCACATGGGTTATGGCCGGCCAATATTACCTCCAATGCCCTGGTTCAGTGTAAAGAATTTGACCGACCAGGATCTTAAGGCAGTATTTTCATATCTCAAATCAATTAAGCCGATTAGCAACAAGGTACCTGATCCGGTAAGCCCGGATAAAATGGCACAAAAATAAAATAATATCTCCGGAGTTTTCATGAACTCCGGAGATTGCAATTACAGCCTTAAGCTTTGACTGTTCTCGGTTCCTCTAAACGGTCTTCTACCTTATGTTCTGATCTTTCCCTTGTTTTCTTCCCACCGGCAAGCAAAGTGTAAACTACAGGTACAATAATCAAAGTAAGAACTGTTGAGAACAGCATTCCTCCAACTACCGCAAGTCCTAAAGGTCTTCTAACTTCAGCACCTGCACCGAAGCCAATCGCAATCGGTAATATTCCGAAAATTGTAGCAAATGATGTCATGAGTATTGGTCTTAAACGTATGACGGCTGCTTCCATTACAGCTTCACTAACTGATTTACCTGTTTCCCTAAGCTGGTTCGCAAACTCAACAATCAAAATTGAATTCTTTGTAACTAATCCAATCAGCATTATCAAACCTATCTGCGAATAGATATTAAGTGTTTGTCCAAATATCCATAAAGTAAGCAGTGCGCCGAATACAGCGAGGGGAACAGATAATAAAATTGTAAAAGGATGAACAAAGCTTTCAAACTGTGCAGATAGCACCAGGTATATAAAAAGAATGGCCAGCAGGAACATGAAGTATAAACTAGTACTTGAGGATTTATACTCCTTTGATTGTCCCGCATATTCGCGGTTAACCCCGGCAGGTAATTTCTCCTGAACTATCCGGTCAAGATCATCCAGTGCTTTTCCGAGTGTAACACCAGGCGCAAGCCCTGCACTGAACGTAGCGGAACGTACTCTGTTATAATGATTCAGCTCTTTAGGACCTACGTTCTTTTCTACTTTTACTACATTTGCAAGCTGAACAAGTCCGTTTTTACTTTTTATATACAGCTTTTGTATCGTTGCTGGATTTGATCTGGCTTCAGGTTTCATCTGAAGTATCACATCATATTGCTTGGTTCCGCGTTTGAAATTTGTTACTGCTCTACCGCCAAGAAAAGTCTCAAGGGTTGAACCGATATCCGAAACAGATACTCCTAATCCCGCAGCACGTTCACGGTCTATGTTTATATCCAGCTGTGGTTTGTTGAGCCGAAGATCACTATCCATATTTATAAAATATCCAAGCTTTGATGTCTCACCCATTAACATTCCCATGGATTGGCTAAGTTCTTCATAGCTGTCCGCCTGCAGAACATATTCAACAGGATTTGCTGAAAACTCAGCCCCTAGACTGGGAGGATTTATAACAAATGCAAGCACACCGGGGATAGATATTAATTGTGGGAATAACTCCTCAATAATCTGCTGCTGCGATTTCTCCCTTTGATCCCTGGGTTTCAGATTGATAAACATAAAACTGTTTGTTACGCTTCCGGGACCGCCGAATCCTAAACCGGTAGCAGAAAACAATCCTCTTAATTCAGGTAATGCGAGTAATCTTGCTTCAACTTCTCTTACATATTTATCTGTGTAATCAAGTGTTGCACCTTCAGGCGCAATAATAATTCCGAATCCAACACCACGATCTTCCACCGGTACCAGTTCACTGGGTATTAATCTGAAAAGAAAAACAGCTGTAAGCAGAAGAAGTGCTGCCAAAGTTATTGTAAATATTCTTCGGCGAATTGCAATAGTAAGTACCCGCTCATAGAAGCGGTTTAACATCTCAAAAAATCTATCGAATGATCTTGAAGCCCAGCTGCTGCTGGTGCCATGTAATGGTTTCAGTATTTTAGAAGATAACATCGGTGTAAGTGTAAGTGCCACAAATCCTGAGATCAATACCGCAACAGCCACAGAAACACCAAACTCATTAAACAGCCTGCCTACTGTGCCTGTTAAAAATGCTAAAGGAATAAATACTGCTACCAGTGAAATTGTTGTAGCTATTACTGCGAAACCGATTTCCTTGCTGCCATCAATGGCCGCCTGCCAGCGTGTTTTACCCATTTCCATATGACGGTAAATATTTTCCAGAACAACAATCGCATCGTCAACTACAAGTCCGATTGCAAGTACTAACGCCAGTAGTGTTAAAATATTAATGGTAAATCCTGCAAAATAAACAACCGCAAAAGCTCCTATAATTGAAATAGGTATTGCAAGAGTGGGAATAATGGTCGCTCTGAAACTTTTAAGGAATGCTAATACAACTAATATTACCAGTATGACGGCGATAATAAATGTCTCCTGAACCTCTGTAATTGATTCTTCAATGAATGTTGAAGAATCATAAGCTATATCTAATTTCATTCCCTGCGGAATTAATGAGGCAAGTTCGGGTAACGCATTCCGTATTTCCTCGGCAACATCAATGGTGCTTGCCTTTGATTGTTTTACAATACCGAGCCCAACAGTTGGATTGCCGTTATATCTTGCAGCCGAACGTTCATCCGCGGCACCGACCGACACCTCAGCTACATCACGTAACCGCACAACATTATTATTTTTCTGTGAGACTATTATCGCTCCGAATTCCTCCGGCTTTGATAGTTCACCACGCGTTCTTACTGCAAACTCCCGCTGATCGCCCTCAACTCTTCCTCCCGGAATTTCTGCGTTCTCATTCATTATGGCAGATTCAATATCACGGGTGCTTAAACCATGAGCGGCCATTCTTAACGGATCCAGCCAGACACGCATAGCATACCTTCGCTCCCCGCCTATGAAAACAGACCCTACTCCTGGCAGCCGCTGGATTTTCTCTTTTAGTATGCGATCCGCAACATCGGTTATCTCTAAAGTTGAATATGTTTTACTTGATAATGCTATCCAGAAAATTGGCTGGGCATTAGCATCTACTTTTGATATGATCGGGTCTTCTATTTCACGGGGGAGTGTCCCTCGTATTCGCGATACCCTGTCCCTTACATCATTTGCGGCTTCATCAACATTACGGCTTAATTCGAATTCGATTGTAATTACAGATCCTTCTTCACGACTCGAAGATGTTAATGTCTTTACTCCTTCCAGTGTTGCAAATTGTTCTTCGAGTATGTTTGTTATTTCTGTTTCAATAACACTCGGACTCGCGCCGCGGTATAAGGAAACAACTGAAATAATCGGGGGATCAATGTCAGGATATTCGCGTACAGGCAAAAGTAAGAATGAAATAATCCCGAATAATAATATCGCCAGACTCATAACTGTTGCCAGTACGGGACGCTGAATTGATATATGACTTATCTTCATATTTGAATCTTTCCTATTGATTTTGCTTATTCATTTCACCACCGGCCATCTGTATAGGCATAACCTTAGCCTTATCAAAAAGCTTCTGATGGCCTGCCATGACAACCTTTTCTCCCTGCTTTAATCCGTCAATTACTTCAACCACATCCTGCATCTGGAGTCCCAGTTTTACAGGCGATCTTGCTACAGTACTATCATTGTTTACTATATAAACAAATGATTGATTGCCTTCCGCAAATACGGCCTCACTGGGAATAGTTAAAGCTTCAGCTCTTTCTGACAGAACCGCGGATACGTTGGCAGACATTCCCGGGAGAAGTTTCCGGCCGGAATTTGATACTCGGGCAACAACGCGTACATTACGTGTCTCCGGATCAAGTACAGGTTCAATAACCAATATTCTTCCCTTAACTTTCAGTTCGTCGTATGCAGTTGTTGAAATGTTCACTTCAGCCCCTTTTCGTAATGTAGATAAGAATCGCTCCGGTGCTGAAAAAGAAATACGAATATCATTAATATTAGCCAGTTCAGTAATGGGCTGACCTGTTCTCAGAAAACTGCCCACACTTACTTTCCTTGATCCGATGATTCCATCAAAAGGAGCAATAATCCTTGTCTTTGATAACCTTGCTTTAGCTAATGAAAGATTTGCTTCTGCAACCTGTAAAGCTGCTGCTGCATCATCCAGATCCTGCGGAGCGCCTGCCTTTTGATCAACAATATTTTTGATTCTTTTATATGTCGTTTTATTCTGCTCGTATAATGCCTGACTGCGTGCAAGTTCTGCTGATAGCTGTGAATCTTCAAGCTGGGCTATCAAAGCACCGCGTTTTACATAACTTCCTTCTTCGAAAGGAAGTTTTATCACCATTGCATCAATTTCAGATACAACTGTAATTGCTTCATTTGCTTCTATTGTACCTACTGCCTCAAACTGATCAGAAACTTTTTCTGTTTTTACTTCTGCAACTTCCACGGGCATGGGCGGCATTGAAAAACCTCCTGCTTGCCCATCTTCAGCACATCCATTTAAATAGAGTGTAGCTGAAACAGAGAGTACAGCAAGGACATATTTTAATTTTATGAATGATGTTTTCATTTCTGGTACCTTCATTTTTATTCCCCTGAATTTCCTGATGTTAACTGATTTATTATTGTTGAAGCTTTTGCTGTTCTTACCAGAGCTTCAGTATATCTCTGCTGCGCGGTGGCCAGATCGGAACCTAATCTTACCAATTCAAATGCGGTCGCCCGGCCGTTGTGAAACTCAACCATTCCTATCCGTACCTGTTCCTGCGCTGCCTGTACTCCCTTTATTGCCGCTTCCATTCTCCGCTTACTGTGAAATAATTCCCTCCAGGCAAAACGTAACTGATCTTCGATATTACGGGAGATTTCGTTTGAAACCTGCTGAGATCTCAGCACCTGGGCTTCAAGCCTTTCCTTTTCACCCAATCCTGTCCGGAACCCGATAGGTACATTAACCTCCAGCCCGATATTCCAGCCTGGATAATCACGGTGGCTTAACTGGCTGAATGCATCATTAAGACCTCCGTTTATTGCCGATCGCAAAGTATCAGTGCCGAATATTATATCTCTCGACGTACCCGAAAGACCGCTGCCGATTAAGGATCCTACTAAATTAATGCTTGGGAGCGACCGCCATTTGGCAGCATCACGCTGAACTACAAATGCCTGGATATCCTGCTCGACCGCCTTCAATTCCAGATTATTTTTTCTTGCAGCTTCAAGCAGAATATCAACATCTTCAACGGCAAATTCCGTCGGAGGATCATCCGATGGTATGAAACGCATGTCGGATGAAACAGGCTTATAGCCTATGTATGAAATCAGTCTGTCTGATTGTGTATCTAATTGCTCCTCACGTTCAAGAAGAAGCAATTCCTGCTCTGCAAGAAATGTTCTTGCATTGGCAACCTGGTTGGGACCAACTAAACCTGCCTGTGCGCGAAGTTCTGTTTCTCTCATTAGACTGTCAGCCTGATTTTTTATGAGCTGCTGTACAGCATAATTTCTTTCCGCGGCATATAAGTCCCAGTATAATCTCTCAGTTTCTGCCTGTACTGAAAGTTTCTGTTGTTGATATCTGAACTTTTCGGCATCAACTTCCCGCTCAGTCCTGTTCAGATTTTCACGTGAGGTAACCGAGAAGCCGCCTAATAATGACTGTCGGAATCTTAAGTTTCCGAATGTATTATATTCAGGGTTCAGTGAGGCAAATCTTGAATTTGTATTGAGCCTGACAGCATTTACTGATAATTCCAATTCAGTCCCGTATGGGAGAGCAAGACGCAGCCCGGACTGATAATTTGTTTGTTTGGTTTTCAATACATCTGCACCGGCAAAGAAAGAAGCGGCAGGAGCATCCTGATCAAGATAATTTACATTCAGAAAAAACTCAGGATCAAAAATTCCTGACTCTCTTCTTAATGAACCAAGTGATGCAGCATATGAAGCTTCTGATATTTTTAAAACTGTTGCATTATTTAGTGCATGCTGTATAGTTTCATCCAGAGATATATGAGTTCCTTTATGTTCGTTTAATATTTTCCGTAAGGCACTGTCCGGATGAGTGATTGTCTGTGCATTTACGGGCATTTTATTAATAACCAATAAAATCACACCTGCTAAAAAGAAATATCTTAACAATTTCCCTCCTAAAAAATTTAAAATAACATCAGGGGCCACAGAATAATGGCATTTGAGGATAAATTGAATTTTGAACTCTGCTCCCGAGGATGACAATAATATGAGAAAATATTTATTAGGGATCAATTGTCCGAATAATCTTTTTTTTGTGAAGTGATCTGAAGCAGGTAAGCGGGTATTTTTGCCGATGTACTTTTTACATCAGTAATTGTAATTATTTACAATTTACTAATGGAATATAAGGATCATCATTTCCGAACTGAAAAGAAGTTCGAACAATTTAATTGAATTTCAACGGTTCTGAGGGAGATCTTTCCTAATTATTCACGCGGTTGATCTCAGCATCAGTCTGTTGGCTGTTAAAGGTCTCCAGCAATTTCAATCCTTCTTGTATTGATTCCATCTTCAGAGCCGCATCTGCTCCGGTACTCCAGACTGTGAACAGATGACCCAGCATCAATGGACCATTATACTTATATGAATATTCAATAAGTTTTTTTGTAGCGTTGACATCCTTCCATCCGGAAGGAAGTACCCGGAATCCTTTTTGAATGAACATTGGTATTGAGGGGAAATCGGGTCTGTCACCATAATGCCAATCGCAAATAACAATATCTTTCGGAATTATATCTACCGCAGGGGCTGTTCCGTTTGAAGAAGCTTCCCATGAACTGAACCTGTATTCTTCGGCATCAATAAGCCTGTCTCCCCACATAAACATTTCCAGTCCATGCTTCTTAACCAGGAAATCATAAAACTTATTTACTGAATAAGCAAAAACTTCAGCGGGATTTTTATCTCTGGTTGATACTGCGTTTGAATCATTTATCAGGAATACTTCATCCATTCCAATATGAAAACCGTCAACCTGAAAAGCATCAATAAGTTCATCCATAAGCGAGAATACTATTTTATAGACCTGCGGATTTGTTGGGTCCCATTCCCGGCAGTAAATGCTGTCGTTATTTGGATAAGCTCCGGGCGTTAAATCAAGGTGCGGATATTTTATGAGAAGAGGAAAGGTTTTCTTAGCCCAGGACTGATGGCCGAAACATTGGAACTGAATTATTAATCTGATATTATTCTCCCGGCATATTTCTGCGAACTTTCTTGCTGCGACTTTAGAAATATTCTTTTCTGATAGTCTTAGTTCGGGATGAGATTCAAATTCATAACTGTAATTCACTTCATAAAACAAAACATTTATACCCATCTTTGAAAATGTTGGAATATGAGAGCTCACTGTATCAAGAGCATAGTCATTTGAATTGTGCAGTAAGTGCAGAGCCCTCCATTTTTCATTCTGCTTTGGACCAACTTTTACCATATTAGAAGAAGCACAGGAAGCAAATAGACCAAATATTATAAGTATTAATATGTATTTCATTTTTCTTTTATTGATTTTATCAAAAATAAAACAATTAGTTTTCTGAAGCCTTTAAGGAACGCTAATCCTGAATATTCTTATTTCATATATAACATTTTTTTGGTTTCCGTAAAATCTCCGGCTTTAATCCTGTAGAAGTAAACACCCCCGGCAAGGTTTGCCGCGTTAAATTCCACTTTGTATGTACCCGCATTCTGGAAAGAGTTGACGAGCTCAACTACCTCCTGACCCAGTACATCGTAAATAGTAAGATTTATTTTTACAGCTGAGGGAAGTTGATAATTGATAATAGTTGCAGGATTAAAAGGATTCGGGTAATTATGCATCAATTTAAAATCCTTTGGAACTTCTGATTCCGGATTTATTTCAGTCGCAATGTCATCTGTACCCGGAGATCCATTTATAACTGCAGATAAAGTCCAGTAATTCGGATTTCCATAGTTTGCTTCACCCGTTTTAGCTTTTGGTACAAGAGAATATCCGCCGCCGTCTGCTGCTTCAGGCCAGGGCAGTTTATCATCATAAATAAATGAGAAAACTGTGTCACCCGCTGCATTGATCAGTGCTATCCTTTCACCGCTGTTATCTAACTGTCCGGTAAAAACATCAAATGGCTTGAATCCGTAACGTTTATTAAATTCATCCGCATTTGTAGCCAGGACAATTATTTCACCCGGGGCAAGAGTTTTATCAGCAAAAGTATAAGTTAATCCGGAAACAAAGGAAGAACCGGAAAGAGAAAGATTCTCCTGACCAATGTTTTTCAGTTCAATGAATTCATAATGTCTGTCATCAATAGTATCCAGATCAACTGGATGGTAATGCAATTCTGTTATGCGGAGGTTACTCAGATCTTCATTTATAATGAATCGTGCTTCATTCAGGGGACTCCATATATTTCCCATCAGGGATCTTGTCTTTAGCGTTGTGGTTTTTACGATTTCTATAGGTGAAGTATATTCCATAGCACCGGGGGAGACAGTACCTCCGGCCGATAAAGTTCTTGCAATTTCAAGTTTCGGAAGGATCAGAAAATCTGAACTGGAAAGATCATTGTTCAAACCTTGAATCGCCAGCAGGTTTGTACCTGTTTTAAGCAGATGAATATAAGAGGAGAGATCAATACTTTCAAAATCTTCTGATTCGTAAGCAGTGATAGCTGCTGAGTTCCAGGATAAGCTCGCCGGAGTGTTTATTGCCGCAACTTTTACTCCGTTAATATATGCGACAAAACCATCATCATATCTTATCTTTAACACCATTTTATTTAATTTACTTACATCAGTATCCACCTGAAATGGTATTCTGATGTAGCAGCTGTTATTAGGTGAAGTACCGCTCTGATGCATAAGTGGCTTTAAGTTAAGTGAAATTAGTGATTCATATCCGGTACCATTCTCATATCCTACACCTCCGGGATTACCGGAAGTATTCATCCATGCCGCGTCATTATATGCTATATCCCTGCGCCATAAGGTATCCGTCGCGCTTTTAGGTACTAAAACCTTTTTAGCAGATGACAGATCGATAACGGTCCTGGTGAAAATACTATTTGTATCAGAATATGGGGAATAAGGATCGGATCCGTCAGTAGTATAATAGATTTTTCCGGATCCTGTAGTAATACTGACTTTGTAACTTTTATCAACAATACCGCCTTGTTTACTGAACTGCGGAGGATAATTGTTAGAAAATAATTCCTTGCTGATCAGTTGATTCAATACAATAGAATTTCTTCCGGGCAGATACTGATTCGTAATGAAATTTACCGCGTTCAGCCAGTCTGCTTTGGTTCTGGGTAAAGATCTTTTGCTGTCGCCCCATCTTGCAGATTCTGCAATAATAGCACTTTCTATCTGCAGTTTTCGTTTATTTATTCTATTTATATTATTCTGAAGAGTTAAAGCACCTCCATTAAAAAAATGCTTGTATACTCTGTCGGCGAATTTTAATCTGTAGTGTGCGTTCTCACTCAGTTTCTGATGTATCCATTGAGGGTTGGATTTCTGAAAGGTGGAACCGGCAGGGAAAGGTCCCGTTCTGTCAGTTCCCCATTCATGGTGAAATAATGTATGTTCAGCATCATGCCTGAAGAATTTAAAACCATCCGGATTAACCCTGTTAAGTATTGCATAAAAATTATTCGGATTGGTATTACCGCTGAAATTTGATACCGGACCGTCAAAATCGCCGGTAAAAAAAGTAATGATCATGTAATCTATAAGATTATCCACATCAAGAAGTTTTTCATAATTTAGATTTTTTGACCCGTCAGCATTAAGTCCCTGAACTTTAAAGTAAAGTTCATCTGATGCAAATCCCTGCTGACCGGCATCCCATAATTCACGCCATTTATCAAGTGTACCACTGGTTGCTTCTACATTGTAAAAGTTAAAATTATCACCAATATTAACTTTTATAATATCATAGTCTTCCGGAATTCCTACGAAATATGAAGCTGCAAACGATTCCTCAGATCTTTCCTGGATTTGAAATAATCCAAAATATGTTCCGTTTATATATAAATGATAGAATCTTCCTCTTGTATAAGGCTGCATCATATCGCGCTGAGTATCCCTTGAAAATAACTCTCTTAGAAAAGTATTATGCTCTTCTCCGTAAAATGACCAGGAATAATTCTGGGCTGTCTGTATATCAAATTTGTCAAACTCATCAACACCTTCGTCACCGAAGAGGGGATACTTAAGCGTTCCTTTCCCATATTCTTCACGGAAAAATACTCTGAAAGCATGTTTTGGGTTTTCAGGAATCCGGCTGTAACCTCCCCTGATCCTTATTCCACAGTTTATCTGGAAACCTTCTGTACTGTCCGGATTTATTAATTCAAGTGAAGCCGCTCTCTCCCATGCACTTCCATGCATATTTGCATGGACGTATATTCCTGAATCAGCATTGAATAAATTTTTCAGATCTGTAACAAGGGACAATGTTGGAATAGATAAGAATGATTTTTCCATCTGAGATTTATAGATGGCGTTATTATACACATCCGGATCAAGGCCATAACTGATCTGTTGAGGGGTTGTCCCCGGCACCAGCCATCCGGGTCCGGGTACCTGGTTGTCGGGTGATAATTCAATTATTTTGTTCCTGAATAAAAATGTCTTCGTAATTATTTTGGAGGCTAAAGTGTCGGCATTGATTGTACAGGCGGTTATAATAAAACCCGGAGCTTTATCCCGGCCTGCGGTAACTGTGGGATCCACCATAATCCTGGCAGGGGATAATGATTCTTTCGCTGATGATGAATAAAATGGATTAGTGCCGTCAAGCGTATATTTAATTCTGGCACCAGGCAGTTCAGATGTTATCTGAAGTTCAAAAGCTGAGGTATAAAAACCATGATCGTGAGAAAATTCTATTTTGTCCTGTGCGGTTATTACAATCGTTAATAGAAGCAGAACTTTAAGTGACTTTATCCGGAACATCTGATTTACCTGAATAATTATTTAATGACTAATTATCGACAATATTAAAATAATGATAAACATGATCTCAAAATATTTCGGCATCATTTATTTCTTCTTATAATCAACATTTTTCTTAACCGCAAAGCAGAATGAATGACACTTTACTAAGCTGTCTGCATTATATATTTATTAAACTCCATTGCGTATTTTGGTCCTAACGCTTCATCTTCATGCTTGAAGAAAATATATGCATCCCGCCAGTCCTGATGAAGTATCTTATCCGACCAGTTTTTCAGGTGATCTGTTTCATAATCAGTCCTTCTCAAACGCAGGTAACCCCAGTCCGCTGTTTTTATCAGTTCAGGGCTTTTCAGTTCATCAGTCTCAGAAATTGTCAACGCTGCATTTCTCCCACGCAGAAGATCATAAACTTCATCAGTAAACCATGAACTGCTCTTAAACTCAAACGCTGCTTTCATATCAACTGGCATAATGCTCAATAGCCCCTCCAATTTCTCAATATTTACTTTAATGAACGGAGGAAATTGGAATAGTACCACTCCAAGATTCTTTTCCATCACACTGATGTTATCAGAAAACCATTTAAAGCTATCCTTAATATCCTCAACTGTTTTAAAGGAAGTAAGCCGCTTATTTGCTTTTATTACAAACCTGAATTCATCATTAACCTGCTCTTTCCAGGATTTTAATACATCCTTCTTTGGCATTTTGTAGAATGTATTGTTTATTTCAACAGTATTGAAATGCCCGCTGTAATAGCCAAGCATATTTTTTTCAGAGAACTTTTCAGGATAGAAAATGCCTTTCCATTCCTTATAACTGTAGCCGCTTGTACCAACGAATACTCTCATGTTTCTACCCTTTCAAATATTTTATTACGATGTCGGATTGTTAGAATGAGGGTTCATGTTTTATTTAATCTTCTTTCGTGATAGAAACAAGTGAATATTCCTGGTTCCTGACTGCTTAAATTAGGTGATCATAAATAGGTCGGCATCCTATATTTTGAAATGCTTTTTCATTATCTTCAAAACATATACAACTTAGAAGCATATGTACATAAAAATATTCCTCATTATTTTTCTTGTTAGTGTTAGATCTTTTCCTCAAAAAGCCGCTGACAGACCATTGGATTTGTCCGATCAGGAACTTCTTGATCTCGTTCAGAAACAAACCTTCAGGTATTTCTGGGATTTTGCTCATCCGGTAAGTAAAATGTCCCGCGAACGCAGTAACAGGTATTTCGGGTACGGAGATGAGGTAGTTACCACAGGAGGAACCGGATTTGGTATAATGAGCGTAATTGTTGCCGCTGAAAGAGAATGGATCAGCAGAGATACGGCATCTAAATTTCTCTTAACTATGGTTAATTTTCTATTGAAGAAAGCTGATTCGTTCCATGGTGTATTTCCTCATTGGATGGATGGTGCAACAGGAAAAACTATTCCTTTCAGCAGAAAGGATGACGGCGCTGACCTTGTGGAAACTTCCTATCTGTTCCAGGGACTTCTCTGTGCGAGGCAATATTTTAATGAGTATAATAAAATTGAAACTGATCTTCGCGACCGGATCGGGTGGTTGTGGAATGATATAGAATGGGACTGGTTTACAAAGGGAGGTGAGGATGTTTTATACTGGCACTGGAGCCCTGATAATGACTGGTCAATGAATTACCCCATTCGTGGTTATAATGAGTGTCTGATCACTTACATTCTTGCGGCATCTGCTGAGCAATATCCCGTGAGCAGTTCTGTCTATCACAGAGGCTGGGCACAGAGTAATTTTTTTCTTAATGGTAAAGAGTTCTATGGAATAAAACTGCCGCTGGGGTTTGATTACGGGGGACCTTTGTTTTTTACCCACTATTCTTTTCTTGGACTTGATCCGCGTAATCTGAAGGACAGATATGCTGATTACTGGCAGCAGAATATAAATCATACTTTGATCAATCGTGAACATTGCATCAGAAATCCTAACAAATTTAAAGGTTATGGTGCTGATAGCTGGGGATTAACTGCAAGCGATACTCCGGGCGGGTATGCCGCGCATTCTCCGATAGAGGATAATGGAACAATTTCACCTACCGCGGCATTGAGCGCCTTTCCTTATACACCTGAATATTCAATGCAGGCTCTCAAGCATTTTTATTATGATCTGGGAGATAAAATCTGGACAAAATATGGCTTTGCTGATGCGTTTAATGAAAGCGAAAACTGGGTGGCTGAGAGTCACCTGGCTATCGATCAGGGACCTATAATAATAATGATTGAAAACCACCGGTCAGGCTTATTGTGGAAACTGTTTATGAGCTGCCCCGAAATTCAGGAAGGATTAAATAAACTTGGTTTTCAGAATGCATCAAAAATGATAAATCAGGATTGGTGAATCAGATATCAGCCAGATCACATATTGTTAGAAATAAAAAACCTCAGGTTCTCAAATATCCTGAGGATTTTTTTATAAAATTGGTATGTCATAACACAGGCACTGCGTACTATGTCCCCTGTGCTTTAAAGAGAAACTGCGCGAATTCATTCAGATACTCCCTCCAGTTCTTCCAGTCATGTGCACCTTCAGTTTCCTTATAAACAACTTCGAATCCGTGTTTCTTTAACATTTCTACTGTTGCGCGTGACATATTAAGAAGAAAATCATTTTTCCCCGTTGCAAACCAGACTAGACTAAGTCCTTTCTTAAGATCTCTATTTTCTAGCGATTCTTTATTTCGCTCTTCCCATAAAGGCCCTTTAGTATTTGCAGCATTCTCAAATACACCTGAACTGAATACTCCGATATATGAGTAATCCTTAAGATTAGGAATCGCGATATTGAGCGTATGTCCGCCCCCCATTGACAATCCCGCTATAGCCTGATTCTTCCTGTCGGTATAGATACGGAAGTTCTTTTCAATGTACGGTTTAATATCTTTGTTGAAATCATCCACAAACTCATCTGCAAATGGTCTTTCTCTGCGGTCCGCAAAGGAGAACGGACCAGTATGTCCTGCCGGCATTACCAGTATCATCGGTACTGCTTTATTTGCTGCAATTAGATTATCCAGAATAATTCCCGCTCTTCCTATGGTTGACCATGAATCATCGCAGTCAAGAGCTCCATGTAATAAATAAAATACCGGATATTTATTATTGTTGTTCTGGTAGCCTGCCGGAGTGTAAACATGCATTCTTCTGAACCGGTTAAGTGATTTTGAGAAATAAGTTATTTCAGAAACTGCTCCATGAGGAACATCTTTTAAATCCATGAAATCCTGACCCGGGATATATAAGAGACTCCATGAATTTGCGTTAGATTCACTTACTGCAGGGTTCTTGGGATCCAGAACAGAAACTCTATCCACAATAAAACTATACCTGTATGCGCCAGGTTCAATGGGACCGGTACTAACTTCCCATACGCCGTTTTCCTGCTTTTCCATTTTTTTATTTCCGTGAGGCGCAGGTATATCCGGTCCTCCTAATGCCGCCTCATCTGCATACGGAGCATAAATTCTGAATGTAATTTTTCCGTCATTCATTATCGTAATGGATTTCAGAGTATCATTAGGTGTTGGTGTCCATTGAGCAATCGTCAGAGAACTGAGTATGAGTAGTAGTACTAAAAGACATTTAAATGTTGGCATTCTCTTTCCTGTTGTATTATGTTTTTCGCCTGATATATCAATGAAAGCAGTCATCATCAAGATAAGTTGATTCTGAAGTGGAAATTTAAGAGAGTTACCAGAGGAATGCAAAAATATTTCTCATTGTCCTTTCATCCTGCATGGATACCGCTCTCTTACAGGGCACTTCATAAATGCTCATCGACTTTTAAATATGAAATGTATTCTGAATTTCTTTATATTTGTCACATTAAAATGTTAAAGTAATGTGATACAGGTTTTGCTGCGTGGATTTGACAATCAAAGATATTTCTAATTTACTGTTACTTACTGAAAAAGAAATCAGCGGACTTATAAAGAAAAAAGAAATTCCTTATCAGACAATTAACGACAAGTTCCTTTTCAATAAACAGCAGATGATTGAGTGGGCACTTAGTAAAAATCTCCCGCTCAATATTTCCAATCATAAAAAGCTGAGCGAATACAACGTTCAAACATTAAAACCACTGCTTGATCAGAAATCTTTTTTTTACAACTGTGATTTTTCCGAATCTTTTTATATTGAACAGATGATCAGTCTCGTAGACTTCAGAGAGCCGGTGGATAAAGATATTCTCGTACAGCTGCTGAAAAATCGTGAGGAGCTGATGAGTACTGCTATAGGAAATGGAATCAGTTTACCGCATCCCCGGATTCCACTGATGGTTGGAAGAACTAAACCGGTTATAAATTTTTTCTTTCCCGGAACGCCGCTTAGCCTTAAATCTGTTGATGGCAAGCCTGTACACACGATAATTCTGCTGATCTCACAGACAATTAAACAGCACCTGAGTCTGCTTGCTCACCTGAGCTTTTTGCTTTCAAAAGAGACATTCCGCTTTGCTTTGGAGAGAAGGCTAAATTATAAAGAAATCCTTGATACAATAGATCATATTGAAAGCAGGAGAAGTGAATAATTAAATGGATATTTTCTTTTATTCCTTTCTGCTCCAGATCCTTGCCATCCCGCTAATCGCAATTTTCAAAAATGACCATAAGGCATCGGCAGTTTCGCATTTCTTGGTGGCTGCGGGACTCACGTCAGGATTGGCATCAAGCTTTTCAGCATTGTTGTTTTCTGATCCTGAATTTCTGAATGTAATACCTGGTATACCTGCAGAATTGTTCAGACTTGACTCACTTGGATTGTATTTTCTAGCGGTCATTCAGCTTGTTGCAATTCCTGTTACTATTTATAGCTACTCTTATCTGAATCATTTCATCTCGGAAGGTAAGCAGGTAAAAAGCTACCTGATCTTTTATGCGCTTATTCTGATCTCCACACAATTACTGGTAATCGCTAACCATGCTGTATTATTTCTTGTATGCTGGGAAATAATGAGTACTTCAGCTTACCTCGGAATGATATTCCAGAAAGAAAAAAAAGAAGTTCAAACAGGCAGTTTTTACTATCTCGTTATTTCACATGTGGCGGTGTTTCTGTTGTATGTATTTTTCTTTCTGCTTCATCACCACACGGGCAGCTGGCTGTTTTCTGATTTCCATCTGGCACCCGGGGGAGACAGCAGTTTTATCCTGCTTTATTCATTGGGATTAATAGGCTTTGGAATGAAAGCGGGATTTATGCCATTTCATTTCTGGCTGCCGAGAGCTCATCCCATTGCTCCGACTGTATTCAGTGCATTTCTTTCAGGTATTATTATTAAGACGGGTGTTTATGGCATTTTACGGACTTTCCAGTTCATTAATCCTGTCCCTGAATGGCTTGGGTGGATAGTACTTATAGTTAGTATGATTAGTGCAGTGTTCGGGGTTTGGTACGCTCTTGCTCAGCATGATATTAAAAAACTGCTGGCTTACCATTCAGTGGAGAATATCGGAATAATTGGAATTGGAATTGGACTCGGATTCATTGGTTCAGCATATAATTCCGCTGCTATTCAGGTGCTTGGTTTCGGAGGGGCTTTATTGCATACGCTTAACCATGCAATCTTCAAAAGTTTACTCTTTATTGGCAGCGGCATTATTTATGAAAACCTTAAAACAAGAAATATTGAACTGATGGGAGGAATAGTACATCACGCTAAGTACTTCGTAATACTATTTCTGATCGGCTCAATAGCTATAAGCGGTATACCTCCGCTAAACGGGTTTATATCTGAATTCATTATCTATAACGGTTTCTTTAACACTGCAGGAGAATTAAAAAATTATTATCCATTGATCATGCTCATATCCGCAGTGGGATTAGCATTTGTGGGCGGACTGGCAGTAGCATGCTTTACAAAAATAAATTCTATAATGTTTCTGGGCACTGAGAGAAAAGAGATCAAACAGTTTAATGTCACATTATATGACTATATCTCTTTGACCATACTTGCATTGCTTTGCATTATTATTGGTTTCTACCCGCTGCCTGTCATTGGAATTATAAATAAGGTAGTCCATAATGGATTTGTACCTGTTTACTCCTCATCGGGATTATTTAATATCAACTGGTTCTTGGTGAGCGTTATTTCATTAGCTATGCTGATTATGGGTTATCTGGTATATGTATGGAAAAGATCGAGACAAATAAAGTTCGGTACCAGGATCTCATCTGCCTGGGGCTGCGGATATGAGGATCTGAATAGCCGCATGCAATATACAGCATCATCTTATGCTGATGAATTAAATGAAATTTCAAAATCAGTTCTGGTATACAAAAAGAAAATAATTGTCCCGGAAGCAATATTCCCTGAAATGAGCAGCATTGAAACTCATTCTGAAGATGCCGTGGATTATAAGTTTGTTTTACCTGGCTTCAAAAAACTGAGTTCAGTGATTTCTGGAATAGGTTTCTTAAGTCACACTGATATACGTTACTATATTTCATTTATTCTGATAACAATTATTGTTTATAGCCTGATAGCGTTTCTATGGATCTGATTAGAATATTACAGGGTGCTGCATCATTAATAATTATTCTTACCCTTGCTCCGTTGTTTGCCGGTTTGGTTAACAAACAGAAAGCTGTATTTACAGGACGCAGGGGAGCATCAGTATTACAGCCTTATTATGAGTTAAGTAAACTCATGCGCAAGGAAACAATAAATGCTTCTTATTCTTCTTTTATTAGCATAATTTCACCCGTAGTAAATCTTGTGGCTATCATTACTGCGGCTGCGCTGCTTCCGATCGGCTTTACCTCTCCGCTGATCAGCTTTGAAGGTGATATCATCCTTCTGGCTTATGTACTTGGACTCGCACGGTTTTTCCAGATATTAGCCGCGATGGATATCGGAAGCTCGTTTGAGGGTATGGGTGCTGCCCGTGAGGCTGCATTCGCTGTTTTTGCTGAACCGATATTTTTCTTTACCATCGGAAGCATCGCTTTTATGAGCGGATTAACTTCCGTCTATGATATTTTTCTCTCAATTCGTCTTGATAATGTTTCCTATATAGTGTTTATAATTGTCTGCTCCATTTCAGTTTTTCTCCTCGCAGTAACAGAATGCTCGCGTATGCCGGTTGATGATCCCAATACACACCTTGAGCTTACGATGATACATGAAGTAATGATACTCGATAATTCGGGAATTGATTTATTTATGTATCAGTATTCCGGTTTTGTTAAGCTTTTTATTTATGTCATACTTGAGACTTCATTTTTTTACCCGTTCAGTGTACAGAATTATGCTTTGGGCATCCTGATATTCTTAACCGTTGTGCTGATTCTCTCATCTGCTTTGGCTTTGGTGGAAACAATTACATCACGCATTAAAATGAAGAATATTCCTCATTATCTTTTATTTGCTACAGCTATTGGTGTTTTGAATCTGCTGATTTATACATTTACAAATTAAAGTTAGTTTATGGAGAATGTTTTAAGTATTCTTTTTTGCCTCTCGCTTTTTTATCTCTCGGTAACTTCGAGAGTAAAGGCATATGTTACGGTGTTACAGCTGCAGGGAATACTTCTTACGGTAATAATTGTGTTTCCCTTTATAGATGATTTTTCAGTGTACGCGTTAATTCTGCCTGTTACTTTCTTTATAGTGAAAGTGATTCTTATCCCAAGGTATATTAATAAAATAATTCTGGATCTTGATGTTAAAAGAATAATTGAACCAAGCATTCAGCAGTTCAGTTTTTTACTGCTGGTTATCTTTTCAATGACTGTCATATTTGTTGCTTCAGACATTCTATCAAAGAGTACCGCAATTCAAACCATACCTTTTGCAAGCGGGTTCTCTGCTATCCTGGTTGGAATATTTATTATTATTTTCAGGAAGAAACTTATAGTGCACGTTGCCGGATTTCTTGTTCTTGAAAATGGAATATTTCTGTTCGGTACAGCAGTCGCTTCAGAACTTCCTATGATGATTGAGCTTGGTACACTGCTTGACGTATTTGTTGTGGTGTTCCTGATGGGTATTGCAATAAACAGGATCAGTTCCACATTCCCGGATTTTGATGTGACTGTACTGGGGAGGCTGAAGGATTAATGTTTGAATTCATTTTTTTAATAGTATTACCCCTACTCACTTCAGCTTTATGCTACAAGGTGAGAAATATACGTTTTCAGTATTCTGTTTCATTATCAGTCAGTATCCTGCATCTGCTCCTTACATTCATGATTTTTATTGGATGGTATAAAACGGAACTGCCTTTCTTCTTCAGTATGGATTCTCTTAGTAAATTGTTTCTGCTGGTTTTATCCAATGTTTATTTCTGGGTTGTTTTAGTATCTTTTTCATATCTGAAACATTCAGTTTCATCAGGCAGAGAAGGCAGAAAATATTACTTTTTACTTCTTAATTTTTATCTCTTCGCCAATACCGCTGCAATCATGAGCAGCCATTTTGGTATGTACTGGGTTGCTGCCGAAGCAACCACATTAAGTGTAGCTCCGCTGATTTATTATTACCGGAATGAAGAAGCTTTGGAAGCTATGTGGAAGTATCTGTTTCTTGTATCTATCGGGATTGCTTTTGCGTTCATTGGAATTTTGTTCCTTGCTCTTTCAGCAAACGGAAGTATTATGGAAGGAAAACAACTTTTCTTCTCTGAGTTCGTTAAGAATGCGGGTGTGTTGAATCCTGTGTGGCTGAAAGCAAGCTTTATATTTATTTTTGTTGGTCTCAGCACAAAGATCGGTATTGCACCGATGCATTCGGGAGATGTTGATGCTACCAGTAATTCTCCAAGTCCTGTTGCAGCCCTTATGTCCGGTTCGCTGCGCATCACTGCCTTACTTGGAGTGTTGAGAATACTTCAGATAATTCAGCCGACTTCAACTTATGAATTTGCAAAGATAATAATGATTACGGGCGGATGCCTTTCACTTCTGGTTGCTTTCATATTTATGTTCAAAGTAAATAATTATAAACGCCTTCTTGCTTACTCAAGTGTGGAGCACCTTGGTATAATTACTTTGGGCATCGGCATAGGGGGACTCGCATTCCTTGGGGCTATGTATCACGTTATCTATAATTCAATAAATAAAATTGTTCTCTTTCTCACCGCAGGCAGCATACATAGAAAATTCAGGACCAGGGAGGTCAGCAAGGTATCTGATGTTCTTAACGTGCTTCCCTGGAGCGGCTGGCTTTTATTAGTATCCTTTTTTGCGATTTCCGGAATACCTCCTTTTGGTATCTTTTTCAGCGAACTCATGATATTTGAAGGAATACTCTTTTCAGATAAACCCTGGATACTGGCACTCACTATGTTTCTTCTTCTTTTTATATTTATAAACATGGGGAGAACTCTCTTCAGGATGCTTTATACAGAGGGTGAACATCATGCAGGGAATGAAAAAGAAAAATTTGAAATTATTCATTTCTCCGCAATTGTACTTCTGGTACTTCTCATTGCCCTGGCTGTTATCTCGCCTGAAATAATAAGAAATAATATTATGAGTATTGCACATGATTTCGGTGTTAAATTATGATATCTGTTCAGGCAGCAAATAATCAGCCCTTCAAAGTTAAAGAGCTTACATTCTCTGACAAGCATGTATATTACTCTTCTGTCTCAGAAGCATTGGAAAATGGCTTCAGGATGATTGGACTATTTCCGCCGGATATAAAAGAACCAAAAAAAATTATTGCTGTGTTTGCGGATAACTCATCAGCGGCACTTCATTTAATTGGTGGAAATATTTCAGACCTGCAGTATCAAAGCCATGCGAAGCAGTTCGCTCAGACTAATTACTTTGAATGTGAACTTGCGGAGAACTGCGGATATAAATTGATCGATCATCCCTGGATCCGACCTGTACGGCGCCAGCATTTTATTAATGGCAATGAGCATTACAATTTTTACAGAATTGAAGGCGATGAGGTGCATGAGGTTGCCGTTGGTCCTATCCATGCAGGAGTAATAGAGCCCGGACACTTCAGATTCCAGTGCCATGGAGAGATGGTTTATCATCTTGAAATTAACCTTGGTTATCAGCACCGGGGTGTTGAATCAATGATGATAAATGCAAAACATAATCAGAGACTGGTGCTCTCAGAATCCATTGCAGGTGATAGTGTTATAGCAAATGCTTATGCTCACTGTATGGCAATAGAAGGTTTAACTGGTACACAGGTGAGCCTTCGTGCACATGTCACCCGCTCTATTGCTGAAGAACTTGAACGTATTGCGATGCACCTTACAGGTTTGGTAGGTATTGCAAATGATGTTGGATTTGCACTGGTTGCTTCTTCCTATGGAAGACTGCGCACACTTGTAATTAATAGCCTTGCTGAACTTTGCGGATCAAGATTCGGCCGGGGATTATTTGTATATGGCGGAGTCCGTTTCGATTTTAATGATCTTATCATTAGAAACACTATAGGTAATCTGGAGATTGTTAAAAAAGATATTAAAACAATCAATAATTACTTGTTCTCTTCAACCGGAGCATTGAGCAGATTTGATGGAACAGGGATTGTTTCAAAAGATCATGCCGCCCGAATTGGTCTGGTTGGACTTGCAGCACGTTCCTGCGGTGTGGAGCAGGATGTAAGAGTTCAAAACCCTTACGGTGCTTACCTTTATTATCCTGTTTCGCTTTTAACATTACCTTCAGGAGATGTTTTTGCCCGGGCACGTTTAAGATCGCTTGAAATAGATGAATCACTCAGATTCATCTTTGAACAAATTCAGAACATTCCCGCGGGAGTAATAAGCAGGAAACCGGGAAACATTGAGCCTGATTCAGGAATAATATCACTGGTAGAAGGGTGGAGGGGAGAAGTGATTCATTCAGCTTTTACAAATAGTGCGGGTGAGTTCTCGCAGTATAAGATTAAGGATCCGTCATTTAATAACTGGTATGGACTCGCGCTCGCTCTTCGTAAAACTGCAATATCTGATTTCCCATTGTGCAATAAGAGCTTTGATTTATCTTATGCTGGGCATGATTTATAAAGGTGAAATGAAAATATGATAGATGCCATAAAACTTAGAATGCTTCAGGGTGATCCAATTATAGCGGATGTCAGGAATGTCACTTTTCCCGAAAGATATCGTGGACTCCCAAAAATAAAGAATGCCGTTTGCCCCGCTTCTTGTAAAACCTGCTCTGAAACATGTCCTGTCCGTGCACTAAAAACAGATCCTCTTAGAATTGATCTGGGTTTATGCACGTTCTGTACTCAATGTGCTGAAGCGTGTCCTGAAGAAGTTATTCACTTTACCGGAGATTATCATTTAGGTGCGGGAAAAAGAGATGATCTTGTTATTGATAAGAACACAGACGTTGTTAACATTGAAAAAGCTTCAGATAAACTCAGACGTTATTTTGGAAAATCTCTTAAGCTGCGCCAGATATCGGCAGGGGGATGTAACGGATGCGAACTTGAGCTTAATGCATTAAGTAATGTGAACTTTGATCTTGGAAGATATGGAGTTGAATTCGTTGCCTCACCACGGCATGCAGATGGAATTGTGATCACCGGTCCTATCACAAAAAATATGACAAACGCGGTAGAGATATGTCATGAAGCGGTTCCTGATCCGAAAATAATTATATTGGTTGGAACTTGTGCAATTTCAGGCGGATTGTTTAACAATTCCTCAGAGATACAAAGAAAGTTTCTTGAAGACCATTCAATTGATTTATATATACCCGGCTGTCCTCCGCATCCTCTTACTTTTATAAACGCCATCCTCGACTGGCTCGACAAAAAGTAGGCGTAGGCCGTTATAAGCCTTGAAATTGCAGAGCAGTGCGAAAAGTTTTCTTTACTTCACGGATCATTCTATGAATGACCTCTTATCCAGGAAATAACTTGTGACAATTCACAGAATTTGTGTAAACCCCCGCCTTCCGTCTGACCTCTGATCTCTGTCTTCTGTCCACTAATCCGCAGAGCTCTTAAAATTTTTTTTGTTTATAATTAGTGAAATCTGTGAAATCTGCGTCAACTGTGTTTCTGTCTTACAATGAATGACAGCTTTCTAATCTGTGCAAATTAAGCCCGCAGGGCTCTCTTAAAATTCAATTGTTTTATAATCTGCGAAATCTGTGAAATCTGCGTCAACTGTCTTTAGTGTTTCTGTCTTCCCGAAGGTCACGGCTTAATACAATGAAGCCGGATTTCTTACAATGAATGACAGCGTAAGCGAATGGCAGCGAAGCGAATGACCACCGAATGACGCGCAGCGAATGACGCGCAGCGAATGACTCACCTTCAAATCACCAGTGCAAGAATTGCCATAATATCAATCACTATTAACGTCCAGCTCACTTCAGACTTTTTCCCCAGAACCAGCTTAATAATCGTCCATGAAAGAAAACCCCATACAATACCCTGTGTGATTGAATACGTCAGCGGTATCAGTATCATTGCAAAGAATGCGGGAAAGGCATCTTCAAACGTTTTCCATCTGATTTTCAGAACGGGTCCCATCATAAACGCACCCACCAGAACAAGCGCAGGTGCAGTTGCAATTGACGGTACAACTGAGAGCAGGGGAGAGAAAAACATAAAGGGGAAAAATAATAAACCTGCTACCACTGCGGTTAATCCTGTTCTTCCTCCTTCCTCAACCCCAGTCGCTGATTCAATATATGCAGTACCGGGACTCGAACCGAGCAGACCCGATATAGTAGTAGAAAAAGCATCAGCCGTTAACGATTCCTTTATATTTCTTGGTTCGCCATGTTCATCAAGCAAATTTGCGGCTTCTGCAACTCCGATAAAAGTTGAGAGTGAATCGAACATATCAGTGAAAAGGAATGCAAAGATCACCGGGAATAGTGAAAGCTTTAATGCGTCAATCAGATCAAGTCTCATTATTAAAGTAAAATCGGGATAAGAAATTAATCCTTTCCATGTTACAAGTGTAGGTACACCAAAATTAGTTGCTGAGGCATCGCCGTAAATTCTTCCGATAGGTATTGCCAGAAGAGTAGTTATAACAATGCCGATTATTAAAGCTCCTCTTACTTTCTTTATTACGAGAATTGATGTTATAACTAACCCGGTAAAAAAAGTAACTACCACAGGATTCATTTCATTTATTCCAACCAGCGTTGCCGGATTATCAACGATAAAGGTTGCATTAGCGAATCCTATGAAAGTAATGAACAACCCAATCCCTGCTGAAACAGCATATCTTAATTGCTTAGGTATTGCCCTGATTATGTATGTTCGCACATTAAATACTGATAGAAGTATAAAAATAATTCCTGACCAGAATACAGCTCCAAGAGCGGTTTCCCATTTTACACCCATGCCCAGGACAACTGAATATGTGAAGAATGCATTCAGCCCCATCCCCGGAGCAACCAGTATAGGGTTCCGTGCATAGATTCCCATTGCAATTGAACTGAACGAACTTACAAGCACGGTTGCGGTAAGTACACCGCTGAATGGCATTCCTGTTGTGGATAGTATGGAGGGATTAACAACTATTATATACATTGATGCCAGAAAAGTTGTTATTCCTGCTAAGATCTCCGTTTTATAATTCGTTTTATATTTCTCGAACTGGAAATATTCCTTCATCTTAATTCCTTCAATTAAAAATTCCATCTGGCGGCTAATGTAGGCATAACTTTTACTTCATCCTGGAAGGGAAGAAAGTTGTTGCTGATCTCTATTTCGGTTCCTAATGAAAGATGGCGCCATACGTTGTACCATAACTGGGGTTCAGCAAGAAACACAACCTCCTTATCATCTGATGGTGTGTCGCGTAATCTTAATAGCTCATCCTGAGTCCAGATATCCAGAAATCCAGTGAAAGTAAATTTGTTCGTAAGAAATGGTACAAACCAGGTAACTGTTATCTGTCCGTCAGGAGCATCTGACCGGTATGTCTTTCTGAAAAGAAAATCTGTATTGAGAGTTACGAATCCAAGATTGATTGGCACACTTATACCGGCAAGCCATGTTTGATTAAGCGTCACAGCTATGTTGCCTACCTCCTGAACTGGTACAGCAGTAACTCCGTCATTATACTGTAATGTTAATGAAAGCTGCCTGTAAACGCTGAAATAACGTGCGATTTCAAAATACGCCAGAGAAATACTGTTATTGCCTGGAAAGTTAAAATCAAAATCTATAAACATGAATGTCGCTCCGTATTCATCAGGCTTATACATTTCAAATGTGGAAGTAAAATAGTTGCGGTCCTCACCCAGATCATAATGCAGCTGCAGATTTTGGGCATACATCTCTGTAATACAAAGAGCTAAAATAATCATCGTAAATCTTTTCATAGATCATCCTTTCTTCTCTGTTCAAAATATCAATATGTCTTCGGGTACGCTTTTCCCCGGAATCAGAAATAGATACCCGATTTATTATTATATAAAACTTTAACTAAATATGTAAGTCCAACGATCCCAATATTCTTCCGGTTCAAACTAAAGCCTTGCTATTATTAGCTCAACTTTATACTTAGAAATAATATTAATTAACCGGAGATTTTATGAGAGAAGAAATGCATCAGAGTGAAGATAACAAAAAGATACCAATGACCTCCTTAAAAAGCGGGAAAGGATGGGAAGTCAGGAAAGATATATACTATTATACAAACCAGGTTGTTAATTTTGTATTGATAGGAACACCTGCACTGGGCGATTGGGTTATGATAGACACTGGTATGCCGGATTCAGCCGATGAAATATTCGACATTGTCTCAGAAAGATTTGGCTCGGGTAAGAAACCTTCCGCCATTATTCTTACTCACGGGCATTTTGATCACGTGGGGAACATAGTTGAACTGATTGAAAAATGGGGAGTGCCTGTTTATGCTCACCCGCTTGAATTTCCTTATCTGACAGGAGCGCAAAGCTATCCTGAACCTGATACTTCGGTTGAGGGGGGATTACTTGCCAAACTATCATCCATGTTTCCTATTAAGCCGGTTAATATTCAACCAGCATTAAATCCTCTTCCTGAAGATCATTCATTGCCGGGACTTTACGGATGGAGATGGATCCACACACCGGGGCATTCACCCGGACACGTTTCGTTTTTCCGGCAGACGGATAGAACGCTTGTTTCAGGTGATGCTTTTATAACTGTAAGACAGGATTCTTTTTATAAAGTTCTCATACAGAAAGCGGAAGTGAACGGTCCCCCCAGATATCTCACTACGGACTGGAATGCTGCATGGCAGTCAGTTAGAGAACTGCATGCTCTTAATCCCAATGTTGTGGTGTCAGGACATGGACCCGCAATGTATGGTAAAGAATTACGTTCAGGTCTGCATAAACTTGTAACAGAGTTTGATAAAATTGCTATTCCTGAACATGGAAAATTTGTGGACAATCCACAGTAAGCTGCTTGAAGAAACCGCCTCCCTTATCAGAGTTCAATCTGCAGGGGGAGGCAGGAGGCTTTTCCGGAATTTGGGTCTCCGTTCCCTCACTTCTGAAATCATTTTCTGATTTCCGCCTTCTGGTTTCTGATCCCCGTCCTCCCGAAGGTCACGGCGTAATGCAATGAAGCCGGACAGAAGGTCACGGCGTAATGCAATGAAGCCGGATGTCTTACAAGGAATGACAGTGATAACGAATGACGCGACCTGTCCGCCGGAGTCTTCGGAGGCGGAAGCGAATGATCAGCCGCGGCGGACGAATGACCCTTTCTTAATCTGTGCTAATTAAAGCCCGCAGGGCTCTCTTAAAATTCTTTTGTTTTGTATTTGTGAAATCTGTGAAATCTGCGTCAACTGTGTTTTGTGTTCTGTTTTCCCGAAGGTCACGGCGTAATGCAATGAAGCCGGACAGAAGGTCACGGCGTAATGCAATGAAGCCGGACAGAAGGTCACGGCGTAATGCAATGAAGCCGGATGTCTTACAAGGAATGACAGTGATAACGAATGACGCGACCTGTCCGCCGGAGTCTTCGGAGGCGGAAGCGAATGACGCCCAGCCGATGTTCAATATCCAATCAATCTGTACTTGTTCCTGTACTGCCTCGGCGATAAACCTGTAATTCTCTTAAAGGTCATCCTGAAAGCTTTTGGATCTGTATAACCCACATTATACATTACCTCGTTCACATTCTCGCGGGAGGATTCAAGACTTAGCTTAGCTGCCTCGATTTTCACCCGCTGAATATATTCCACTACTGTATTTGAAGTTGCTTTCTTAAACCTGCGTTCAAGATTTCTTCTGCTGAGTGCGACCAACGACGCAAGCTGATCAACTGTTATCTTATTCTGGAAATTACTTTCGATGAACTGCTGTGCTTTTCTGATTGAATCATCCTCATGTTCCTTTTGTCCCCTGAAAATAGTGAAAGGGGATTGGCTTCCGCGGTCAATGTCAATCTGAAATACCTTGGCGCATAATACCGCTACATCACGTCCGGCAAATTTTTCAATCAGGTATAGAATTAAATTCAGTGAAGAATATGCCCCTCCGCTTGAATAAAGTCCATGCTCATCAGTAATTATTTTATCCACTACAAGATTTACCTCGGGGAACATCTTTTGAAATTCGGCCGCAGCCAGCCAGTGAGTAGCACAGCTTCTTCCATTCAGTAATCCTGTTGAAGCTAACAGGAAGGCACCCAGGCAAAGACTGGCGGCCTCGGCGCCCTCACTTCGTTGTTCTAATATCCAGGGAATAAACTTTTTATTAACGGATAAAGCTTTTTTCAAGTCTCCGTGCATCGCGGGTATTATTATCAGATCGGTTTTCTTTATTTCCTCTAATAAACAGCAGCTGATCTTATATAAACCATCATTTAATTCAACTTCCCGCGTAAGTCCTGCAAGCTGAATATTAAACAGCGCAGATTTTCCTGATCCTGCTAATATCTCATTAGCCTGACTGAATACCTGACGGGGACCTTCTATATTACCTAAAATTGCTCCTCTGGGAACAAGGATTGAGATATGTTTCATAGCTAATAATAATAAATAATATCTAATGTCGCAATTTACCCTGCGATTGACGTAATTGCACCTTCCATTTGAAATGGGAACAAAATAGATTATTAGACACCACACTTAATAGCGGATTCCCACAAAAAAAAGCAAGGAGTTTTATATGGATGAGAAAAGAATGTCGCCGAATGTTGCTCAGGAACAGGATCTGGTGATCACCCGGATATTTAATGCCCCGAGGGAACTGGTTTGGAGATACTTCACTGATCCTGAGTTGTATAAAAAATGGATGGGTCCTAAAGGTTTTTCATGTCCGGTAGCTGAGATCGATCTTCGTGCAGGGGGGAAATATCTTAACTGCATGAAATCGCCTGAGGGACAGGAATTCTGGAGCACAGGCGTATATCGCGAAATAATTGAACCGGAAAGAATTGTAGCCACTGATAGTTTTGCAGACGAAAAGGGGAATGTTGTTCATGCGGAGCATTATGGAATGAGCAAAGATTTCCCGTTAGAGATGCTCGTTAGAATGACATTTGAAGAACAGGGGAGCGGACAAACAAAGTTTACTTTACGCCATATTGGTATTCCTAATGTTGAAATGCTTAATGCAACACGTGAAGGATGGAGTGAATCATTCGATAAACTTGATGACCAGTTACAAAATTATGAAGAACTATTATAAAGGAAAGGAACATAAATGAAAGCAGTAAATCCCTATCTTAACTTCAACGGCAATACAGAAGAAGCATTCAATTTCTACAAATCTGTTTTTGGCGGGGAGTTCCTGATGCTTCAGCGCTTTAAAGAAACTCCCGAAGCAGATAAAATACCTGCAGCGGACCGTGAAAAACTTATGCATGTTGCTTTACCGGTAGGTAAAGGAAATATTCTTATGGGCACGGATGCTACGGAAATGATGGGGTTTAAACTAATTGAAGGAAATAATTTCTCACTGGCTCTCAGTACCGATAGTGAAGAGGAATCAGATACAATATTTAATAAACTTGCCGAAGGAGGACAGGTTACCATGCCGCTCAGCAAAGTATTCTGGGGCGCTTACTTCGGAATGCTTAAAGATAAATTCGGCATTCAATGGATGATCAGCTACGATTATGGCCACCAATAAAAATAGAGGACGGGGCATTCCCTCGTCCTCTATTAAGACGCTTCTAAAATTGCCTTAACGCGTAAGGCATCACTATACCATAACTGCTAATCTTTGCATTTAACACTCTGACCTCCGTCCTCCCGAAGGTCACGGCGCAATATAATGAAGCCGGATGTCTTACAATGAATGACAGCGAAGGGAATGACGCGAAGCGATGACAGCGACCTGTCCGCCGGAGTCCCCGTAAGCGGACCTGTCCGCCGGAGTCCTCGAAGGCGGAAGCGAATGACAAATCCTCCCCTACCTCTCCACAATCCTCTCCCATTCAGGATGCCTTTTTAAATATGCAACTATAAAGGGACAAAGCGCGACTGCCTTTAATTCTTTGTTCTCCAAATACCTGAAAGTTTTTTCTACCAGCGCTGAACCCGCACCTTTTCCTTCCATGCTGTCTGGTACTTCAGTATGCAGCAGAAACATCTTATCATCATTCTGACTGTATTTGATAAACGCGGTTTCCTCACCCAGCTTCATCTCAAATAAATTTCGCTGCGGATTTTGTTCCAGCTCAATACCTTTATATTCTTCTCTCATATTAAATATTCTTTTTTTGACAAATTTAATCAAGTATCTTTTTTACTCTTCCGACTTCTCCTGATTCCAGGCGGACTTTAATTCCATGAGGATGCACAGATGAATTTGTAAGGATATCTTTAACATACCCCTCGGTGAGATTATTCGTTCTCTGATCTTCCTTCAGCACAATCGCTACAAGTGCTCCCTGTTTTATATCCTTCCGCTTCGTTCCATCCATCTATCCTCCAATTCCATTACCGGATTAAATATAATCATAATTTATAAACAATACTGCCCAGCAATGAATGACGCGAAGCGAACCTGTCCGCCGGAGTCTTCGAAGGCGGATGACAACCTAATGACAGCGAAGCGAATGACAATCCCCTCCGTCCTCTGTCTTCCCGAAGGTCACGGCGTAATGAAATGAAGCCGGACACTTACAATGAATGACAGCGACCTGTCCGCCGGAGTCCCCGTAGCGGACCTGTCCGCCGGAGTCCCCCGAAGGCGGAAGCGAATGATCCGCCGCGCAGGCTGTTGCAAATTCCTGGAACAAAATCAGTTTATTTTAAATATAAGGGATGAAAAATTCCTCATAATACAGGCACAAAGAGCATGGGATTTATAATAGCTGATAGAAATCAAGAACACGTTT